>ENA-OQEN01000009-OQEN01000009.1-human-gut-metagenome-genome-assembly--contig:-NODE-9-length-60968-cov-3.737923_pt1 | contig 60968 bp, 68 predicted proteins | sample MGYA00242791_ERZ504627 | MGnify/ENA primary metagenome ERZ504627 (study PRJEB26092, sample SAMD00036316) | human gut metagenome | host: Homo sapiens | study: EMG produced TPA metagenomics assembly of the... | reverse complement strand
GAGAAGTTGTACCAGCCTTGATGATGTTACCTTTGTAAAGCTTGAACTTCACTTCACCTGTGATACGATCCTGTGTGCTCTCGAATAAAAGCCTGCAATGCCTCACGGAGTGGGCAGAACCATTTTCCTTCGTATACAAGATCTGCATACTTGTCTGAAACTGTCTTCTTGAATGCAAGTGTATCTCTGTCGAGGATCAGCTCTTCGAGCTGCTTGTGAGCAGCTAAGAGGATGGTTCCACCAGGAGTCTCATAGACACCACGGGACTTCATACCAACGACACGGTTCTCTACGATATCTACGATACCAACACCATGCTTGCCACCGAGACGGTTCAGCTCACGGACGACATCGGACATCTTCATCTGCTTGCCGTTGACTGCAGTCGGAACACCCTTCTCGAAGTTTACAGTTACATATTCAGCCTCATCTGGTGCCTTCTCAGGATATGTACCAAGTACAAGAAGGTGATCCCAGTTTGGCTCCAAAGATGGATCTTCAAGCTCCAGACCTTCGTGGCTGATGTGCCAGATGTTACGGTCACGGCTGTAAGAGGTTGTCACATCAAATGGAAGATCGATACCGTGCTTCTTACAGAATGCGATTTCATCCTCACGGGACTGCATCGTCCACTCTGGCTGTCTCCATGTTGCGATGACATTTAAGTCTGGTGCAAGTGCCTTGATATTGATCTCGAAACGAACCTGATCATTTCCCTTACCAGTAGCACCGTGGCAGATCGTTGTGGCACCTTCCTTACGTGCGATCTCTACCAGCTCTTTGCGATCAGCGGTCTTGCAAAAGAAGTACCAAGCAGATACTCATACTCGTAAGTTGCATTTGCCTTTACACCTGGAAGGATGTACTCATCACAGAATTCATCAACGACATCCAGAATGTAGAGCTTCTCAGCTCCGGAATATTTGGCTCTCTCGTCGAGGCTTCCAGCTCGCTTTCCTGTCCGACATCGATACATACACATACAACATCGAAATTGTAAGTTTCCTTTAACCAAGGGATGATTGCTGTGGTATCCAGACCACCAGAATACGCAAGAATAACTTTCTCTTTACCCATCAAAGTTTCCTCCATAAAATATGTAATAATTCACGTTGCGACACGTTTTGTCTAGTATACTTCTTTTTTCTGCAAGATGCAACCAGAAATTTTGCATATTTCTGCATAATATATGTATAAATGAATAAAAATATGCATAAAACAATATTATTCTGTAAAATTATACATAAAATATTGAAATAGGGTTGCATAAATAAAACTACGGATGTATAATGAGACAAATTTGTGATTACGGAAAAGAGGCAGGAACAATGGTAAAGGTCGGAATTATAGGAGCAACCGGATATGCCGGTCAGGAATTAGTACGTATTTTGCTGGGACATAAGGACGCAGAGATCGTCTGGTATGGTTCCAGAAGTTATATCGATCAGGAATACGCATCTGTATATCGGAACATGTTTCAGTTAGTCGATGCGAAATGTATGGATGATAATATGGATGAGCTTAGCAAGCAGGCGGATGTAATCTTTACTGCGACACCGCAGGGGCTTTGCGCATCGCTTGTAAATGAGCAGATCTTATCGAATACGAAGATCGTGGATCTGTCCGCGGATTTCCGTATCAAGGATGTAGCTACTTATGAGAAATGGTACAACTTAGAGCACAAGAGTCCACAGTTTATCGATGAGGCAGTATATGGACTGTGTGAGATCAACCGGGAGGATATTAAGAAGGCTCGTCTGATCGCGAATCCGGGCTGTTATACAACCTGCTCGATTCTTTCCTTGTATCCACTCGTAAAGGAGCGTCTGGTTGATGTCGATACGATCATCGTGGATGCGAAATCCGGAACATCTGGAGCGGGACGTGGCGCCAAGGTTGCAAACCTCTACTGTGAGGTCAATGAGAGCATCAAGGCGTACGGCGTGACAACACACCGACATACTCCGGAGATCGAGGAGCAGCTTGGTTATGCTTATGATGGTACACCGCTTACAATCAACTTCACACCACATCTCGTACCGATGAACGCGGTATTTTAGTAACAGCATATGCAAAGCTTGCGAAGGATGTCTCTTACGAGGACATCAAGGCAGTGTATGATAAATATTATGGCAAGGAGCGCTTCGTGCGTGTACTTGAAAAGGGTGTCTGTCCAGAGACACGCTGGGTAGAAGGCAGCAACTATGTGGATGTGAATTTTGTGATTGACCCTAGAACGAAACGTGTCGTTGTGATGGGTGCGATGGATAATCTGGTGAAGGGAGCTGCCGGACAGGCAGTCCAGAACATGAACCTGATCATGGGCTTACCGGAAGAAGAAGGACTTCTGATGCCACCAATGTTCCCATAACAAGGTAAGGTTTAGCAACAACGATTTATACAAAAAGAATTTGTGATTAATATGTGGATAGAGACGGATGCAATTACGAATTCTAAAGCAGACCATTGAAGCACGTTGGTACTTAATGAACGGCAAACTTGTTTGACGTGAATTTAGTACCACTACGTGATGAAGTGAGCGGGAGCGCGTCTGCGTAGAATCGTAATTGTATCCGTCTCGATACAAATAATAAGGAGGAAATCGAGATGAAGCAGATCGAGGGCGCGTAACCGCCGCAAAGGGATATACAACCGCCGGCACAAGAGCCGGAATCAAAAAAGGAAAGACGAATAAGGATATGGCAATGATCTTCTCAGAGAAACCGGCGGTAACCGCAGGTACCTTCACGAAGAATCTTGTCAAGGCAGCTCCGGTACTCTGGGACAAGAAGGTTACAGATGCTGGTGTGGCACAGGCAGTTGTTGTCAATACCGGTATTGCAAATGCATGTACCGGACAGGCAGGCTATGTGAATGCAGCAGAGACAGCAAAGCTTGCGGGCGAGGCATTGAATATTTCATCCGATACGGTGCTGGTTGCATCGACCGGTGTCATCGGATTTACATTGCCGATGGACGTGATTGCAGATGGTGTGAAGAAGCTTTCCGGTATGCTGAAAGTGATGTACAGTCCGCACAGGATGCCGCAGAGGCAATCCTTACAACCGATACGCATCCGAAACAGATTGCCTATGAGACAACAATCGGTGGAAAGACAGTCACATTTGGAGCAATGTGCAAAGGTTCCGGTATGATTCATCCGAACATGGGAACGATGCTTGGATTCATCATGACAGATGCAGCAATCTCAAAGGAATTGCTGGACAAGGCACTGAAGTTCTATTGAGGATACATTTAACATGGTATCGGTGGACGGCGATACATCGACGAATGATACCGTATTAGTGATGGCAAATGGTATGGCAGGCAACCCGGAGATCACCGAGGAGAACGAGGATTACGAGGCATTCAAGGAGGCACTGCTCACAGTCAATACTTACCTTGCAAAGCAGATCGCCGGTGACGGAGAGGGGGCAAACCGTCTGTTCGAGGTGCAGGTGAAACACGCGAAGGATAAGCAGACAGCAAAGGTGCTTGCAAAGTCTATCATCACTTCCAACCTGACGAAATGTGCAATCTTTGGAAAAGACGCAAACTGGGGACGAATTCTGTGTGCAATGGGATATTCTGGCGCACAGTTTGATCCACTCAAGGTCGATATCGTGATGGCATCTGAAAAAGGCGAGATCGCACTGGTAGAAAATGGTGTGGCAACTGCCTTTGATGAGGAGAAGGCAGCAGAGATCCTGTCGCCGGATGTCGTGATTGCAAAGGTCGATGTCCGTGATGGCGATGCGGAGGCAACTGCATGGGGCTGTGACCTCACCTATGATTACGTGAAAATCAATGCGGACTATCGTTCCTAGGATGAATGAAAATGGAGGAAAACAAGATGGTAAATAATGATTCAATGGATATGATACTTGCGAAAGCGCAGACACTGATCGAGGCGCTTCCTTACATACAGAAATTCAACGGCAAGCGTGTCGTTGTCAAATACGGTGGAAGTGCAATGGTTGATGAGAACTTAAAATACAATGTCATTAAGGATGTTGCCCTGCTGAAGTTGATCGGTATGGAGCCGATCATTGTACATGGCGGCGGCAAGGAGATCAGCGCATGGTTAAAGAAAATCGGTAAAGAATCCGAGTTCGTAAATGGTCTGCGTGTGACTGACGAGGAGACACTCGATGTCGCAGAGATGGTACTTTCCAAGGTCAACAAGAGCCTGGTATCTATGATGCAGAAGCTTGGATTAAAAGCAGTTGGTATCAGCGGTAAGGATTCCGGACTTCTGAAGGTACAGAAGAAGCTTTCCGGCGGCAAGGATATCGGCTATGTCGGAGAGGTTGTATCCGCAGATCCTACGATCATTGACACACTGATTGCAAATGATTTCATCCCGGTTATCGCTCCGATTGGTATTGGCATCGACGATTATCATGGCTATAACATCAATGCAGATGATGCAGCATGTGCGATCGCAACAGCCATCAGCGCAGAGAAGCTTGTATTCCTGACCGATATCGAAGGTGTATTCGTAGATCCAACGGACAAGTCAACTTTGATTTCCGAGATGGATATTAACGAAGCACAGGAATTTATCGACAGCGGCGTTGTCGGCGGCGGTATGCTTCCGAAGCTTACAAACTGTATCGAGGCAATGAAGAACGGTGTTGCACGTGTCCATATGCTCGATGGTCGTGTAGAGCATTGCCTGCTTCTGGAGTTCTTTACAGAAAAGGGTATTGGTACTGCGATTTTGAAGGAACCATTATTCTAATTTGTTCGAATGAAAATGAAATAATTAACACAAACTACCTCTATATACATTTTGTCTATGGAGGTAGTTTTTTATGTGGGGAATAATAGTCGCATTGATATCCGGTGCATTGATGAGTGTACAGGGTGTATTTAATACAGGCGTGACAAAGCAGACATCGACCTGGCTTGCTTCCGCATGGGTGGCATTTTCCGGATTTGTTGTTGCGATTGCCCTGTGGGCGATCTTTGAGCGGAATCAGGCAGGGATATTCTCGCTTGCGCAGGTCGATCACAAATATATGCTGCTAGGCGGTGTGATCGGTGCCTTTATTACATGGACCGTCATTACAGCGATGGCAGGATTGGGACCGGCGAAGGCAGTTCTGCTGATTGTGATTTCGCAGCTATTGATTGCGTACCTGATTGAGCTTTTTGGCTGGTTCGGTGTCGAGAAAGCAGATTTTCAGTGGACGAAGCTGGTTGGTATCGTTGTGTCCGTAGTGGGATTTATCATTTTTCAGTGGGAGAAGTAACTTTTTTTTTCGTGAAATCCGCCTATTGTAATTCCGCGGGAAGTTCTGTACAATGGGTGTATGTCTTGAATATGCAATATGGAATACCAGACTTTTTTAGAAGGGAGCTATTTCATTTTGCAGTACATAAAATTTATAATTGCTGGCTGTGTGTTGGCAGTGGCTTTGTGTGGCTGTGGCAGACAGGTAAAGCTGCTTACGAGTGAGACACAGACAGAAACGCAGATGATGGATGACGCTGGTGGAGAAGAAACAGTGGTTTCATCGGCAGAGGCGTTTGCAACGACGACAACCGAAGCGGAAACACCGGAGCAGGAGCAGTCAGACGATGTGGCTGTGTATGTGTGTGGTGCGGTACGACAGCCGGGTGTCTATTATGTTGCAGGTTCTGCAATCAGAGAGACAGCGGTTCAAATGGCAGGTGGATTTACGGACGATGCGGATGTTACCTATGTGAATCTGGCGCAGACCGTCGTGGCGGGAGAACAGATCTACATTCCGACGATGGAGGAGACAAACGGGATTTCCTTATCAGAGCGGGATACGGATGGAACACCGGTGCAGGATGCACCAGCCGGTACAAATGTGGAAACGGACGGGAAGATCAACATCAATACCGCCGGAAAAGACGCACTGATGACATTGCCGGGAATTGGCGAGAGCAAAGCGGATGCGATTATCGCATATCGGGAAGCCCAGGGGAAATTTCAGAACACGGAGGAGCTTATGAATATCCGTGGAATCAAAGAGGGCATATATAATAAAATCAAGGACTTAATTATTGTGGGATGAGGTGTATAGAATGAAGAAAATTTTGGTGGTAGATGATGAAAAGTCAATCGTAAAGGGCATCAAGTTCAGCTTAGAGCAGGACGATATGAAAGTCGAAGTTGCTTACGATGGTGAAACCGCACTGGAGCTTGCAAAGGCAAATCATTACGATATGATTTTACTGGACATCATGCTGCCGGGATTTAGCGGACTGGAAGTGTGTCAGATGATCCGCGAGTTTTCGGATGTGCCAATCATTATGCTGACAGCTAAGGGCGATGATATGGACAAGATACTGGGACTGGAATATGGCGCAGACGATTACATAACAAAGCCGTTTAATATATTGGAAGTAAAGGCGAGAATCAAGGCGATTTTCCGTCGGAATAACCGGAATTTGCCGGAACAGGAAAATCAGAAGGTGATCGAGACAAAGGGACTGAAGATTGATGTGGACAGCCGCCGGGTATATATCGATGACAAGGAAGTCAACCTGACAGCCAAGGAGTTTGAACTTGTATATCTGCTGGTATCAAACCCGAACAAGGTATATTCCAGAGAGCAGTTGCTCAAAACTATCTGGGGACCATCTTATCCGGGCGATGCCAGAACCGTGGATGTGCATGTGCGTCGATTCGTGAGAAGATCGAGGCAACACCAGCCGATCCAAAATACATTCATACAAAATGGGGCGTGGGATATTATTTCCACGAGTAATCTGCGCACGGCGAAAAAAGTTCGCTATGGCAGAAGATACAGTAATTGATGCTTGACAGAGTCAGAGGCAAAGGAGATTTCCACACTGTTTTTATACAGTGTCCGGAGATCTTCTTTTTTTATGTGGAGCTTTTCAAGGGCAAAGGTATATTCGTCAGTCAGCGTTGTGTGGCTCACGGTACGGTTGTCGGTGTTGATTGTTGCAAGCAGTCCAAAATCCAGAAACGCACGGAGTGGATACGCGTCCAGTTCAGTCGCTGCTTTTGTCTGGAAATTCGAGGTTGGACAAAGCTCAAAACCGATGTGCGCGTTGCGGCAGGCTTCCAGCAGGGAAGGATCTTTGATGGCTGCAATGCCGTGTCCGATCCGGCGTGCCCCGTATTGCAGGGCAAGCGCAACATTTTTGGCACTGCCACATTCACCGGAATGAATTGTGACAGGCACCTCCATTCGCCTTGCTTCCTCGAACAGCGCTTCAAATTCTTCGTTTGGATGTCCGGCTTCATCACCGGCAAGGTCTAACGCACAGACGCCATTTCCTAAGAATTCTCTGGCACAGCGGACAACCAGATGATTTTGCTGTGGGGAGTGATGGCGCATCGCACATAAGATCAGATTGGTGAATACTCCATACCGGTCAAATGCTTTCTGGCATCCATAGACAGCCGCCTGCACGACATTTTCCAGATCCAGGTGACTGTTGACGCTCAGCATAGGTGCAAACCGGATTTCCATATAGCGGACATTTTCTGCGGCTGCCTGTCGCACGACATCAACGACGGCATCCCGGATATGCTCTTTTTCCTGCAGTGCGGATACCGGAAGGTCAAAGCAGGTCAGATATTCGGCAAGTGACTGACAGTTGGCAGGTGCCTGTATTGTATGCATGTCCAGTGTCGAAAGCTGTAAGGTCTGCATCAGGAATTCTTTGCTCAAAGAACCATCCAGATGGCAGTGCAGTTCGACCTTTGGCATGGAAACAGGATCAAAATTCATAAGTGTATCCCCCTTTTGGTGTTGTACTTGTATCATAGCAATTTCGCATGGATTGTACAAGTGCCTTGAAGCAAAACGGACGGTGTGATATAGTAGTGGTATTCTGGAAAAGGACGGAATGAAACAACGTGAAAGACGAAATAAAAGAAGAAAAAAAGGATGAAAAATTAGAACGTAAAAAGCTGAAACGCCGGGAACGGGCGGAGAAGCGCCAGCATAAACATATGGGCATCAGCTCCGATGGTTTGTGACGTTTCTGATCATCGTGCTGTGTGCAGGGATTATGCTTGTGTATTCGCTGATGTCAAGCCGTCTGTATGTGCAGCGATATCAGGAACAGCTTAAAAAAAATGTGATGGCGCAGGCGGAATATCTGAAGAATAATCTGCTTGAGAATCATATGACGCTCGATGACCCACAGGATTTAAATCTTCGTATCGAAGGTGTCGCAACGACTTTTTACGGCAGGGTGCTTGTGATAAACCGGGAGTACCGGGTGATCAAGGATACTTATGGAAACCATGAAAATGCACAGATTGTAAATCCGGATATTATGGCTGTAATGCGCGGACAGGCGAGTGAGAAGATATCGAAGAAGGATGGATATCTTGAATATATCACAGCTGTGAAGCAGGAACAGGATGTACAGGGCGTGCTTGTGATTCAGGCATCGACGGACAGCCTGAATGTAATTGAACGCCGGGTAGAACGACGAAACTGGTTGTCATTTGCACTTATCATGGCAATCTGCATTGGTGCAGCATGGGCAATCGGCAATGCAAGCTCACGTGGGATCAAGCGTATCAATCAGCAGATGGAAATCGCGGGAGAAGGACAGCTGGAGACACAGATTCCAGTGCGTGGATTCAAGGAGTTTAAACAGCTGACGGAACGTTACAATGCGACGATATCCAAGCTGATGGTCATTGACTCCACACGACAGGAGTTTGTATCGAATGTGTCACATGAATTAAAGACGCCGATCACGTCGATGAAGGTGTTGGCAGATTCTCTGATACAGAATGAATCTGCGGATCTTGCGATGTACAAGGAATTTATGACTGATATCGTGGATGAGATTGACAGAGAAAGTAAAATTATTACCGATCTGCTGACACTTGTAAAAATGGATAAAAAATCAGCCGCGATGAATATCGAGGAGATAAAGATCAATGATCTGTTGGAGGTGATATTGAAGCGCGTAACGCCAATCGCCAAAAGCCGTGGAATCCAGATTACTTACGAGAGCTACCGTGATGTGACGGCATGGGTGGATGAGGTCAAACTGAGTCTGGCTCTGACGAATATTATAGAGAATGCGGTGAAGTACAATGTTGACAATGGCTGGGTGAAAGTGACGCTCAATGCAGACCACCGCAACTTCTATGTGAAGGTTGCAGATTCCGGTGTTGGAATCCCGGATGACTGCAAGGAGCATGTATTTGAACGTTTCTACCGGTAGATAAAGCGCGAAGCCGGGATACCGGTGGTACAGGACTTGGACTTGCTATCACGAAAAGCGTCATTCAGATGCACAAGTTCAATCAAATTGTACAGCGAGTCTGGAGAGGGCACTACATTTACCATTCGCATTCCGATGAAATCGGATGCCTCCGTGGATACAGCACGAAAGGAGGGCGATGCAGAATGAGAAAGAAGTATTGGAAAACCGGATGCGTGATCGCGACACTGCTTTGCCTGACAGCCTGTGGGAAAGCACAGACTGGGAGAAATTACACCGCTTGCAGATAATATGATTCATCTGTATCTGGCAGAGGATAACACAGTTGTGCGTGCCGATGCAGATTACCAGTTGAAAACACCGGATGCAATCGCATCCTGCGTGGAGGATGCAATGAACGGCACTCACAGCAATGGAAACATCGAAGATCGAAGCTTACAGTTATATGATGGGCGAGGATAACAGTTTGCAGATGGATATCACACTTGTGGAAGGCAGTTACGAGCAGGAAGATATATTGCTGATCATGGCAGCCACAACGAAGACATTGTTCCAGATGGATGATATTTCCAGCATTGCACTGACCGTAAAGGGGCATGACGAAAAAGTGTATGCAGAGCAGTTGTTCCTGCGGGATTCTATTTATTATTATGGTACCGACGAACCGAGTCTGGCAGAGGAATCAATTACCATGTATGCACCAAATGCGCAGGGAACCGTACTGGAATCCTATGGAATCAAAGTGCAGTCGGAGCCACAGACGTCCGATCAGGAGTATATCGTGCGGGAGCTGGTACAGAAAAAAGTGCTTTCTCCGGACACAAAGGTGAACCAGGTGTCGGTCCATGATTCGGTCTGCTATCTGGATCTGTCAGAGGAATTTACAAATGCCGTGGGAACGATTTCACCAGAGCTTGCGTTGTATGCAGTCGTGAATTCGGTAATTGCACAGACAGACGTGGATACGGTACAGATTCTGATTGATGGAAAAATCGTGCCAATGTACCGGAATGTGGTTGCAATAGACAAACCATTACCATTTAATGCAAATGTAGTACAAGAATAAAAGAATATAGGAGACGTATGAAACGACCAGTATTTTGTGTGGCTTTGGCGTATGCACTTGGAGAGGTGATTGGCCTGTACACAAGAACGGTGGGCGAGATAGGCATAGTGAGTGCTATGCTTGTTTGCGTTGGGATTTTCGTGCGGAAGAAAAAACAGGGAAAAAGCGCATGCGTTCTGGGACTGGGAATTGGTCTTGGAATGCTTGGCGCTTTTTTGCGTATTCCGCAGGATCTACGGGAAAAGCCGGATATCCGGCAGGAAAACGGTTACGATATTATAACCTATGCAACGGGAGGGGAGACGCAGGGGCAGCCTGTCATCTGTGCCGGGATTCTGACTGACCGGCAGGGAGAAACATGGACCATGCGGGTACTGGACGGAGCTGACGTGCATGGAGATATTCTGCTCCGTGGTGTGGAAGGGGAACACACGATTGCGGAGATTGTACAGGTAACAGGTACTTATGATACATTTGAGCATGTGAGAAATCCGGGTGGGTTCCAGTCACGCAGCTATTATCTTGCCCGGAATATCAGCGGATATTATTATGCACCGCAGGTGACGACGATCACCGTTAATCAGCGGGAAATACTTGGGCTGCCAAGGTATTTGTATTATCAGGGAAAACGTATATTATATGAATTGCGTATACGGGCAGACTGCCAGATTGCAAAGCTTCTTCCAGAAGAACAGGCGTCGCTTGTGTCTGGAATCCTGCTTGGAGAAAAATCAAGGATAGATGCAGAACTCAAGACATTATATCAGATGGGCGGGATTGCGCATATTCTGGCGATATCAGGACTTCATATTTCCCTGCTTGGAGGACTGCTCTTTCGATTGATGCGGCGGGCTCGTGTGCCGATTCCGGCAGCAGGAATTATCACGATAGCAGGACTTTTGTTGTACGGCATGATGACCGGAATGAGTCTGGCAACGATGCGCGCGATTTGGATGATGGTGATTTTTCTTGTGGCGCAGATGTTCGGGAAATCCTATGATATGCCGACTGCGATGGGAATTGCCTTGTTCTTTATGCTTCTATGCAACCCGGTTCGCATCTTAGATGCCGGGATGCAGTTAAGCTATATGGCGATTGCGGGGGTATCACTTGGAAACTATGGGATGAAGCGCTTGCATAAAAAAACTGGATTTCGGCGGTTCCAGAAACGATATCCGCTTCGGTTCCGTGTGGTGCAGAGCCTGTTTTATTCTGTAACATTGCAGGGATGATGCTTCCTGTGGTGGCAAAAACCTATTACGAGATACCAGTCTATGCAGGATTGCTGAATCTGATCGTTGTACCGGGGATGACGGTTGTGGTAGCAGGAAGCTGGTTCGGCTTGCTTGTATCCATTGGCACGATTTCGCTTGGCAGGTTCGTCATGCTGCCGGTTGGGTGGATGTTACAGGGATATACATGGCTTTGCGAAAGGACACTGGAACTGCCGTGGAATACACTTGTTACAGGAGAGATACGAGGCTGGCAGAGTGGCATGTGGTATGGCGGGATTGCATGCACGCTGGTATTGCTTCGCACAAAAACAAGAAATAAGCTGCGGGACTTTGTATATAAACATACCGGTAGGTTCTGGCGTAAAAGAGAGGTCGTGCGCTACACTGTATGCACGATCCTTATAAGTATGCTGTTACAGGGGGCAGGACAGGCGTTATGCGTGTGGCAGCAACGCACAGAAGCAATCTATTTCTTGGATGTTGGACAAGGCGATGGAATCCTGATACGATCCCCGGACGGAAGAAATATCGTGATTGACGGCGGCTCGACGTCACAGTCAAAATGTGGGACATACACACTGCTTCCGGCGCTGCGATCGCAAGGCATGACGGAGATTGACTGTTGGTTTGTGACACATACCGATGAGGATCATATCAGTGGATTAAAAGAACTTTTATTGCAGGGAAAACTGACGCAGATCAAGGTGCGGACGGTTGTCTTTTCCGCCTATGTGTTTCAGGATGCGGCATTGGCAGAGTTAGAAGCAGTGATTCGGGCTGCCGGAATCACAATCGTGTGGATGAGGGAGGGCGACGTGATTGGAGATGATACATTTACGTTTACCTGCCTGCATCCAACTGCAGAATATCGCGCAAAGGATAAGAATGCAGCGAGTCTGGCACTGGCATATCATTCTGATACATTTGACATGTTATTTACTGGAGACATGGATGCAGATGCCGTCGCAGATATGGATATACAACAGGATTATGATTGTATCAAGCTTCCGCATCATGGCTCGAAGTACTCGTATGTGGAGGGGGTCTATGCGCATGCGGACTATGGTTTGATTTCCTGTGGATACAATAACCGTTATGGACATCCACACACGGAAGTGCTACAAGGGTTAGCGCAGGAAGGGACGAAGGTACTTCGGACGGATGAGATGGGCGCAGTTGTTTTTCGGGGAAGATAAAAAGCTTGGAGGATACAATAATATTTAATAGGGACGAAGTGGTAATGAAATAGATTGTGTCAGAAAATTGATAGAAGAAGAAAGGTGTGATACAATGTATTCGTTCACAACAACGAGGTATTCAAACGAAACAAAAGGTGAACATACCGAATAATAAGAGTAGTTAGTGTTCTATATCGGAGTCAACATGGCAAAAAAAGAAAAAGCAAATGGCATGGCCATTTTAAATGAACAAATCAATAAGAAAGAATTCAGTCGTGTGTATCTGCTTGGTGGAACGGAACCATACCTGATCTATCAGTATCGGGACAAGCTGATTGCGGCGATGATCGATCCAAACGATACAATGAATTTTATCACCTACAAGGGTGAGAATTCCAAACCAGAGGACATCATTGAATTTGCAGATACCATGCCATTTTTTACAGAACGCAGAGTGGTGCTGGTTGAGAACAGCAATTTCTTCAAGAACGGCTGTGAAAAGCTGGAAGAAGCCTTAGATGGACTGCCAGATACGACAGTGCTGATCTTCGTGGAGAAGAATATTGACAACCGGAAGAAACTAAGCAAGCTTGTCGCACAGCTTGGTACGGTAGCAATGTTTGATGCACCGGACAGTGAGATGTTAGCTGTCTGGTTAAATGGAATGTTTGTAGAGGATCAGATTGCGATCAGCGGTGCGACATTGCGATATCTGATCGATCGAGTCGGAACGAGTATGAATCTGCTTAAAAATGAAGCAGACAAGCTCCGCTCCTATGCTGTGGAAAAAGGAAGCGTATCCAAAGAAGACATTGACCTGCTTTGTGTGAATCAGGTGGAAGACAAAATCTTCGATATGATTGATGCGATATCAGAAAAAAAACAGCAAAAGGCAATGGAATTATATGATGATCTGCTGTATTTGCAGGAGGCACCGATGAGGATATTGGTACTGATTACGCGGAATTTTATGCAGCTTTTAAAGATTCGTTTTGCACTTGATACAGGTACACCGGAAGGACAGATTGCTTCGGCGTTCGGCATCCGTCCGTATTTTGTCAAAAAATATATTGCGCAGGCGCGGTCTTTTTCAAAAGATCAGTTGTTATCCTGCGTGCGTTTGTGTCAGGAGGCAGATGCGAATATCAAAACAGGTAAGATGCGGGATAAGCTTGCAACCGAGATGGTGATATTAGAGCTTTTGCTGCATGGCGGAGAAAAACAGGAAGTATAGTATAACAGATATAAAAAGCTCCACGCTTATAAGTTAAGCGTGGAGCTTTTGCGTTGTCGTAGATATTTACTTCGAACACATATAAAGCAGGTTTTCCCATCTGCGGTCAACCTCTTCCTGATACTGTACAAGCAGGTTCTCGTTTTCTGGCTTGAACAGATGCTTGAATCTTCCCTGTGGACGAAGGAAGTCTTCGATTGGAAGCTTCTTCTTTGGCTCATAGTTCAAGATCCACTTGCCTTCCACAACCTCGAACAGTGGCCAGTAACATGTCTCGACTGCGAGCTTGCAGATCTTCATGATATCGGGTGTGTCATAACGCCAGCCACGAGGACATGGTGACATGATATTAAGGAAGGCTGCACCTGGTGTGTAGATTGCTTCTCAGACTTCTCATACAGATCCTTCATTGTTCCGATGAAGGTAGACTGTGCAACATACGGAATATCATGGTTTGCGATGATAGATGCGAGATCCTTCCGGTTCTGCATCTTACCGTTGGAGCATTTACCAACTGGTGTTGTCGTTGTATCTGCGAACATTGGAGTCGCAGAAGAACGCTGGATACCGGTGTTCATGTAAGCACCATTATCGTAGCACACATATACCATATCATGATTACGCTCCATCGCGCCTGACAGAGACTGGAGACCAATATCGTAAGTACCGCCGTCACCACCAAATGTGATGAATTTGTAATTTGCAGAGATCTTCCCCTTCTTCTTTAATGCGTGGTAAGCAGTTTCAATACCGGAAAGTGTTGCACCTGCATTTTCAAATGCATTGTGCATGTAACTGTCCTCCCATGCGGTGTATGGATACATGAAGCTGGATACCTCCAGACAGCCGGTTGCATTTCCGATGACTGCCTTGTCGCCCTCATGCAGGGCACGCAGAACTGTACGAACAGCGATCGTTCCGCCGCAGCCTGCACACATTCTATGTCCCGGAGCGAGACGTTCCGGTTTGCTCATTACTTCTTTGAAATTAAATGCCATCTCGATTCCCTCCGTTACTTTCTAAGTCCGATATACTTGAACTGTTCTACTTCCTGCTTGCCAGATACATAATCGATTAGATCCTGATAGATACCGCAGGCAGTTTCAACTGTGTAATCTCTTCCGGCAAGACCGTAGAAATAGTTGACGGTTGTAGACTCGTTCTTTGCGTCGTATAAAGCAGCCTTCAGTTCAGAACCAAGTGGACCGCCACATCCGGAGAAGCTCTCGGCACGATCCATGATCGCGATACCCTTTGCATTTTCAAGGGCAGCAGCTAACTCAGCGCCTGGGAATGGACGGAATACACGTACCTTGATCATTCCTGCTTGATGCCCTGCTCACGAAGCTCATCAACGGCTTCCTTCGTTGTTCCGGCGGCAGAACCCATGATGACGATCACATACTCGGCGTCATCCATACGATACTCCTCGAAAAGTCCGTACTTTCTTCCGGAGATCTTCTCGAATTCCGCTGCAACCTCTAAGATAATCTTCTTTGCGTTCTTCATGGCGATACGCTGGTTCATCTTAGTCTCCATGTAGAATGGAGAGTTTGCATAAGGACCAACTGCCATAGGCATATCTGCATTTAACAGGAAGTTTCTGGTTCATAGCTTCCTACAAATTCCTTTACTTTCTCTGTCTCAATCAGGGAGATATTTTCAACAGCGTGGCTTGTGATGAAACCATCCTGACAAGCCATAAATGGAAGCTTGACATCCGGATGCTCGGCAATGCGGAATGCCTGGATATAGTTATCGTAGGCTTCCTGATTGTTCTCCGCATAAATCTGAATCCAGCCGGCATCTCTGGCACCCATACTGTCAGAGTGATCGCAGTTGATGTTGATCGGACCGGTTAAGGCACGGTTTACAACTGCCATAACGATCGGAAGACGATCGGAAGCTGCGACATAAAGTACTTCCCACATGTAGGCAAGACCACAGGAAGAAGTCGCTGTAATCGCTCTTGCACCAGCGGCGCAGGCACCCATCGTAGCACTCATGGAGCTGTGCTCGGATTCAACCGGGATAAACTCGGTGTCGATATCGCCGTTTGCGATGAAGGTCGATACCATCTGTGGAATCTCTGTCGATGGTGTAATTGGGAATGCTGCCATTACGTCAGGGTTGATCTGCTTAATTGCGTGTGCAACAGCCTCGTTACCTGACATTCTTTCACGAATTGCCATATTAGATTCCCTCCTTCATTGTGATTGCACCGAAGCTGCAGACGCGCTCGCAGATACCGCAGCCCTTGCAGTGGTCTAAGTCAAAGTCTTCTCTTTTTCCGTCCTTTACCGGAATACAGCTATCTGGCAGACCGGTGTGCAGAGCAGACATTGTGTACATTTTTCCCAGTCGATTACGGGAGTTTTTGTTCTCCACTCGCCTGTACAGAATTTGCGGGATCCGCCGCCACCATAAATCTGGTTGCCCGGCGTCATATCATAATAAGGACTATGCTCATTGATCTTTGAAATATCCGTTGCTTTTGACATTTATTTTACCTCCTCGAACGCCATTTTCAGTGCGCGCATATTACCGTCAATCACTTCCGGCTTCTTTGCGAATTTGTGTTCATAAGATGCCTGCATCTGGGATAAGAACACATCTTTATCCATGATGTCTGCAACCTTCACGATAGCAGCAAGCATCGGGGAGTTTGGGAAATATTTCCCGAGCGTTTCCATCGATACCTTGTGTGCATCAATCGTATAAACGCTTCCCTTGTATCCATTTAATAAAGGAAGAATCTCTTCTTTTGGACGCGGTGTGTTGATCACGATGGCACCATCTTCCTTCAGACCATTTGTGACATCTACGGAATGAAGCAGTGTCTCATCTACAACAACCACATAGTCCGGATGATAAATATTGGAATGTACCCGGATTTCGGATTCGCCAATTCGATTGTAGGCCGTGATTGGTGCGCCCATACGTTCCGGACCATACTCCGGAAATCCCTGGACGTGCATACCTGTGTTGAAAGCAACGTCCGCAAGCAGAAGTGCTGCGGTTTTGGCACCCTGACCTCCACGTCCGTGCCATCTGATCTCGATGTTCTTTTTCATATATTGCACTCCATTTCTCATAAAAACAGTAAAAAACATAATAATTATACCATTCTGGTAAAAAATGTAAAGAGAAGCGTGGTATTTCTTAGCAAATGACAATCTTTCTTGAATAATTTGGTCGAAATTGATATAATCAATACGTTAAGCTTTTACACAGCAAAAACCAAAGGAGTTTTGTTATGGGAAGAAAAAAGAAAGACAAAAATAACATAGATCAGGAACAGATTGATCTGATTCCAGTAGAGTCACAGCCAAAGGAAGAAACGGAAGTGGATGCACAGTCGGATGTGGAGTCAGAAAATCCGGAAGTGACGGCAGAAGATATATCTGATGCATCTCCGGAGACAGAACTGGAAGTAGAATCAATAGAAACGGAAGCAGAATCGGCAGAACCGGAAAGTCCGGAAGTGGCAGCAGAGGATACGTCTGCACAGCCGAAAACACCGGAGGAAGAAAGCGAATCTTCTGCATTGTTTGGTGCGTATGTTGCTGAGGAGAACAAATGGGAGCGCAAGAACCGGATCAAGGATGAGAAGATCAAGGCAAAACAGGAGAAGAAGCGTGCGAAGTACGCGGATGTTGATGACGATACATACGAGCAGATGAAAGCGGGCGGCGCTCATAAGTTTTTTGGTGTGCTGTCTTTGATGATGCTGATTGTCGGAATTGCCGCAGTTGCACTGTTTGTCTACCGTTTGGTCATTGCACCTTCCTACGCGCAGGTGGGAGAGAAGGAAAAGAACCTGCATGTAGAAGGATTTGCCACGGAGACAGATACTTCCAAATATGAGCAGCAGGTAACTGCCTGCAGGGAATTGCAACTCCGTCTGACCTGACTGATACATGGGTGGAACAGCCGTTTGAGCAGGCAACACCAAGTGATGTATCTGCACAGGATACAGAAGGCGCTGATACATTACCGGCAGACGATGCAGAGGCAAAGCCTGTTGTGATTGATTAGGAGGTGCAAGGATGAAAAAGACATGGAATAAACTTATTATTGTGTCGTTTATAGTGCTTGCGGTCGTTGCCTGTGCGGCAATCGTATTCCTATATCCGTACTACAATGAATATAAGGTATTTGACGGTATTGAAGCTGGACAGTGGAGCGAGGTGCAGAAAAGCTACGAAGCGTTAGATAGCGAAAAGCAAAAGGCAGTACAGGAAATGCTTCCGGATTATGCGAAGCATATCTGCCTGGAATATCAGACCGGTGAAAAAGATTACATTTATACAGTCGCAGCATATGATGCGATCAACAGTATCGATGAGACAAAGAGCATCTGTACAAAATACAATGTGCTTGTCAATCGTACCGAATACCGGGATGCGATCGAACAGATTTATAATTCAAACCAGAATTACAATGGACAGGGTGTTGTGCAGGCGAACGAGACGATCAACAAGATTAATCTTCGACTGGATACAGACACGAAAAAAGAGGTTGTAATTGAGGTTTTAAATGAGAAGTATCAGCAGTATGTAGATGGTGAAATTACGGCGGATGCGATGAACAGCTATATTTCTATTGTCAATGGTCTGGCTGTGACAGATATTGCAGATTATACAACCGTGCTCACCAATAACATTCAGGTGATCGAGTCTTATCGGGCATTGTATGACACAGCACAGGCAGCATATGATCAGGGAGATTATTTTACGGCATTGAATATTTGCCAGTCCGTGCAGTTAGATCCGCTGGATTCGCAGTATATTGATAAATTTTACTCATTATACAAGCTTGCGTATTCTACAGGAATGAATTATTATGACGGTCTGCTTGATACGTATATTGAGATCGGGGATAACCAGAACGCACTGAACCTGTTGGATAAGCTGGAAAAATATTATGCCGAAGATATGAATCTTCAGAAATACAAGCTGTCTATGGCAGCTGACTGGCAGAAGGCATATGTGAAGCTGGCAGAAAATGCAGATTCAGAAATCCAGAAGGTACTTGGAGAGACCGAGGACGGTATCAATATATTAGATTCGTTCTATAAAAATATCAAACCAGATAGTATGCTGTTGTATGATGTCGATGAGGACGGTGTGCCGGAGGCATTTTTCTATAACAGTATGGAACGCAACGAGACCTATGTGAGCTGCTTTATTTTTACCTACCGGGATGGCGCGGTTTCTTACCTTGGCTATGCGAAGGTGCGGAGCTTCTGCAGCGACAGCAGCTTTGTCGCATTTCCTTGGTTATCGACACGGACTTCCGGGGATGAATATTGCCTGAAGCGGTATTCGGATGGCGTGATCACAGATGGACCGTATGTCCAGAATGTGGATGGTACTTATTATGTCAATGAGCAGGTTGTGGATGAGACGGAGTATCTCTCCCAGCAGAGTGAAACACTTGCAACATCTTTAAATAAGGGTGTGAAGGACTTTGATACAGCAACATTAGAAGACAGCGAAAGCTATATCTTAGCGTACAAATAAATTAAACGAGAGTATGGAGGCGAATTATGGTAAAACTTTATGAAACAGGTGCATACTTACTGAATGGTTCCGAGCTGGTTCCAGATGACGGACAGGCACAGGCAGTACTTGCATCGAAGGGTGTACAGACATCCAAAGAGGATGCATCGAAAAACACAATGGCATATGGAATCCTCGAAGCACACAATACTTCGGGCAATATGGAACAGCTGAAGATCAAGTTCGATAAGATGACAAGCCATGATATTACATTTGTCGGTATTATCCAGACAGCGAGAGCATCAGGACTGACAGAGTTCCCAATCCCATATGTACTTACAAACTGTCACAACTCTTTGTGCGCAGTTGGTGGAACAATCAACGAGGACGATCATGTGTTTGGCCTTTCCTGTGCAAAGAAATACGGCGGAATCTATGTACCACCTCATCAGGCAGTTATCCATCAGTCGCAAGAGAGATGCTTGCAGAATGTGGAGCCATGATTCTTGCTCTGACAGCCATACACGTTACGGTGCCCTTGGTACGATGGCAATCGGCGAAGGTGGCGGCGAGCTTGCAAAGCAGCTTCTGAAGCGTACATACGATGTGGCAAAGCCGGGGGTTGTAGCAATTTACTTAGACGGTGAAGTACAGAAGGGCGTTGGTCCACAGGACGTTGCCCTTGCAATTATCGGCGCAACCTTTGGCTGTGGTTATGTAAAGAATAAGGTTATGGAGTTCGTAGGACCGGGAGTAGATAAGCTGTCCGCAGATTTCCGTATCGGTGTCGATGTTATGACGACAGAGACAACCTGTCTGTCATCCATCTGGAAAACAGATGAGAAGATCGAAGAGTGGTATGAGACACACTACAGACCGGAGTGCTACAAAGAATTAAATCCGGGTGCTGTTGCATATTACGACGGTGTTGTTTATGTAGATCTCTCTAAGGTAAAACCTATGATCGCAATGCCATTCCACCCAAGCAATGTCTACACAATTGAGGATGTGAAGGCAAATCTGATGGATGTTTTGGACGATGTAGAAAAACGTGCGCAGGTATCCTTGGATGGCAAGATTGACTTTACACTGAAGGATAAGGTTGTTGACGGAAAGCTCTATGTAGAGCAGGGAATCATCGCAGGCTGTGCCGGTGGTGGATTCGAGAATATCTGTCAGGCAGCAGACCTGATCCGTGGAAAATACATTGGCGCGGACGAATTTACACTTTCTGTCTATCCGGCATCGACACCGATTTATATGGAGCTTGCTAAAAATGGTGTACTTTCCGATTTGATCGAGACCGGCGCGATCGTCAAGACTGCATTCTGTGGACCATGCTTTGGCGCAGGAGATACACCGGCAAACAATGCATTCTCGATCCGCCACTCTACAAGAAACTTCCCGAACCGTGAAGGCTCGAAGATCCAGAATGGTCAGATTGCTTCTGTCGCACTGATGGATGCACGTTCGATCGCAGCGACAGCCGCAAACAAGGGCTTCTTAACAGCCGCAACCGATCTGGATGTAGAATACAAGGGACAGAAATATTTCTTCGACAAGAAGATCTACGATAACCGTGTCTATAATGGATGGGGACATCCACAGCCGGAGCAGGAGATTAAGTTTGGACCAAACATCAAGGATTGGCCGGAGATGGTGGCATTGACAGACAATCTGATGCTCAAGGTAGCTTCTGTGATCCATGATCCGGTTACAACAACGGATGAACTGATTCCATCTGGAGAGACATCTTCGTATCGTTCGAATCCACTTGGACTTGCGGAGTTTACATTGTCCCGTAAGGATCCGGAGTATGTAGCAGAGCCAAGGCAATCCAGAAGGTCGAGCGTGTGCGTGAAGCTGGTGAGTGCATGGGTGAAGCAGATCCGAACATGAAGACAGCTATGCACAAGGTGAAGGAAATGTTCCCGGATGCATGTGGCTCGAATACCGGTGTCGGAAGTACGATCTTTGCGGTGAAACCGGGTGATGGATCTGCACGTGAGCAGGCGGCTTCCTGCCAGAAGGTACTTGGCGCTGGGCTAATATCGCCAAGGAGTATGCAACAAAGCGTTATCGTTCAAACCTGATCAACTGGGGTATGCTTCCGTTTGTCATGGATGAGGATTACGACTTTGATGTGGATGATTATGTATTCATTCCGGGCGTTGCACAGGCAATCCGCAACAAGGATGAAATTATCAAGGCGTATGTTGTGAACAAGGATATGAAGGAGTTGTCGTTGAAACTGGGCGATCTGACAGACGATGAGAGAGATATCATTCTGGCTGGCTGTCTGATCAACTACTACAAGACACATTAATCAGATATATTCATTTAAACCTTTACACATGGTTTTCAATACTATATAATATACGCATTAGGAGCGTATATTATATGGATATTGAAAAGGACAGCCTGAAAAAACAAATACGGGAAATGACACAGCTTGGCTATATTGCACCGGAGGATCTTCCTTCGATTGAGCTTTATATGGATCAGGTGACGACGTTCATGGATAAATATCTTTCGCAGAACAAACGGTATGAGGAAGATAAGACGCTGACGAAAACGATGATCAACAACTATACGAAGAACAATCTGCTCCCGCCGCCGGAGAAGAAGCGGTATACGAAGGAACATCTGATTCTACTGATCTATATCTATTATCTGAAAAATGTGATATCGATCAGTGATATCCAGATCATGCTGAAGCCGTTGATTGATCATTATTTTGAAAATCCAGATGCGCCACACAGCTTGGAAGAGATTTATGCAAGTCTTTATAAGTTAGAGCAGCATCAGCATTTCCGGGTGGAAAACAGTGTCGTGAAGACGTTTGAATTGTCCGAACATGATTTCCCGGGTGTGGAAGATAAGTATATTAAGAATTTGAATTTCCTGTCGCTGCTTGGTTATGATATCTTCATCAAGAAGAAAATCATGGAGCGGATCATTGATGAGATGGCTGCGGAGCAGGCGAAAGAACAGGAGCAGCAAAACGGGAAAGAGAAGAAAACAAAAGAAGAAAATAAGAGAAGAAAATAAAAAGAAAGACGAGGCGTCAATTACGCCTCGTCTTTTTCGTCGGATGGTTCTGCCGGAAGAAGCGTGAGAGTCACGCGCTCGATACGGTTTCTGTGCACTTCGGTTACTTTGAAGTGGGCACCTTCGCAATGAGCTTCTTCACCGGCGGTTGGAATCTTATCCAACAGTTCAATGATGAATCCGGCAAGTGAATCATAATCCTTGGACTGGAAATTCGTGTGGAGTTTATCGTTTAAATCATCCAGTTTGATGGATGCATCAATATCATAAGTATGGTTGCCGAGATCCCGGATCAGATCATTCTCGTTCTCGTCGTACTCGTCCCGGATATCTCCGACGATCTCCTCGACCAGATCCTCCATTGTGATGATTCCGGATGCCTGCCCGTATTCATCAAGTACGATTGCCATACTGTCTGCGGAGGTTTTCATCTCTGCGAAAATCTGGCTCGTCTTCTGATACTCATATACAAACAATGGTTTACGCAGGATGCTTCGCAGATCAAAATAACGGATATCTAACAGCTCCCGGTAGAAAAACAGATCCTTGATATTAAGGATACCGATGATATTTTCTTTGGAATCCTCGTAAATCGGGATTCTGGTATAGGTTTCACTCTTGAAGATATCGACAAGCTCTTCATAGGTAGAATTCACGTCGGCAGATATAACATCGGCTCTTGGAATCATGATGTCCTTCGATAATGCATCGCCAAAATCAACAACATTGGAGATCATGAATTTCTCTTCGGGCTCAATGACGCCTTCTTCATGCGATACATTTACGATAGTACGAAGCTCTGCTTCGGTAATGCTTGCCTTCTTCGCGGATGGATCGACACGGAACAGCTTGAAGATGGCTCCGGTCAATATATTTAACAGGAAGATAACAGGGGTGAGCAGCGTCATCAGCACGAGATCGGGTAGACAACGACCATGGAAAGCTGTAATGCATATTGCGTTGCAAGGGTCTTCGGGGAGATCTCACCGAAGATCAGGACAAGCAATGTCAGAATTCCGGTCGATACACCAATGTATTTACTTCCGAACATGTTTGTACAAAAGGTTGTTGCAAGTGCGGAGGCGGAGATGTTGACAATGTTGTTCCCGACCAGGATCGCGCTTAATAGTTTACTTGAATTTTCGGTTACTTTTAATACTTTACTTGCTTTCTTGTTTCCGTCATCTGCGAGAGAACGAAGCTTTAGATGGCTTACCGTTGTCAGTGCAGTCTCTGAGGAAGAGAAAAAGGCGGAAAGTGCCAGTAAAATCAGAATTATAATTAGTTGTAACGCGGGACTATTGTCCAAAAAAACCACTCCTTTTATGTATAAATTTCCTTATATTCTATATATTTGGATGAAGGGTGTCAAGTATAGATTTAGCTATAACATAAAATTATAGCTGATTCAATTTAATTCCTATTAGACAAATAGGAATTGAGGTGATAAGATAACCTTGCAATCAGGAAAACGGATTACAAAACAAAAAATGACAACAAGGCACAAGCCGAAAAATAAAAGAAAGACGAGGTACAAGATTATGGGAAAGAAACATTATGAGGACAGAAATTTAAAGTTTGAAACATTACAGCTGCACGTAGGACAGGAACAGCCGGATCCGGTTACGGACGCAAGAGCCGTTCCAATCTATCTGACATCTTCTTATGTGTTCCACAACAGTAAACACGCAGCAGACCGGTTTGGATTGAAGGATGCCGGTAACATCTACGGCCGTCTGACGAACCCGACAGAGGACGTATTTGAGAAACGTATCGCCGCACTCGAAGGTGGCGTTGCAGCGCTTGCCGTTGGTTCCGGAGCAGCCGCTCTTACCTATGCATTTCAGGCACTGGCACATGCAGGTGACCATATCGTTGCAGCTAAGAATATCTATGGTGGTACTTACAACCTGCTTGCACATACACTTCCGGATTATGGTATCGAGGCAACTTTCGTAGATCCGTTTGATTACGATGCAATCGAAGCAGCGATTAAGCCAAACACAAAGGCAGTTCAGATCGAGACACTCGGAAATCCGAATTCAGAGGTGGTAGATATCGAGCGAATTGCAAAGATCGCACATGCACATAACATTCCGCTTGTTGTCGATAATACATTTGCAACACCATACCTTGTAAGACCGATTGAGTACGGTGCAGATATCGTTGTTCATTCCGCAACAAAGTTTATCGGTGGTCATGGAACAACACTCGGCGGTGTGATCATTGATAGTGGTAAATTTGACTGGCTCAAGCAGCGGACAAGTTCCCATGCTGGTAGAGCCAAACGTATCTTATCATGGAGTCAGCTTTGCAAAGGATACTGCTCCGGCAGCATTTGCAACTTACATCCGTGCGATTCTGCTCCGTGATACAGGTGCAACAATCTCGCCAGTACATTCCTTCATCTTCTTACAGGGACTTGAGACATTGTCTCTCCGTGTAGAACGCCATGTAGAAAATGCACTGAAGGTTGTACAGTATCTGAATGATCAGCCACAGGTAGAGAAGGTAAATCACCCATCGATCTCTGAGAATCCAGAGCAGCAGGCACTTTACAAGAAGTACTTCCCGAATGGCGGTGGATCAATCTTTACATTTGAGATTAAGGGTGGTGCTGCAGAAGCACAGAAGTTTATCGATAACCTCGAACTCTTCTCTCTGCTTGCAAATGTAGCGGATGTGAAGTCACTTGCAATCCATCCGGCATCAACCACACATTCTGAGTGCAACGAGGCAGAGCTTCTCGATCAGGGAATCAAGCCAAATACAATCCGTCTTTCTATCGGTACAGAAAATATCGATGATATCATTGAGGATCTCGATGAGCATTTAAAGCACTTGCAGAGTAATCACTTGTGAAAATATGGTTAAAAAGAGGCAGAAACTTGGTCTGCCTCTTTTTTATTTACAGAAAATGTGGTAAACTAAGATTAGTAAAAACAAACAGGAAAGTGTAAACGGTGAAAAGATGTTATCAGTCGTATTGCCTGCCTACAATGAAGAAAAAATGATTCAGAAAGCGGCAGGAACCATAGGCGGAATTTTACAAAAAGAAGCCATTGATTATGAGATTATATTCGTAGATGATGGTTCCAAAGATGGAACGTGGCAGCAAATAGAACAGACACAAAAAGAAGATCAGCATGTCAATGGAGTTCGTTTTTCCAGAAATTTCGGAAAAGAATCTGCCATGATGGCGGGACTGGAAAATGCAGGTGGCGATTGCGTTGTTGTGATGGATTGTGATCTACAGCATCCACCAGAGACAATCGTGGAGATGTATCGGCTGTGGCAGCAGGGATACGAAGTTGTCGAGGGCGTGAAGCGTACGCGTGGAAAGGAAAGCGTCTTTCATAAATTAAGCGCGGGACTTTTTTTATAAACTGATCTCGAAGGCTGTCAAGATTGATATGTCCAGAGCGTCGGATTTCAAACTGATGGATCGACGCGCGGTAGAGGCGTTGCTTGCAATGCCGGAGCGGAATGCTTTCTTCCGGGCGTTATCTTCCTGGATTGGATTCCGGACAACCTCGGTGGAGTTTGACGTGCAGGAACGGGAAATTGGCGAGTCGAAATGGTCGACCAAGTCATTGATCCGTTACGCAATCTCCAATATCGTGTCGTTTTCTTCAGCACCGATGACACTGGTAACAATTACCGGTATACTTGGGTTTCTGTTTGCGGTTATACTAGGCATACAGACACTTGTAAATTATTTTTCTGGTCATGCGGTCGAAGGATTTACGACAGTGATCCTGATTATCCTGATCATGGGCAGTCTGATTCTTATGGGATTGGGTGTCATAGGATATTATATTGCGAAGATCTATGAGGAGGTTAAGTGCCGCCCACGCTATATTGTATCGCGAAAAGTCGGAGCAGGCATGACATGGGAGAAACGTAGATAGGTTTAAAAAACCAAAGGAGGTATTGGATGCGTAAGAAATCACACATATCGCTTACAAAGGGTGTTGTACACGGACTGTCCGCAGAACAGCGGTTCGGACATCGCTTATCCCTGTATGTGGGAAGCATACTTCCAGATTGTACACCTTCTTTTTTGACAAGACGTCATTGTATCGAGGATACGTTTGATGTGTGTGAAAAGAAGATGCTTGGATTCTTGAAGCATTACAAAACAAAGAAAAAAGGCGTTTCGATCTTATCAAGTATTCGGATGGGTGTGGTATTGCATTACATTGCAGATTATTTTACATATCCGCACAATGCACATTATCCGGGGACTTTGAAAGATCATTGCAGTTATGAAGAGAACTTGAAGCATCGCATGCGAAGCTTTGTGCGCAACAGATATGAATCTGGCGAGATGCAGTACGATGAACGGATGCTGCCAACGATTCATTCCCTGCAGGAGTTGCTCGATTATGTCAAAGAAAAACATGAATATTATGTACATGATCGTGGAAATGTGAATCTGGATTGCGCGTATTCGTATATTGTTTGTCTGGCTGTGATGTATTCTCTGTTGCAGCTTGCTGTAAATCCAGCATAAAAATAGAGAATCTGACGCATACTATCCGGGAACTGTAAGAAAACAGTTCAGAGAAGGAGGATATTGTATGCGAGCTGGAGCAGAAGTTTACAGAGAAGTAGCTGAGCGTTGTAGCGCTTATGACAAGCGTGAGCGGAAATCTTGTTTTTGCAATGTGGCAGAGGGCGAGAAAAGCTGTCTGAATTGCAGACATTTCGCAGAGGACGAGCATTGCAGACTGGATCTGTACGATCCGATTGTAAAAGAGTTATAAGAAATGAAGGGACTTTTTCGGAAGTCCCTTTTTCTTATGGTCGGAGGATGGCGGAAGAGATACGATTCGGACATGGCATAATGCTTGACATAAAAGAGGGTGGTTGTTATACTCATAGCTAGTTTTGGATAAGCAGTATAGAAAGGAAACCAGATATGATTAGTGCAAATAATGTAACCCTGCGGCTTGGAAAGCGGGCTTTGTTTGAGGATGTAAATATAAAGTTTACAGAGGGAAACTGTTACGGTTTGATTGGTGCAATGGTGCAGGCAAATCAACCTTTTTAAAGATTCTTTCCGGAGAACTTGAACCGACAAATGGTGAAGTTATCATGAATGATGGCGAGCGTCTGTCTGTCCTGCAACAGGATCACTTCAAATACGACCAATATATGGTACTCGACACGGTTATTATGGGAAATAAACGCCTGTATGATATTATGAAAGAAAAGGACGCAATCTATGCGAAGGAAGACTTCACGGATGAAGATGGTATCCGTGCATCGGAGCTTGAAGCAGAGTTTGCAGAGATGGATGGCTGGAATGCAGAGAGTGATGCGGCAACCCTCCTGAATGGTCTTGGCGTTGATACAGATATTCATTACAAAATGATGAGCGAGCTTGATGGTAATCTGAAAGTCAAAGTCCTTCTGGCACAGGCTTTGTTTGGCAACCCGGATGTTCTGCTTCTGGATGAGCCAACCAACCATTTGGATCTCGATGCGATTGCTTGGCTCGAGGAGTTCCTGATCAACTTTGAGAATACGGTTATTGTTGTATCCCATGACCGTTATTTTCTGAACAAGGTATGTACCCATATCGCAGATATTGATTATGCGAAGATCCAGCTTTATGCCGGAAACTATGACTTCTGGTATGAGAGCAGCCAGTTGATGATCAAGCAGATGAAGGAAGCAAATAAGAAGAAGGAAGAAAAGATCAAGGAGTTGCAGGACTTTATCCAGCGTTTCTCAGCAAATGCTTCAAAGTCCAAGCAGGCAACTTCCAGAAAACGTGCCTTGGAGAAGATTCAGCTTGATGAGATCCGTCCATCGAGCCGTAAATATCCATATATTGATTTCCGCCCAAAGAGAGAGATTGGAAATGAGGTCCTTACTGTATCAAACATTTCCAAGACAATCGATGGTGTAAAGGTGCTTGACAATATTTCCTTTACAGTCGGACATGACGATAAGATCGCATTTGTCGGACCAAACACGATCGCAACAACAACACTGTTCCGCATCCTTGCCGGAGAAGAAGAACCGGATGAAGGAAGCTACAAGTGGGGCGTTACAACATCACAGGGATATTTCCCAAAAGACAATACGAAGGAGTTTGATAATGATCTTGTGATCGCAGACTGGCTGGCACAGTATTCTGACGACAAGGATGCAACGTATGTGCGTGGATTCCTTGGCAGAATGTTATTTGCCGGTGAAGATGGCGTGAAGAAGGTTAAGGTGCTTTCCGGTGGTGAGAAGGTGCGCTGCCTGTTGTCAAAGCTTATGATCATGGGTTCCAATGTATTGATTCTCGATGAGCCGACAAACCATCTGGATATGGAAAGCATTACAGCATTAAATAACGGACTGATCAAGTTCCCGGGCGTCTGCCTTTTTGCCTGTCAGGATCATCAGTTTGTACAGACAACCGCGAACCGTATCATGGAGCTTACGAATACGGGCTTGATTGACAAACAGACAACCTACGATGAATACCTTGCGAATGATGAACTTGCAAGAAAACGTCAGGTCATGAATATGGCAAGCGACGATCAGGATTGATCAGAACAGAAATGTACTGGTATAAGGCAGAAACAAAAATCAGGACGATGAAACACAAAAAGGACGGCGCTTCTTAAGAAGGCTGTCCTTTTTACGTGGTGCACCAATACGTACCCGTAAGCTGCGCCGGGATTAAAAAGTTGTTTCGGTGTCAATGTCTAAATGCAGGATAAATTTGACCATCCGTTTGGCGTTCGTGTAATTTTGTTCGGTATTTCCAGGGAAACCAAGATATACTTTGTCGTACCCGAGATTTAATCCTTTGGCAAAATCTGTGTCACTGATGTCAATCGCGAAAGGCACAGTCACACCATCGTTGTCATCGGCTGTACAGATGCGATCGGAGATCTGTGAGTAGATGTCAGCAGGAAGATACGTTTTAAGAGGATAAATGATTTCCTGCATAGCACAATATTCAAGCCCCTTTTCGTCCATAATCATGATGTCGTAATATCCGTTAAAACAGAGCATCGGGAGTTCTGTGTAGACAGATGCGCTGGAGTTTTGAGAATATTCCTCGAGGTATGTGTCTTTGTCGAGATGCACCGTAAGATCGTTGTGAATCTGGTAAGCACCATTCAGATTGTAAAAATCCAGATATTCATCGACAAAGGACGTGTCTACCGCAGAAGGCTCCGGTGAATTGACGATACAGTAGGATAAAGCAACCGGACGGCTTTTCTTGTAGATTGTAACAGGAAGGGCAATGCATACAGCGAGTATGATGACTGCAAGAATGATCTTTCCTTTATAATAAGAAAGAATATATCCTGCCTTCTGACCGGTTGTCATTCCTTCCATGTGATCCTTTAACCGCTGGCGCCTGGCATGCTGGCGTTCCCGGAAAGGCAGACTGTGAAGCTCCAGATTGTCCTCGGTATTGACCGGGGGTACGGAGCTTCGCCCGGCAGATTCTTTCTCGCTTCCGGTTTCTTTGACTGGTGTATCTGCTTCTTTGCGTGTCTCTTTGTCTGCTCCTTTGCTTGTTTCACTGACCTTTTCTTTATCTGTTTTATATTTTGTATCTTTTGCTTCTGCGTCTGTATTCATGATTGTGTCCGGAACTCCTTTTTAATGATGAAAACTGTGAAATATCACGTAAAATTATCTTAACATAGATTATGCTGGACGAAAAGTGAGAAAATGTGAAAAAAATAAGAACAATAGCGGAGACACTACCCGCAGGCGAAATATGGAAGAACCGGGGTATTTACATTTTGAAAAAACTACTTTATTATATAGAAGCGTGAGTAATCGCACAGGTATTAAACAGATATGGAAAGGATAGAAAAGTGAAGAACATACAGGACAAAAAGAAAAAGAATTTCAAGGAATTTCTGCACAAATTTTTTAAGATATTTATTATCATATTCGGAGCGGCAATTGCAATCAATCTGATTGTGATCGGCGTGCTGTTCCTGATTCATACAAATAAGCTGGCGGACGAGCGGGGGTATCTGAATCCGAAAGGCCAGATGGTTGAGGTGGATGGAAATAACATCCATGTGATTGTGGATGGAAATGAAAAATCAGATAAAACGCTTGTATTTATCCACAGCAACGGTATCACGGATGATTCGGTAGCTCTGGAACCGCTGTTTGGAAAACTACAGGATTACCGTCTGGTATACATGGATCGGAGTGGATTTGGCTATAGCGGTACAGCGAAGACGGACAAAGATATTGAAAGTATTGTCGAAGAGATGCGCAGCGTGCTCGCGGCGCTTTCCATAGATGGGCCATATGTGCTTGTTCCGAATGGGATTGCGGGTCTTGAAGCAGTTTACTGGGCAGATCTGTATCCACAGGAAGTGGAATCAATCATTGGAATCAACATTTCGGTAGCAAATGATTTTGAGGGTATCACAGAAGAGCAGTATTGCGGATTTTTTAATTATCTGATGGTAAAATTTGCTGCCATTGGTGGGCAGAGGTATGTTAAGAGTGTGTATCCGGATAATATCGGAGCTGTGTATACAGAAAAACAGATGATAACAAGAAAAGCCTTGATATCGAAGAACTTCTATACGCAGGATATGTATGAGGAGGATCTGCATGCGGTTGCTAATGCGGCAAAGGTGAAAGAAGCCGGTTTCCCGACGGATATACCGATGCTTGTGATTTTTTCGAATCCGCTCATGCGCCCGTATATTGACGATGATGCATCTGTGCGTGAAGAATACGAGGGGGCTCTTGAAGAAGTGTACGGAACACAGACGGATGCCAGCGCATCGGATGCGGATAAGATAGATTATGTCGGACAATATAACGCGTCGAGAAAAGAGTATTTCTCACAGTTTGCGAATGTTGAGATGGACGAGATGTCCGGACCGTCCAGGATTTATACATATGATCCGGAAGGCGTAGCAGAGGATTATTGCATACCTCTCGAGATAATGGAATTGGCACATATCTGCCAATTTATGGTGATAATGCACAAAAATGTGAAGAAAAAGTGAAAAAGTACTTGCATAGTTGGTAAATATGTCCTATAATAACATTAGTCATAGCGGAGTATGTTATGATATTTCACAATTAACTATGGAACCGACAGCTTAAGGCTGGAATAATAACAGGTTCAAACACGTCTCATTTGGCTGATATATTGTGAGTTTTGTTTAAGTTGCACGTAGATAATACTGATTATTGAGGGATTTACCTATGGAATGTTTAATGAAAACTGATGATATGGAAGTCGATATGACAAAAACACATTAAAGGAGGGTTTTTTTGTGAAGAAATTTAAGAAAGCAATGGCATTGTCATTGGCACTTGCAATGGGTCTTTCACTTGTAGCTTGTGGCGACAAGGAGAAAGAGACTACAACAGAGGCTACAACAACAGAGGCTACAACAACAGAGACTGCTGCAACAGATGACGCTACAGCAGATGATGCATCTGCATCTAACGCAGAGGTATCTCTCCCAATGCCTGCTGAAGACAGCGATCCAATCTATGTTTACTCATGGAACACAGAGCTTGGTGACAGACTTCAGTATGTAAAGGACAAGTATCCTCAGTATGCTGATCTTATTCAGTATGAGAACCTTGGTCTTAGCGGAACATCTGATGAGTACAAGAGTGCTATTGAGAACGCTATCGCTAATGGCGGAGACAAGGTACCTTCAATCATAGCATGTGATGATGATGTAGCTCTGTACTTCCTGAACTCAGAAGCTATCGTTCCTGTTGAGGATCTTGGCATCACAGCTGATATGTACAGCAACGCTTACCAGTATACAGTTGACTACGCTACAATCGATGGCAAGCTCAAGGGTATGTGCTGGCAGGCAACACCTGGATGTTTCATCTACAGAACAGATATCGCTAAGGAAGTTCTTGGAACAGACGATCCAGCTAAGGTTCAGGAGTATGTAAAGGATTGGGATACATTCCTTGATACAGCTGAGACAATGAAGCAGGCTGGTTACAAGATGCTTTCAGGTCCTTCAGATGCTAAGAAGCCTATCATCGATCAGAGAACATCTGCATGGGTAGAGAACGACACAGTTAACATCGACCAGTTATCACAGAGTATCTTGAGTTCGCTAAGAAGCTTTATGATGGTGAGTATACAAACAACAATGCTCAGTGGTCAGATGGCTGGAACACAGACTTTACAGCTGATGTATTTGGCTACTTCGGATGTACATGGTTCACTTACTGGTCAATCAATGACAAGGAAGGTTCTGAGACATACGGAAAGAGAAATATGTGCCAGGTCCTACAACATATCACTGGGGCGGTACATACCTTGGTGTAACAGATCAGTGTCCTAACAAGGAACTTGCTGCACTTGTTCTTTACACACTTTGCTGTGATACAGATACAATGTACAAGCTCTCTGATGAGACTCTTGACTTCGTAAACAACAAGGCAGCTGTAGAGAAGCTTATCGCTGATGGTAAGGGCGAGTCTCCAGTACTTGGTGGCGCTAACCCACTTCAGACATGGGCTGACAATGCAGAGAAGATCAACCTTCAGTATGCAACAGAGTACGATTCAACATTCAATGGTTACCTTGACAATGCTTCAGAGGCATACAACTCAGGCGAGCTTAAGACTGTTGATGACGCTGTAGCTAAGATTAAGGAACTTATCAAGGATGGTTACCAGAACCTTACAGTAGAGTAATTTACTGGCAACAATAATTGATATGAAATTATGGTTATGCACCGGGTTCGCCCCGGTGCATAATTTAAAAAAAGATACCGCTGTTAGGCATTTTATAGAGGACATTCGATGGAGTGTCTTCTATAATGTCTAACGGGGGACGCGAAAACATATGTTAAAAATTATGAAAAGGTTGGGGAAGTGAAATCATGAAGAAAAAGACAGTTGAATATGGTAAGTATGGATACTTCTTCATACTGCCATTCTTCTTAGTATTTTTTGTATTCCAGCTTTACCCGTTGATTTATACTTTCTATCTTAGTTTCGTTGAGTATTACCAGATTAAACTTGGAAAATTCCAGGGTCCAAACTTTAATGGACTTAAAAACTATATCATGGTATTGGCAACGACAGAGGGTAAAGGTAGTGATCTGAAGGTTGTTTCATGGTTTGATACCATGACAGTTAAGTCAATCGGCAACACACTGAAGATTTGGGTTTTGAACTTTATTCCGCAGATTCTTCTGGCATTGCTTTTGGCTTCCTGGTTTACAGATACGGTTGTAAAGTTAAAAGGACAGGGCGCGTTCAAGATTATGATGTTCATGCCGAACATTATCACTGCATCTTCCATCGCCGTTTTGTTCTATAGTTTGTTCAATGCTAATGGCCCTATTACTATGATGCTCCAAAATGCGCATATTATTAGCGAAAAGTATGACTTCATGGAGAAACCGGGCGGAACAATTGGTTTGATTGCATTCATGCAGTTCTGGATGTGGTATGGTAACTCAATGATTGTCCTTATTGCGGGTATCCTGGGTATTAGTCCATCCCTCTATGAAGCAGCTATGGTAGATGGTGCGAACAGTAAGCAGCAGTTCTTTAAGATTACATTGCCACTGTTGAAGCCGATTATCCAGTACAACCTGGTTACATCCGCAATCGGTGGTCTGCAGATGTACGATATTCCATCTCTGTTCAACGTTGACCAGTCATTCAATGGTAAGCCGAACTTTGCATCAGAGACAATTACAATGTGGATTAAGTCACTTGGATTCACATCTAAGGATTATGGTAAAGCAGCAGCTTCATCTATCGTTCTGTTCATTGTAACATTAGTAATCAGTATTGTCTTCTTCGCTGTTACCAAGGATAGACAGCCGAAGCAGAAGCATGCTGTGATTCGATAAGGGGGTGTGCGAATAATGGCTAAAAACGCAGAAGTTGAATCGAGCTACTCAGGACGTATTCGTGCAACGAAGATATTTAGAACAATCATTTGCGTGTTGTTATGTATTATCAGTATCTTTCCGTTTTATCTGATGATCATCAACTCAACATTGGATTCTATTACAATTAAAACTGGTGTGCACCTGCTTCCGGGTTCATTTGCACAGTTGGGAGAGAACTTTACAAACCTGATGAAGAAGGCAGAGGGTGTTGGTACATCACTTTGGGGCGCTATGCTTCACAGTGCAATTATTTCTGTACCGGCAACAATCCTTACAGTTTATTGTTCTACATTGACAGCTTACGGACTTACAGTATATAACTTCAAGTTGAAAAATGCAGCACATACATTTATTATGGCAATCATGATGATTCCTGCACAGGTATCTATCATTGGTTTCATGCAGTTTATGATGAAGATTAATCTGTATGATTCTTACTGGCCGCTGATCATCCCGGCAGCAGCTTCACCTGCTACATATTACTTTATGAAGCAGTATATGGCAACGGGTCTTTCACTTGAGATTATCGAAGCTGCCAGAATTGATGGTTCTGGAGAGTTCTCTACATTTAATAAGATTGCATTACCTTTGATGAAGCCGGCTATGGCTACACAGGCAATCTTTGCATTCATCACTTCATGGAATAACTTGTATACACCTTCTATGATGTTGACAGATACAGCAAAGAAGACATTGCCTATGTTCATCATGGCTCTTCGTTCAGAGCAGTTCAGACAGGATTATGGTGTTATCTACCTTGGTCTGTTCCTGACAGTATTGCCTATCTTCATTGTATACTTCACATTATCAAAGTACATCATTGCCGGTGTAGCTCTTGGTGGTGTAAAGGAGTAATTTCAAGGATTTTAAAAGGATCGCGCAAGCGGTCCTTTTTTTATGCCTGATAAATGATCGCTTTCTGTGTATTTACTGTGAAAAGAGTTGACGATAGACAAAAAGAAAAGTAAAATAGAACATGCATATAAAGAAAGGGTTGGAGGACCAAAATGATTAAAGGTAAAAAGTATTTAAAGAAACAGGCGGTTGCTTCTGTGCTTGCATTGAGCATGGCTGCAGCATCGTTGACTGGTTGTAGTAATGGACTGAGCAGTTCGAAGAAGGAATCGTCCAATGTCGGTACGATGACACAGGAAGAGGCATCTACAACAAAGGTCATGGTGATTGGCGATTATGATATATATATGGATGAACTTCTGGTGTATGCGATTCAGGCAATGGTTACGAACAATGGAACACTGGCATCAGTAAAGGCAAATCCGGATACATACAAGGAACAGACGTTGTCTTTGATTCGTACGACCAAGATTTTGTACGATGTTACCCAGCATAATGATGTAACGTTGGATGATAGTGATATGGAAACAACGAATAATACAATTGATAATTTCCTTGGCTCGATGCCGGATGGACTTCTGGAGAAGTATGGTATCTCAGAGGACGTTGTCCGCAAGGTATTTACAGAACAGACATATGTGTCTAAATTTGAGAATGATATCAAGAATGATATGGGTAAAAAGGTGCAGTCTGATATAGAAGAGAAAGTGAAGGATTACAATTTCACAATCTTTGATTATATTCTGTTCCCGACTGTTGAGACAACGGAAGACGATGTCCCTGCAACAAATACAGATGGAAGCTATAAATACGTGAGTGATGATGCCAAGGAGAAGGCTAAGGAGAATGCGGAGGCACTGCTCGAGGAACTGAAAGCTGGCGGAGATGCAGCTTCGCTTGCACAAAAGTATGGCGTATCAAATTACTATTTCGAGAGAACCGGATATGTTGGAAGCTTTACTGACAGCGTGAACAAAGCTGTTGAGAATTTGAAGGCTGGTGAGTGCTCCGGTGTGTTGGAAGAGGAGCTTGGATATGCGGTGATTCATATGAAGTCGGATCATGATGAAGAGCTGCTGAAGAACTATGCATATGCGGTTGCGAGTGATACAGTAGACAGCCAGTTCGAGAAATTGGAGACACAATGGTTGAGTAGTATCGAAGTAGACCCGGAGAAGGATATGGAAGGCACTGTGTGGCAGATTATGATTTGTCTGGGTTGGCACAGTCCCTGGCTGATGGCGGATTGTTAAATGGAGCTTCTTCCACATCCAGTGCCGGATCGAACTAAATATGATTTATTAGTCAAAGATACAAATACGGAACAGTTTGCGACAGACTGTTTCGTATTTTTTGTAAAAAAATAAAGGGAAAATGAGAAAAGTGTGGAATATATTATATAGGTGAGTTTTGACATGAACGAAAGGGAAAAAGATTGACAATTCGAGAAGAATTAGAAAAAAGAGAACATCAAATCTATCGTACATGTGCCTGCTTTGCGGATCGGACAAAAGGACGAGTAAGGCAGGAAGAAAAATGCGATTTGCGTACAGAATTTCAGAGAGACCGGGATCGGATTTTGCATTCCAAATCATTCCGTCGGATGAAACATAAGACGCAGGTTTTTTTGTCTCCGGGCGGAGATCATTACCGAACCAGACTGACACATACGCTGGAAGTTGCGCAGATTGGACGGACGATTGCCAGATCTCTGTTTTTGAATGAGGATCTGGTTGAGGCGATTGCTTTGGGACATGATCTTGGACATACGCCGTTTGGTCATGTTGGAGAACGGGCACTCTCTAAGTATACATCCAAGCCATTCTGTCACAATGAGCAAAGTATTCGGGTGGTGGAGCATCTGGAGAAAAATGGCGCGGGATTGAATCTGACATGGGAAGTACGGGATGGCATTTTGAATCATCGGAGTGCATGCGAACCGGCGACTTTGGAAGGAAAGATTGTCCGTTTGTCAGACAAAATAGCATATGTCAATCATGATATTGATGATGGAATACGTGCGGGGATATTGACAGAGGAGATGTTGCCGGTTGCGTGTACAAACCTTTTGGGGCATAGTACACGTGACCGTATCAATACATTGATTCATACGGTTGTTACAGCGAGCCATGATGTGGAAGATGTGGTTTTGCCGAAGGAATATCAGCAGGCGTTTCAGGAACTGCGCAGATTTATGTTTCAGGATCTGTATACCAATCCTGTTGCAAAAAGCGAGGAAGTGAAGGCAGAGCGCCTGATAGGTATGCTGTATGAAGAGTTTATGGAGCATGAAGACTGGTTGCCGGCAGAATATCAGAGATTTATTGAACAGGGAGAACCGAAGGAAACAGTGATCTGTGATTATATAGCAGGAATGACGGATAATTATGCGATTGATATGGCAAAGAAGATATTTATTCCGAAGTCGTGGAGCAAGGAATAACCATAGAGTCGCTCAAAATCCGTTGATAAGAATAGAGGAAGACAGTTGTATTATTCAGAAGATATAATTGAAGAGGTTCGGAGCCGCAATGATATTGTGGATGTGATCGGTGGATATGTGACCTTGAAACGCCGGGGAAATTCCTATATGGCGTGCTGCCCATTTCACCATGAGAAAACACCCTCCTTCCATGTAAACCGGGATAAGCAGATGTATCATTGCTTTGGTTGCGGCGTTGGAGGAAATGTGATCACGTTTGTGATGGAATATGAGAACTTCTCGTTTCCAGAAGCACTCAAGATGCTGGCGGAGCGTGCGGGTGTTGCTTTGCCAGAACAGAATTATTCCAGGGAACAGCGGCAAAGAGAAAATTATAAGATGGTTCTGAAGGAGATGAACCGGACAGCAGCGATTTATTTTAATTATTTACTGACTGCGACCTCGGCCGGTAAGCACGCACTGGAATACTATCATGACCGGGGATTCTCGGACGAGACGATTCAGCGGTTTGGGCTAGGATACGCGAATATTTATGAAAATGATTTGTACCAGTATTTGAAGAAACAGGGGTATACGGATGCACAGATGAAGGATTCCGGATTGGTGCGGATTGATGAACGCCGTGGCGGGCAGGATATGTTCTGGAACCGCGCGATGGTGCCGATAATGGATATCAATGGAAAAGTTGTCGGCTTTGGAGGACGTGTACTGGGGGATGGAACACCAAAGTATATTAACACCAAGGAAACGGCAGTTTTTGATAAGAGTCATACATTGTTTGCAATGAATATTGCCCGCAGATCCAAACGGCGGGGAATCATTTTATGCGAGGGATATATGGACGTCATCGCTATGCATCAGGCGGGCTTTGATAATGCGGCGGCATCTCTTGGTACGGCACTTACAATGGGACATGCAACAATTGTAAAACGATATACCGATGAGGTATATCTGGCGTACGATAGCGATGGCGCGGGTCGCAAGGCGACGATGAAGGCGATTGGCATTATGCGGGAAGTTGGAATATCAACCAGAATTATTGATCTGAAGCCGTATAAGGATCCGGATGAGTTCATACATAATCTTGGAAAAGAAGCATTTGAAGGACGGATTGCTGATGCGGTGACGGGAATTGTATTTGAGATTGACGGCATTGCACAGGGTATAACCTGAGAGATCCGGAAGAGAAAATCCGTTTTACAAAAGAGGCGGCAAAACGATTATCTGCATTAGATGAACCGGTCGTCCGGCATAGTTATATTGAGGCGGTCGCTGAGAAGTACAAGATAGATGCAGCAGATTTGAAAGCAATGGTGACAAGGTATGGAACGATTGGATTGCAGACGCAGACAACCAATATGGATGACACGGCGCGTCCAGTGATTGCGACGCCGCCACCGGAAGGAAATCGGAATCCAAGGGATGAAGCGGCTGATCGGGAGACGCAACCACAACGGTTGCTGCTCACATGGATGGTTGGAAAGCCAGAGCTGTTTGGACAACTTGAAGGAATTCTGACGGAGGAGGACTTTATTGATGAGGATTACCATACGGTAGCCAAACGGTTGTTTGACCAGTACCGCGATAGCGGAACAGTGAATCCGGCGGCAATCGTAAATCTGTTTGAAGATATAGAAAAACAACGTCTGGTTGCAAAGATTTTGCAGACAGAGCTGGATGTGGAGATCACTGAGGATGAAAAAGAGCGGGTGATCAATGATTTAGTGAGAAAAGTCAAGATGGCGCGGATTGATTATGAACTTGCGCATATTGCTGACAATCCGGAGAAACTGCCGGAGGTAATTGCTGAAAAGGCAAGACTCACGAAATTGCATATTTCGTTAAAGAATGGATAGAATATAATCACAATGGAAGGATGGAACCTAAAATGGCAAAGAAAGTAACAGATAAGGACACAAAGCAGACAACAAAGGCGACAAACGAGAATATCATGAATTCAGACCAGATGAAAGAGCATCTGGACAATCTTGTCGATATGGCGAAGAAAAATGATAACACATTGATTGACACAGAAATCGTCAACTATTTTGTTGGAAAGCCGGATATTGAGCTTAATACAGATATGATGACAAAAATCTTCGATTATCTCGATGAACACCATGTCGCTGTTTTGTCAGAGACAGAGGAGGACGATGAGATCTTAGATGACATGATTCTGGAGGACGCAGAGGACGCAGATATTGACATTGAGAAGATTGATCTCTCTGTACCAGACGGTGTCAGCATCGAAGACCCGGTTCGTATGTATCTGAAGGAGATTGGTAAGGTGCCATTGCTGACGGCGGAGGAAGAGATTGAACTGGCAAAGCGGATGGAGGCCGGTGATGAAAAGGCAAAGCAGAAGCTGGCAGAGGCGAACCTCAGACTGGTTGTCAGCATTGCAAAACGTTATGTTGGTCGTGGTATGCTGTTTCTGGATCTGATTCAGGAAGGTAACCTTGGTTTGATCAAAGCTGTTGAGAAGTTTGATTATGAAAAGGATATAAGTTCAGTACGTATGCAACATGGTGGATTCGCCAGGCAATCACAAGAGCAATCGCTGATCAGGCAAGAACAATCCGTATTCCAGTGCATATGGTAGAGACAATCAATAAGCTGATTCGCGAGTCCAGACAGCTTCTGCAGGAGCTTGGAAGAGAACCATTGCCGGAGGAGATCGCAGAGCGTATGGGAATCTCTGTAGAGCGTGTACGGGAGATCTTAAAGATCTCACAGGAGCCTGTATCTCTGGAGACGCCAATTGGTGAAGAGGAAGATAGTCATTTAGGCGATTTTATTCAGGATCAGAATGTACCAGTGCCGGCAGAGGCGGCAGCGAGCAACTTACTGCGTGATCAGTTAAATGAGGTGCTTGATACACTGACAGAACGAGAACAGAAGGTATTGCGTTTGCGGTTTGGTATGGATGATGGACGTGCAAGAACGTTGGAGGAAGTTGGTAAGGAATTCCAGGTTACAAGAGAGCGTATCCGTCAGATTGAGGCAAAGGCACTTCGTAGATTAAGACATCCTAGCAAGAGCAGAAAATTGAAGGATTACCTGGATGCCAATGACTAATATGCAGAATCGGGACAAGAAAATACCATTGTCAAACCGTATGCAGTCGATTCTTGCGATGCTTCAGCAGGAAAAGCTGTCCCACGGGAAGATTCCGTGTGTGGCGGATATTGGCTGCGATCATGCGTTTGTATCAATGGCATGTGTAAGAGATGGCTTGGCAGAGCGTGTTATAGCGATGGACGTGCGGAAAGGACCACTCTCCATTGCGCAGACACATATTCAGGAATATGGATTTGCAAAAAGTGTAGAAACGAGATTATCCAATGGGTTTGAAGCTATGGAACCGGGCGAAGCAACATGGGCGGTGCTTGCCGGAATGGGCGGAGAACTCATGAAAACTATTCTGCAAAATGGAAAAGCACATCTGGATGCGGGGATTGGGCTGATTTTACAGCCTCAGTCAGAGCCGCAGGCGGTCAGATCGTATCTGCAGGAAGAGCGGTACATAATCATAGATGAAGATTTTTTGCAGGAAGATGGAAAGTTTTACACAATAATCAAGGCAATAAAAAACACGGGAACGAAGAAACTGCCACAGATGGATAATGTGGAATTGAAGTATGGTCCGGTGTTGCTTCGGAAGGAAAATCCGGTTTTTCAGGAATATTTGATGGAAGAACAGCATAAAATGCAGGAATTGCAGAATCGTTTATCTCTGCAGGATACAGTATCTTCGAAACGAAGACGGAAAGAGTTGGAAGAGGAGCTTTTGTTGCTTGCGCGCGCGATGACGTGGAATCATGGATGAGATGAGAGGTGATAGAATGCGGTGTGATGAGATTATCCAGTTGTTGGAGAAGAAAGCACCCATCGAGTATGCGATGGATTGGGATCATGTAGGATTGCTGGTAGGCAGGCGGGACAAAGAAGTTCATAAGCTGATGCTGGTTGTCGATGTTACAGAAGAGATTGTGGATGCTGCGGTCGCGCAGAACGTAGATATGATTGTATCCCATCATCCGATGATTTTTGGCAAAGTAGATCGCGTAAATGATGAGACTGTGCTGGGACGGAAGATTTTGAAGCTGATTGAACATGGGATTGCCTGCTATGCGATGCATACGAATTTCGATACGATCGGCGGTATGGCGAAGGAAGCAGCAGCGATGCTTGGACTTCAGAACATGGAAGTGCTGGAAGAAACGAAAGATGGCGAAGGAATTGGCGAGGTTGGATATCTTCCGGCAGCGACGACTGTAACAGCGCTTGTAGTTTTAATCAAAGAGAAATTTGATTTAAAAAATGTGATATTGTATGGAAATCCAAATGACACAGTGGAAAAAATTGCGATCTGCCCTGGCTCTGGCAAGAGTGTGATCAATGAGGCGGTGCAGAAAAAAGCAGATTGTCTGATTACAGGAGATATCGGACATCATGAAGGGCTGGATGCAAATGAGATGGGGCTTACGATTCTGGATGCGTCCCATTATGGCTTGGAACATATATTTATGCATATCATGTATGAATATCTAAAAGGATATTGTATGGATGTTGAAATTGGAATCGCGGACGTTGGGGTGCCGTTTTCGATTTTATAGATGTGCGTGAAAGGAGTGGGTGTTATGGAAAAAATCAAGGTTACGATGGACGGAAAAGTGTATGAGGTGGATAAATTTTCTGCAATCACGGAATTTGTACACGCGCATATGCAGGAGAATAAGCAGAAGTATGTGCTTGCATTTTGCAACCGGAAGCTTTGCGAGCTTGGAAAGCTGTTAGACCGAGATGTGGAATTGAAGCTTGTAGAGAAGACTTCTGTAATTGGTATGGACACATATAAGCGAAGCTTGACATTCCTTATGGTGAAAGCATTTTCGGATGTTATGGGAAGCGGTTACAGCGTTAAGGTAATGTATTCGCTTGGCAAGGGGTATTATTGCAGATTGCTGAAGAATTTCCGCGAGGGTGACCGTATGGTATCGGAGGAAGTTCCGGTGACAAAAGATATCTTATTCCGCGTGAAAAATCGTATGAATGAATTGGTTCGTAAGGATATTGCGATCATCAAGGAGTCGGTTTCCACAGAGGAAGCAGTACAGCGGTTTGCAAAACAGGGACGCTTTGATAAGGAACGTTTATTCCGATACAGACGTGTGTCTAAGGCAAACCTGTACAGTATTGAAGATTATGAGGATTATTTTTATGGATATATGGTACCGTCAACCGGTTATATAACCTGTTATGATCTTGTTCCGTATGATACGGGATTTATGCTGATGGCACCAACACGGGAAGAACCGGAAATCATACCGGAGTTTGAACCACGGGAGAAACTATTCTCTGTATTGAAGACGTCGGATGAGTGGAGCCAGACGCTGGATGTCAGCAATGTTGGACAGCTGAATGAGTGTATTACAAAGGGAGATATCCGGGAACTGATGCTTGTCCATGAGGCATTGCAGGAAAAACAGATTGCACAGATCGCTGATATGATCCGCGCAGGGGAAAAGAAGATTGTTTTAATCGCAGGACCGAGTTCTTCCGGAAAAACGACATTTTCTCATCGATTAAGTGTACAGCTTCGTGCACATGGTCTGCGTCCGTATCCCCTTGCGCTTGATAATTATTTTGTGGATCGGGAGCATACACCGAAGGATGAGAATGGTAATTACGATTTTGAATGCATTGAGGCGATGGATCTTGATCTGTTCCATTCGGATATGAAGAAACTGCTTGCTGGAGAAGAAATTCCAATTCCAACGTTTAATTTCAAACAGGGAAGAAAGGAATATAAAGGCAAAAAACTAAAACTGAATGCAGGAGATGTGTTGGTTGCAGAAGGCATCCATGCACTAAATCCGCTGATGACAGAAGGACTTTCTGATGATAGCAAATTCAAGATTTACATCAGTGCGCTGACGCAGATCAACATTGATGACCATAACCGGATACCTACGACAGATGGAAGATTGATTCGACGAATTGTCCGGGATGCGCGTACACGCGGAAATGATGCGCGCGAGACGATTGCGATGTGGCCATCAGTGCGACGCGGCGAAGAAAAATATATCTTCCCTTATCAGGAGGAAGCAGATGTGATGTTTAACTCTGCACTGATCTACGAGCTGAGTGTGATCAAACAGTATGCGGAGCCACTTTTGTTCTCGGTACCAAAGGATTGCGATGAATATTATGAGGCAAAACGTCTGTTGAAGTTTTTAGATTATTTCCTTGGAATGGAAGTGACGAATATTCCGATGAATTCGATTTTACGGGAATTTGTTGGTGGTGGTTGTTTCGACGTTTAAGCAGAAAGAAATTAAAAGCGTAAGCCAGACGATAAGCCGGGTTATGTCGAGAGTGATTATCTATCTAGGCCTTACGTTACCGTAAGGCTCAAGCAACCTACCTGAAAACACAGCGGGCAACTGTATGGTTTTCTGTTTGGTCTTGCTCCGGATGGGGTTTACAGAGCCTGCCCTGTTACCAGAACAGCGGTGAGCTCTTACCTCGCCTTTCCACCCTTACCTCGTGTCCGAAGACAGAGGCGGTTTATTTCTGTTGCACTGGCCTGGGAGTCACCTCCACCGGACGTTATCCGGCATCCTGCCCTATGGAGCCCGGACTTTCCTCACCTGCCGATGTGGCAGCCGCAATCACTTATCTGACTTACGCAGTGATTAGAGTACCATAACTTGAATATAGATTCAAGCAAAAATAAAATATTAGGAGGATGAAACGATGGAATTATTAGAAGGATTAAAGACAAGAAGAAGTGTGAGACGGTATACGGACGAGCTGATCAGTCATGAACTGTTTGAAGAGATCATTGACACTGCAAAAATGGCTCCGACATGGAAGAATACACAGACGCTTCGCTACATATTGATTCAGAATGAAGAAATTATAAAGAAAATCTGTGACGATTGTCTGCTTGGATTTGAGCACAACGCAAAGACACTGTCCAAGTGTAAAAATCTGGTTGTGTTGACCCAGGTGAATGGCAGATGCGGGTATGAGAAGGATGGAAGCTTCTCCACAAGCAAGGGTACTGGCTGGGAGATGTTTGATGCAGGTATTGCGGCAATGACATTTAGCCTGGCTGCTTATGATAAGGGTGTTGGAAGTTGCATCATGGGCGTATTTGACGATGCGAAGGTTGCAGAGGCAATCGGATTGGAAGAGGGTAAGACGGTTGCGGCCCTGATCCCAATCGGATTTCCGAAATTTACACCGGATGCCACACCGAGAAAAGAGACAGCAGATTTGATCAGTTATATAGATTAGTAGTAATGTGAGTTTTAGATATGATATTAAAGATAGCAGTATGCGATGACAATGATAAGGATATAGAGATCATAAACCGGGAACTCCTGCTGCTGGAAGAAAAAGCAAGGGAAAAGGGATGTACCTATCAGATACAGGCATTTAAAAGCGGAAATGATATCCTGAAGAGCTTTGCGCTTGTGCAGGACATGCATATTTTGTTTCTGGATATTGATATGCCAGGAATCGATGGAATGGAGATTGCGAAAAGGCTGGAGCAGACAGAACGCCGTGTGAAAGTAATCTTTGTGACAAACCATGCAGATATGGTATTTACCGCGATTCATTACAGACCGTTCCGGTTTATCCGGAAGGAGCGCCTTCACATAGAGTTGGAGGAGGCGCTGCTTTGCGCGATTGAAGAGATTCGGGAAGAATCTTTGTATGGAGAGATATTCATAGAAAAAGACGAGGCGGAAATCCGGATCAGTGATATTACATATCTGGAAAGTCAGCGGCATTATGTGATCGTACATTTCCGAAGGAAGATGACCAGGTGATTCGTGCAAAAATCTCGGATTTTTCAGAACGGCTGGAACGTTATGGCTTTGTTCGCACACATGTCGGTATATCGTGAATATCCGGGACATCTATTCAATCAATACAAAACGGGTGTTGCTGGATGACCGGACACCAATCCCGGTCAGTCGGAAATATACAGAGCATGTAAGAGAAATGCATGCAAAGTATGTCAGGAGGATGTACCATGCAATTTCTTAAAAGACTGGTTGTCGCGTTGGCGTGCGCTTTGACACTTGGATTGGCGTGCCTGCTGGCACTTCTGATCCAGAATCCGGAGACAGAAGAGCATGAGCATACGTGGATTATCATTTTCTTAGTAGTACTGCTGTTGGCGGGGATCTTGATTGCAAGCTGTCTGTATGCGATTTTCAAATCCCAGCATTATACGGAAGAAAACGAAATTCTGAACAAACAGCTCGACCATGAAGGGACGATGTATTCAAGAACGAGTGAGCTTTATGAGCGAACGAGACGGCTGAACCATGATTTGAAATCTTATCTTCTGATCATTTTAGGCTATCTTGAAAATGCAGAATATGAACAGGCACGCTTGCATCTGGTAGAGATTTTGGATCGGCAGTTAAAGATGAATCTGATTCATTATGAATCGAGTGGAGAAATCAATGCCGTGTTGAACGACAAGTTGAGTTATGCGGAACAGCATGCAATCACGCTTGATATGCATATCAGCGGAGAAGTGCCACGGGAGGATAGCATGAATGTTGCAATTCTGTTATCCAATTTGCTGGACAATGCGATGGAAGCTGCGGAGAAGGCGGAATTGCGCAAGGTGCAGCTTGAGATGTATGAAGAAAAGGGCATGTATTATATCGACATTATCAATACGGTAAATGCATCAGTGTTACATCATAATCCAAAACTGCAATCCACGAAGAAAGATAAACAACAGCACGGAATTGGATTGAAGAGCGTTCGACATATTGTAAAGCAGCTGGAAGGCAGCCTGCAGATGTTTGAAGAGGATGATGCATTTCATTCCTGTGTCTCATTTCCGATGCAAAAGGGTTGAAATATAAAATAAAAGCTTGTATATTAAAATGAGTTTTGCAAAAGATGGAATGAAATATAGAAGAAGTAGACAAAAGCAATGATAGAAAAAGGAAGAACAGATCAGATTATAGAGCAGCTGATCGATAGCGTTGAGAATGGACAAAATGTTCCATTTGCGCCAGGTAAGGTATCGGTTAATAAAGAAGAGACAATACGATTGTTGCGGGAATTAGAAAATATCGTACAGGGCGAGCTGAAAATTTACCGGGAAGTCAATGACCGGAAAGGTAAGATTCTGACAGAGGCAAAGAAGGAAGCAGAAGAAATTCTGACGCAGGCGGAGCAGAACGCCAGCCGTATCCGTGTGACAAAACGGATGTCCACACTTCCTGCATTTCATCCGGGCGATTTGGAGCCGGAGGATCGGGAAGCGTTACGGACTGCCGGAGACATCTATGCGGCATCTTTGATCTACACAGATGAGATGCTCACGGAGGTAAATGATCTGTTGGCAGATTCGTATGATCTGGTGAAACAGCAGTATGCGAAGATGGTAGAGACGTTGGAGGAAAAGACTCGGATCGTAGCAGAAAATAAAGCAGAGTTGATGGGCAATCTCAAGGAACTCAGCAAGGAAGAACGTTATGCACAGATTCTGGAGCTTGGACAGCTTCTCTCAAATGAGTTATATGATGAGAAGAACAAGGTAAAGCTTGCAGCGGCGAAAAAGAAACCTGTGAAATTGGAATATGAAGAAGAAACAGGAAAAGAAGAAAAGGAACAGAAGTCATGACGAGATATCCATATTATGAAAGAACCATTCATTATTACGAGACAGACCGGATGGGGGTTGTACATCATTCGAATTATGCGCGGATTCTGGAAGACTGCCGTATCGATATGATGGCGTATTACGGACTGCCATATGCGGAGCTGGAACGCATGGGATATATGATTCCTGTGCTGGAGTTATCTGAGAAATTCACGGAGAGCCTGAAGTTTGGAGAAGTGGTAAAGGTAGTTCCAGATATTTACAAGGTTAGTGCATACAAATTTTATATCAGTTACAAAATCTATGATGAAGGGATGAAGACGGTCAAGCATACGGCAACGACAGCACATTGCTTTTTAAACAATGATTTCAAACCGGTCAGTCTGAAAAAAGAAGCACCGGAATTATATGACAAGCTGTTGCTGATGGCAAATCCGGAAGCATATTAGGAAATACAAAAGGAGAATGACATGATACAGGAAAAGGAACATAAGGGCGTCGTATTTTCGTGTGAGGTTTTTCCGCCAAAGCGTGATGATGACATCTATCAGATTTATAAAACACTGGATGAGATTAAGACATTGAAACCGGATTTTATCAGTGTGACTTATGGTGCCGGTGGTAGTAACAGTAAGAAAACGGCAACGATTGCAGCGTATATTCAGAATATCTGTGAGGTGGAAGCGCTTGCGCATATGACAGCGGTCGGTATGGATGAAGCAAGCCTTCGTGCATTGCTGTTTGAGTTAAAAAAGAAAGGCGTGGAGAATATTCTGGCATTGCGTGGCGATAAGCCGAGAACAATGTCACAGGAGGAATTCGACCAGCGCTATTTTAAGTATGCAACCGATCTGATTCCAGAGATCAAGAAAAATGGAGATTTCTTTATCGCGGGTGCCTGCTATCCAGAGGTACACCCGGAGTCTAAGAATCAGGAAGAGGACATCCAACATTTGAAACAGAAGGTAGATCTGGGATTGAACTGTCTGATCACACAGATGTTTTTTGATAATAACGCATTTTATTCTTTTATGGATAAATTGGAGAAAGCGGGCATTGATATTCCGGTGCATGCAGGTATTATGCCAGTGACAGCGGCAAAGCAGCTCGGTACGAGTGTAACGTTGTCCGGCTCTTCGGTTCCGGTAGAAATGAGTAATATGATCGCAAAGTACGGCGAGAATCCAGAAGATATGAAGAAAGCCGGCATTGAATATGCCGTGAATCAAATTCTGGATCTCAAGAAACACGGCGTTGCCGGCGTACATATTATTCGATGAATAAAGCAGATGTGACAAAACAAATTTATGAAGCCAGCTTTTAAACTGGCTTCAATACGTCTTTTCGTTTATTTTTCTTGTGTTCATACAGCGATTCGTCTGCCTGATGCAGAACATCCTCGATGTTCAATGTCGGGTTACAGATGAAGGTAGAAACACCCAAACTGATATCGACATAATACGGCTTTCCGTTCGTCTCGTTGAGATGTTCGGAGAGCGCTTTTATTTTGCTGCACAGATGATCCGGTGTGTGTGGATCGTCTAGGAAGCAAAATGCTACGAACTCATCGCCGCCGATACGTCCGATGACGTCGTCAGTGTCGAAGCTCTGCTGCAGGATCTGGGCAATGCTCTTGATTGCATAATCGCCATTTTTGTGTCCGAAGCGGTCATTGACCTGCTTTAGATTATCCATATCAGCAAACAGTAGCATAGCAGGTTTTCCTTCGTTGTAGGAAGAGTTGACAAGGTGCTGTACACTGTCTAAGAATCCGCGACGGTTGTTAATGCCGGTCAGACCATCTGTGATTGACAGTTTGTTTAATAACTTGTTTTTTTCACTCAGCTCAGATGCGGAGCTGGCAAGCTTGCTCTGGGTAAGAAGCTGCTGCTTCATCAGAGAAATAAAGTTCAATGAAGTTGCAAGCTGTAAACTGTTTGGATAGATATTCTGGAAATGCTCGATGCCAATCTCGCCGACGAACAATCCATATTGGATATTATTTGTAAACAGTGGCGTGATCACGAGGGTACGCCGACGGTCATAGGACGTGTACTGGTTGAAGAATAATTTATCCGAAGAAATCAATCGGTCGTCCCCGCTTAAGTATACGGTTTTTCCGTTATTGTTGCATGCCTGAAGATAAAGGTTCTTTGGAATCTTCCATGAACCGTCAGACATCAGCATGACTGGATCTTCATAGATGTACATATAGGAGCTTATAAAATGTGCATCCTGTAATTTATCCATGATGAGACGGAAGCAGGATTCCTCGTCGTCACTATATGTCAGTGTATCTCTTGTGATGTACATAGAGGACCACACAGCCTTTTTGTGATCGTGAATCGTGTTATATAAGGTGCTTGACGATTTTGCCAGCATATCAGAATAAAGCTGGTTGAATAACCGCATAATCTTGCACCGGTTGTTGTCATCCACGAGGGAACAGAGCAACTGATTCAACTCGCGTATCGCATGAGTGAGCTTGTCGTTGCTGAAGTACAGGTCGACAAAGTCTGTGGCAATCAAGGCCAGCAGACTACCGGAAATAGCGGCAGCGTCAAATGCCATGGAACCATCCGCAACCGGCTTTAAAATGAGTTCCAAAGGTTCTGAGAACCGCTCAATCAGTTCCTCGTAGTAGAAATTGTCTTTGTAATCACCAAAGAGATAATTTAAGACATAATTTTTGGCTTTCTGCAGATCGTTGGCTGCAAAAACGGAAGTCAGCTCCTTGGCTTTGTTTAATTTATAATTGCCGCAGCCACACGAAGAACGAACGATCAGGCTGGAACTTAAAATACTTGTGCTTGTACTTCCGTGGTCGAGTAAATTCAATACTTCGTATACGGCATGGTAGCCCATGTCGATGATATGGTTATGAACGGTTGTAAGTGGTGGATCTAATACCAGTGCAGCAGGGGCATCATCGTAACCAGTCACAAGAATATCCTTGCCAATTTCCAGTCCCCTTGCTTTGATGGCGTTGTAACCGCCGATTGCCATCGAATCGTTTGCGAAGACGATCGCTTCCAGATCCGGGTTTGCATCCAGCAGATTATTTACAATATCCTCAGTAAATTCTGAGAAATTTCCATACACAATACGGTCTTCTTCTACCGGAATGTTATGATCCATCAGAACTTGGCAGTAGGTATCCAGACGTTCTTTTGCGTCTGCGTTTTCTCTTCTTCCGCTGACAAAACCGATTTTTGTCTTATGATGTTCGGTGATCAGATGCTCGATTGCCTGCCGCATGCCGGTACGACCTTCTGTATACAGATATGGGTAGCCTGGAACTTCAATCTCAATCGTGAGGATTGGAATATTGAAATTCTTCAAAAATGCAATCATATCGTTTTCTGACAGGAAGCTTCCGATTGAACCAATCGAAACGATCAGGGCATCCAGTGTATGCTTGGATGCATAATAAAAAATAGAATTATACTGGTAGTCAAACCGCGCATTTTTCGGATCATTATATGATGCGTTCATATACATGCCCGGAAAGACGATCAGATTAACGTCAAGTCTTTTGCTGCATAATCGACACCCTTACAAACCTCGTAAGCATAGTCGTTATCCAGATGACAAGTGAAAAAACCAATATTTAGCCGTTTGTTGCTTTTCTTCATAAAATTATTACACCCCCGAAGTCTTTATCGCGGCACAGACCCTGTGCACAAAGACTGATAATAAAATAGTAACACCCACTTATAAAAGTAGCATATATACGCTGAAAATTCAACAAAATCCGACATAAAAAATACACATTTTCAAGGTTTACAAACTGTTCTATATCGACTATAATTATCGAGTATGAAAAGAAGACAGGGTTCGCCCAAAACAGGAGGATAAGATTATGGATTACAAAAAAGCTGGCGTTGATATCGAGGCAGGTTACAAGTCTGTAGAACTGATGAAAGAGCATATCAAGAAGACGATGCGAAAAGAAGTGCTGACCAACATTGGTGGATTTTCCGGAGCATTTTCATTAAGCACGATAAAGGATATGGAAGAGCCGGTTTTGTTATCCGGAACAGACGGCTGTGGAACGAAAGTAAAGCTTGCGATGGTGATGGATAAGCATGATACAATCGGTATTGATGCAGTTGCAATGTGCGTCAATGATATTGCCTGTGCAGGTGGAGAGCCATTGTTCTTCCTGGACTATATTGCATGCGGAAAGAATTACCCGGAGAAGATCGCAACGATCGTCAGCGGTGTCGCAGAAGGCTGTGTACAGTCAGATGCTGCACTGATCGGTGGAGAGACCGCGGAGCATCCGGGACTGATGCAGGAGGATGAGTACGATCTTGCAGGATTTGCAGTTGGTGTTTGCGATAAGAAGGATATGATCACAGGACAGAACATCAAGCCGGGTGATGCGTTGATTGGTATTGCATCAACGGGTGTACATAGCAACGGATTCTCGCTTGTCCGCAAAGTATTTGATATGACAAAGGAAAGCCTTTCTACCTATTATGATGAACTTGGAACAACACTTGGAGAGGCATTGCTTGCGCCGACAAGAATCTATGTGAAGGCACTTCGCGGTGTGAAGGAAGCGGGCGTGACAATCAAGGGCTGCAGCCACATCACAGGTGTGGATTCTATGAGAATATTCCACGTATGCTGCCAGACGGTATTGTTGCAAGCGTGAAGAAGGACAGCTATGAAGTACCAGCAATCTTCAAGCTTCTTGCAAAGACTGGCGATATTGAAGAAAAGATGATGTACAACACATATAATATGGGTATTGGTATGGTACTTGCCGTAGATGCTGCCGATGTAGATAAAACACTTGCTGCTTTGGAGAAGACTGGCGATAAGGCATGGGTGATCGGTGAGACAAAGGCAGGAGAAAAAGGAGTCGAATTATGCTAAGAGTTGTCGTGTGCGTGTCCGGTGGCGGAACGAATCTGCAGGCAATCATAGATGCTGTTGCAGATGGTACGATCACGAATACAGAACTGGTCGGTGTGATCAGCAACAATTATGGTGTGCGCGCATTGGAACGTGCAGAGAAAGCAGGTATTGATGCAAAGGTTGTATCCCCAAAGGATTACGAGAACCGTGCGGCATTTAATGAAGGACTGCTTACCACAATCCGGCATATAAGCCGGATCTGATTGTACTTGCGGGATTTTTGGTTGTGATTCCGGAAGCTATGATTGAGGAATATGAGAATAGAATTATCAACATTCACCCATCTGATTCCATCGTTCTGTGGAACCGGGTATTATGGATTGAAGGTGCATGAGGCAGCACTTGCCCGTGGCGTTAAGCTGACCGGTGCAACCGTGCATTACGTGGATAAGGGAACGGATACCGGCCCGATTCTTCTGCAGAAAGCAGTCGAAGTAAAACCGGAAGATACACCGGAGATTCTGCAGAGACGTGTGATGGAAGAGGCGGAGTGGAAACTACTTCCGGCAGCTATCAATATGATCGCAAATGGTGAAGCATAGGATAGAACCGAATAAAGGAGGAAATCATGAAAGTACTTATCGTAGGTGGCGGTGGCAGAGAGCATGCCATTGCATGGAAGTGTAGTCAGAGCAAACGTGTGACAGAGCTTTATGCAGCTCCTGGAAATGCAGGTATTGCACAGCTTGCAACCTGTGTAGATATATCGGTAATGGATGCGGAGAAACTGGTTGCATTCGCAAAGGAAAAGGAAATTGATCTTGCAATCGTTGGACCGGATGATCCGCTTGTTGCCGGTGTTGCAGATGCTTTTATGGATGCTGGAATCCGTGTGTTTGGACCAAGAGCCAATGCAGCAATTATCGAAGGATCGAAGGCATTTTCCAAGGACCTGATGAAGAAGTATGGAATCCCATCTGCAGCCTATGAGACATTTGATAATGCAGATGCGGCACTTGCATATTTAGAGACAGCCAAGATGCCAATCGTACTGAAGGCGGATGGTCTTGCACTTGGCAAAGGTGTGTTGATCTGCAACACTCTTGAAGAGGCGAAGGAGGGCGTCAAGACATTGATGCTCGACAAGCAGTTTGGCTCTGCCGGAGATAAGATTGTTATTGAAGAGTTCATGACAGGACGGGAAGTATCCGTACTCTGCTTCTGCGATGGAACGCATATCAAGCCGATGGCTTCTGCACAGGATCACAAGCGTGCGAAGGACGGCGATCAGGGACTTAACACCGGTGGTATGGGAACATTCTCACCAAGCCCATTCTATACAGATGATGTAGACAAATTCTGCAAGGAACATGTCTACCAGAAGACAATGGATGCGATGAAGGCAGAGGGCAGAGATTTCACAGGAATTTTATTCTGTGGTCTGATGCTGACACCAGATGGTCCGCGTGTGCTGGAGTACAATGCGAGATTTGGCGATCCAGAGGCACAGGTTGTACTTCCACGTATGAAGAACGATATCATTGATGTGATGGAAGCCTGTATCGATGGCAAGCTCGATGAGGTAGAGCTGGAGTTTGACGAGCAGGCAGCAGTCTGCGTTGTTCTCGCATCAGACGGATATCCGGAGCATTATGACAAGGGATTTGTGATTGACGGTCTGGATACATTTAAGGATAAAGAAGGATACTATGTATTCCATGCAGGAACTAAACAGACAGATAAAGGAATTGTAACAAATGGTGGCCGTGTATTAGGTGTGACAGCGAAGGGAAAGACATTGGTAGAGGCACGTGCGAACGCATATAAAGCAACAGAATGGATTCAGTTTGAGAACAAATATATGCGACATGATATTGGTAAGGCCATCGATGAACAGTAATTAGGAAGAAGGAATTTTATGTTCATTGAACTTGATTTTAACAGCAACGAGGCAATTTATATGCAGTTGCGGAATCAGATCATACTGGGAATTGCACAGGATAAAATCAAGAATGGTGAGTCGTTGCCGTCTGTTCGGCAATTGGCGGAAGATATCGGTGTGAATATGCACACAGTAAACAAAGCATATGCATTACTTCGAAATGACGGATATCTGAAGCTTGACCGTAGAAAAGGAGCTGTTGTCTGCGTGACGGTAGAGTCGCGCAAGGAACAGCTCGAAAAGGTCAATCTGGATATGCAGATGCTGGTTGCGGAGGCAATATGCAAAGATATCAGTCTTGCTGAAATGCACCAGATTATAACGGATATGTATAAAGAATTTGGCGACATTGCAAACGGAGGTAACAAAGAAACATGAGACTGGAATATACAGAGCAGGCACAGGAGGTGCTTGCTGTGATGGAGGAGACTGCCCATCAGATGAAGTTCAGCTATATTGGTACCGAGCATCTGCTCTATGGTATGCTAAGCTGTCCGTGGGTGACTGCGTGGAAGATTCTCGCGGAGAATGGGGCAGACGAATCCTTTGTTCTAAAATATCTGGAACAAAACAGTGGAACGAAGAAGATAAAGACACTTGTGTATTCAGATAAGCTGAATACACTTTTGGAACAGGCAGAAAAAGAAGCGGACAGGCTGCGTAACGAGAAGATCGGTACGGAGCATATTTTACTTGCTATTTTAAAATCCGAAGATACACTTGCCATCAAGCTTTTAAACTCGATGGCAGTCAATTTAAAGAAAACCTTTGTGGACACATTAGTGGCACTTGGTATGGATATGACACAGGCAAAACGGGAGCTTGGCGCATTAAGCAACCCAAAGAACAAGAAGAAATCCTCATTTCCGACTTTGGAGCAATACAGCGTGATCTGACGGAAGCAGCACGGGAAGACCGGTTAGATCCTGTTGTTGGCAGAAATGCAGAAGTGGAACGCGTGATGCAGATTCTGTGTCGCCGTATGAAGAACAATCCATGTCTGGTTGGAGAACCGGGTGTTGGTAAGACCGCAGTTGTAGAGGGGCTGGCACAGATGATCGCATCTGGCACAGTACCGGAGATTCTCGCAGACAAGCGTATTTTGAGTCTGGATTTGTCTGGTATGGTGGCAGGTTCGAAATATCGTGGAGAGTTTGAGGAGCGTATCAACGTGTGATCGCGGAAGTGCGTGCTGCCGGAAATGTAATTTTATTTGTGGATGAACTGCATACGCTGATTGGCGCAGGTGGTGCCGAGGGCGCGATGGATGCGTCTAATATCCTGAAGCCGGCATTGTCCCGTGGCGAAGTGCAGATGATTGGTGCGACGACGCGGACAGAATACCGGAAGTATATCGAGAAAGATGCAGCGCTAGAACGGCGGTTTCAGCCAGTTTATGTGGAGGAACCGACGCGTGAGGAGACGATTGCCATCTTGCAGGGCTTGCGTAGCAAGTACGAGGAACATCATGGGGTAACCATTTCCGATGATGCGTTAGAGGCGGCAACGGATTATGCAATCCGTTATATCAATGACCGGTTCCTGCCAGATAAGGCAATTGATCTGATCGATGAGGCGGCTTCGAGAAAGAAACTCGGCATTTTTGCAGGAAATAAGACGGCGAAGAAGGCAGAAGAGACACGCCATAATCTGGAAGAGGCGCTGGAGGCTGCGCTTGCAGAGGGCGATATCGAAGCGGCACAGGCATTGAAGAAGGATCTGGATAAGACAGATAAGAAAATCGAAAAGACCAAACATAACATGCGCGAAAAAGAGCAGGAACAGATGCTTGTGACAGAAGAGGATGTCGCGGATGTTGTTTCTGTATGGACAAAAATCCCGGTCAGCAAGATTACTCAGACGGAGTCTCAGCGGTTGTTGAAGCTGGAAGAGATTCTGCATAAGCGTGTGGTGGGACAGAATGAGGCGGTGGAAACTGTGGCAAAGGCAATCCGCCGTGGCAGAGTTGGCTTGAAAGATCCGAAGCGTCCGATTGGATCATTTTTGTTCCTTGGACCAACTGGTGTTGGTAAGACAGAATTGTCTAAGGCACTTGCGGAAGCGATGTTTGGCAATGAAAATGCGATTATCCGTGTGGATATGTCTGAATATATGGAAAAACACAGCGTATCGAAGATGATAGGTTCGCCTCCGGGCTATGTCGGTTTTGAAGAGGGTGGACAGCTTTCCGAACAGGTACGGAAGAATCCATATTCTGTAATTTTGTTTGACGAGATTGAGAAGGCACATCCGGATGTGTTTAATGTGCTGTTGCAGGTACTCGATGATGGACGTATCACAGATTCACAGGGAAGAACCGTGGATTTCAAGAATACGATCATTATTATGACAAGTAATGCCGGTGCACAGCGTATCGTTGATCCGAAGAAATTGGGATTTTCTAACGTAGAAAATGCAGAGTCCGAGCATAAAGATATGAAGAATAATGTCATGGAAGAGATTAAGCGGATGTTCAAACCAGAATTTCTGAACCGTATTGATGACATTATTGTATTCCGTGCACTCTCGAAAGAGGATGTCAAGGGGATTGCTGCGCTCATGCTGAAGGAACTGAAGAACCGTCTGGCAAAACAGATGGATATTACACTTACCTACGGCGACACAGTGAAGAACTTCATTTTCGAAAAAGGCTACGACAAGAAATATGGAGCAAGACCACTGAAACGGGCAATTCAAAATAATATAGAAGATTCTCTGGCGGAGGAAATTCTGTCCGGAAAGATTCAGGCATCCGACAAGGTAAGCATGACCGTGGTGGATGGCAAAGTTGTGTTCACAAAAAAATAATAATTTTGTACAAATTTCACGTAAGATTTTGTAGAAATTTATGTAAAATTGTTGTATAATGAAAAAGAATTGAGCAAGAACGAATTCGAGATACGAAATTATAAAATACAATACGGAGGAACAGAATATGGCAGTGATTGATGAACTGATCCGCGAAGAAGAGACAGGAGCCTTGAGCTTTGGTAATTTTGCACTGGCAACAAAGACAAAGAAGGATGGCTTCCAGTATCAGGGCGATAGCTATAAGATTAAAACTTTCCGTGAGATTACGAAGCTGGAAAGAAATGGAATGTTTGTATATGAATCCGTACCTGGTACAGTTGTACATGACTTCCGCGCGACAGATAAGGCAGTGAATTTTGTGGTAGAAGGCGAAGAAGATTCCCAGATCACGCTGGAGTTAGAGGCTGAGAAGGAATACAAGATTCATATTGACAAGGTATATGTTGGAAAGATGAAGACAAACCTTGGTGGCAAACTGAATCTGAGTGTAGAGCTGGAACCAGCTAAGATGGTAGATATTCTTGTAGAGAAAATCTAATTCGATGAAATGACAGGGCTGTCGCACCGGACATGATATGTTATGTCTGGTATGGCAGCTCTTTTGTTGTATAAGGAGAAATCAATGGCAGCAAAGGAAAAACAGATATTTTTTTGTAAAGAATGTGGATATGAGTCTGCAAAATGGCAGGGACAGTGTCCGGGATGCCGTGCGTGGAATACATTTGTAGAAGAAAAGGTGAAAGTTGGTGTCAAAGGAGCGGTGAAGCAACCGAAGGATGCAGTCAGTCCTATGGGTATTTTGCAGGTGACAACGGCGGAGGAAAGCCGCGTGCAGACCGGTATGCGGGAACTTGACCGTGTGCTCGGTGGAGGTATCGTCAAGGGTTCTCTGGTGCTTGTCGGCGGTGATCCCGGAATCGGAAAATCAACCATCCTCTTACAGATGTGCCGCAATCTGGTGCATCAGAATGTAAATGTACTCTATGTCTCTGGGGAGGAATCGCTGTCGCAGATCAAGATGCGTGCAGAACGGATTGGCGTATTTGAGAAGGATATGCTTCTTCTGTGTGACAATGACATGGATAATATTGAGCGGGTAATTACGAAAAGCAATGCAAGCGTGGTGATCATTGATTCTATACAGACCATGGTCGTAGAAGAGGTTGGATCGGCACCGGTACAGTGACACAGGTGCGCGAAGTGACGGCAAGACTGATGCAGGTAGCTAAGCAGTATGGAATTGCGATCTTTATTGTCGGACATGTCACAAAAGAAGGAAATGTGGCAGGTCCACGTACATTGGAACACATGGTAGATTCCGTCTTGTATTTTGAAGGTGACCGGAATCATGGGTTCCGTATTTTGCGTGGTGTGAAAAACCGATTTGGCTCTACGAATGAGATCGGTGTATTTACCATGACAGAAAAAGGATTGGAAGAAGTCGATAATCCGTCACAGGCACTTTAAATGGACGACCGCAAAATGTATCCGGCTCTGTTGTTGTATCTTCCTTAGAAGGAACACGTCCAATTCTGGTAGAATTGCAGGCACTTGTCTGCCAGACGAATTTTAATATGCCGCGGCGTACATCGGTAGGAATTGATTATAACCGCGTGAATCTGATCTTGGCGGTCATGGAAAAACGTGTCGGCATGAACCTGTGGGGGTACGATGCATATGTCAATATTGCTGGTGGTATGAAAGTAAATGATACTGCTGTTGATTTAGGCGTTGCGTTTGCGATAGCATCCAGCATGAATAATAAAGTTGTGCCAAGTGATACGATGATCATCGGGGAGATTGGACTTGCCGGGGAGATCCGAGGTGTCACAAATGTCCTGCAGCGAGTGAAGGAAGCCGACAAGATGGGATTCGCAACCTGTATTATCCCGAAGTCAAATTACGATAAGGCGATGGATAAACTGAACGTAAAAATACTTTGTGTATCAACGCTGGTAGAGGCTCTTTCTCTGCTTTGATGGGGCTTTGAAAAAGGCACTTGGAAGCAGCTAGAAAAAATTCAAAAAAATTCAAATTAGCTGTTGACATTCTAAAAATGAAGTGATATTATAAGCAAGCTGTCGCTGATACGACAGCAAAAAACACCATTCGATATCACGTTTTGAAAATCAAAAAGTTGAAAAAACTTCTTGACAAAGACAAAACAAAGTGATATTATAAGGAAGCTGTCGCTGAGGACAGCAAACAACGAACCTTTGACAAATTAATAACATGTTAACCCTGAAAATTTCTTTAAGATATTTTCAAGGATTTGATACAAATCCTATTCATTCATTAGAATGGAAACACAATGAACAGTAATTAGGATCGTAATTATAAGCTAACGTTTATAAGAGATTCAAGGATTACAAACTTTTTATGAGAGTTTGATCCTGGCTCAGGATGAACGCTGGCGGCGTGCTTAACACATGCAAGTCGAACGAAGATGCCGGAGTGCTTGCACTTTGGCAGACTGAGTGGCGGACGGGTGAGTAACGCGTGGGTAACCTGCCTTATACAGGGGGATAACAGTTGGAAACGACTGCTAATACCGCATAAGCGCACGGTATCGCATGATACAGTGTGAAAAACTCCGGTGGTATAAGATGGACCCGCGTCTGATTAGCTTGTTGGTGAGGTAACGGCCCACCAAGCGACGATCAGTAGCCGGCCTGAGAGGGTGAACGGCCACATTGGGACTGAGACACGGCCCAAACTCCTACGGGAGGCAGCAGTGGGGAATATTGCACAATGGGGGAAACCCTGATGCAGCGACGCCGCGTGAGTGATGAAGTATTTCGGTATGTAAAACTCTATCAGCAGGGAAGATAATGACGGTACCTGACTAAGAAGCACCGGCTAAATACGTGCCAGCAGCCGCGGTAATACGTATGGTGCAAGCGTTATCCGGATTTACTGGGTGTAAAGGGTGCGTAGGTGGTATGGCAAGTCAGAAGTGAAAGGCTGGGGCTCAACCCCGGGACTGCTTTTGAAACTGTCAAACTAGAGTACAGGAGAGGAAAGCGGAATTCCTAGTGTAGCGGTGAAATGCGTAGATATTAGGAGGAACACCAGTGGCGAAGGCGGCTTTCTGGACTGAAACTGACACTGAGGCACGAAAGCGTGGGGAGCAAACAGGATTAGATACCCTGGTAGTCCACGCCGTAAACGATGAATACTAGGTGTCGGGCAGCATAGCTGTTCGGTGCCGCAGCAAACGCATTAAGTATTCCACCTGGGGAGTACGTTCGCAAGAATGAAACTCAAAGGAATTGACGGGGACCCGCACAAGCGGTGGAGCATGTGGTTTAATTCGAAGCAACGCGAAGAACCTTACCAGGTCTTGACATCCCGATGACCGGCCCGTAACGGGGCCTTCTCTTCGGAGCATTGGAGACAGGTGTGCATGGTTGTCGTCAGCTCGTGTCGTGAGATGTTGGGTTAAGTCCCGCAACGAGCGCAACCCTTATCCTCAGTAGCCAGCAGGTAAAGCTGGGCACTCTGTGGAGACTGCCAGGGATAACCTGGAGGAAGGTGGGGATGACGTCAAATCATCATGCCCCTTATGATCTGGGCTACACACGTGCTACAATGGCGTAAACAAAGGGAGGCAAAGCCGCGAGGTGGAGCAAATCCCAAAAATAACGTCTCAGTTCGGACTGCAGTCTGCAACTCGACTGCACGAAGCTGGAATCGCTAGTAATCGCGAATCAGAATGTCGCGGTGAATACGTTCCCGGGTCTTGTACACACCGCCCGTCACACCATGGGAGTTGGTAACGCCCGAAGTCAGTGACCCAACCGTTTACGGAGGGAGCTGCCGAAGGCGGGACTGATAACTGGGGTGAAGTCGTAACAAGGTAGCCGTATCGGAAGGTGCGGCTGGATCACCTCCTTTCTAAGGAAGAACAAGTAAAGAATGGGTTTCACTGTTTAGTTATTAAGGAACGGCAAAGGAGACAGAGACGTAAGAGACGGAAACAAAAAGATGCCGCAGACTTTACAGTTTCAAAAACTGGATA
>ENA-OQEN01000008-OQEN01000008.1-human-gut-metagenome-genome-assembly--contig:-NODE-8-length-61978-cov-3.877819_pt1 | contig 61978 bp, 61 predicted proteins | sample MGYA00242791_ERZ504627 | MGnify/ENA primary metagenome ERZ504627 (study PRJEB26092, sample SAMD00036316) | human gut metagenome | host: Homo sapiens | study: EMG produced TPA metagenomics assembly of the... | reverse complement strand
CGCACAAGCTGATTCATGGAATCATACTCGTAGGAGAATTTTTCATCTGCATTTTCGAATGCTGAATCGCCGCGCCAGATCTTGGTTATGTTGCCGTTGGCATCATAATCATAGTTATATTTCGCGTCCGAACCGTTGCGGTATGACCGGACGAGCGTTGTTGCTCCGTTCGTCCCGCTGACATAGGAAAGCTGAATCCGCGAAACAGTGGAGCTGCCGTTTTTTATACTGCGACCGACAAGTCTCCCGATTCCGTCATATTGGTTGCTGATTTTTGTGCCGTTCGCAAGGGTTGCTGTAACGGGGCGGTTGTCTTTGTCGTAGGTATAGGAAACAGCCCAATCAAAGCCACCCACCGATTGCGTGAGCTTGGAAAGGTTATTGTTCTTATCATATTCGTACTTGTACGATGCACAGACAGCCGTGTATTCAAGACTGCCGGATGAACCTCCGGTGAAGCTTTTTTCGGTGCTTGTCATGCACCTGCCGGCATGGTCGTATTCAAAGAAGGTAGAGCGACGGGTTTTATAGTTGCGAAGCTCGTAAAGATTGCCTTCACCGTCATACACGAACTCATAAACCTTTGAAGGGGAAAGCCCCGGCATTTCGAGTTCGGTAATTGACTCAACGCGGTCTATGCTGTCGTATGTATAGCTGAGTTTATAGCCATTGCCGTAAGTTACGGAAGACAAACGACCGAAAGAGTCATAGGTGTTGGTTGAAAGCACTCTGTTTCCGACTGAGGTTGAAATTGTTCTGCCCCAGTCGTCATAGGTGAAGCTGTATGCAGTTTGAGGTCGGGTAATACCCGTCAGTTTGCCGTAATCATCATACGAATAGTCCACCGTACTGTAGTTGCTGCCCGTGACAGCGGCAAGACGAAGCATTCCGGAGGCTGAGTAATACGTGTATTGACTCGTGTTTCCTTTTGCATCGGTTACTGCCGTCTGCAACCGTGTTGCTGTGTTATAGCTGTATCGAACGGTGTTTCCGCGAGCATCAGTAACAGCGGAAGCGAGCGCCGAGGCAGCATTGAATGCTGTTGTTGACGAAGTCGAAAGCGAACCATCGGACGATGCAACCGAAGTTTTTGTAACATTGCCGTTTGCATCGTAGACATTGGTTGTTTTTACCCCTTCCGGCGTTGTTGACGTAAGCAGGTTGTGCTTGCTGTCGTAGGTGTATAAGGTTTTGTTGCCGAGCGGTCGGTGGAGGAAGTTACGTTGTCGTTATTGTCATAGGTCAGCTTGGGTTCCTGTCCTATAAGGGAGGCGTAACCCGTAACGTTGCCGTTATCGTCATAGGAATAACTTTGAGAGAACTGTTCCCTGTGCAGCTGAAGCCCATCAAAGCGAGCGGTGTTGCGTGAGTAGTCGAAGCAGACGACGATTCTTACTTCGGTGTAGTCAAGCGAAGCGACCGCACTTGCACAGGTGTACTGCCAATCGGTTGTGTCGGCAGCAAAAGCGGCGGTGACCTCATTTTGGAAGGTGCCGTTTGAGTAGAACTGAAGCTTTATTTCTTTTCTTCCGAAGACACGGTAGCTTATCGGGCTGTCGGATGTGTTGAGCTGTACGGTTTCCGGCACGGAGTCGGATGCGCACCAACCGCCGAATGAATAGACATCGCCTTTTTTGCCGTTTACCTGAATCGACTGGAAAACATGCTTAATTGCACCGGTGCTGCCGGTGATTTTAAGCACCTGATCCGAGAAAGCGCCGGGGTGCGAGGAATCGCCTGCTGCGGAGACGATTTCGTTGGGGATTGCGGTGTCGCCGACAACATTCTGTGCATAGCCTGTCGAGTTATCCGAATCATCGGACGAGGATGCTCCGTCAGTGAAATCGCTGTTTTGGAGCATGTTGTAACGATTCGGCGTTTCGCCGGTTTCAAGCTGTACTGAGTCGGCGTAGGCTGTTCCCGAAGCGGACTGCGGCTGAGCAATGCGGATCTTTATGTTTGAAACTCCCGTCGGGACGGTGAACACTGCAACGCCGCGTGTCCAGTCCGAACCTGTTGTTCCGAAAGTTTGCGCGGGGTCGCTCTGTGCAATCACGGTTGAACCGTTCAACACCTGCACAACGCCGCCTGCCGCACCGGTGAAGTATGCGGAAGCAGTGTAAACGGCACCTGCGTTTACGGAAACACTTTGCTCGATATAAGTACCAGAAGGCAGCTTTACGCTGCGATAACCCGTGTGAGCATGGGTTTGCGTGAACACGGCGGAGGTTGAGGATTTTGTCCAATAATCGTTCGGATTCTTTTTATCGAACCCGTGATTTTTGAGCAGGTTGAATACAGTCGTCTGCGTTTTGGAGACGGCAGCGAGCTGGGTTTTTGTTCTGTCTGCGGAGTTGTATGCCATGAACACCGCTTCACCCTCGGGATTGCGGATGCTTACGGCTTGCCCTGCGTTGTTGACTGGTATGTTACGATTCGATTCTGAGCATCGATAACGTTTGTAACGTTCCAGCCGTATTCGAATCGAATCTGCCTGCCCGCTGTTTGTGCCGTGCCGGCTTTTTCAACAACGGAGGCAGCCTTGCCGCTGCCGGAGTAGGTATAGGTTATGCCGTATCCGGCGGGGTTCTTTGCTTTTTGCAGCAGATGCTTTGAATAATAGGTGTATTGCGAGCTTGTGCCGTCTGCATATTGTGCGGCACGAAGATTATTGTATTCGGAGTAAGAGTAAGCAACCGTCAAACCGTCGGGCGGAGTTACGGACGAGAGCCTGTTGCTGCTGTTGTATGCGAAAACTATGCGTTGCCCCGAGGTTGAGACGGAGGCAAGCTTTTCTCTTACCGCAGAAATGCGCAGATCCTTTTTTTGAGTTGAATCCCTGTATTCAATAAGGATCTTATTGCCGTTTGCATCTTCAACGGAGGTAAGCCTTCCTTGCTTCCTGCCGTTGTATGTGCCGTATTCAAAAACGAGTTTGTTTCCGCCCTTATCGGAAACGGTGATAAGTTTTGAACCCGTGTTGACGGTGAGCGTTGAATTCTTGTCAAGCTCATTGACGTATTTTGCTGACGAATCCGATTGTTTTTTGTAGTAATGCCTTGTGCCGTCGCCATCGGTAAGCTTGAAGAATGTCTGTGCTTTATTTCCGTTTTGGAATGACATTTCTTCTATCGACTGTGAATAATTCAAGCGCCAGCCGTAGCCGTAACCGATATCTGTATTCTTGTCGTTCGTGTTGTATACATGGGAAACGGAGATTGGCAAGGCTCCGTTTGCAACAGAAGCATCCGCAAACGAGAAAGTGAGGTTGCCGCTGAACAGGTTCACGCTGCCCGCGCCGCTGCGCCCGCATCCTGATCCGAATACGAGAAACGCTTTCAAGGCCGGTGGAGTTTACATAGACGATCGTAAAGTAGGGGTGTACGCCGGATGATACATTGGTTCGCGATGAGTGGTATATTGCGGAACTGCTGCTCTCCAAAACAACGCCGTAATTTTCAGTCACACCGGAATGCCATTTTTTGAACAGGTCGGTTATGTCAAAGAAGTTTACACCGTTCTGCACTTCGGACATTGCGAGTGAAAAAACTCTGGATTTGTCCGCAGGATTGCCGTTGTTCAATGCGGAGTAGCGCGTCCATGTCAGTGTGTCTTCCGACCAATCTGACAGCACGGGGTAAAGGTCTATTTCTTTGCCGAGGTTCGTTCCGGGTTCATCGTACCGCGTCAGGTTGATTGCAGCACTGACGATGACGTCACCGGCATTCAGCTCGGGGAGTTCATTCAGCCGAATAAGTATGTTTTGCTTTGAACTCAGGCGCAGTGCACCGGGTGCGGTTGAGTTTATGCTGCAAATTGTGTTGGGGAGATTCCTATCGACGTATGTGTTTTCAACATTGTTTTTGAAATTCAGCTTTATATCGGGATCAATCGTTACCGGATACGTTCGTTTCGCACTGCAAAGCCATGCAAAACTCGGAACCATGGTATAGATGAATCCGTCCGAAGTTGAATTCGGAGCAAGCGAAACCTCGAAATCGGTGCTTTCCGCACCTGCTGCATCGAACATATACGGTGCAGGAAGGGTGAAGACGGTTTCGCCCTTGCCGTTTTCAAGCAGGACGGTATTGCCCTGCATTCTCGGCGTGAGTGATGTCTTTATGTTGAATGACCAACAAAAATCCTCACTCTGCGCCATTGACGGACGAGAAGAGAGGGTTATAAATTCAGATATTGTTTTTCCGTTAAGAGAGTACGAGAGGATTGCGCTGTCGTCGGTTTCGGAGCGAACATATCGAACAATGCTTGACAGGCAGTCGGGGAAGCGAAGCAGGGAATCGCGCTGTTGATCCGTCAGGTCCGTTGTATCGGTTGAGTTGTTTTGAATTTCCGCATGAAAGTCTGCGGCGGTGAGTCCGTTTGAAAGGTTGGCAAAGGACAGGCTGTTCAATGCAACAGAGAGCGTTTCCCCCATGTATTCAACGGAGATAATTTCACCGGAAAGGTTTTCGCCGAAGCGTACGGTAAAATCACCGGCAGTGTTTTTATACCTCAGGATGCCGTCCGCATCCGTTTCGGCGACAAGAGTGTTGTCAATGGTCTGCCATTCTCCGTTCTGTTCAAAGTGAACGGGGTCGGAGTAGATGACCCTTTCGACCGCACCGTCCGCACGGCGAAAATCCTTTGAATACTCGCCTCGTTCGGATTCGATTTCGCCTGTGAGAGGACTGTAACCGAGTGCATTGCCGTTCGGGTTATCCCATACAGAATTCAATTCTTCTGCCGCTGCTGCAAACCTGCGGTTTTCACGCGAAAGCTCGGTGAGCCCGTAAACGGGCTGAAACAGTGAGAAGGCGAACAGGCAGACGACTGCCAGGAACAATGAAGTAATCCTATACGTTTTTCTCATATATCTCTCCTGATTTTACTCGAACACGGCCCGACGAACAACAAACCGATGTTCATACTCACAGTATACCGAATTTTGTCAACATTTGTCAAGTGTTTTTAAAGGCAAGTTTATGTAAAATATTATTTGAGCGTATTATATGCTTTGAAACCGTGTTCCCGCTTATATACAAATGCAGCAAACCGGGCGACCCATCATGAGTTGCCCGGTTTTGTTTTGGTGAGCTGGGATAAAAACCCTTTCTACAATTCTTTCGCCCTATTCTGTTGATTCAAAAACCATTGAATGCTGAGTCATTGTTTCCACAGCGGTTTTTACTTGAAGAATTACTCTTTCTTTTTGGGCTTTTTATTTTTAAACGCTCCGAAAGCCGTGCCATAAGTGCTTTGTGTGCCAGTCGCAGTGCTTCGGGAAATTCAGGAATCTTTCGAACCCGAAACCAGTACCATGTTGACAGAGCCAAGCTGCCTATAGACACCATAAATAACTCAAGTGCAATTTCCTCGTTCTTAAACTTGAAAAATACAGGCAGTGCAATCAGCACGAAAGCCAGAGAGCGCAGCAGCAGTCTGTATGGTTTATCGCCGCAGAACAGTCCGACTATAATGCAAGTCAAAGGCAGAAATCCAAGCCAATCTACAGTGATATTACATAGACCTTCAAAAAGCTTTAGATAAAAACAGTCATGTTAATACCCCTTTTCGATATAATTAAGGGAGCTGCTCCTCTGCCTTTTGCCGCCTGCACATAGGCCGCAGAATGTCCGCCGCGTTCAGAACAGTGGTCGGAATTAAAGCAAGGAACCATGCCGCACAGTAAAAGAAACTGTAAGCACCCTGTTTCAGCAGTGCATCAAACAATTTCCGCCTGAAAAAGCCGATGCACAGCAGCAACGCGACAATGAAAATGCGAACGATGAGGTTTATCCGTGCAGAGGCAGCATTTTCCGAACAGGTTCGTTCCTTTTTGTTTCGGAAGAACGCCCGCCCGATGAAACAGCAGGCAAGCAGAGCTACGCAGGAAAGCACTGCAAACTCAACCGACAGTTTCAGCACGATTGACAGCAAGGCGGTCAGAGCCGCAGCGATACAGCTTGCCGCACAAAATGCATTGCAAAGCTTTTTGCTGAAGCCGTATCGGTCATAGAAACTGAAACTCAGATAAACCAACGGTGCGGCCATTCCTGCACTGAAAGCTAATGTACTCATGATTTGAATCCTCCGTAATTACCGATCGATATATCCGCTGTTTGGACGCTTATCGTGGGCATCAATCCAGTCAAAGATAAATCCGCCAATATCAAAGAACGCAGAAATGACCGCAAATATTGCTCCTATTGACTTTACAATTTTATTTGCAATCATCGCCTTCAGTCCAGCTTTTAAAGCTTTGTTCTCAAGGTGTGTGTTATATAATTGGCGGCGGCTCGACGTCCCATTTTTTTAATAAATTTCTCGAGCGTTTTGCTCACAGCACTGACGGCTCCACCGACAATTAATGAAATGGCAAGGTTTATTGCACCCGAAACGAACCATCTTGCTCGATAAAAATCATACCAAGCATAGCAACCGGTTGCATCTACTAAATTCACCGGATTATTTTCACAATAAGCAAAAAGGTTATGAGAAGGAATTGTTCCGGTTACACCGATGAAATCAACATCATCAGCATTTATGAACCTTCCGGTATCGGGGTCATAATAGCGAGACTGCAGATAGTACAATCCTGTTTCAGTATCGTAGTAATACCCGCGATAGCGATGGGATTATCCTTTCCCAGCGTTGAAGCAAGAGAGCCGGTTGTTGAAAGCAGCTTGCCCCATGCGTCATATCGGTATTCTACCACAGTGGTGCCGCTTCTATCAATAATACCAACGATATCATTTTGCCCATTGCGAAGATAGTAATACTCAGTGCCGTTATATTTCACAGAGACCATAGTGCCGTCCGTATCGTAGCTGTACTGCATTGCAGCCGCTACGATACCATTGACATTGCGTCTTATCTCTGAAACGAGCTGTGACCCCGCATAGGTGTAGGTAGTTTTATCGAGCCTGCTTTTATTGCCGCCGACTGTGCTTACCGCATCCTTGCCGACACGCATCCCATTCTCATCATAGGTGAATGTAAGATTCTTTTCGGCGTTATACATATTGTGGAGCTGTCTGCCGTTCCAGGTCATGTCATAACCGCAGTAGGAGAGGGGGTTCCCAATTTCATCGTAGGTTATGGCTTCTCCATTATAGCTTACAAGCAGGTCCTTCCATTCACTGTCATACGAATAGGTATAGGTGTTTCGCGTATTGCTCGGTAATCTCCCGGAGGTGTAATTGTATTCAATCTTCGAGATAATGTTTCCACCCTGATCGTAAGTGTATATGGTGGTAGTGTTTGACGCCGAATCGTTAACTCGAATAAGTTGGTTCAGGCCATCATATACATACGTGGTTCTTTCATTTCCGTGAACTATGCTCGTTATATTGCCGTTTCCGTCATAACTATATACGTAGGCGGCATCAGAACCATTCTTGTAACTGCCGAGATATTCCGATTTTGAACCGTTTGCATTCTCAAGATAACTTATCGAAACATCGAGAATGGTTTCATTTTCGGCGTTCTTGTAGGTTCTGCCTGTCCGCTGTCCAAATACAGATTGTGCTTCTGTTATTGTGACGCCGCTGTTAAGTGTTACCTTCTCGGTGTTGCCATCTTCATCATATGCATATTCGGTCGTCCAGGTACTTCCATTTGCAGTTTGATGCACTTTTGAAAGCATTCCATTGAGATACTCATATCGGCATACCGTTCCATCCGTTGCTGACGTCAGCATCAGAGTTCCGTCAGAGTTATAAAAATAATCGGTGTTTATGCCAGTGAGGCAGTTTTCAACTGAAGCAAGACTGCCTTCTCCGTTATAAGAATAACGATATACAGTTACTGATCCATGTTTTATCTCAGAAATGCGGTCCATATCATCATAGACATAATGTTCCGAAAAACCGTTGCCATATGAAGTTTGAGCAAGCAATCCTCTCGTATAGTCGTACGAATACGATGTAATTGAATCGCCATTTACGTTGATACCGATGACGTTGCCAAAAGCATCGTAGCTGAGACCGTAGTTAAAACCATTATGAGCAATAGTTGTAAGGTTATCGCCGGTATAGCTGTATTCAACCTGAGCAGTGTTTCCGCCTACGACCGATGACATTCCGATAACACGATCCATAGAATCATAAACATATGATGTGATGTTACCATTTCCATCAATGATGTAGTTCAGGTTACCGGCTGTCTGATCGTATCCATATTGGGTAACATTACCCTTGCTGTCGGATGACGAGACCAGAAAAGCACCATTGGCAGAGTAGGACGAGGAAGTTTGTACATAGCTTGATGTGTTTGAAGAATCAATGACTTTTGAGGTAAGCTGATTACCAAACGCATCATAAGTATATGCGTATGAAAGCCCGTCCGGGGCAGTCATGGTCAGCATATTACCATGGTCGTCATAGGTATAGGTGGTCGTCTTGCCCTCTTCATCGGTAACAGAGATAAGATTCCCATTATCATCATATTCGTAATGGGTGGTGTTGCCTTCGGAATCTTCGGATTCAGAGGTGAGGTCAGCACATCGGTAAGTGGATAGTGTCAGCAGATAGGTAAGCCGCTGGTAAGTACACACCTGTCTCGTCAAGGTGGAGATCAACGCAATTTCGGCAGGAACACAAGGAGGAAATTGTGTTGATACGACCTTGACGACGGGACAAAAGATATAATGGGAAAGAGGCGTGTAAGCAAGATAGGCTTACCGCCCTTAATCGCCAATCAAATTTATTTTAATTCCTTAAGAGGATAAAAACAATAGGAATCGAGGTCAAGCGTACCGAGCAGAAAATCTGCTATGAAGACAAGAAAAGAATGTCCGTCATCCAATGGTTTCAGCCTACATGCCAGCCTCGAAGAGCATAACCTATCGTTATGCGAACACCATTCAGAATAATCTCTCCGCCGCCGGTTACCTTTCGGACAAGAAAACCGATCGGATATTCGAGTTCGTCATAATCGCCGGTGTATTTCCGTTCTGATTTTGTGTAGAGTTCATCCGGCGTTTTCATTCCGATCGCCTCATTCGGTCTGACAGAGTTGTATTCCTTTACCCATTCGTCGAGCACAGCCTGATTCGCCGAAATCCCGCCGGGCACTTTCCCCTCTATCTCGTCTGCAATATCTTTGTGCATTCGCTCCAAAGATCCGTTCTGCTCGGGATGCCCTTTCAAAGAACGATCCGGCAGGATGCCTAACGTGATCCACCAAACAGCGAGTGTCGTGAGATTCAAAATGCCGTTCGGCGCGGCAAAAGGCGTACCGTTATCGCTGTGAATGACCTTCGGAAGACCGTATGTTTTAAACAAGTCTGTCATAACAGCCCTGACGGCAACGGAGCTTTTTGACTGCATCAGCTTTGTGCAAAGGATTTTTCGACTGTATCTGTCACGAACGGTGAACGGTTCACAGATTTCCCCGTCGGATTTCCACCATCCCTTGAAGTCAATACTCCAAACGTCATTTGCCGCCTGAGCCTGTATTTGCTGCTGCAATCGAGGACAATCGGAGGATACCGGAGGTCTTATCTTGCGTGGTTTCACTAAACCGGCTTTGTCAAGAATCCGTTTAACGCTGGATAACGAAGGAACATCCTTTTGCGGATACGCTTTTGCGTAAATCTCCCGAATCTTTTTCGGTCCCCACGACAAATGCGCATTCTTGATACGGATCAGCTCCGCTGCCGTATCTCCGTCAATCATGTCCTGTGTTAATCTGGCGCGTGACTGTTCATACAGTCCGGCTTTTCCCTGCTCGTAAAAACGATTCTTCCACTTGTGACCCGTTTTTTCGGAAATTCCGAAATCTGCACATAAATGTTTGAATGGTTTTTCATTTGCCAACATCGCTTTGATAAACAATTCTTTTTGTTCCATTTTATCGGTTTCCTTCCATGGCATAATGTTCACCTCTTTCTGTGTCCATTATACCTGAAGACTTACCGATGTGCTGAACCTTTCACTTACCTATGTGTTGAGCTTCTCCACTTACCGATGTGCTGACCTCACCCTTTCTCATTCCTCACTCCTCATTTCTCATTCCTCACTCCCAATTTCTGATTTCTCATTGCTGATTGCTCATTGTTTAAACGCTCTTGCTGCACACAAAAACCTTTGGTATAATACCCTTACCCGGTTATCCGGTTGAACCGGGCAAACCGACATCGGACATTGGAGGAAAAAACCGCAATGGAACATAAAAAAATTAAGATTTACCGTATTCGCGGCACTGCGCTGCTTTCGGCTGTTTTGGCGGTGCTTTTCATAATCACGGGCTGCACGGGCGGCAAGCCCGGGACGGTGACGGCTGCGCCGACCGGCACACCGAATTCCGCCGAAATGCCGACGGCAACCCCGGATCCGCGTCCGCATTTTGCGGAAGTCAATCTGCCGTTTGAGCCGACACTGAATTATTTTGCTGCGCCCAAAGCTGTGCTTGAGGTTTTGACGGAGAATGAACTTCAGGGTTATCCTGCGGTCGTTGCGGCATACATGAACTATGAAACGGGCGTCGATCTGCCCGGGTCAAAAGACGATTATCCCAATCTGCTCCGCCTTATCGACATGTATTTTCCTGTTTTCTTTGCCGATATTTATGATACAACGGTCCGATTTTCCGAAGGTGAAAACGGGTGCAGGCTTGAATGGAGTTACTTTTCCTCCTCCCGCGAGGAACACAACACTCTGTTTCATCGGTTTGAAAACAGGGTTGCCGAACTGCTGAAACCTTCCGAAGGCGCAAAAAGCCGAATCATGCAGGCTGTTGCGGTGTATCAAAAGCTGACCACCGAAACGGAATATGATTTCAACGAAGAAACCGTCGGCGGCGAATCGGTGCCCGTCATGCGGCATTGCTACGATGCCGTCACGGAAGGTCTCGGCGTTTGCTGGTGCTTCGGACGCTCATACTGTTTCCTGCTTTGTCAGCTTGGGTTTGAGGCATTGACTGTGCACGGCATTGCGAAGGATCTCGGGCTGCACGAATGGACTTTGTTCAAATATAATGATGAATGGTATTATGCCGACCCGACATGGGACATAGGCGGCTCATCCCTGCTGTATTACGGTTTTACCGCCGACAGACGCGAACTGAACGGTTATATGAAAAATGCGGTTTACTATATGGAGGGCGAAAATCACCTTGCGGCGGATAAATTCGATGTTTCCGCGCTTACCTTCTCCGCTTTTTTCACGGGCGTTTGCTACGGAGATTCCTACGAACTCGATTACGAGGGCAATGCCGTTGTTTTCCACGTTGATAACGGCACCGAGGGTGAGGAACTCATCCGCTTCGAGCTGCCTGCGGACAAGGATTAAAAAGCATGAAGCAGACGGACGAAGCTGTTTTTAAGAAAAAGCTGCTCGAACTTGCTTCCCGCGCAAACGGCAGCGGACGCTGTACGTTCACGCCCTTTTTGGGGCTTGCGGAACAGAACATTCTGCGTTGCGCCGAAAAAGAGCTTTCAGGCGTTATTCGTACCGAATTCGGCGGCGCGGACGGCTGCGAACGCATAATGGTTCGTTTCGGCGACCCGGAGGACTGCGGCTGCGCGTGTCCGTTTCCGATTCGCTGCATACGCGCCATACCTCGTTCAAAAAAATTTGCCGAGCAGCTCACGCACCGCGATATTCTCGGTTCGCTTATGGCTTTGGGAATCGACAGGAACCGAACGGGCGACATTGCCGTTCGCGAAAACGAGATTTATATTTTCTGCACGGAGCAAATCGCGCCCTATATTGCCGAAAATTTCGTTTCCGCACGGCGAACGGATCTCAGCTGCGATATTCTGCCCCTGCCGGACACTATGGAAGAGAACGGTTCGCCCGTGCCGCTGCTGCCGCCGGGATTGCTTTTCACCCTTCGCACCGTGCAATGCAATGTTGCAAGCGAAAGGCTTGATGCCGTTGCAGCACAGGTTTCCGCCTGTCGCGCGGGGGTGAGCTTCCGGAGCTGCTGCGAAGCGGAAAAGTGTTTATAAACGGAAGAACGGTTTTCGATGCAGGCCATGTGCTGAAATCCGGAGACATTGTTTCCGTCAGAGGGTGCGGAAGGTTCGTTTACCGCGGCATTGAACGCGAAACAAAAAAATCCCGTTTTTTTGTTAAAACGGAGATTTACAGCTGACAGCGCCGTGCTGCGGTTGTGTATATCCATGCCGAAAATTTGTATAATCCCTGCCGGATGTGCCGAATGCTTGCATAGCGGCGGGGTTTATGTTATAATTCCGCTATAATTCGGGAAATGTGTCCGAAATGCGGGCATGTTTGTCAAAAAAAGCGAACGTGTCAACGGAGCCTGCCCGCTGCGGGAAAATCGCTGCACTCAGTTTGTGGGCTGTAAAACGATATTTCTGCCTTTGGAACAGGCCGCCGTTTGATTTCGCAGGAGGGTGTTTTGCGCACGGGCTGCGTTTGAAATTCTGTTTTCCGACGGAAGCTTTCCGAACAGTTCGTGTGCAGGAATGTCCGCCGATGCATAATTCGGCGGAAGTTTTAGTTAAAATGGAAAATTTATTACCTTTATGTGTTTGTGCGCTGAGCCTCGCATTGCTCGCTGTTTTGGGCTGTGCCGAAAAGCGCAGGAACGAAGCAAACCGAAAGAAGCTCCGTGTTGCCGTAAACGTTAACGGCATTCGCGGCAAATCAACAGCAACAAGGCTTATCACCGCGATCCTTGCCGAAGCGGGTTATCGCGTTGTCGGCAAAACCACCGGCACCGCCGCAAGAATGATATTCTGGGATGCGGAAGATGAGCAGGAGGTTGTTCGTCGTCCCCACGGAATATCCATTTCAGAACAAATACAGGTCATCAACAGTGCTGTCAAACGCGGTGCCGATGCCCTTGTTTGCGAATGCATGGCTGTTCGCCCCGATTATCAGCGCGTATATCAGCATCAGATAATCAACGCCGGGCTGACGGTCATCACGAACGTGCTTGAGGATCACCTGGATGAAATGGGCCCCACAACCGACCAGATCGCGTGGGCGTTTGCAGATACTATTCCTTACAACGGCGCAGTCGTAATTCCCGACTGCGAGTATACCGAATATTTCAAGAGCGTTGCCGAAGAACGCGGCACACGCGTTTTTGTTGCAGACGATTCACTTATTTCAGAAGAGTATCTTAAACAGTTTGATTACAGGTTATTTCCGCACAACTGCTCGGTTGCGCTTGCCGCCGCCGATGCTCTCGGCATTGATCGCGAAACTGCTCTTTCCGCAATGCTGAAAGCCCATGCGGATCCCGGTGCGCTGCGGTTCTACGATATCAGTCTGCCGAAAGGTGATTGCTGCATTGTGAACGCTTTTGCGGCAAACGAGCCTTCCTCCTCGCTGGACATCTGGAACATCATTTGCAGCGAACGTCCGGAACAATCCGCAAATCCCATCATACTTATGAACTGCCGACCGGACAGAGTTGACAGAACAAAGCAGTTTGTTCGCGATTTTTTCCCGAAGATTCCGAATGCTGTCATCATTGCCGCCGGCGAAAGCACGGGCAATATCACAAAGGCCGAAGCTCACGGACGCTTCCCGAATGCCGACAGGTACATCAATCTCGAAAAGCAATCCCCGGAAAAGGTGCTTGAAACGCTCAAGCCCCTGCTCCCGGAAGAATCGTGATGTGTGTCGGAAACATCCACGGCTCCGGTGAACCGATTCTGCATGCTTTGCTCGAATACGGAAGACTTCCGCTTCCCGAGCCGATTTTCCGCGATCGCAGAAAGAGCCGGCATTGATTCCGCTTTTGGGCATTTCCCCGAAAAGCAGAGAAAAAAAGTATAGCCCGAATGCGGCAAAAAACTTAAGAGGTTAAAATGACTGTAACAAATTTCTATCTGGCAATAATCATCGGAACCCTTATCAGCCTTTTGGTTGACGAACTGTTCGGAATTCAGTGCGGCGGACTTATCGTGCCCGGCTATCTTGCAATGGTAATCGACGATATTCCCTGCATCCTGCTCGTTTTTGCAATCAGCTTCATAGTTTACGTCATCGTGAACTATGTTCTTCCGAAATTCATGATTCTGTTCGGCAAGCGCAAATTTGCAGTGACGCTGCTTCTCGGAATTTTTCTGAAGCTTGTTGTTGAGCTGCTCTTCCCCGTTTTCCCGTTTGCAACGGTTGCATTCCGCGGCGTCGGCGCAATCACCCCAAGCTTGCTTGCAAACACATATTCAAGGCAGAGCATTCTTTACACGATCCCCGCAACGCTTGCAGCAACACTCGTAACTTACGGACTTGTGACGCTGCTCAGCACCGTTCTTGCCGGCTGATTTCGGCACGGCATTGAATCGCAGAAATATTTCAAGGTTTTAACGGCAATGACTGAAAAAAACAAAACTCAGGAAATCATCACGGAAGCCTCCTTGCAGGGGCTTACGGTTAAACAGCGGGTGCAGATCGGCAACCGCCGCAGAGTCAAACGGCGCAGGAACTTTGTTCTGCCGCTGGTCTGTTTTGCGGTGCTTTTCGCGCTGATGTTCTGCATCGGCAGCATCGAATCAAACTCCGCCGCTTCGGCAAAATCCCCCGAAGGCACGCCGAACGGCGGGCTTCAGCTCACCTTCCTCGGAGATATCATGATGGGAAGGTACATCGGGCAAATGTGCGATGACAAGGGCTACGACAGGCTCTTCAGCGGCATTTCCGGCATTTGGAGCAACTCCGACCATGTTTTTGCAAACTTTGGAAGCCCTGTCCGCACGGGCGACACAAGCGGCTATCAAAAACGGCTTGACGGTATTCCGCTTATCGCAAGCGAGACCGCCGTGCTCAGTATGCAGGCGGCGGGCATCGATGTTGTCGGATTTTCAAACAACCACTGTTTCGACTACGGCAAGGCAGGGTACGACAATTCCCGTGCGTTTTTCGACAGCATCGGTCTGACCCATGCAGGTGCAATTCCGGATGACACGCAGCCCGATGTTCCTCCGTACACAGTCATAACGGCCGAAAACGGCAAAAAGATCGGTTTCATCGCCATCACCTCGGTTTACAGCCCCGAAACCGCGCACGGCGGAGTGCTGACAACAAGCCATTTCATGTTCTATCGCTATATCACCGCTTCCGCACAGGCAAACGACCTCACGGTTGTTTATCTGCACAGCGGCAATGGATATACCGCCATACTGGATGACAAGCAGCAGGATGTTGCACACAGCATCATTGACGCGGGTGCCGACATGGTCATTGGCTCTCATCCGCATAATGTTCAGCCTGTCGAACTGTACGGCAACGGCATTATCTTTTACAGCCTCGGCAACTTTATCATGGATCAGGGCAACACATTCACCCGCGACGGCATCATTGTTCAATACAACGAATCCGAAGACGGGCGCAGGTATTTTGAAACCATACCCGTCCGCATCGATGACGGCTGCCCGCGTGTAACGACAAAAGACTTCTATACGCGCCGCATCAACCGTATACTTACCAAGCTGCTCGAATCCGAAAGCTTTACGGAAACCGCTGACGGGCATATTATTATTGAACTTCCGCCGAAAGTAAACTTCTGAACGGATACTTCCGGCACCGATACAAACTGTTAAGGAGAAATTATGAAAAGTAAAAGCTGTAAAAATAACAGAACACGCGGAAGCAGACCTGCTGCAAGGATGCTTGCTGCCGCATTGGCATTAATCTTTATCGTTCAGTTCGTCGGCTGCAATTCCTGCAGCAAACCGGGCAGCGATGATATCGACCTGCCCAACGTTTCCCTTGAGCCTGTTCCTGCAACGAAGGGGCCGGCACATCCTCTTCACCCTCTGTTGTCAGCCGAAACGGTTATTCCGTCAGCACCTCAAACATCTATGCAACCATGGTCGCGGCTCAGGTGCTTGATGCGGGCGGAAACGCTGTTGACGCTGCTGTTGCGGCTGCATACACGCTCGCCGTTGTTGAGTCCTACGCCTCGGGCATCGGCGGAGGCGGCGGAATGCTCATTTACGACCCCAAAACCGATAAATATCAGTTTTTGAATTATCTTCCCGAAGCTGCCCAATCCGGTGCAAATTACCGTGATATTGCTGTTCCGGGTTTTGTTTCCGGCATGGAAACGGCAAACGAGCTTTACGGTTCGTTCAGCATGGCGTCGCTTATGAACTACGCAATTTACTATGCGGAGAACGGATTCACCGTTGACGATGCGCTCATGTTCCGAATTAAAAACGCAAGAGCGACTTTTTCCGATCCCAACACGCCTTTTGCGGCGGTGCAAAACGCAGGCGACACCGTCGCCCTTCCCGAGCTTGCGCAGGTTCTTCGCCGCATATCCACCGAGGGCAGCTCCGCATTCTACACCGGCAGCGTTGCCCAAAGTATTGCGAATGCAGCCGGAATGACTCTTGAGGACCTTTCGGCATATGAAACCCTGCTCACCGATCCGCTCATCGGCGAATTCAACGGATATGACGTCATCTCCGCTCCTGCTCCCTTCGGCGGCATGACGCTAATTCAAATGCTTAAAATGGGTGAGATTCTTGAAATTCCCGACCCCGACACCGATCCTTCCGGCTACCTCAAAAAGCTTACCCAGCTTACGCTCATCTGCGACAAAGAAAGGATCTCAAAAGTTACCGACACGCGCTTCAAGCGCAAAACTTTTGATTACCAAAAGGCAATCTCGGACGAATACATCTATAACATGCTTAACATGGATTATACCGATCACGAACGCGATACGAACGGGCAGGACACAACGCATATCTCCGTTATCGACAAAAACGGCATGACCGTTGCCTGCACGAACACGCTGACCCAGTTTTTCGGCTCAAGGCTTTATGTGAACGGATTTTTCCTCAACAATGCAAACCGCAATTTCAGCGGCGGCGTAAATAAATACGCACCCGGAAAGCGCACGCGCACATACATGTCTCCGACCATTCTCCGCAAGGGGAGTGTTGCCGAGAATAATGAGGAAATCATTGCTATCGGCAGTCCCGGCGGCAGCATGATTCCTGCCGTTCTTGTCCCTGTGCTTTTTGATATGACGATGTTCGGCGAATCCATGCAGGCGGCTGTAGATAAGCTCCGTGTTGTTGTTAAAAGCGCGAACTCCCTGCTTGTTGAAGTCGGTGAGGCCGAAGCTCCGCCCATGGTCGATCCGACAGGACAGGGTTACTACATCACCCGAATGGATCTCAATGCCTATTTCGGCAGTGTCAATGTTGCCTGCTACAGCTCCGCGAACGGCGGGTTCAGTGCAGGGGCAGATTCAAGACGAAACGGCAAAGGGTCGGCTCGCAACGATCTTAATTAATTAGGAATTAGGAATTAAGAATTAGTAGTTATTGAAATTTAACACCGACTCGCAAAAAATTGCGGGTCGGTGTTTTTTAATCAAATCAGCTGCATTCACTTAATTAACTGCATTCACTTAATTAACTGCATTCACTTAAACTTTTATTCGAACCGTGCTCGGTCCTGTGCGTATTCAATTCAGCAGGTTCCCGCGCAGGAAAGCAGCAATTCCGCGCAAAACCTCATCACGTTCGGTCTCGTTATGCATTTCATGCCTGCCTCCGTGGTAAATCTGAAGGAAAACTTTAGTCTTTCCGCTTTTTATAAGGTTATTGCATACCCGGCGCGGCCCTCTGCCGAAATTCCCGACAGGATCGGCGTCACCGGCAAGAACGTAAATCGGAACATCCGGAACGGCATCGCTCCATGTTTTTCGACTGACCTCGTCCAAACCTTCAAACAAATCGCGATATGCTGCGCAGCGGAAACTGAACCCGCAGAGCGGATCGGCAATATAAGCATCCACAACCGCTTCATCCTTTGAAAGCCAGTCAAAAGCCGTGCGCCTGTTTTTCACGCTCATGACATACGGACCGAAAACAAGCCTGTTCAGGCGCGGGCTGAGCTGCTGTGCGCCCCGTCGGCGAATCTCCGCCCGTGCGGCAAGTTTTGCAAACGGCAAAAGCGGATTTTCCCCGCTGTTGCGGAAAAAATAAAGGCATCGAACTCAGTTCCGTACCTTGACGCGCAGGCACGCGCAATGAAACTGCCCATGGAGTGCCCGTACAGTATCTGCTTTGCCTCCGGATATTCAGCCTTAAGGCGTCTGTGAACCGTCATAACATCATCAACAAGCGCATTCCATCCGTTTTCGCTGCAAAAAAGCCCTTTTTATCCGCCTGTTGAATTGAATCGCCGTGCCCTGCATGGTCATTCCCGCAAAAAACATAGCCGAGCGAAACGAAATACTCCGCAATCGGCTGAAAACGGCGAACATACTCGCTCATTCCGTGAACAAGCTGAATCACACCGCGCACACTCTGCCCCGCGGCAGGCCGCCAGGTGTGAACCGCAATATTGCATTCACCCGTTTCAGACGGAAAAAATTCAGTCGAAAACCCGATTTCTTGTTCCTTTGAATTCACATTCCCCATTTTAGTTTGCCTTTCAGCCGAAAACATACATCAGCGGAACGATTATCAGCGAAAGCAAAAAAAGCGCCGCCAGAATCATGCATATTATCCTTATCATCCGTTTTGATTTATTTGCGTTATTTCTCATAATTATCCTCTTAGTACATATTGTTAAAAATTATAAACGACACGGAAGCAAGGCCGATCGCCGCCGCCGCAAGCAAAATCCGCAAAACTTTTTGAATGCGGCTCCCGTTTGAAAATGCCGCAAGAAAGCTTTCCGCCGCAAGCAAAGCCCATGCGGCATAAAGCAGTATCTCGTGCACCGAAAAACAGTCTTTTCGGACAGCCTTGATAATGACGCATGCGATGCAGCTCACCGCCATAATCACGGCCGTAACAAGGCTCAGCGTTTTCCGCCGTTCATCGGAGCGTGTATTTGCGGAAGACCTGGTATCCCCGCATGTTTGGTTTCTTTTTTTCATAAATTCAAATCTTTTAAGCTTAATACCCTACAGCGCAATTTTACCGTTAAAATAGGACAGAATCAAAAAAACTGCGCTCCCTGCAAGCAGCAGAATGAGCAGAACGAGCAGCAGTGCGGCAATATCAATGCTTTTTTTGCGGACAAACTTTTCCCCGCGGTATACGCTGCGCTTTTTGTTATGCGCACGTTTCATCGGCTTAACATGCTTAATATACATCGCGTCGTTCCCTCCTTTTCGCCGTTTCAATCTTTTTCAACAATTATTTTAACACATGCCGCACCGCTTTTCAATGCCTCGGCGGAAACATAACCTGCACTATGGGATCATTTTGACGGCTTGACGAATGCGCCGAAATGCATTATAGTATAGCTGTGGCAATGTACCTGCCCTTTCTTTGCGCCGGCATCGGTGCATTGCTTCAATTTCAAAGAAGGAATTAGTTGTTTTGGATAAATCAAACTCAAACATTTTCAGAAAGATGCTGCTTGCGCTTGCAGCGGGTGTACTCTCGGTTCTCGGCGGAGCATTCATGCCGCCTCTGCTGATACCCGCCGCGGCCGCGATCGGCTTTATCGGCAATGCATACGGCACGCTGTATTGCGGAATCGCCCTTGCTGTATCCTTGGGCGGAATTGCGGCGCTTTTGTCATCCAATGTGTTGACAATGCTTTGCATTGCGGGCTTTGTGCTGCTGAGCTCCGTGACTCTCGGCATCGGGCTGCGCAAACGCCTCCCCTATCGCCTGCTTGCGGTTCTTGTCGCGTTTTTTGCGCTTGCCGCGCTCTATCTCGACACCGCTCTGCCTTCACTGCTTGCAGGCAAGGAACCCTTTGCCGGCATTGTCGAGCTTTTTTATCAGCTTGAAGACGCATACAAACAAGCCGGTCTCGATATTTCATCGCTTCAGCTTTCAACAGAAGTTCTGCCGGAAGTTTTCTACGGTGTCCTCATTGCTCTTGCCGAAGGTGTAGGATTCCTTACCGTTGTTCTTGCAAAATGGTTCAGCACGAAAGCAAAGGCCGATGTTCGTCCGATGGCTCCCTTTGTCCGCTGGCAGCTGCTTCAAGCCTGCGCATCGGAATGCCGATGATCGCTGCTGCGATTATTCTGATGTTCATTCTGAATTACGGCGGTGCCGAAACCGTCATGAACACTGCTTTCGGCCTGTTTATGCCGCTCTTTGCGGCAACGGGCATTGCATCCTTCATCTATATCTTTTCGCGGAACCGCCCAAATCAGTCCGTCAGTCCGTTTGCTGTCGTGCTGATGATTTTTGTCATCTGCTTTTCGCCGTTTCTGCTTGCCGGGTTCGGACTTGTTGAGCTTTACACCGGGTTCAGGCTCAAGATGATGCGGGTGGATGATAAAATTCGCGCCGCGTTCGAAAAAGCGGAGCGGGAAGGCAGCAGTGTCGTTTCCGTTGATCTTGACGACGGCCAGGGGCCGCGAATCATTGCAGTGCGAAAAAAACGTGAAGATGACCCGGCAAATGACGATTTCGCATTCGGTGAGCCCAATCCGCCCAAAGATTCCGGAAGCTCCGATAAGTCCGATAATGATGATATGTCGAAACACGGCAATTCCGATTCCGACAAGAATGCTTCGAGCGATTCGGATTCGAACGAAACAAAGCAATAAAGCATTCCCATGACTTTTATTGCATACATAAGTTTATTGTTGTAAACCGTCGTTGTTTTTAAAAGAACAACATAAATATATTATTAGGAGAAAAACTATGAAAATTATGCTCAAACAGGATGTTCACGGCACAGGCAAAGCCGGAGACATTGTTACCGTCAGCGATGGCTACGCAAGCAATTTCCTGATTCCGCGAGGTTTGGCCGTTCCCGCCGATGCAGGCACGATCAACGCCGCAAACATCCGCAAACAGGCCGCCAAGCATCGCGTTGAAGTTCAGCGCAAAAACGCACAGGCTCTTGCAGCGGACATGAGCAAGCTTTCTGTAAAAGTCTACTGCAAAGCCGGCGAAAACGGAAGGCTTTTCGGTGCGGTCACGGGCAAAGAAATTGCCGCTGCATTGAAAGAGCAGTTTGATATCACCGTTGACAAGAAAAAAATCCGCATTGACGAGCCTATTAAGGCCGTCGGCATTTACACCGTTTGTGCACACATGTTCGAGCAGACCGATGCAAACTTCAAGGTTGAGGTTCTCGGCATTGCCGAATAAAACGTCATAACCTTCGTATAAGCGGAATCCGTATTCCGCCGTTCGGCATGAATCAAATCAAAGTCAATGCCGATATTTTAATGCATTGATGCAACAGGGAACTTTTATGGACGAAACAAACCGCACCGTGCCGCACAGCACGGATGCCGAAAAATCCGTTCTGGGCAGCATTCTTTTGTCCTCCCTTGCGGCTGAAAAAGCACTTGAAGTGCTCAACGCGGAGGACTTTTTTTCCGTTGCCCACAGGGACATTTTTTCCGCCATGCAAGCCCTTTACAACTCCGGCAAGCTCATCGACAACGTCACCCTTGTTGATATGCTTGAGCGGCAGGGCAAGCTGGATTCCGCCGGCGCATGGGCTATATTGCCGAGCTTGCAATTTACACGCCCAGTGCCGCAAACATTGAGCATTATATCAGCATTGTTGAAGGGCATTCAATGCGCCGCCGCCTCATCAGCGTCGGTTCCGGCATTGCGCAGGACGCAGCGGGCAGCGAGAAGGAAACCGCTGCCATTCTGGACGATGCCGAACGCCGAATTTACGACATTGCAATGCGAAAAACGGCGGACACGATGGAGCCGATAAGCTCCGTCTATTCCCGCGTATACACCCAAATCGGGGAATACATGCAGAACCGCGGCGACGCACGGGCATTGCAACGGGCTTATTGACCTTGACGAACTGACAAGCGGACTCCAGCGCAGCGACCTTATCGTCATTGCCGGCCGCCCCGCAACGGGTAAATCCGCATTCGCTCTCAATATCGCCGCCCATGCAGCCATACGCGAAGGCGCAACCGTTGCGGTATTCAGCCTTGAAATGAGCAAGGAGCAGGTTGTCATGCGTATCATGGCCTCCGAATCCGGCGTCAACATGCAAAAACTCCGCACGGGCGAACTCGGCGCAACCGAAATACTCAAAATTGCAGACAGATTCAACACCGTCGGCGAGGCAAAGATTCTGATTGACGACACCCCCGGCGTGACTGTTGCGGAAGTGCGTTCAAAATGCCGCCGCATTCAGGCAATTCACGGGCTTGACGTTGTTATAATCGACTACCTTCAGCTTATGCAGTCAGCAAAAAGCCAGGATTCGCGCGTGCTTGAAATCTCGGCAATGACGCGTGCACTCAAGATACTTGCAAGGGAGCTTAACGTTGCCGTTGTTGTGCTTTCCCAGCTTTCCCGCGAACCCGACAAGCGAAAGGATCACACTCCGCTCATGAGCGACCTGCGCGAAAGCGGTTCAATCGAACAGGATGCGGACGTTATCATGATGCTTTATCGACCCGCCGCCTATCCGGATACGCAGGAAGCCATGGATGGGGACAACACATCCTATATCAACGTTGCAAAACACAGAAACGGCGCAACGGCATCCATAAAAGTCATGTGGGTTCCCGAGCTCACAAAATATGTGAATTACGCGCCCGATCCGGATTGATCATCCTTTCGGCATTTGACTTTTGGCATTTGACTTTCGGCATTTGACCGCCGGCGACCGTTTTTGCGCCTCAAGCCAAACAACCCGCTCGGCGAACGCTCTGCTTCAATGCTTCAATGATTCTTGGTGCGGAGCGTTTTTTGTTGCATTTCGGGCACGAAATTGCTATAATATTGCCATGGAAAAAACAAATGTTTCACAGCCTTCGGAGCAATATGCCTCCTTCGGCCTCGGCAGGCGCAATGTTTTCATGTGGCTTGCCTCGCTGTTTATGCTGCTTTCCGGCGCATTGCGGATCGTTTATTACAGCTCCCCCGTTGAGGACGCGGAGGGCGTCGGTTCGACCGCTTTCGTGCTGTTTTTTGTCGTTCTGCCGGTCGTGTTCTGCCTTTGGTATGCTGCTGCGCTCATTTCAAAAGGCTCGGAGCGGCTTTTCACAACCTGCACTCCCGTATTTTTCGGCACGGCATTTTTGATTTACCGCGCCTGCATCCTGTTCAAATCCGGTGCTTTCGGCTTCAACAGCGGGATTCTGCTTGCGGCCAACATCGTTTTTTGCTGTATGCTTTATTTCATTTACCGCTTTGCGGTCAACACGGGCGCAAAACGCGCAAAAGCTGTTGCCGCACGCCGATACATTGCGCTCATTGCTTTTGCGGCAGCGGCTGCGATCGTTTTTTGGCAAAGCGAGCTTTTGAACATCTTCAGGCAGCCCGAAGGCGGAATAACGTCCTTCCTCGGCGGCATCTCCCTGTTTTGCGCCGCATTGGCTGTTATCCTTGTTTTTATCGGTGCAAAGCTTAACTCCGACAACATGCCCCTCCCTGCCTGCGGCGATCGTTCTGACGGACGCAGGCTCCGCAGCCTTGACCCCATAAGCGGCGTCGGAGTTTACATCATGTCCCGCCGCAACGGCGCAAACAATCTTTTCAGGGACGGTTTCGAATGCTCCGCGGCGGAAAAATACATTCGCGAAAAACGCGAAGAAGGGCTTGACAAATTCGGCTATACGCACCTGCTGCTTGCCGCATACGTCCGCACCGTATCCCAACGCCCCGCAATCAACCGCTTCATCGCGGGACACAGGATCTACACACGCGACGGAAAGATCATCGTCTGCATGGCAATAAAAAAGGACATGGCAACCGATGCCTCCGAAACCATCATAAAAGTTGAATTCCACCCGGAAGACAGCGTTTACGATGTTTACGAAAAGTTCAACGCCGCCGTTGAGGAAGCAAAAGCCTCCGAAGAGCTGAACAGCAGTTTCGACAAGCTTGCGGGTCTTCTGAACTTTATCCCCGGGCTGCTTATGGAATTCACCCTTTGGCTCATCCGCGTTTTTGACTATTTCGGAAAGCTCCCGCGCATATTGCTCAAACTCAGCCCGTTCCACGGCTCGATGTTTGTAACAAGCATGGGTTCTCTCGCATTCCGCCAATTTATCATCATTTGTATGATTTCGGCAATTTACCGATTTTTCTCGCTTTCGGTGCAAAGCGAAGGGAAAATTTCATGCTTCCCGACGGCACGGTTCAGCAAAAGAAATATATCGATTTCACCGTCACGACCGATGAGCGAATTTGCGACGGCTTCTATTTCGCCTCATCCATAAAGTTCATGAAACGCTGCCTTGCCAACCCCGAGCGGTTGGACGAAAAGCCCGAATCCGTCGTTCGGGATGTTGACTGACCCCAAACACACAATAAACGGAGGTTAAAATGCCCGAAAACAAAAAGAATTCCCCTTCAACCGAACCCGTGCGCGGCAATGCTGCCGCTGCCGTGTGCGCGTTTGCGGTGCTTGCCGCATTCGCCGCCGTGCTTATCATTCCGCAGAGCCGCGAGGTCTTCAAATCCCTCTCCTCCGCCCACCCGTACATCATGGGCTTCATCAAATTCGGTCTGCTTGCAACAGTCGGCGAAGTGCTTGCCCTCCGTCTGCGCAAAAAAGCATGGGTTCTGCCCGTTTATACCGTTTGGCGCGTCATCATCTGGGGGCTTATCGGTGTTGCGATAACGTTCATGATGAAAACCTATTCTTTCGGCGTTGCAGGCCTTGTTGAATCCGGATATCTGCCCGGCGCAAAAGCGGAGTTTTGGAACAAACTGCTCTGCGCATTCTACACCGCCGCCGTGATGAACCTGACATTCGGCCCAACGTTCATGGCGTTTCACAAATGCACCGACCGATACCTTGAGCTGCGTGCCGAAGGCACAAAAAAGCCCGGACTCCGCCGAGTCATCGAAACGGTGGATTGGCACAAATTCGTTTCCTTCACGCTGTTCAAAACGATTCCGCTGTTTTGGATTCCCGCACACACTCTGACCTTCATGCTCCCTCCGGAGTATCAGGTCATTGCCGCCGCAACTCTTTCCATCGCTCTCGGAATCATTTTGAGCCTCAAATCCTGACAGACTGAATTCAGCCGCCGCAAACGCTGCCCGTTTGCGGCGGTTTTTTTATTCGTTTCAGTGTTTGATAAAAATATATTTATTTTTCCGATGAACAAAACCGCGATTTTTGTCCTAATATTAATAAGGGGGAAAAAAGCTGAGAGGTTCGAACCTCTCGGCTAAGCTGAATTTTGAAACCCTCGGCAAGCTGAATTTCGAAACCCTCGGCGGATGCACGTGCAGTGCGACTGTACTGTTCAAGTCGGCTGCTCCGCATATAAACAAAGGAGGTGCTTTAAAGCATTCGCAGCGCGTTTCAGCCTTTATAATTCGGGGTGCGTTTGCGCTTTTGCGGAAAATCTACGCATAATTAAAATATATTTATTTTTTCGATGAACAAAACCGCGATTTTTGCCCTAATATTAATGAGGGGGAAAAAGCTGAGAGGTTCGAACCTCTCAGCTAAGCTGAATTTCAAACCACTCAGCTAAGCTGAATTTCGAACCCATCGGCAAGCTGATTGCTGCAATGTTTCATTTGCCGGTAAAGGACAAGTGAAGCAGGATGGCAATATATTGTTAAATTCGGTGAAATTTGCACAACCAAACGACAGGTTTCATCGTTGTATAAATAAAGGAGGTGTACAAGCCGACAGGAACGCATATACGAACAGTACATTGTAATACGCCCCGGGAAACCACCCCCGGGAAACCACCCCCGGCGGCTTGGTGCTGTTTTGCGGCTGAAGCAGAAGAGTTCCTTCGCCATGACTCACTTTGTTAAAGAAAAAAATTGGAGGTATGAAAATGAAACGAATCCTTACCACCCTTCTCGCCGCACTGTTTGTGCTTGCTTCCCTGCCTGTCGGACTGAATGCGGAGCGTTCTTCGTCCCCGAAATTTCTTCCCTCAGATTATGAGCAGCTCAATGCCTTTCTGCAAAACGAAACAGGCATGCCCGGCGTCAGCAATGCCGATGTGATTTTCGACGTCGGCGATATAGCTCAGTACCACGGCTGGATTTACAGCCCGTATTATGTTGTTCCCTTTGCAAAGTATTCGCCCGTTCAGCAAACTCCCGGTGAACCTCTCCTTGAAGAGTTTTCCTTCGAATACGACTACTGGTATGGCGTTGAGTTTGCTGATCCCGTTACCGGCGAATTATCTGTGCAGACATTATCGATACCATCAAACCGGATGCATACGGCGAGCTGAACCTGAGCGGCACTTCCGTAAGGCACGTCTGCTCTCCCGATGCAGGGCAGACCCATATTTCCGGTGTTATTGTTGACAACTGCGAAAGGCTCACCGATGTGAACTTCAACGCCCAGTCCGAATGCACCTATTTTTCCGCTGTAAACTGCCCCGTGCTTGCCGGAATCTGCATTATGGACTGCCCCCTTCGGGAAATTGCTTTCAGCCCCAAGGGAATGCAGCAGGTTACAACGGCACGTGTTGAAGGTGAAGGCAGCATGGGTTTCTCATATAGCTCCAGTCCTACGAATTCTGAAGTCTCGTACTCCCTCTATGCTGAGAACAACGGCGAATTCCGCGGATGGTATGTTAACGGTAGGCTTGTTTCAACAGAGAGCATGCTCCTTATCACCGGCAACGAGGGCATCGACATCGTTGCATGCTACACCGACGACTACTCCCCCGTTCTTCTCGGCGATGTTGACGGCGACGGCAGCGTTACACTTGCGGACGCAATTCAGGTTGCCCGCTGTGCAATCGGCGTAAGCACCCTTTCCGCAGAACTCCCCAATGCGGAAACCGCCGCTGATTTCGACGGCAACGGCAGAATCGATATGACCGACGCAATTCTTATCGCAAGGGTTGCCATCGGCGTTGCATAAAGCTTTTTCACAGCCATTCTCTTTACTTCTCACATACAGCAAACGCACCCCGAAACTCGGGGTGCGTTTGCGCTTTTGCGGAAAATCTACGCATAATTAAAATATATTTATTTTTCCGATGAACAAAACCGCGATTTTTGCCTAATACTAATGAGGGGGAAAATAAGCTGAATTTCAAACCCCTCGGCAAGCTGATTGCTGCAATGTTTCATTTGCCGGTAAAGGACAAGTGAAGCATGAAGACGGCATATTGTTAAATTCGATGAAATTTGCACAACCAAACGACAGGTTTCATCGTTATATAAGTAGAGGAGGTGATTTAAAAACATTCGCAGTGCCTTTCGACATTACCTGACAGTTTTGTGCGGACAGGTTCATTTCGCCCTTTCCATCGAAAAATCTTCCCTTTTGATGAAAGGCTGCACGAGTTTAATTGGCTCAATTCAACTCGTGTTCGACAGAAAATACTAAAGGAGTTTATTATGAAAAAGCTCACAACCTCTGTCATTGCTCTCTCCCTTGCAATGATAATCACCTGTTTCTGCATCGCTCCGACAAGCGTTGCTAAAGCGGATGAAACCCAGCCAACCGTGAATGTGCTTATAGCTTACGATGAAAGCTATGAATACATTTTTGCGTCCAAGGGGTGTTCCGTTGCCGATATGGAAAAGAGATTGCAGGAAATCTGTGAATTGATTCGCCTTCCTTTCTTAAAAACATACGGCATAAATCTTAACTTCACCGTTGGTGCATATTCAGACTACATTGGTGAAGAACATGCGCAACAATGCCCTGTGAACTCAGGTTTGCGCATACTGAATGCCGATGGAAGCATTGGTTGGATAGATAACGGTCAATGCCGTTGTTCTGTACCCACAGGCAACTGCAATATTCCTGCATACACGCCTGCTCATCATAACAACGCCCTCGGTCTGAGAGATACTGCATCCAGATACGCTAAACTGTCCACCAACGATTTTAATGTCGCTGCTGTGTTCACTGCTATGAGTCTTTGTTACACTTACGGTTCCGACCATACTTGGTACGGAGGAATGAGTTCTCTTGTCGGAAATGGTTTGGCATGTCATGCAACTTATAGCATACCCAGTTCAACAAATGTTATTCATCGCAGTACATACTTTGAGGAAAACATGATCGGCAATATTATTTTGTTCGCTCATGAATTCAGTCATTTGGCCGGTCTTCCTAATGCCGATTGCTCTCCCAATCAGCCCTGCATTATGAGCGGCGGATTCGACTCTGTTGTCAGCGTGAACAACCTTTGGTGCGATAAATGCTATGCTCGTTTCAATATGAGCAGGCTCTACTCGACCGTTAGCGAATAATAGCAACAATTAAGGAGGACCCACATACATGAAAAATACTTCGATAGTAATTTGCAGCATTGTTGCATGTCTTGCCGCATTATGCGTGGTCGGAGTCGGCAAAGGGTTTCTGGACTCGACAATCGATGCTGTTTCACCTATTTCCGAAGCAAGTTCGGAATCAAAATTGGACGATTCTGCACAAGCACATTCTGAAGAATCCTCAGTGTGCTTCAACAGCATGGCTGAATACATAGCTACATGACCGAACAGACCAACAACTCAGCTTCTATTTCGGAATGCAATTCGGTTGCATCTGATGGAAACACGACAGTGTACTACTATTCTCCTGATAATCTGCCCAGTGATTATGAGATAAGCAACATAATCGTTGACGATACAGGTGTAACTTCAGGTTTTCAAAAGTCGGCGGTGTAACCATTACAAGCAATGACAAAGCAACTATGTCTTTGTATAATTCAATCTCTACACGTACATATAGAGACATGGATTTCATAACCGATGTTCCGACCTATGCAATGGAGCTTGCTGCTGCAATCGGAGCACACCATACCGGTGGCTCACTCCCCCTTCTGTCTCATCAACGTATTCAGGCAATGTTACAGCATACATACCTGACATTGATCAGGACAACGCAACCATTGTTGGCTCGCAAAACATCTGGATTGGCGAAGATGGTCTTGTTCACTACAACTATACGCCTGCATATACTCAACTAAGCAGCAACGATGCCCGTAACTATTTCGAGCTCGTTTTGCACACCGTTTCAGGTTCTGTTACAGAATAAAATTTGGAGGTATGAAAATGAAAAAAACTCTCTCTTTGATGCTTGCCTGCCTAATAGCAGTGCTTTGTCTTCCTGTCGGCATTTTCGCAGACACGCCCGATTTCGAATTGCCCGAAATCGATCAGCTGCGTATCCGCGCTTTTCTCGACACGGAAACCAATGTTCCGGGTGTAACTAATGAGGACGTTATCAATGATTGGGAAGTTCCGACTCCTATTCATTGGATTCGCGGGAACACAACTATGTCCCCCATAGTGAACTATTCCCATGTCAACACCCCGCCTTACAATATGTATATTACTCTGATCAACTTCAGTTTCGATGTGTGCTATGGTATTATGGATACCGATCCCTTTACGGGAGAACCCCTGCCCCTTGATGTTGTTCAAACATTCCGCCCCGATGTTTACGGAATTTTTGATCTGTCTGACAGCACAATTCTGTGCTTAGGCACTCCCGAAGCGGGACAGACCCACATAAACGGTGTTATCCTTAATAACTGCGTTAACCTCACGACCATTGATTTCCAAGGTCAGGCATACTGCACCAAGCTTCCGCAGTCAACTGCGATAACCTTTCAAACATTACCGCACTTGACTGTGACTATCAGGAAATCACGGTTCAGCCCAGAGGTTTTTCCGAACCCGTTTCCGCAACGGTGCTCGGCGAAGGCAGCATCGGTATGACTTGCAGCTATTCCGACAATTCCTGCGAACTTTATGCAAAGAACAACGGCGAATTCCGCGGATGGTATGTTGACGGTGAGCTTATTTCAACCGATTATATGCTTTCCGTTGAATACGGCGAAGGCATCGACATTGTTGCATGCTACACCGATGACTATTCCCCCGTTCTTCTCGGCGATGTTGACGGCGACAGCAGCGTTACACTTGCGGACGCAATTCATGTTGCCCGCTGTGCAATCGGCGTAAGCACCCTTTCCGCAGAACTCCCCAATGCAGAAACCGCCGCTGATTTCGACGGCAACGGCAGAATCGATATGACCGACGCAATTCTTATCGCAAGGGTTGCCATCGGCGTCGCATAAAGCTTTTTCACAGCCATTCTCTTTACTTCTCACATACAGCAAACGCACCCCGAAACTCGGGGTGCGTTTGCGCTTTTGCGATATAAATAATCAATATCAGTTCATTTTGAGCGTTTTATACAGGTGAAGGTATTCCCCTGCACTTCTGCTCCAGCCGAAATCCGCCGCCATTGCGCGGGCGGTGAGCCTTTGCCAAGCGGCTTTGTCTCCGCAATAAAGCTCGATTGCGGCACGGGAAGCATTATACAGCTCGTCCGCAGAATAGTTTCTGAAGGAAAAGCCCGTGCCCTCGTCCGTGAAGCGGTTATAGGGAATGACAGTGTCCGCAAGGCCTCCCGTTTCGCGCACAACGGGAATTGCACCGTAGCGCATTGCAAGCAGCTGCGACAGCCCGCAGGGTTCGAATGCAGAGGGCATCAGGAAGATGTCCGCCCCGGCATAGATTTGCCGCGCAAGCGAATCGTTCATCTCGGCACGGAAGGCAACCGAAGAGGGATTTATTGCGGCAAGGTCGGCGAACATGCGCTCGTATTCCGCATCACCCATGCCGAGGATCACAAGCTGCGCACCAAGATCCAGCAAACCCGGAATCACGGCGCGGAAAAGGTCGAGCCCCTTTTGGTTTGTCAGACGCGAAATCACCGCCGCAACAGGCCGCTCCTCCGACTGTTCAAGTCCCAAAGCCGTTTGGAGTGCGGATTTACATTTTTGTTTGCCCTGCGGCTGATTTTTTGAGAAACGGCTGCAAAGAGCTTTATCCGTCCACGGATTGTACAGCTTTTTGTCAATGCCGTTCAGGATTCCCGCAATGTGTTTATGCCGCAGCAGCCCATCCAGAGTTTCGCCGCAGCGTGGAGTGCAGATCTCCTTTGCATAAGTCGGGCTTACGGTCGTGACCGCGTCTGAATAGATGATTCCCGCCTTCATGCAGTTGATATTGCAATAGTACTCAATTTGCGCCAGTGCATTCTGCCCGAGGCTCAGCAAATCATTCACAAGCATCGGGTTCATCAGCCCTGATAGCGGAGGTTGTGAATCGTGAACACCGTTTTAACGCGGGAGAATTCCGGCAATGCGGAATATTGCTCCCGAAGCAGCAGCGGAATCATGCCCGTTTGCCAATCGTTCAGGTGAATGATATCCGGCACAATATCCAGCTTTTGCATTATTTCAAGTGCCGCTTTCGAAAACCAGCAGTAACGCTCCGCCTCGAAATCGCCGCTTGAATAAACATAATCCTGTTTAAAATAAAACTCGTTGTCCGCAAAGTAGAAATCGATACCTTCACGGTGGATTTTCTCAACGCCGACATATTGCTTCCGCCAGCCGAGCTGAATCGAAAAGTCCGTAATATGCTGCATTTCTTTGCGGAATTGCTGCGGAATCATGCTGTATTTCGGAATCAGAACGGAAACCTCCGCCCCGAGCTTTTTCAGCGCGGCAGGCAGTGCGCCCACAACATCCGCCAATCCGCCCGTTTTTATGAACGGGACACATTCACTTGCGACAAGAAAAATCTTCAAACCCAATTCCTTTCCGTTTGCAATGTTTTTTGTTTCCGTTACCGTTGATTATTTGTATACCGCACGTTTTTTCCATGTTGACGGCACAAAAAGCAGCAGCAGCGGCCAAAGTTCGAGCCTGCCCGCAAGCATGTCAAAAGTCAGCACCAACTTTGAAAAATTGCTGAGCGGAGTAAAACTCGCCGTCGGTCCGAATGCGTGGAATCCGGGTCCGATATTGAAAATGCAGCAAAAACCGCCGATAATGAGGATTCAAAATCAAAACCGTTTGCCGAAACAAGTATTATGGAAACGATAATTATTCCGATTATAACCGAAAAATAAACCGTGACCGAACGAACGACAGGCTCCGAAACAACTTTTCCGTCCAATTTCAGCGAACGGACATATTTCGGGTGAGCAAAGCGGCGAAGCTCATTGAACGCGTTTTTAACCAAAATTGCAACGCGGGAAGTCTTGATTCCGCCGGCCGTTGAGCCCGTGCAGCCGCCGCAAAACATCAACAGCAGCATAATGCATTTTGAAATTGTCGGCCATTTGTCGAAATCAATACTGGCGAAGCCCGTTGTGCTGTACACCGAAGCGGCATTGAACGCCGTATGATGCAGTGATTCGCCGAACGAACCGAATTGCCCGATGTTTGCAACCGTCATCGTCAGCACGGCGGCAAAGAATATGCCGAGGAACCAGCGCAGCTCCTCATTATGTGTCACGTCGCCGATTCTGCGCATTAAAATATAATAATAAAGGTTGAAGTTGACCGCAAACAGCAGCATGAACACGGTCGTGACCGTTTGAAGGTACGGCGAAAGCCCGATGAAACCGGCGTCATAAACCATGAAGCCGCCCGTGCCCGCGGTTGAAAGCGCAGTTGTGAATGCCTCATAAACGTTCATTCCCCCGAACAGAAGCATCACAGCCATCAGCACCATTAATGCGAAATAAATTGAATACAGAATGAGCGCGGTGTCCTTTGCCTTTGCAACCAGTTTGCCGACGCTCGGCCCGGGAACTTCCGCGCGCATCAGGTACATTGAGCGTTCCTTTGAAAGCGGCAAAACAGCCATTACAAAAACAAGAACACCCATCCCTCCGATGAATATGATGAAGCACCGCCAAAAGCCTATGCCGTGCGGGATTGCGGATATGCCGCCCGAAAGCACGGTTGCGCCCGTTGTTGTGAAACCGGAGGCCGTTTCAAAAACTGCATCCATATAATTTGTAAAAACCCCGCCGAACATGAACGGCAGTGCGCCGAGCAGGGACATCACTACCCATGCAAGCGCAACAACAACGAAGCCCTCCTTTGCAAAAAAGGTCGTGTCCTTTGGTTTCACAAGCAGCATACCGCCGCCGACAGCCGCCGTTATTGCTGCGGAAGCAAGAATTGCCAAAAGATCCGTGCCGCCGCTGCATACCGAAACCACGGCAGGCAGGAGCATCAGTGCCGCCATTATCAGCAAAATCTTGCCGAGCATATTTAAAACAAGGCGAAAATTCATTTTTATTACCCCACGTTGTAAGCACGCTTATTTCCGTAAACCGGTCAGTCACGCTTCAAAGAATCTCCGTCCTTTTACTGAAGGTTCTCCGTCAATACATCCGTCAGATCGTTAAACAGTATATGCTTTGTAACAACAATTACCTGATCCCCTGCTTTTATGCAGTCATCGCCGCCCGGGATTATTGTTTTTTCGCCGCGGACAATGCAGGCAATGAGCAAATCCTTGTGAAGGCTGCGCTTCAGTTCCTTGAGCGGCCGCCCGTACATCGGATGATTGCCCTTTGCGGAAAACTCAATCGCCTCGATCTTGCCGCCCACCATTTGATGAACGGTTTCCACATTGCTGCCCTCGGGGCTGCAGTCCATTGCACGGACGAACGTCAAAATCTGGTTCGCCGTTATCGTTTTGGGCGAAATTATGCAATCGAGCTCGTTTTCCGGAACGATGCTGCAAAGACCTTCGTTGTTCACCTTTGCAATGACGCGTCCTGCGCCCTGCCATTTTGCAAAAGTCCGCTTATGATGTTGTTCTCGTCCATACCTGTGAGCGATACAAAAGCATCAACGCTGTTTATGCCCTCCTGAATCAAAAGATCGTGGTCGGTCGAATCGCCGCAGATATCAACGCACTGTCCAAATCCTCGCTGAGCTGTTCAGCGCGCCGCGGATTGCTTTCGATTATTTTCACCTGCACGCCGACTTTCGACAGCGCAAGCGAAAGGTAGTATGCAATCCTGCTTCCGCCGCAGACCATAACCGTTTTCACTTTACGCTTTTTATCGGGATAAACAGTGCGGAAAAACCGCGCCATCTCCTCATGAGACGCCGTGATATGCAGTCTGTCGCCCTGCTCAAGCTCGAATTCGCCGTTCGGAATAATTACCTCGGTTCCGCGCTGAACGGCGCAAATAAGAATTTTTATCTGGTATTTTTTATAAATCTGCATGAGCGAGAGGCCGATAAGCGGATTTCCCTCACCGATGCGGAACTCGACAAGCTCCACGCGCCCGCGTGCAAAAAGCTCAACATTGAGCGCACTCGGAATACGCAAAAGCCTTGCAATTTCATCCGCTGCGGCAAGCTCCGGGTTAATCGCCATTGAAAGCCCCAATTCGTCCTTTAAAAAGTCAAGCTGAACGGTGTATTCCGGGTCGCGAACGCGGGCGATCGTGTGCTTTGCGCCAGTTTGTGTGCAATAAGGCAGCAAAGCATGTTGATTTCGTCATGCGCCGTTGCTGCAATCAAAATATCGGCCGACCCCGCACCTGCTTCGCTCTGAACCTTATAATCCGCACCGTTGCCTTCAACGCAAAAAACGTCCATTTCGTCGGATATGCGTGCAAGCACATCCGGATCGTCATCAATTATAACAACATCGTGCTTTTCATTTGTCAGTTTTTTTCCGATTTGGTGCCCGACTTTGCCTCCGCCGACAATGATAATCTTCATATTGCCCTCTCTTTTTTGCTAAAACCTTTTCGATGCAAAAATTAAAATCTATATTTTTTCTGTGTGTTCCGCATGAATCCCGTCATCAAAAACTCATGCGGAACCAAATCCGTGAAAATATGCAGTCTGCATTTCGCTGCACGTGAGCTTACTTAAAAACTCCGCCGTTCTGATTGAACATTTCATCCGCCTTTGCCTCATATTCCGCATATTGTGCCTCGGACAACTTAAAATTGTATTGCAGGCACTGTTTTGCGTACTGCGGGCGGGCAGCAAGCATACTGCGCAGTTTCGAAATTTCGTTTTCCCAATGGCTGCGGGATTCGGGGCGTCCCCAGCGGGCAATTTGCCTGTCCATTTCAGGTTGAATCGTGTCCACCATGGAATCAAAAAGCGGCAGCAGTCTGTCGTTGTTCAAATAGTACTTCGTAACATATATATAACGCGTTATGAAGTAGTCGCTCCATTCTTCGTTGGAACGCAGTCCGCAGTAAAGATCCATTTGGCTCAATGAACCGTCCGCACTCGGAACACCGACAACGTTGAAGTAATGCCCGAGAACATCGCCGCGCTCGGAACTGAGAGCGAAATCGGAATCATAGAATATCGCACGCCAGCGCACCTTATAGTCCGTTGTGCGCCAATACTTCTGGTTGAACATATCCGCATCGGGGAAGTATTCCCTTGCAATCAGATAATCCGCAATGGACTCGGCATCCACCCATTTTGTAAATTCCGCATACCGTTCCGCCGTCAAAGGTACAACAACGTTTGCGCCGCTTGCATTCTGTTGAACAACGTAGCTTCTGACGCGGAGAAAATCCGCATTGCTGCCCGCAAGCTCAACGGTGTTGCGCTTTATAATGTTTACAGTGTCCTCATCAACGCCGTAATGCGCAGCAAGGTAATCCTTGTTCATGTTCTCCTTAAGGTCATACAACCCCCAGTAACGGCCGTTGATATAAACCGCGCAGAAAGTTGCCGCGGACGAATCGATGTTCATATCGAGAACGGCGGTGCTTGTGAAAGAATCGCGAATGCGGGTATTCAGGCAGTCCTGACCCGCATTGCGAAGCACGAGCGAACCGAAAGTCTTGATATAATCGTTTCCGAAGAAAGGATAGGTGACGGTCTTTCTTCCGTAGCCGGAGCGAAACATGAGCGCAAGGGACTTTTGCGGATAACGCCGGGTTGACGCTCCGGAAACGCGAATGCCGGCGGAGGTTTCAACTCCGAGGCTTCCGTCTTTTTCAAAATACTGTATATGCCCCTCCCGTTCAACAACCGGAACGAACGGACTGCTGACAGCATAAACATCGTCAAAATCTTTTTGGTTCATTGCAAGCGTCACAACCGGCACGCTGTGCGGCGTTTCAAAAAGATAAGTTGCAGTTGCAACATCACTCGGCATCATGCCGGAAACAAAGGTTGCAGCGCGAATAACCGTATTTGAAGAAATCGTTATTGCACCTGTATACTCCGTGCTCTGCTCGGTCGGCTTGCTGCCGTCGGTGGTGTATCTTATCACACCGTCTGCATTCTGCGTTTTTATCTCAAGCGAAAAAGGCTCGCTGTGATAAGTTCGGTATTTGAAAAAACGGCGTTCGCCGCATAGGAAAGGTAGCAAACATCGGGGTTTTCGCTGCCCTTGGTCGCCTGCGTAAAAAAAACGCGGTCACCGCTCCCGCCGCCGGTCTGCCTGCCGCTTGTAACGCCCAGTCGGGTTGCACCCGTTTCAAAATAGTCTATGACAGTTCCGTCGGCAGATGTCAAAATCAGCCCGTCACCGCTGCCCGATACGCTGAACGGTGCAACCGTCGGTGCGGCATCGGAAATGCTGCCGGAGCAGCTGAGCACCGCATAACCCTTTGCGGGAACCGTAATGAACGAAAGCTCAAACTTTTGCAGTTCACGCTTGCTGTCGCTGATATGCCAGCCTGTGAGCGTTACGCTTTCATCGCCGCCGTTATAGAATTCGACCCAGTCCATCTCCCCGCTGCGCGGCGTTGTTACCGCGCAAACTTCGTTGATATAAACGGAGGAGGGGTTGAACCCCCCACGCCCATGGGTTCCGCAAAACCTGCCGCCGTGTTTGCTGCCGCAGCGTCGGACGTGCATAATACAGAACCTCGCCGTTTTCCCCTCTGCCGATTGAAACATTCGCGCTCAATTCGGAAGGAAGCAGCAGGCTGTCGGAACGCATTCCGTTGTAGTTTGAAAGGAATATGCCTTCATCAGTGTCGGAAATGCTGAACGAGGCGTGCATTTCTCCGTCCGTCCTGTCCTTGCCGGAAAGGAAAACGATCAAATACTCACCGCCGCCGAGAGTAATATCGGGCAATGCCCACTTGTCGCGCTCTGCGCTGTTGTCCGAAAGATAGTAGCCGAGGAGCGAAACAGGCTCGCTTCCGCTGTTGTAAAGCTCAACCCACTCGCTGCGGTCACCGTCGCCGTCTGTAATATCGAATTTGTTTTTCGGCAGGAATTCGTTGATTCTCAGCACGTCGCTTGAATCCATATCCGTCCATGTGATCTCGGCGAATGTGGAATCACTGTTTTCGGCACATTTTGTTGCCGTGCCTGTGTATTCAACGCCCTTTGCCGTGCGTACTGCCGCAACCGCGCCGGGCATATTCATATCAAAGGTGAATGTATCGATTATATTCCCGCCGGAACCCGCAATATAAACGGTGTTTTCCTCGGTGTTAAGCTTGAAGTTGGCATTGAAGAGCAGCTTTCCCTCTTCACCGTCCGCCGTTGCAGAGCCTGCATACGCGGAACCGCAAAGGTTCACAGCCGCAAGCGCACCCGGTTCAAGCGTCTGCTGCGGGAACCGCCACTTGTTGACCTTTTCCGCATTGTCGGAAAGGTAGAAGTCATGAAGCTGAATCGTCTTTGAGGAATTGTTGCGAACCTCAACAAAGCCGTTCTCGCCGCGCAGAACTTCATTTACGATGAGTGATTTCGGAGCTTCGATGTTTTGCGCTCCGTCAAGTGTTTTGGAAATTGCAGTGCTGTTTTCCGCTCCGGGTGTCGGAACTTTTGCGTAGCCGAAATGACCCGCGGAATCCATGGCATAAGAAATATTCGCCGGAAGTTCGGGAATATCAACCTTATGGACAACCTCTCCCGCAGTGTTGTAAAGCGTCACGGTCTCTCCCGCCGCCGCAAGATCGCCGCCCGCAACAAGTTTTCCTGTTGTTGAAACTCCGCGATCCTTAAAGTAAACAAGCAGATAGCCTTTGCCCGCGATCGTTGTGCCTGAAGGGAAGATGAACCTTCCGCCCTCCTCATTGCCGACTCCGAGGGCATAGTTTGAAATATCCATTGCCGCATCCGTCGGATTGCACAGCTCAATCCAATCCGGATTTCCAAGCTCCGGATCGGTAATTCCGTTCGTGTTTGTCGTTACCGCTTCGGTAATCGTAATATCCTTCCTTCCGCCAAGGAACTTTTCGCCTCTCAGCAAAAAGAACGCAGCCACTCCCGCCGCAATGATGACCGCAAGCAGGATAATGACAGGCAGCGCGCTGCTTTTTTTATTTGTTTTTCTTTCCATTTTTTCATCCTTTCCGATTTTTGTTCCGCTCACGGCATCATGCTGATTACAGAAATCACCATGCTGATCACAGAAATCACCATGCTGATTACAGAAATCACCATGCTGATTGCAGGCATCAACGCGCCGATTGGAGGAATCTGTGAAATTTACCGGATTTGGAGTTATTATACACCAATTGCAGCTTATTGGAAAGTACAGAAATTAAATTTTTTGTAAACATTTTGTGAACAGGCTGTTTCAGGACGCATCTAACCGCACGGCACTGCGGCGGCACACGGAATCCGAAAGATATTTCCCGGGAATGCCTGCCCAAACTCGTTTTTTACCGCAAATTTCGAATATTATTCTCTTTTTTTAAGTATATCTAATATAATGCTCGTTTTTTCCACAATATCTGGTGCTTTTTTAAAAAAAACGGTACAAATCGGAAAAAATTATCCACAATCAAGCCTTGCGAAATCTTTGCAAATTTGTTATTATATTAGTCCACCCTATGAAAGCAATGCTTCATTTGTCACGCTTTGTATTAATGCTTTTGCTGCACCGTGCGTACTGCGTTCCGCATTAATGCGTTCCGCGTCGAAATGCCGAAACCAAGCAGGCGATGATCGGTATCAGGCTTAAATACGGGTAATATTCATTGTGCAAAAGCACCCGGGCACTGTTTTGACGATGCTCCGGTGTTTTCGCAACGGTTGGGAGGCAATCTTTGTTATCGGCATCTGTTATATGGTCAAAGGCTCTTGCCGCGCTTAAGAGCGAAATGACGGACGCGAGTTACAACACGTGGATAGCGACGCTGGTTCCCCTCAGGATCGAGGGAGACACAACGCTTGTTCTCCAAACGGAGGATGAGCTTTATCGAAGCACTCTTGAGCGGTTCTACACGCCCATGGTTGAAAAAAGCATCCGTGAATCCTGCGGCTGCGAGCTGCATGTGCGCTTCACGACCCGCGAAACGCCCCTCGATGACGATGTTGCCGAGCTTCTCCCGATTTTGTAAAGCCCGTAACGGTCCGCAACGATTGCCCAACCTTGATTCCCAAATACACCTTTGACACTTTTGTGACCGGTGAATCCAACCGTTTCTCCTATGCGGCTGCGCTTGCCGTTGCGGAAAACCCTTCAAAGGCTTATAACCCGCTCTATATCTACGGCGGCGTGGGGCTTGGGAAAACGCATCTTATGCACGCAATCGGGCACTTTATTCACGGCGAACATCCGGATTACAAAATTCTTTACATTTCAAGTGAGAATTTCACCAACGATGTTGTTCAGTCCATTGCACGCAAGGAGCGCACGAGCCTTCGCGAGAAATACCGCTATCTTGATGTGCTTCTTATCGATGATATTCAATTCATCGCGGGCAAAGATGCAACCGAAATGGAATTTTTCAACGTATTCAATGACCTTCGCGATGCGGACAAGCAGATCATCATAACCTCCGATAAACCGCCCAAGGATATTCCCATCCTTGAAGAACGTTTGAGGACGCGCTTCGGCTGGGGTCTTATCACCGATATTCAGCCCCCGGATTTTGAAACACGGCTTGCAATCCTTCGCCGCAAGGTAACTCAAGAAAATCTTGACGTCAGCGATGAAGTTCTCGGCCTTGTTGCGGAACGGGTTTATTCCAACATCCGCGACCTTGAAGCAGTCTGAACCGCGTGCTTGCTTATGCAAAATTCATCAACAAGCCCATCACCGCTTCTCTTGCCGAAAACGTCCTTAAGGATTACGTTTCCGGCAGCAAGCAGCGCACCGTAACGCCGGAACTTATCCGCCGCGTTGTCTGCGATTTTTATTCGGTAAGTCCTGCCGAGATGGAAGCCGGTCGGCGCGAACGCCGCATTGCTTATCCGCGGCAGATCGCAATGTATCTTACAAGGATTCTCACCGAATCGTCTTTCCCCGAAATCGGTGCGTTCTACGGCGGGCGTCATTACTCAACCGTTATGTATGCCTGTGAACAAATCGAAAAAAGCATCGAGACCGATGCAAAACTCAAAAAGACCGTTGACGATTTAACAGAAAAAATCATGAACGGCTGATATTCTTTGATTACAAATCATGCGCATTAGCGGCAGCTTTTCGACTTTTGTTTCGAAAAGCTGTTTTTTAATCCGTCCGCTTCCAATCAATATCCGTTTGTCTTTTGAATTTCTGCTCCGTTCAATTGAAAATTTCTGCTCCGTTCAATTGAAAAAAAGCTCCCCCGCACTCATGATTCGTTTCCGTTTCATGATTCCCCTTCAGCATTCAGGGGGTGCGGAGGAAGCTCGTTCTTATTGTTTTGAACTCAACTGCCGACGGCGGGCATCTTTTGCCGTTGTGCAATTATGCCGGGCAGAATCATCCCGCCTTCGTCAATCGCATTGAACTGCGATTATTCCATGTCGTTGAGTTTCTTATAGTAGTCGTACTTATCCTTTGCTTCCTGCTCTGCGCGTGCAAACAGCGTTGCTGCCTCTTCGGGGAACTGCTGCTTGAGAGCCGCATAGCGGTTTTCGCCGAGGATGAATTCCTTGTAGTCGCCGGTTGCGGGCTTGCTGTCAAGGGTGAAGGGATTCTTGCCCTGTGCTGCGAGGTCGGGGTTATACCTGTACAGGGGCCAATAGCCGGCCTCAACAGCCCTCTTCGCTTCGTCCTGAACCTTGCTCATGCCTGCCTTGATGCCGTGGTTGATGCAGGGTGCGTAAGCAATGATGAGGGACGGGCCCTTGTAGCTTCCGCTTCAACCATTGCCTTGAGCAGCTGAGCGGGATTTGCGCCCATGCAGACCTTTGCAACGTAAACGTAGCCGTAGCTCATTGCCATCATGCCGAGATCTTTCTTCTTGGTGCGCTTACCTGCAGCGGCAAACTTTGCAACGGAGCCGGTCGGAGTTGCCTTGGAGGACTGTCCGCCGGTGTTGGAGTAAACTTCGGTGTCCATAACGAGAACGTTGACATCTTCATCCATTGCAAGAACGTGATCGAGTCCGCCGTAACCGATATCGTATGCCCAGCCGTCGCCGCCGAAGATCCACTGGCTCTTCTTAACGAGCAGGTCGCGGAGGTCATAGATCTCCTTGCAGATCTCGTCGCACTCACAACCGCAGTTCATGCATTCTTCAGCCATCTTGACAACAGCGGGAGCTGCCTTGCGGCTGCCCTCTGCATCGTCCTTGTTTTCAAGCCATGCATTGCAGATTGCCTTGACTTCATCGCCGCAGCCTTCAGCAAGCTGCTGATGAGATCCGCAAGCCTCTCGCGGCGGTGGGTGGTTGCAAGGTTCATACCGAAGCCGAACTCTGCATTATCTTCAAAGAGGGAGTTTGCCCATGCGGGGCCGTGACCCTGCTTGTTTACGGTGTAGGGGCAGGTGGGAGCGGAACCGCCGTAAATGGAGGAACAGCCGGTTGCGTTTGCAACGATCATCCTGTCGCCGAAGAGCTGGGTAACAAGCTTTACATAGGGAGTCTCGCCGCAGCCTGCGCATGCGCCGGAGAATTCGAACATGGGCTGGAGGTACTGGCTGCCCTTGACGGTTGCCTTGTTGACGGGCAGGTCGAGGGTGGGCAGATCCATTGCGAAGTTCCAGTTATCGTTTTCAACTTTTTCGACTTCTGCAAGAGGAGCCATCTTGAGAGCCTTTGTCTTTGCGGGGCAAACATTGACGCAGCTGCCGCAGCCGGTGCAGTCATAGGGGCTGACCTGAATTCGGAAGAGCTTGCCGTCGCCGACGCCAGTCGCCTTCTTGGCAACGAAGGTTTCGGGTGCTTCGGTCTCTTCGGTCATAACGAAGGGACGGATGCTTGCATGCGGACATACAAGGGCGCACTGGTTGCACTGGATGCAGTTTTCGGGAATCCACATGGGAACTTCAACTGCGATGCCGCGCTTTTCGTACTTGGTGGTGCCGGTGGGAACATAGCCGTCGGCAGCGAGCTTGCTGACGGGCAGCTTGTCGCCCTGCTGAGCAAGGATGGGCTTGATGAAATCAACGAAATACGGATCGTCGCTGACATGCATTGCGGTTGCGCCGCTTGTTGCGGCTGCCCATGCTTCGGGGTAGTTGATTTCGGTGATGCCGGTAACGCCGATGTCGATTGCGGCATAGTTCTTCTGAACAACGTCCTCACCCTTCTTTGCGTAGCTCTTCTTTGCAGCTGCCTTCATGTAATCGATCGCCTCGTCTGCGGGGATGATTTCGGCAAGCTTGAAGAATGCGCTCTGCATGATGGTGTTGATGCGGTTGCCCATGCCGACTTCGCGGGCGAGCTTAACAGCATCCATGTTGTAGAAACGAATATGCTTCTTTGCAATGGTCTGCTTCATTGAAGCGGGGAGTTCGCGTTCCATATCCTCAACGGTCCACGGGGAGTTGAGCAGGAATACGCCGCCGTCCTTGATGCCTTCAAGAACATCGTAACGGGTGACGTAGCTTGCGTTATGGCATGCAACAAAGTCCGCACTGTCGATAAGGTAGGGGCTCTGGATGGGAGTCTTGCCGAAGCGCAGGTGGCTGATGGTCAGACCGCCGGACTTCTTGGAGTCGTATGCAAAGTAGCCCTGTGCGAACATGTTGGTGTGGTCGCCGATGATCTTGATGCTGTTCTTGTTTGCACCGACGGTACCGTCGGAACCGAGGCCGAAGAACTTGCAGCAGATCGTGCCCTCGGGAGCGGCGTTCACAAAGTCGCCTCGGGGAGGGAAGTATTCATAACATCGTCGATGATGCCGACGGTGAAATGGTTCTTGGGTTCGTCGAGCTTAAGGTTGTCGTAAACCTGCTTGACCATGGTGGGGGTGAATTCCTTGCTGCCGAGGCCGTATCTGCCGCCGTAGCACTTGATGTCAAGCCCTGCCTCCGCAATCGCGTCAACGATGTCGAGGTAGAGAGGTTCGCCGAGGGAGCCAGGTTCCTTGGTTCTGTCAAGAACAGCGATCTTCTTGCAGGTTGCGGGGATAGCCGCAAGGAACTTGTCCGCTGCGAAGGGACGATACAGGCGAACCTTGATAAGGCCGAGCTTCTCGCCCTTTGCGTTGAGGTAGTTGATAGCTTCTTCCGCAACATCCGCGCCGCTGCCCATGATAACGAGAACGCGCTCTGCATCGGGTGCGCCGACGTAATCGAACAGGTGGTATCTCCTGCCGGTCAGATCGCCGACTTTTTCCATGTAGTATTCAACGATCTCGGGAACCTTTGCATAGTGGATGTTTGCAGCTTCACGGCCCTGGAAATAGATGTCGGGATTCTGCGCGGTACCGGACTGATGGGGATGCTCGGGGTTGAGTGCACGCTCACGGAAACGCTTAACGGCATCGTAATCGAGCAGCTTTGCCATATCCTCGTATTCGATTTGTTCGATCTTCTGAATCTCATGAGAGGTGCGGAAGCCGTCGAAGAAATGAACGAACGGCAGGCTCGCCTTGATTGCGGAAAGATGGGTCACGAGTGCAAGATCCATAACTTCCTGTACGGAAGCGGAAGCGAGCATTGCAAAACCCGTCTGACGTGCGCCCATAACGTCACTGTGATCGCCGAAAATGGAAAGCGAATGAGCTGCGAGTGCGCGTGCCGTAACATGGAAAACGCCGGGAAGCATTTCGCCGGAGATTTTGTACATGTTGGGGATCATCAGAAGAAGACCCTGAGAAGCGGTGAATGTGGTTGTCAGTGCGCCTGCCGCAAGGGAACCGTGAACTGCGCCTGCTGCGCCGCCCTCGGACTGCATTTCCGCAATGCGGACCTTTTGACCGAAAAGATTCTTCCTGCCCTGTGCGCCCCATTCATCGGCAACTTCTGCATGGGAGAGGACGGAGTGATGGGGTAAATAGCCGCAACATCGGAAAATGCGTATGCGACATGCGCCGCAGCGGTATTGCCATCGATAGTGACGGTCTTTGCCATAGAGATTTTATCCTCCTTGAGAATTTATTAGCCCTGCGAACCGCCGCCGCACGCAAAATGCAGCCCTGCATTTAAACACGCAAAAAATGCGGACAGAACGAAGGTTTAATGTCCAAGTCTTATTATAGCTTGCATTATAGGTTAAAACAAGGCAAAAATGCACGTTTTTTAAAGTATATTTAAATTGGGAGCAATGCCGCACGGAGTATGCGGCGCAATCGGAGCTTGCGCTGTTCTTCACACTCGGCATCGACCGTGAATGCGCATCCTGATGCAAAACCCAAACAAATAACACGACCGCCGGGCAAGCCGACGGCCGTATTGCTGTTTTGATGTTAGATTTGTTGAGCTTTAAGCTGAAACGCCCTCGCTGCGGAATTATTTCTTATCGATATCCGTTACCCAGCCGTGGGTATCTTCAATCCTGCCCCACTGCAAACCGGTGAGAGTGTTGTAAAGCTTCATGGTCAGTTCGCCGATGCCGTTGTTTACGGACTTGTCGCCGATCATGATATGCTTGTCGCGATATGCAAGTTCTCCGACGGGGGAGACGACTGCCGCGGTGCCGGTGCCGAATGCTTCGGTCAGCTTGCCGTTTTCGCCCGCTGTGATAAGCTCATCAACGGAAATGGGACGCTCTTCAACTTCAACGCCCATTTCGCGGGCAAGAGTCATGACGCTGCGGCGGGTGATGCCGGGCAGGATGGTGTCATGCAGGGGAGCGGTGACAAGCTTGCCGTCGATAAGGAACATCATGTTCATTGCGCCGACTTCCTGAACGTACTTGAGATGCTCGCCGTCCAGCCACAGAACCTGGCTGTAGCCTTCCTTTTCGGCCTCTGCACCTGCAAGGATGGAGCAGGCATAGTTGCCGCCGGTCTTTGCAGAGCCGGTACCGCCGCGGACTGCGCGAACGTATTTGTCTTCAACACGGATGCGTATGGGTGCAAGGCCTGCCTTGTAGTATGCACCGCTGGGAGCACAGATGATGTAGTAGAGGTAGCTGTGTGCAGCATGTACACCGAGAGCTTCGTCAACCGCGATCATCGTGGGACGCAGATAGAGGCTTGTACCGCGCTGTGGGGTACCCAGTCACGTTCAACCTGAACGAGCTGACGCATTGCCTCATAGTTGAAATCGATGTCGATTTCGGGCATGCAGAGACGCCTTGCGGAATTGTTAAGACGCTGAGCATTGTCCTTTGCACGGAACATCAGGATTCTGCCGTCGTCGGCACGATATGCCTTAAGGCCTTCGAAAATCTCCTGTGCATAGTGAAGAACGGAGCAGGAAGGATCGAGAGAAAGTCTCTGATAGGGAACGATGCGTGCATCATGCCATTCGCCGTTGTCATAGTTCATCATGAACATATGGTCGGTGAAACGTTTGCCGAACCCGAGGGAAGCTTCTTCCTCAAGGTGGGTTTTGTTTTAAGCTCGGTTGCTTTTGTGATCTTGATATCCATTTTTGTTCCTCCTGTTTTAAAAAGAGAATTTAATGATGTTTTATTTCATGCGGCGCCGCGCAAACCTTGCGAAAAAAAGCGCCGTTTGGAATCTTGTTTTGACGCGCTCAATGCATCATTTTTCGGCAAGGGGCAGGTACTCCTCACCGATCATGTGCGGAGCGGAACGACCGTCCGTCCGTTCGATGATATCCGCAATGAACGCATCCGCTTTTTTTGTTTCAACAAGGCAATTGAATTTTATGTTTTCAAGAAATTCAATATTCCTGACGGTTGAATTTTTGCGGACAAACCCCTCTATCCCGCCGAAACGCGTATAATCCGTTACGAACTCTATTTCGGCGCAGGGCGTCATTGTAACGCTGCCGGCGGCTGAAAGCGCATCCGCAGCGGATCGGCTGTATGCGCGCACAAGTCCGCCGCTGCCGAGAAGGATTCCTCCGAAATAGCGCGTCACAATGATGAGCGCGTTTTCGGTTTCGCTTCGGATAAGCGTGTCCATAATCGGCATTCCGGCGGTTCCGCCCGGCTCGCCGTCGTCCGAAAAACGGCGCAGCGGCGAAGCTCCGCGCAGGTTATACGCCAGCAGTTATGCGTTGCATCATAATGCTTTTGGCGTATCCGTTCAAGAATCTCAAGTGCCTCCGCCTCGGTTCAACCGGAAAAGCTCTTCCGATGAAACGCGATTTGTTAACAACAAACTCCGTTTCGGATGCCGCAGCAGGGGTTTTGAATGCTTTCAATGCCATATCGAGTTACTTTTGCGGAGTGCGCAGTGAACATCAAAGGACACTCCGCTGAAAGAATGTTTATTTTTATAAATCAGTTACGGTGCAGCGCCCGATAAAAGCGTTGAAAATCCGCCGAATCAGTCCTTGCGGATCAGCCTTACAAAAGTTTTTTTGCCTTTTTTAAGGATGATTCCGTCCGCAAGCTCGGCACTGTCCAAAACCGCCTTTGTGTCCGTAACCTTTCGGTCGTTAACACTGATGCCGCCCTCGCGAACGGATCTTATTGCGGCAGAGTTGGATTTTTCAATACCTGCAAGCACAAGCAGACGCGTGATGCTCATGCCGCTTTCTTCAATGTCCGCATCGGAAAGCGCAACGGTGGGCATATGGGTAAGGTCGCCCTTGCCGCCGAACAGCGCAAGCGCAGCTTCCTCGGCTCTTTTGGCTTCGTCCTCGCCGTGCACCTGGCTTGTTACGGTGTAAGCAAGCACGCGCTTTGCCTCGTTGATATTTGCGCCTTCCGCGCAAAGCGCTTCGATTTCGTCCATCGGCAGGAAGGTCAGCAGACTCAGGCAGGTTTTAACATCCGCATCGTTAACATTGCGGAAGTACTGATAAAAATCGTACACACTTGTGCGCTCTTTGGAAAGCCATACGGCACCCTTTTCGGTTTTGCCCATCTTCTTGCCGTCCGCCGTAGTCAAAAGGCGGGTCGTAAGAGCGTATGCGCGCTTGCGTTCCTTGCGGCGGATAAGATCCGCACCGCCGAGGATATTGCTCCACTGATCATCGCCGCCCATTTCAAGCTCACAGCCGTATTTGCGGTTCAGGCAAAGGAAGTCATAGCTCTGCATAAGCATGTAGCTGAATTCGAAGAAGGTCAGCCCGCGCTCGAAACGCTGTTTGTAACATTCCGCGCGAAGCATTTCGTTCACGGAGAAATGCACGGCGATATCGCGCATGAAATCCATGAAGTTGAGGTTTCGGAGCCAGTCCGCATTGTTCACGATAACAGCACCGTTTTCTCCGTCGAAGCGAACCAACCGCTCCATTTGTTTTTTGATGCCGGCAACATTGTTGTCAAGCTCTTCAACGCTGAGCAGTTTGCGCAGCTCCGTCTTTCCGGACGGATCGGCAATCATTGCCGTGCCTCCGCCGAGAAGCACGATGGGATGATGCCCGCATTTCTGCATATGCGCCATGACGCACATTGCAACATAGTGACCGACGGTGAGACTTTCCGCCGTGGGATCAAAGCCGATGTAAAACGTCAGCTTTTCTTTGCCGAGAAGTTCGCGAAGCTCCTCCGGGTGTGAGCACTGTTTAAGGAATCCGCGCTCGTTCAGAACGTCGTATGCATTGCGCCCGGGGCCTGCAACCCCGTTTGTTTTTTCGGCGCATTTGTTCTCTGTATTCTCTGTATTTTCTGAAATCATGCCGTTTGCGGCAATTTCGTTGTTCTCCATTTTATATAAATTATCCTTTCGGTGGATTTGGTGGTTTTTGAACCGAATTCTATTTCTGTTCTTCCGCCATTTCCTTAAGAAGGTCGCCCAACCGCTTTATGCCCTCGCGAATGCGCTCCTCGGGCTCTGCGGAGAAGTTCAGGCGGAAGGTGTTCTGACCTTTGCCCGGGGTTGTGAAGAAAGGCGCACCGGGAACGAACGCAACTTTACGCTCGACCGCACGCTTGAAGATTTCGTTTGCATCCCAGCCCTCGGGAAGGGTGCACCAGATGAACAGACCGCCGACGGGCTGCTCAAAGTGAACCCATTCGGGGAAATGCTCAGCCATCGCATCGGTCATAATGCGGGCTGAGCGGGAATAAACGCCCGATATATACTCTATATGTTTCGGCATAAAGCCGCGATTGATGTATTCGCCAACGATTGCCTGATTAAGGTTCGGCGAGTGAGTATCGCTGCCCTGTTTTGCTATCGTCATTTTGCGGATGAGATCCTTGCTGCCGAAGCAGAGCGCAACGCGCAGACCGGGAGAAATCGTTTTTGAAAAACTGGTCAGAACGATAACATTATCGCTCGTGTCAAAGCTTTTGATTGTGGGCAGCTTTTCACCGGAAAAACGGAGCGCGGCATAGGGGTCATCCTCGATTACGAGCATGTCAAACTCGGCAGCAAGCTCCGCAATGCGCCTGCGCACTTCAACGCCGGAAACCCAGCTTGTGGGGTTCTGGAAGGTGGGAATTGTGTAAAACATCACGGGCTTGTGTTCACGAACGACCGCCTCAAGCTCATCGATGTGAATTCCGTCCGGATGAAGAGGAACGGTGACAAGCTTCGCCTGCGCAACATGGAAAGTTTGCAGCGCACCGAGAAAACTCGGCTCTTCAACAAGCACAACATCACCGGGATTAATGACGGTTTTGCAAATAAGATCAAGCCCCTGCATCGAACCGGTCAGCGAAAGAACATTGTCAAGCTCGCCGTGCAGCCCGCTGTCGGGAAGAATGCTGTCGAGATATGCGCGGCGCAGCGGCAGATAGCCTTCGGTCGCACCGTACTGAAGCAGAGTGTCGGATTTATCTCTGAGCAGCTCATCGGTAATTGTGCGGATCTCTTCCTTCGGGAAGCACTCTTTCGCGGGATTGCCGCCGCCGAAAGAGATGATGTTCGGATCACCCAGAAGCTTGAAAAGCTCCCTGATCGCGCTGCCTGAAACGCCCTGCATACGGTTTGCTGTCTGCATAATATAATCCTCCTTGAAAATCCGTGCGGAAAAATCAAATTCGGTTTCTGCGGAAATTCTCTGCGCCGTGTCCGCTGCCGCAGCGCTCCGTTTTGAAACCCGTGAAACGCACCTTTGTGCAAAAATATATTCGAAACCGCCCGCATTCGCCGTCCACAAGACCCTGTGCGCACGTTTTCCATGGTTACATTGTAGCCTGTTGCAGCCGCGGTTGCAAATATATTTAGGATGTTTTTGTCAAAACAAGCTGCTTTTTTACGCATTAAAAAGCCTTTGCGGTCAAATATAAAATATAGCCGCATAATGCACACATGCAGGGCGTTTTTCAGTCACGGCCGAGTCAAACATCTTCCCCGTCGATCATTCGATTCAGGAACTCTTTTTGCAGCATTGCATAGTGCTTTACGCTGCGCCACTGCCGCCGCGCGCGTACTCTGACATATTCTGCGGACTTCGCTTCGCCCTCGAATCGCATTCCGAGACGCTGCATAACTCGTTCCGAGGCAGTGTTCATGCTGTCGCACCTTGCGCTTATGCGGTGCAGATTAAGGTTCATGAAGCCGAATTGAAGCATTCCCTTCGCTGCTTCGGAGGCATATCCCTTGCCCCAAAATGCTTTGTTAATCGTGTAGCCGAGTTCCGCCTGCTGCCCGTCATCGCCAAAAAACAAGCCCATACTGCCGATAAGCCGGCCCGTCGCCTTGATGCAAACGGCAAAATCAAAAATGCGCCGCGGTTCCGTTATCTGCTGTGCAAGGCGGGATTGAACAAAATTCCGAACTTCCTCACGGCTTGCGGGACCCCAGTCCATGTAAATTGTATTCTCCGCATCGCCCGCATAGGCATATACCGCGTCGACGTCATCGGCGTTGAATTCGCGCAGCAGCAGACGTTCGGTTTCAAAAACTATAAAGTCAAAAGATATTTCAAAATTCATATTACCTTCATTGCTTTTTAATGCACAGTACCCCGTTATCAATGCACGCATTCAATATTTCCGAACAGGCTGTGCCGGTTTGGGTTGTGTTTCAGTCAAACGTCATTTTTAATATAAGAACCCGCTCCCAACACATGAAACATGCGGAGCGGGTTTTCATATACTTTATCCGACTGCCGGCCTTCAACCCGGATGTTTTACTTCACTCCGAACAGGCTGCGCAGCTGCATTGTATAATTCGTGTCGAAGCTGCCGCAGATAAGGGTTGCGGAGGGAGTGATTTTGCCTTCCGCCGCACCCGCATCAAAGGTGCATCCGGCAAGGAGAATCGTACCGTCGTTGATGAAAGTCAATGCAAGGGTCTGACTTTCGGTTTTGATGTAGATAACGCTGTCCGAACCCTTCTCGACCATCGCCGTTGTCAATGCGGCTTCATTGGTTCTGCTTCCCGCTGCCGCACCGATCACGTTCAGGAACTTGTCCCAATTGCAGGCCGAAAAACTGATTTTAATGCCCTTAATGAAATCGATTATTTTGTTGTAAAGCTCCTGCTGCTCCGCAGGGATATTTGCAGCATCAAACTCCAAAGGGTTGCCGTTGGGATTTGAATAGCTTGTTTTAACCGTAATGCCGGTGATCGGGGTCGTTCCCGCCTGAATTCCGGCAAAGAGCTCGTTAAGGGATTTCATATCATCGTTCATCTGAGGAGTTTTTGTTGAAGGCGCAGGAACGGGCGTGTTGGAGGGAGCGGTTCTGTTTTCGCCGCTGCCGCCGTTGTTGCCGCCGCCGTTGTTCTTGTTGTTGTTATCCTTTTTGCCGCTGCAGCCCGCAAAGGCGAACAGCATCACGACTGCCAGCGCGAACGCGGCGATTCTTGCGATTTTGGAATATTTTTTCATGTTTTTTCCTTTCACTCTTTCGGGCCGCAGCGTTCCGCGCATTCGGAAAGCATGTTCCTGAATTTCGACTGGAATGCGGCAGAAGTCCGCAGCTTGTATTTTTCCGGGAAGCTCAGCCCTTCGGCTTTTCTTTCCGTCAATCTAATAATAGCACATATGCCCGCCGAACCGCAAGCCCCAAATTGCGAATTTTTACGAATTCTTTGCGGCAAATTGTGTACAGATATTCAAAATCATGCTTTCGCCGTTCAATAGTCCCGTTTTTTCATCAGTTCCTTTCGAATGTAGCGGAAAACTTTTTTCTCCCCGTCGTCACGAAGCATCACAAGCAGTTTTTCAAGCAAAGCCGCCGTTTCCGGGTGCATTACGTTTTTTGCGTTTCCGCGCATAAAATAATCGTACGGGTCGCTCGAAGTGTACGCTTTCCCCTTATAGGTTTTGCACGCCCCCACTCTGTCACAGAACATTTCAACAACATACCGAAGCGGCATTTTAACCGGAGACATGCGCTTTGTTATCGGGCTGTAATCCGTCCAATACTCAAAATGATGCTTGTTGCGCCCCTTATGGTGCATCCACGCAAATGAGCAGCCGTATTCTGCGCGTTCAAGTTCGTTCGGGCTGCGTGTCCCGTCATAATGCCTTGCGCTCGGAATAAATTCCGAGGGCGAAAATTTGACAAGTCATGTTTGATTCCCTGCCACGGTATGCCTGCCAAAACGCAATGGCGGAACACCGCACGGCGATGCCGCAAAATCGTGCGGAGATGCTTGAAAGGATGTGATTGCGATTTCATTTTTACCCCTCTTTTCGCAATTTTTTATTCACTTATTATCACTGTTTTCGTTTTCGGATTTTTCGGTTCTGCCGCTTTGTCCGCAGCTGCCGTTTCGCCCGTTTCGGTTTTTGTCGCTTTGGTTCTCAGCCTTCCGGAGCCGGACGAAGCATTATTTTTTTCTTTTTAAAGCTGCGGCGAACATGCCCGCGCAGATCGTATTTCACGCCCGGCACGGTGTCGATGATCGGAACCCCCCGCTGCCTTGCGCGTTCGTTTGTCCAGTCCGCAAGCAGACGATAAAGCACAGCCGTGACAGGAACGGCAAAAATAAGGCCTGCAATGCCGAACAAGCCGCTGCCCAGAATGACCGCTCCGAGAACCCATGCGCTTGACAGTCCAACCGCATCGCCGACCACGCGGGGATAAACAAGGTTGTTGTCAATCTGTTGTATTATGATAATCATTATCACAAAATACAGCACAAGTTCAGGCTTTCCGGGTGATGTCATAAGGATTATGAACGCACTCGGAATCGTGCTGAGCCACGGACCGAGTATCGGAATCATTGCGAATACAGCAATAAACACGCTTATCATCTCCGGAAACGGCATGTTCATGATCCGCATTCCGATATAGCACAATATGCCGATTATCGTGCAGCTTGTTATCTGTCCGGCAAAATAACCGCGAAAAGTCAGGTTTGCATACGAAAAAACTTCAAGAATCCCGCTTGAATGCTTTTCATTGAAAACGCTCCTTACGAACCGCCGTGAATGTGCAAGCAGGCGGTTTTTATCAAGGATTGCGTATATGCTGAACGCAAGCGCAAGCAGAATGTCCGCAACCGTGCTTACCGCATTGAAAGTGTAACCCAAAAGCTTCGGAGCAAGATTGGTTGTGAACACTTCCACATTGTCCAGTATCTTGTTTGAAATTTCAACCGCACGCGCCGTAACTTCGTCGCTGAGATTCAATCCCTCCCAAAATTCGGTCGCCCATTTTGCCGCACTGTTGTAATATGTTTCAAAATTGTCAAACAGGATTTTCACGCTGTCCACCGCCTCGGAATAACAATAACAAGCACGGCGGTGAGAATGCCGAACACGATAAGATAGCTCAGCACAACCGTGAGCGGAACAACGTATTTTTTGCCGGCAGCATGAGCCTTTTTGAACAGAGTTCCCTGAAGTATCGTTGCGGGAATATTGATTATGTATGCAACCATCAGTCCGCACAATATCGGCATCAAAACCGATGTCGTTCGGGAAATTACAGCTCTCACCGACGAAAAATGCTCAAGCATTTCATAAAAAGCAATGCCGACGAGAACTACAAAAAGCAGCCCTCTGCCGTTTCTCCAAAGTGCGCGCAGTTTACTCAAAACCTTTCCCCCTTTGTTTTTTTTGCGTAATTACGGGTATTATTCTTTCATTGTGATTGTTCGGCCGCAGTTGTTCCGATTTATTCGGAATCGTTTCCGTCGCTTTCGTTTTTTTCGGATTCGGCCGACCTTTGCTCTTTCACGCAGGACTTAAGATATGATATGGTTGTTTTCAATGCCTGCTCATTCATTCCGCCGCGCATAACAACGACATCCGCCTTGTCGATATACCTGTCGATGTATTTTTCACGCATCGGCTTCACCGTTGCTTTGTACTGCTCCGAAATACTTTCAAGAGAACGTCCGCGTTCGTTCATATCCCGTGTGATCCGCCTAAGAAGGCAAATATCGCTGTCCACTTTTATGAACAGTTTCAGGTTCATTATATCACATATTCTGTCATCATAAAAACATGGATTCCTTCGATTATCAGCACCTCCGGCGGATACATCAGCTCTTCGCTGTCGTCCCGTCTGTGTTCTGCATAGTTGTAACCCTTCCGCGTCACGGGTTTTCCGTCAAGCAGCAGGCGAATATCCTCAAGCATTTCATCAAAATCAAATATTTCGGGAGAATCATAGTTCACTTTTGTACGTTCTTCAAACGGCTTCCCGCCCTGGTCAAAATAATAGCAATCAAGCCGCATGATTTCGCACGAGCAGCTTAAACCGTCCCGTATTCTTTCGGCAAAAGTTGATTTGCCGCTGCCGCTGCCGCCGCATATTCCAACAATTATCATTTGCATCCTCCGATTCATTAATTCCGTATCTCGCATTTTCTTTCGGCGTTCCGAAGCTTTCGGCATTCAGCCTTCCCGCACCGCATGGGCAAAGCATCCATCCGACAGGAATTCGCGGGGGAGTCGAAACCGAATCGTTGCCGCACGCCCGGCGTTTGAGCCCGCAAGAGCCTGGGTAACGCGTCCTCCGCTGATTTTTCACCGAAAGCATTGAACACGTCCACGGGTTTTCCGAGTTCCGGCAGCGGATTTTCATCATGGCGCGCCGTAATTTCCGCATCAAGCGCACCTTTTGCCCCGTCAGCAAGCCGAATTGCCCGCATTTCGCAGCAGCTCAGGCAGCCGCCGCAGCCTATGCATTTTTCGTAAATAATCCTGTGACCCGCAAATGCTTCGTCGGCATTGTTTTTTCCCTGTTCAATTGCGCCGAAGCTGCATGCCGAATCGCAGTCCCCGCAGTCAAGGCAGGCCACACGGTCGATTATTGCGACTCTGCCGAGCAGAAATCGCTTTTCGGACGGAAGAACCTGTGTTTCGGCTCCCGCGAAAAATGTTCTGTTGTCAATTTCTCCGCGCATATGTTTCCCCCGTTTGATCAACTGTCTTTTCGTTTGCGGAACCTGTTTGCGGAAACGTTTTTTTCTATTCGTTTCACCTGTTTTTTTCAAGAACGGGTTTATCGATACGCTTTAAGCGGTAAAATGCACCCTCATAGCCGTAAAGCGGAATTTCGCAGTACAGCTCATCACCGTATGCCTGGCATCATCCAAGGTTTTTTTCCGCCTCCGCCCTGTTTTTCCGCCTTTAACCCGAACAGTCACCGCGCCGCGCATATGTGTTGAAAACACGCATTCGAACCCAATTCTGTGCGTACTGCTCTTTGCTGTCCCAAGCTCCGCGGCCAATGCGCCGATATTCAGCCTGTATGCCGAATGCTCCCTCGGCAAAAAGTTAAAAACAGCAGCGACAGTATCGCTTCCGTTGGTCCGCGCAAATGCAATGACGGAATTTTCGCAATCATCCGCGCTCAGCCAGCGGAAACCCTGCCAGCCTTCATCCTCGCGATGCAGTGCAGGCGTGCCGCGGTAAAACCAATTCAGTGCGCATGAAAATTCCTGCATTGCCGCATGAGCGGGATAGTCCAAAAGAAACCAGTCCAACGGCTTTTTAAAATCCCACTCAATAAACTGCCCGAACTCATTCCCCATAAAATTGAGTTTCTTGCCCGGATGCGCGAGCTGATATGCAAAAAGAAGCCGCAGCTGTTCAAACTTTTGTTCGTAACTGCCCTTCATGCGGTTTATCAGGGATAATTTGCCGTGAACAACCTCATCATGCGAAAACGGCAGCACATGCTTTTCGGAAAACGCATATACCATCGGGAAAGTCAGCTTTTCGTGCATGGTTCGTTTTTCCGCCGCATCCGCGCTTAAATATTTTAGAGTATCATTCATGAACCCATGTTCCATTTGAAATCGAAGCCCAACCCTCCGAACGCAACCGGTTCGGTAAGTTTCGGGAAAGCCGAACTTTCCTCCGCAATCATAAGCGTGTTCGGACACTCTCTGTGCACGACAGCGTTCAGCTTTTTAATGAACTCTATAGCTTCAAGGTTTTCTCTGCCGCCGAAACGGTTCGGGAGCCATTCATCCCTGCAAAAATCATGGTAGAGCATACAGCTCACAGCATCGACCCTCAGACCGTCAAAATGGAATTCGCGCAGCCAATACAACGCATTCGAAATCAGGAAGCTCACAACCTCGCTTCGCCCGTAATCAAACAGCAGCGTCCCCCATTGCGGCATCTCGGCGCGGAGCGGTTCTGCGGGTTCGAACAATGTGCCTCCGTCAAATCTGCGCAATCCGCTCTCATCCTTTGTGAAATGCGCCGGAACCCAGTCCATTATAACCCCAATGCCGCATTTATGCGCATAATCCACAAGCTCCGCAAGCTGTTCGGGCGCACCGTAACGCGCCGTGACCGCATAATAGCCCGTGACCTGATAACCCCAGCTGTCATCCAGCGGGTGTTCGGCAAGCGGCAAAAACTCAATATGCGTATAACCCATTCTTACGCAGTAATCGACGAGTTCGTGTCCCAATTCAGAGTAGTTCATGCCCTGTTTCCACGAGCGGCGTGAACCTCGTATATGTTTATCGGTTCGGTGAAAAGATTCCTCTGCGCACGGAGTTTAAGATATTCGCCGTCGGTCCACACATTCCGGGGAATGCCGTGAAGCACACTTGCCGTTCCCGGCCGAAGTTCCGAACGGAATGCGAACGGGTCGGATTTAAGCACCGTTTGCCCGTCCCTGCCGGTAATTGCAAACTTGTATCTGTCGCCCTTTCCTGCCTCCGCAATACGGCAGCTCCAACAGCCCGTTTCTCCGAATTTTTCCATCGGATTTGCGCCCTGCTTCCAATTGTTGAAATCGCCCACAACGGATATTCGAACCGCATTCGGTGCAAAAACGGAGAATTCCCAATATCGGAGGCCTCCGGTGTTCCGCTCGTGCGCACCCAACGCGCGATAAGCATATGCATTTTCGCCGTGATTAAAAAGATAGACTGCCGTTTCGTCCATTTCAGCTCCTAACTTACAGGGTTCAGCCTTCGCCGCGCCCTGCATTCCCGTTCAGCTATTTTCCGACACAGAATCGTTCAAAAATGCGATCAAGAAGCTCCTCCGAAACTTCTCTGCCGCTTATTTCGCCGAGGCAGTGCAGTGCATTCCCGACCGATTCCGCAACAAGCTCGGTCTGCGGAAAAAGCATTTCGGCCGCATTCCCGCCTTTGGAAAAGAGTTCCGCCGCCCCACAAAGTTCCGCACAAGCCGCACTCAGGCACTCGATATGCCTTTCATTCGTCACAATGGCACGCCCTTCGGAAAGCCCGACCGCCTCCGCAATTCGGTGTTTCAGCTCATCCAGTCCGAAACCCGTGCGGCAGCTGATTCGGCTTATGCTCCCGCCGTTTTCGGGCGCAATATTTTTCAGCTGTTCAGCCGCCGTCCCGCAATCCGGCAGATCACATTTGTTTATTACGAAAATTACATTTCGGCAATTCATGCCGAAAACTTTTTGAACGAGTCTCTCATCCTCCTGCGTTATGCCCGCCGAACCGTCAAACAGCAGCAGCACACATTCTGCGGAAGCGGCTTCGTGCAGAGCGCGTTCAATTCCGATTTTTTCAACCGCATCGCCGGTTTCGTGAATGCCCGCCGTATCGGCAATGCGAACAGGCAAACCGAGCAAATCGATTTTCTCTTCCAAAACATCGCGTGTTGTGCCCGCAATGTTTGTAACGATTGCACGTTCCGCATTCATCAGTGCATTTAGGAGGCTGGATTTTCCGACATTCGGCCTTCCGAGAATGGCAAGCTTTGCCCCCTCGCGTATAATTTTATTGCAATTCCCGTTGTCAATCAAGTCCCTTATGCGGGAAATTGCCGAATTCAGCACCTCCGGCGCAGCCGAAAGCACCTCATCCTCCATTTCCTCCGGGTAGTCCATTGCTGCCGCAAGTTCGCTTGCAAAATCAAGCAGCTTTTCTTCAATTGCGCCGATTCTCCTGCTCAATCCGCCCTCGAGCTGCTCCAACGCCGCACTCGCTCCGCGCCGCGTTTCTGCATTTATCAAATCCATCACCGCATCAGCCTGAACAAGATCCATCTTTCCGTTCAAAAAGGCGCGTTTTGTGAATTCACCCGCTTCCGCAAGCCGCATCCCCCGCCGTGTCAGCGCGCGCGATACAGCCGAAACGACGGAATAGGAGCCGTGCAGATTAAGCTCAAACATATCTTCACCCGTGTAGGAATGCGGTGCACGGAAATAAACCGCCATAGCTTCGTCAAGCACGGCCAAGCACCCGTATCGTTTTCCTTCCGTTCTTCGCCCTGTCCGCCGTCGGGTTCAATTCTGTCGGTTATTTTGCCGTAATTCAGCTGCCGATGTTCGATTCTGCCCGAAAAAATCTCCTTGAGAACGGGCAAAACACCGCTTCCGCTTGCCCGAATTACAGCAATCGCACCGCCCACCGGGGTGGACAGTGCGAAAATATTATCATTGCATGTGTTAATTTTTTTCATGCCTTCAATGCTGCCAAAACGAGTTTACCGTGTTTATGCCTTGTCGCGGGGACGCTGCGGTCTTCTGCCGCGCTTCGGCGCAACAACAACCCTGCGATTCGGCTCTTCGCCCTCGCTGTGGTGGTAACATAGGGGTTGTTCTGCAAAGCGGAATGCAGAATCCTGCGCTCATAGGGATTCATGGCTTCAAGGGTTCTCGGCCTGCCCGTTGATTTAACCTGCGCCGCAACGCGCCTTGCAAGACGGATAAGGGTTTCTTCACGCTTTTCACGGTAGTCCTCGGTGTTGATGGTAACGCGTGTATAGCCGTCCACCTTGCGATTGCGGTTAATAACAAGCCCTGTCAGGTACTGAATTGCATCCAAAGTCTCGCCGCGGTGACCGATAAGAACGCCCATTGTGTCGCTGTCAATACGCAGCCTTATCGCATCCTCTTCCCTTGCCGCAAGCACCTTGCCGCTGATGCCCATTTTTTCGATAAGTTCCGTCACAAATTGAGCGCAGGTTCACCCTCGGCAGCCTCCTCGGTGTAATTCACGGGAGGTTCTTTCACGGCTTCGGGCGCGGGCTCTTCCTCGCGGTTCTGCCTTTGCGGACGGTTGCGATTGCCGCGGCTGTCACGGTTTGCACGATTGTTTCTTTCGTATTTTTCGTTCCTTTCGGGTTTGGCGGCGAACTCGTCCTCCGCCCTGTTCACTGTTTCGGGAACATCGTACTTTGCATTTTCATCATACGCTTCCGCTGCGGCGGTTCCCGTTCCGACCGGCATATCCGTTTCCGGAATTTCGGGTTCGATAATCTCTTTGCGTGTTTCTTCCACGCCCTCTGCAATTGCTGTCACGGTTTCTCTGTCTTCTCTGCGGCGGTTGTCGCGATTCTCGCGGTTGTCACGTCCGCTGCGGTTATCGCGGTTTCCGCGCCTTTCGGTGCGTTCGCGGCGTTCGCGGGCAAGTTCCGCCGTGAAATCGGGAACAACGACTTCCTCGGCGGGTTTTTCCGTCAACTCAACGATTGCAGGTTTTGCACCGATGCCGAGAAGACCTTTTGTTCCGTGTTGAATAACATTTATTGTGACCTCGTCGATTGACAGGCCGAGCTGCTGAAGACCGCTGAAGATGGCTGCATCAACGGATTTTCCCGTTGCTTGGATTGAACGCATGTGTTTTACCTTGAAGCATCTGCGCACTCGGTGCTGTACGCACGGTGTGCCGCAGTGCTGCCGCGCCTGTTTGTGCGGCATATCCTTTCGTTATTTGTGTTTTAATTTGTTTTCACACGGGCGGACGGGAAAGACGCCGTCATAATATGCTGCTCTGCCCGATAAAATCCGAAGTTTGCTGCGGCGTTTCGCTGCTTTCGTGCAATTCGGACGGAGTTCGACAACCTGCGGAAGTCCGAAAAGAACGATGCGGTACGCAGTCCCGCCGCCGGAACCGCGCACCGATTCAGTGAATTTTATTTTGCTTTTGAAGGTTTTGCGGAAGAAACTTCATCCGCATTTTCCTTTTTGCTCATGATAAGGTTCGTGAGCTGGGACGTGATAATCTGAAGCACGCTGCTGAGAACCCAATAGAGCGAGAATGCGAGGTGGAGCTCAAGCATACAAAGAAGCTCATTATCGGGAACAGCCACAGCATGAAATTCATGCTTTGCTGCTGCTGAGCGGCACCGGGGTTCAGCTTCTTGGACTGGCGCATTGAGAGCCACGCCGAAAGCAGCTGGAAGCCGGTTGCAAGCACCGGCAGGATGAACCATCCGTTATTGTTTCCGTGCTGATATTTTTTCATCAGGTTATCGTATGTTTCAACGGCGGTGTCCGTCGGCAGCAGATCCATGCTGTTCGAGCCGAATTCGCCGGTTGCAAGTCCGGCCTTAACAAGGGTTTCCCAAATCACTTTGCCCTCAATCTTATTGCCGGCCGAATCGGTGTACCCGGTGTGGAAAAGCTTAAGATTGCCTATATTGTTTGATTTTGTGCACGCACAGGTCGAAGAATTGCCGTAAGTTTTAACGGTTTTCGCAGGCGTGACGACAGGCGCAAAGCCGCTGTCCGGCTGCCAGATGTTCGTAATCCAGAGGAAGCTGTAGCTGTCGAAAGTCTCCTGCGCTTTTTCCTCGTTAACGATCGTTTCGTATGTGAGCCGAACGGTCTGTTCATAGCCCCAAAAGCGGAATGCTGCAAGGAAGCAGAAGAAAAGCGGAAGCGTCAGCAGCAGAGGAAGACAGCTTGAAAGCATACCGATGCCGTTTTCCCGCATGAGTTTGTTCTGCTCCATGCTGAGTTTTTGCGGATTGTCGGCATATTTCTTTTTCAGTTTTTCAATTTCGGGCTGAATCTTTGCCTGTTTGCGCTGATTTTTGCGATTGTTGATATCGGGAAGGATCTGAATTATGCGCAAAGCAAGCGTAACGATAAATATCGTAAGAAAATAATTGTTGCCAAGCACGCTGTAGAGCCAACGAAGCAAATCAAAAAACCACTCGGTAAGGAAGAAATCGTTAATCATTTTCTGTTATTTTATCCTTTCTGTCCGTCAGTCTGCGGCACTTATTTTTCCGATACCGTACGTTTTGCGTACAGGTCTCCCCTTTTTCGGCCGCACCGCCCGATTCCGTTTCGTTCGCCGCCGCCTTCCGGCAACGAAAAAAACGCATCAGATTAAGCTTTTTTTCGGATGTCTTATTCGGAACGGGATCGTATCCGCCTTTGAAAACGGGTTGCAGCGCATTATGCGCCAAACCGCAAGGAATAACCCCTTGAACGCTCCGTGTATTCTCAAAGCATCGATTGCATACTGGGAGCAGCTCGGCGTATACCGACAGCACGGACCGCTGCGCGGCGAAACAAACAGCTGATAGCTTTTTATAAGCTGAATAAACAGCCGTGCGGGTAAACTCAGCCGTTCGCGTTCGGAATCATTTTCGCGCCCCCATGAGTTCATGTCAGGTTCCCGCCGCAATTTTCGTTATCGCTTTCCTTCGTTTCCGCCTCCGCCTCGCTTGCCCGCTGTTTTTCCTTCTCCTGCGGTGGGTTCGTATTTAAGTACCCCGCCCGTTTGAGAGAATATCTCATTGAGCTGCGAATGTCCGGAAGCTTTTCGTCAACTATCGGCTGTCTCGCAATAAAAATAAGCCTGCATCCCGGCTTTATGCAGGGAATAAGCGGGGTCACAGCCTCACGCATACGGCGTTTTGTTTTATTACGAACAACAGCGTTGCCGATTTTTTTACTCACGGAAAAACCGATTTTGACTTCGCCCTGTCTGCCCTTGGCATAAATCAAAACCACGCTCCGCCCCCCGACCGATTTCCCGATACGATAGGTTCTGCGGAACTCCTTATTTCGTTTGAGAGAATAGCAACGCTTCACTTTCAGTTTTCAGATTATCACGCATATGCCGACCGATTCGTTTTTGCCGAGGAAGCACTGAATACACATCAAAATACAGATTTTAGCAAAAACTCTTAAAAATCAGCGTTTGTTCAGTTGGTCTGTCGTTTTTTCAGGCAATACCGCACATCAAACATATATTAAAACCGTATGCTGCGCAGCGCGATCCGGTGCCGCCGCGCGACATATTTTATATTGTTATTGTTCGGGTGCCGAGTACTTATCCGTTTGTTCCGTTAAAACTCAAAGACCGTTCAAAACAGCGTTTCCGCAGCAATTCAATGGCTTTGTGAAACTCACGCGCAAGCAAAGCTCCTCAACACAAAACCAACCGAAAACACACCGAACGCCTGCCGCCTCATCGGAGCACAGTTGTTCAAAATGTTAATGAACTTACGAAATGATACCGCCTCGGGTGCGGCACAGCCGCACACCGAGTCCGCTCCGCCGTACGGGCGAACATATTAAGCGGGATCTTCGCCGGAAAAAGCTCTTGTAAAAAGCCTTTGTGAGCAGTGTTCGCAGCAGGCTGCCCGGTTAAATCCGCCGCAGGCTGCAAACCGTTTTTCCTCGTTTGAGGTCTCAAAAAAGCGAGCCTGCCGAAAAGCAAGTCCCGCATTCGCGCATGTTTTGCTTAAAAGTCGGAAGTTCAATCCCCCCGCATTGGGCAAAAACACGGCGCAAATCATAGAAAAGGCTTATGCAGACAGTTTCTTCCTGCCCTTGCTGCGCCTGCGTGCGAGCACGTTGCGGCCGTTGGCGGTGCTCATGCGCTTGCGGAAACCGTGAACCTTTTTCCTCTGCCTAACTTTGGCTGAAAAGTCATCTTCATAGTGTACAGTACCTCTTTCTTGCTTATTTACAAGGGAATATCGCAATCTGTCCGACCCATGCTCAAAGGAGCATTTTCGGCGAAAAAAGTTTCGCTCGGCAGATTTCCGAAGAAAACCCCATAGTGTCACAATTAGTTATTATAGCCGCAATGCCCCCGTTTGTCAAGCCCGAATTCGCACATCCGAGCCTGTTTTTAT
>ENA-OQEN01000007-OQEN01000007.1-human-gut-metagenome-genome-assembly--contig:-NODE-7-length-65521-cov-2.889225_pt1 | contig 65521 bp, 93 predicted proteins | sample MGYA00242791_ERZ504627 | MGnify/ENA primary metagenome ERZ504627 (study PRJEB26092, sample SAMD00036316) | human gut metagenome | host: Homo sapiens | study: EMG produced TPA metagenomics assembly of the... | reverse complement strand
TGACGGAGGCAAACAATGTCCTGCTCTCCTATGTGAATGTGAAGATAGAGGAACTGGACGGGCGCAAGCAGGAACTTGTGAATCAGATAGCAGAGTTGACGGTGGAAGCCATCAGCCGGAACAGGTCAGCCAGATTTCCGGCTACCTCGACACATGGGAGAATGTATCCTTTGACGACAAGCGGCGGGTGGTGGATTTGATGATTACCACCGTAGCCGCTACAAGCGACAGCTTGAACATCACATGGAAAATCTGACGGGCGGCAGGCACCCTCCGTCAGACCGTTACCCTGTGTAGTCCCTTGTAAACTGTACTTTGAAGCATTGGAAAAATGGGTGTCGGCGCGAAACGCCTCCTGCCGCAAAGCGGCATCGCCATTTTTCACAGAGGAAGGTTTTATGCGCATGGTGCAATAGCCAATCATAATGGCCTTTTAGGCTATATGCGGGGAGGAATTTTTGAATGAACCGGCTCGATTTTTACACCTCAATCACACCCAGCACCCGCCAATTGGAGATTCAGTCGCTTGGGTTTTACGCGTTTCTCCATTTCGGAATGAATACCTTTTTGGATAAGGAATGGAGTGACGGCAAGGCAAGCCCATCCCTTTTTTGCCCGACGCAGTTGGATACGGATCAATGGGTGCGTGCGCTGCGCAACGCAGGCATGCGCGGTGCGATTTTGACCGCCAAGCACCACGATGGCTTTTGCATTTGGCCGAGCAAGCTTACAAATTACACCGTGGCTTTAAGCCCTTACAGGAATGGAAAGGGCGATATTGTGGGGGAGCTTTCTCGCTCCTGTGCAAAATATGGCTGAAATTCGGCATTTACCTCTCCCCATGGGATCGGCACGATGAGCGTTATGGAACGCCTGCATATGATGAGTTTTACGTGGGGCAGCTTACGGAACTTTTAACACAGTATGGTGAGATCTTCACTGTATGGCTAGACGGCGCATGCGGTACCTATCTTGATGGAAAGCCGAAGCAGGCATATGATTTTGACCGCTATTATGAAACCATTCGACGCTTACAACCGGGTTGTATCATATCCAACTGCGGGCCGGATGTGCGCTGGATTGGAAACGAAAGCGGAATTACCCGGCGCTCTGAGTGGAATGTGGTGCCGCGTTTTGCATACGATATTCAGACGATCGAAAATAATTCTCAGCAGGCGGATAATCCTGCCTTCCGCAAAAAAGGGGCTGATATCGCCTATAGCGATCTTGGAAGCCGCAGGGCGCTGGAAGGGCACGATGAGCTGATCTGGTACCCCGCCGAGGCAGACGTTTCCATCCGGCCAGGCTGGTTTTTTCATCAAAAGAGAATGGGAGAGTGCGCTCCATTGATAATCTGCTGCATCTTTATTATTCCACGGTGGGTGGGAATACGCTGCTGCTTTTAAACATCCCACCGGATCAGCGTGGGCTCATCCATGAAAAGATGCCGCTCGTCTCGCGGAGCTCGGCAGAAGGCTCCGCTCCGCCTTTTCTCATCAAGTGCTTTTCGAGCGCATCACTGCGCCGGAGGGGAAAGAGGGATTTTTCATCAAAAACTGCCTGCGGCCAGACGAAAGCTGCTATTCGCCTCTTGTGCAGGCAGAGCGCTACACTGTGCTGCTTGATTTTAAGCGGGAATCTTTGATTGATAAAATTGTCCTTCAGGAGGATACGCGCTATTCCCAGCGCGTGGAGGCCTTTACAATCGAGGTTTTGTCCGGTAGCCGGTGGAAGCAGATTTACAGCGGTACAGTGATTGGATTTTCTAAAATCGCACGGTTTCGGCCCATCTTAACGCAAAAGCTGAAAATCACCATCACGGCCTGCCGGAAGGAACCCTATTTGCGCACGATTCAAGTGTTTGAAAGCGACGGCACCGAGGTGAAAACGCCCAAAACGCTTTGGCTGCGCAAAAGGCGGAAGAGCTCAACTATCGGTTGTTTATCTATGCGGAAAATCATAAGGCAACTTCCAAAAGCACACAATAACACAATGAATCCTCTGTGATGGGTTCTTTTCTACTTTCTTCGCATGAAAAAATAATAAAGATCAGAAAAGCGCCGTTCTTCTGCTTCGCAATCCGACACAAATTTTGCAAAGGCCTGTCTATAATGTCAGGAGAGCCTTTCCCGCCCGCGGGTGGACAGGCCCAGCTTTTGCAAAGCGTGGTGTGTCAATGATGAAAAACAGAGGACAGGCGCTTCCTTTTGCTCGCGCATTCCCTCGGGAAATTCCCGCCGCGGCCCGCTTTTTGCTTCGGCAGGCGTTTACGTTGGTTTCCGGATTTGCGCTCGCTCAGGCGGCCGTTTTTGGCTCTTTTTCCCCGCTAGGTCGCGCTGGTGGCCGGCGTCCCCAAAGACGGCATTTTAGCAGCCTCGCTGGGGGCGAGCCTCGGTTATTTATTTTCCGGCGCGGATGGAGCGACGCCACTTCGGTATATAGCGAGCGTGGTTGCGGCGTCTGTAATCAGTTTCGCCCTCCGGCAAGTGAAAAAAGAAACGCTGTCTCAGGCACTCTCCTGCGTGACCGCGGCTTCTTGCTGCTTGGTTACAGGGCTTGCGCTCGGTATGTCAGAGGGATTAACGGCCGCGTTGGCGGCCCTCTATGGCGCAGAGTCTCTGTTAGCTGGCGGCGCCGCCTATTTTTTCTACCGCTCTTTTTCTCTCCTCAGCCAGTTCGGCTCCCTGCGCGTGCTTGCTCCCCAGGAAACCGCTTGCATCGTATCTTCCTTTGCGATCCTGTTATTTGCGCTTGCGGGCTTTGATGTGAGCGGGATCGCGCCGGCCAGGATTGCAGCCGTACTTCTGATTTTGCTGGGCGCGCGTTGCGGCCGGGAGGCCGGGGGCAGTATTGCCGGGATCGTGGCAGGGGTTGCCATGGGGTTTGGAGAAGGATTCCGTTTCCTAACCGGGTCCTATGCTTTTGGCGGCCTGCTGGCCGGATTGTTCGCCCCGCTTGGGCAATTCGGATGTGCGGCAGCCTTTGCCGCTGCCAACGGTGTGGTTGTTATTTTAGAGGGAGGGAGCGCCCAGGCGGTTCATACGTTGATCGAAACGGCAGCGGCTACCGTCCTGTTCGTCTTCCTGCCCACGCGATGGATCGAAAAAATAGAATCTGTACTCAATCCCTCCACTGTAATTCACTCTCAGGATGCCTCCCGTGCGCTTTCCGTCCGCCTTCACGAGGCGGCTTCCGGTATGCGCTATGTTTCCACTTCGGTTGATGCCGTGTCGGAAAGCTTAAAAAGGCTTTACACCCCTGGTTTTCATACGCTGCATGGCCAGGTGCGGGAATCCGTCTGCGGCCAGTGTGGTATGAAGGAGCAGTGCTGGGCGGAAAAAGAGACGGAAACCCTGGAGGCAGTGCAATGCATCGGGGCGCTCCTGGAAAAAGGGGAGCCCCTGTCTCCGGACAAACTTCCCGCACAGTTTGCCGGCCGTTGTATCCGGATGGCCAGCTTGCTCGACCGGTATCGGGAGGAGTTTTCCGCCCATATCGCACGCGCCGGCGCACAAAATCGAATGGGTCGACTTCGGGCGGTGATCGCGGATCAATTTGGTGAGATGGCGGATTTGCTGGAAGATTTATCGCTCGATTATGGGGAAGAGCTTTTCTTCGATGATGAAACAGCCCTGCGTATCCACGATTTGTTAGAAGGGGCAGGAATGGAAATACAGGAAACCATATGCCGCCTTGATGCAAACGGACGGATGTATATTGAAGCTACGGGCCAACCGGGTATAGAGAAGCTCCATCAAAAGGAACTCCCCTCCCTGTTTCAAGAGGCCTGCGGGCGGGCTTTTGATCCACCTGCTTGGAAATGATCAGCGGGGAACTCTATCTCACATGCAGCGAAAAAGCGCCTTTTACCATGCGCACTGGAGCCAGCCAGCGCACCTGCGGCGAATCTGCCTTGTGCGGGGATACGTTTGAAACCTTCCGCGATGGGCGCGGCCGGCAGATTCTGCTCATCAGCGATGGGATGGGCACGGGTGGGCGGGCCGCCGTGGATGCCGCGATGGCGAGCGGCCTGTTTTCAAAGCTTGTAAAATCGGGGCTTGGCTTTGATACCGCCCTGCGGATTGTGAACTCTGCTTTGCTTGCAAAATCAGAAGAGGAATCCTTCGCTACGCTCGACCTTGCCTGTTTTGATTTTTATACAGGGGCATGCACCGTTTGCAAAGCGGGGGCGGCCGCTTCCTTTTTGCGCCGAGCAGGAAAGGCAGAGCTGTTAGAGCGCGCCTCAATGCCTGCGGGGATTTTGCGGGAAGCCCGGTTTTCCAATTTTCAAACAAAGCTTCAGCCGGGAGATTTAATCCTTTTGGTCTCTGATGGCGCGCTTGGCGCCGGTACCGGATGGATTCTTGAGGAACTCGAGCAATTTGAGGGGAGCGGCGCACAGGCGCTTGCCGACCGGATCTCTGAAGAAGCGGCGCGCAAAAGAACGGATGGCCATGCGGATGACATCACAGTAGTTGTGGGGGTCGCGGCAAAAAATCAATAGTCAATGGGCCGGTGTACAATGTTAAGCATTGCATACCGGCCCGTTTTTTTAGCTTTTTTCTAACATGCGTTTATTTATACGGTTCTTCCCGCTGATGCCGTACTCTGCGAAAGATCAAACAGGCAAGCGCCGCTGAAAACATCTGGTCTGGCGGTACTTGACTCTTTATTTCCTCAATAGAAAGATCAGGCGCAGATTCCTCCAGCGCGTCTCGCAGTTTTTGAAAAAGGCTTTGGCGGCTACTCTTTCGGCAGACGACCCTGACGGAAGGCTCCCGCTCTATAAATTCAAATTCTTTTTTCATAAATGATCAATCCCTCAATCTTTCATCTCTTCGATAGTGTGCCCTCCTTCTGAATGGAAAATCAGATACAGGGAGAATCTTACGCCTCCAAAATTCGCATAGAGGATTCTTCCTCGAACTGCCTGCTGTATAAATCGTGATAATATCCCTTTTTTTGCAGTAGCTCAATGTGTTTTCCCTGCTCTACGATCCGCCCATCTTTCACCACTAAGATCAAGTCCGCCCTGACGAATCGTCGAAAGGCGGTGGGCAATCAGAAAGGAAGTTCTGTTTTGCAGTAGCTTCGCGGTTGCCTGCTGGATCAGCTGCTCTGTCTGCGTATCAATAGAGGAGGTTGCCTCATCCAGCACAAAAATGCGTGGATCCGCCAGCACCGCGCGAGCAAAGGAGATTAGCTGCTTTTCACCGGTAGAGAGACGGTCGCCGCCTTCCCCCACATCGCTTTGATAGCCCTTTTCCAGCTTTTTTACCACCTGGTCCGCCGATACGGCCTTGGCTGCGGCGATCACTTCCTCGTCCGTTGCATCCAGCCGCCCATAGCGAATATTTTCCATTACAGTGCCTGAAAACAAATGCGGGTTTTGCAAGACATATCCCAGATGGCTGTGGAGCCAGAGCTGGCTTCTCTCGCGGTAATCCCGCCCATCAATCAAAATCCGCCCCCTTGTCGGCTCAAAAAACCGGCAGGCAAGGTTGACCAGCGTACTTTTTCCAGCGCCCGTTTCCCCTACAATTGCAATGGTGGAGCCGGCGGGAATCTTTAAGTTAAAATGATGGAGGATTTCCTCCTCCCCATCCGGATAGTGAAAAGAAACGTCGCAAAACTCGATCTCCCCACGGATGGCTCCCAATTCTCCTTGTTTGGGTGAAATACATTGCCATAGCGCTCCTCTACCTCAGGGCGATCAACGATCTGCGGCTTCACATCGAGCAGGCCTGTCACGCGCTCAATATTCGCCTGCACGGAGATGGCCTCCGCAATGGTGCGCGCCAGCTGCTGAATCGGCTCAAAAATGCCGATTGCATAAGAAGTGAAGGCGGAGAGCGTGCCAATCTGGATCAAGTTTTCTTGCACCATTTGCCCGCCGCGTGCGAGGACAATTGCCGTCGCTAATGAGCTACAAAACATCACCAGCGGAATATAAATGGCACTGAGCTGGGAAGAGCGAACGGAGGCCTTGCGCAGCCCGTTGCTGACGCCCTGAAATTCCTGATAGTTCTGCTCCTCGATCACAAGCGCCTTTGAGGTTTTGGCGCCCATAATTCCCTCATTGTAGGCGCTCGTCACGTGAGAATGCGCCTTGCGGATTTTACGGTTCCAATGTAGAATTCTATTTTGAAAATATGCGGTCAATACTGCGATGACTGGAACCACAAGAATCACTGGCAAAGCAAGGGCGGGGTTAAGCACCAGCATCGCCGCAAACACGCCAAGCACATAAAACAGCGCCCATAGAATATCGATCAGGTTCCACGCCATCAATCCTGCAATGCGGTTGGTGTCACTCATAATGCGGGAAAGGATGTACCCTACCGGCGTTATATTAAAATAGGAAAAAGAGAGCGTCTGCATATGCACAAAGCACGCGCGCTTGAGATCGCGCCCCATGCCCATCTCCACCCGCATGCAGCCGCGCGTAAAACAAATGACGCTGACCGTCTGAAACACGATTACACCTGCATAGGCCGCGGCAAAGGAAATCAGCCGGACGAGGTGCGTGCCTCAATAAAATGATCGATTGCATACCGCTGAAATAATGGCATCAGAATATCGATCGCCGCACAGGCGAGATTGAGCGTTAAAATGACAAGGAGTGTTTTTTGATAAGGCTTTAGGTAAGGCAAAATGCTTTTCCATACCGGCCACTCAAACGCCCGTTTGTTATAATCCTGCTCTTCATAAGCCATTTTCAACCCCTCCTTTGAGCGGAAAGGATTCCGCCTGTTCCAACAGCTCCCTATCGTCGCTGTTCATCTGGATTTCATAAATCGAACGGTAGATGCCCTCTTGGGCAATCAGCTCCTCATGCGTTCCCTGCTGCATCACCCTGCCGCCGTCGAGCACCAGGATTTCATCCGCTTGCATCAGAGTTGTGATGCGGTGGGAGATGAGGATCACTGTGGCATTCCCAAGCTTGCTGTGAAGCTCCCTACGGATTGCCGCGTCAGTTTCCGCATCCACGGCGGAAAGGGAATCATCAAAGATCATAATCGGCGCCTGCTGCATGAGCATACGGGCAATGGCAACCCGCTGCTTCTGCCCACCGGAAAGCGTAACGCCCCGTTCGCCCACGATTGTGTCGTAGCCGGAGGAAAAACCGTCGATTGCCTCATCCACGCAGGCGATTCCGGCGGCGGTGCGGATTGCTTCGAGCGATGCGCCTGGCCTGGTTGCCCGGATATTCTCCGCAATCGTGCGGGAAAAAAGGAACGGCTCCTGCAAAACAATGCCGACTTTGCCGCGCAGGTAGCTGCGTGAAATCTCCCGGATGTCCACACCGCCGATTGTGATCCTGCCGCTGCCTTCCGGCAGATCATAAAGCCGGTCGAGCAGATGCATCAGGGTCGATTTGCCGCTGCCCGTGCTGCCGAGGATGGCAAAGGTTTTTCCTGCCGGGATGGTAAAGGTCACATCATCGAGCACCGGCTTCTGCCCTTCATAGCAAAAGGTTGCGTGTTCAAAGCGGATCTCCTGATTCATCGGAGGTCGTTTCGCCTGCGGCGGATCTTCCTCCTCCTCCGCCTCTAAAATATACCGACGCGGTCAATGGACACACCCGCCTTACTCATATCGGAGAGGATGCGCCCAAGCCCGCGCACCGGCCAAACGAGGGAGGCGTTATAGGAGACAAATACCAGAAACTCGCCAAGCGTGATTTCCCCATTCACCGCGGTGATAACGCCGGCGCATAAAACGCAGAGGATTTGAAGCCCCGTCATCAGGTCGCCGATGCCCCAGTATGTGCTCATTAGACGGCCGAGCCGAATCCATAAGTTTGCAAAATGATTGTTTTTATGATCAAACCGCTCAATCTCGAATGCTTCCCGGCCAAATGCCCGCACCACACGCACGCCGGTCAGGTTCTCCTGCACGGTGGAGGAGAGCGCGCCCTCTGCCTCGTCCGCCTTGCGGAACCGCTTTGCAATTTTTGCATAGAAAATGCCGGAATAAGCGGCTACCACCGGGATAAAACAGAGTGCGATCAGGCTGATTTTCACATTCATTGTGAACATGATGCTCATATACAGGGCGATTAAAAAGATCGTTCGGACCACTTCCAGCAGCTGGTTGCACACAAAATTGCGGATTACATCCACATCGGAGGTGCAGCGCTGAATGATCTCGCCGGTTTGATGTTGCACATGCCAGGCGAAAGGCAGCTTTTGAATATGTTCATAAAGGCGGTCGCGTAGCGCTTTAAGGAAGTTCTCCGTCCCCTTTGCCAACCCCATGCGGGAAAGATACATGCTCACTCCGGATAAAATGGATACCGCCAACACCGCGCCCGCAGCCAAGAGCAGCGCTGCCATGCCGCTCCCGGCAAAATCCCTTCAGGCACGATTCCCTTGATAAAGCCTGGGATTGCGGCCGGAGCGCCGCCAATGATCGAATCCACCGTGATCCGGATGATTTGTGGCGTAAGCGCGTTAAAAACCGTGTTCAGCATGGAAAACACCAGTGCGATCAAAAATAAATGCGCATTCCCACGTAGAAAGTGGAGAATTAGCCCGGTGCGCCTTCGGCTTACTGCCCGTTTTTCATTTTTCAAGTCATTCAGCCCCTCTCTTTCATGGAACCCGCTTTTTATTGGATTCCCTTTTTCTTTTTCCAAAGAAAAAAGCATCCCTGAAGCAATCAGGGATGCTTTGAAGCCGCGATTCTTATGAGATTTCCGCGAGGAAGACTCCTTACGAGGGAACTTCCCCAATTGAAATCTGATTCAGAAGAAAGGCGGGCAAAACAACCGCTGACTGTGCAAAAATTTGCGCATTACCCCTATACGCGTTGGAAAATGTATGATTCCACACATACGCTACCAGCAGCACGTTACGCTTCATACGCTTCGTCACTTTGAACCCGCCTCCTTTCATAAAGTGTCTTTGGAAAAAGTTGTGTGTTTAGTATACCTTCCGCTCCCATAGAAGTCAAGCATAGATTTTGTATTTTTTTCTGCAACGAATTGTATGTTTTGCTAAAACAGAGAAATCGAGTCATCAGGGAATTCTTTTATGCAAAAGGACAATTCGCTTGAAACCTTGTATTTTGCGCGGGCATTGTTTTTACCCAAACGAAAAATAGCGGGTCGTTTCCTAAGCGGCGGAAGAAAAAAATCAATTGGATCGATCGGCGTTTGGTAGGATGTGCTTTGTTGCGCGCTTTGTTTGTAATAACCTTAATTTTTAATCGCAAAGCACGCTGCAAGGGGAATAATCCCGGTTTGCAGCGTGCTTTTTACAATGGTCTTGAAAATTGATTTTTATTTTTGGGCTTCATGCAGAGCCCAGCTAACGTGTGCCTAGGGTCTATTCTATTCCAAACCCATTTTAGCGGCTCTTCTCATGCAACCGGTTCCTTCACAAATGCGCGATCAAAGTGGCCACGGCAGCGCCAACGCTTGCCGCAGCGGTTAGTTTGGCGGCGGAGAGCAGGGGCCTGCGTTTGGCCTTGGTGGGAGGAGGCGCACCTGTTGCCTGGGCGATCTGTTCTACCGTTCCCGAACCTTGCCCTCGCTGACAGTCGCATATTCCGGTTTCACAATAAATAAAATCCGTTCAAAGTATTCGCTGCCTGTATCGCTCACCTCTACAACCTGACGGTTGACACCCTTTATCATGGCGCATCCTCCCTCGTTCCAATTCTGTTCTGCTCCTATTTTGGTCAGTCAGCAGAATCTTTATACGGCAGAGGGTGGAAAAAGAATTGGCAATTACTGCTTTATACGACTTGTATAGTTGAAAGTTTGTGCAAAAGTGTGGAAAACTCGGTGGAAAGTGTGGATAACCGGGCCGTTTTTTTGGAGAACAAGGTGGGTTCGACGAAAAACGCAGAATGTGGAGAAAGATTGTTAACGATTTATCATATACAATGGGTTTTATCCGCTTTACGAAATGCAGTTTTGTCGGCAAAACTGGGCATTTCTCCCGCTGAAAAAAAGACAACGCCGGGTGGAAACCCGGCGCCGCTTTTGATATGGAGGGGAAACGGGAGAAAAGCTCCTCCCGGATGTGGGCAGTTTGAAGCATTAAACGGCCAGCATGGCGGCTGGCGTAACGTCATTAAAAAGCAGAGCAATGACGACCGCTGAGAGGAACAGGAATGCAATAATGGAAAGGGAAAGAATCATCGTTTTTTTGCTTTGGATATAAGCTTTCATATAGCTCCGCTCCTTTATCATTTGATCTTGTTTTTATTATAGGGCGGAGGCAGGCGGAAATAAACATGAATTCGATTACAGATCGCTACAATTTTATTACGTAGAAACGCCAATAGTTACAAATCGTAATTTTTTCAGGAAACGGTTACAAAGTGATAACAGTATCATGAACAAATTGATACAAAAACGGATATTTGTATGAATCTGGACGATCTGTTTGATCGATCCGATCATCATGTCTGCCGTTCAAGCCCGTGTTCCGTCAGCTGGTATACTTGGGTGCAGACCTCTGAGATCAGCTTGCGGTCATGCGTCACGCATAAAATGCGCCGCCATAATGGCGCAGCGCTTCCCGGATGACCGGCCCGGTCAAAGGGCTTAAATTGCGCGTCGGTTCATCAAGCAAAAGCACATCGCAGCCGCCGAGCAATAGCTTAAGCAGGCAGAGTTTTGCCTGCTGGCCGCCGCTGAGCGTGCGAACGGGCCGCTCCATTTCATCTGCGGTAAATTTCATACTTCCGAGCCTTGTACGGGCCAAGGTGAGGGCGGCCCGGTCTCCGCCATCCCAAAGGATTTCAACCGGCGTTTGCTCCCCGTCCAAAAGGGTAAGATAATCCTGCGGCATATAACCGGCGTGGATATCCTTGCGCTGCTTCAGCTCCTCCCAAATCGCCTGCAAAAGAGTTGTTTTGCCCGCTCCATTTTCGCCGATCACCGCGGCATGTGCAGGGCCGGTCAGCGTAAGCTTTATATGGTCTGCAAGGGCTTTTTCTCCTGCCTGAAGGTGGGGCAGGTAAAAAGAGAAGGCCTCTTTCCCCTTGGGGAAGCGCAGCTCCCTGTTAAAAAAGAGCTCTACGGCCTCCTCTGGGTCTGGAAAGTTGAGGAACTCCTCCTGCTCCCGCTCCATGCGCTTTTGCTGCGATTTTACCGCGTGCATTTTCTTTTTGAGCAGCCGGCCCCCGCTTGGGTTTGCGCGGGTAATAACGTTTTGCTCATGCTCCACGCGCTGATAAATCTGCTGCCAGCGATCCTCCCGCGCCCGCTGGTCCGCTCGCTGTTTGGCGGCTATCTGCTCCTGGTGGGCGAGCATAGCGTTTCGCCGCTCCACATAGGCGCGGTAGCCCATGCGTTCAAGGGTGTGTTGAGCAGCGGTTTTACGGCGTATCTGCTCAAAATGCAGGATCACATTGGCTGTATGTTCCAACAGCGTTTCATCGTGAGATACATAGAGAACTGGGATCTTCGATGACAAAATCAGCCGTTCCAGCCAATCTAATGCACGAAGATCCAAATCATTGGTTGGCTCGTCGAGCACGAGAAAATCCGGCCCCTGCATCAGCGTACGCAGTAAAAGCAGCTTGATGCGCTCCCCTCCGGAAAAAGCGGCAAGCGGACGCTCGGAAAACGGCGCCTCTGCCGGAATTGTGAGCTGGGAGATCAGATTATAATCCGGCCCATCTGGAAATAGTTCATGCACAGGTGTATTGAGAAGGGCTGTATCCGGCCTTTGCGGCAGATAGCCGGGCAGCGCGCCATGCAATTCAATCCGGCCGCTAACATGGCAATAGCTCCGGATCGCCTCCGGCTCACAGATGAGCTTTAGCAGCGTGCTCTTGCCATTTCCCTCCTCGCCTATGAGGCTACGCGGTCGCCTGGGTGCAGCGTAAAGCTAAAATCGTGCAATAGAGGGCGGCCGCTCTCTCTGTGCTCAATTGAAATATGGCTGCATTCGAGCATAAAAAACATCCTTTCCTGCATCACTGCAAAAAGGAGCGCATGCTTCCACATGGCAGGCGGGAAACAGGCGGAATCATCCCCTCAATGCAGCGTTTTTGGGTATAAAAAACGCCTCTGGTAAAACCAGAGGCGCTCCTGCCGACAATATAAGGGGAATAACTGCAATTTATTCCACGAGGGCGGGCAAAAGGGCTGCTGATTTTACCGTATTTTGCATCAAACGCAGATACATTCCATCCGCCTCGCTTTCTTTTGGTTGTATTGAAGCCGTTCTTATGATATCCTAGGCGGCAAGAGAAGTCAAGGGGGATTTTTTATGATACGATTGACCCTGGCCGCACCGGAGGAAAGGTTTCGGGAGCAGATCCTCGCCTATCGGACGGAATTTTTAGAGGCGGGGGATCACATGGCCGGCTGCGCAGGGCTCGATCGGGCGCCTTCCTTCGAGCGTTGGCTCCAGGCCGTGCGGGCTAACAGCAGAGAAGAAACAGTTGGGCGGGGCCTCGTGCCCGCCTCCAATTATCTAGCTATCCGCTTGACTGACCATCGTCTGGTCGGTTTTATCGATGTGCGCCACCGGCTGAATGAGGTTCTGTTCCAATCCGGCGGCCATATCGGCTATAGCGTGCGCCCTGGGGAGCGCAGGCAGGGCTATGCAACGGAGATGCTCCGGCTTGCCCTGCTTAAATGCAGGGAGCGTGGAATGCATCGTATTTTAATTACCTGCCGGAAGGAAAATATCGCCTCTGCGCGGACCATACAAAGCTGCGGCGGCGTTTTGGAAAACGAGGTCGTAAAGGACGGGCAGGTTTATCAAAGATATTGGATCTTGCTTTCATCGACCTAATTGGGAAACGATGCGTTGCGAAGTTCGGCATTTTTTGAGGCATGGATAGATGGGGCGGAACAGTGGAGGCTGCCAAACATGCTCTCCCAAAGGAAAAGAGGCTGATGCAACAGGAAACTATTTTGCATCAGCCTCTTTGTAATTTTTGACACGCTGGGTCAATATTGTGATAAATGCTTATGATCGTGGCGCTCTGGAATGGTTCCATAGGTGCGCTCGAACTGGACCAGTTCCCTTTCAATCATTCGGCGAAGTTCATGCGACTTCGAGCATCCATAAAATTGTGATACATAATCCAATCTTTCAAAAAGTTCTTTGTGAATGCACACAGTAAAACGGACACTGTCTTTTTTCATGGGAAACCCTCCATATTTCATGATTTGTAGAATTTTATCGCATTATACCATATAATGATATCACGACGCTTAAAAATCGTGATAAAATCATATATCTCTCTTTTGCCCATATTATGGCGTGTGATTTTGCATAAATTGACGAATAAAAGGGTTAATTTGTAAAGTAAGGGCGATAATTTTTAAATATTTGGTAAACAGTAACCGCTTCAGGTGGATGCGGAGACACGTAAGCGGTTTTTTTATGCACGGCCGGCATGCCGCCCCATTCTACAAAACTTCCTGAAAACTGTAAAAAGGATCTTGACTTTACCAAACGCTTGCGATATACTATATTTGTATTCTAACCACGCATTGATCTCACATTTTTTGTAAGTCATTGTCCGTTTGATGGTTTACAGAGATGTGATTTTTTTTTGGTGCAAGATCGGATACAAAATATTTTAGGAGGTACCAGCTCTATGAATAACGGTACAGTAAAATGGTTCAACTCAGAAAAAGGCTATGGCTTCATCTCAAATGACGACGGCGGCGAGGATGTATTTGTGCATTTCTCCGCAATCCAGGCGGATGGCTATAAATCTCTTACAGAGGGCCAGAAGGTTACGTTTGATACGGAGCCCGATCCGAAGGACAGCAATAAGCTGCGCGCTGCAAACGTACAGGTCGTCGGCTAAGAAAAAATAATTTTTGCCTCCATTCAATTCTGAATGGAGGCTTTTTTATTACGGAGCAACAAATCGGAGCCTGCCCAAATAGCACAGGTTCAAGAGCTACCAGCGTTTACGGGCACAGTTAGTCACCGGTTATTTGGATGATGATGGTGGTTCCCGCATCAGCCGCAGGCTCGTTTTCGATGCAAAGCCTGCCACAACCTCATGGAACAAAGAGATACGCAACCTTTATGAGAGCAGTCTGTTACCGGCGATTTTTTATTACGAAGCGCAGCGGAGTAACAAGCAAAGCCAATTACGATCTCATGGGGTTAAAGAGATGATGCAGCCAGCTTGCCACACACACTTATCCAGCGGCTATTTTTATTTCATATGGCTGATGAGCTGTAATAAAAGGTGTTTTTCCTCTGCCGAGAGCGTCATCCACTGCTCTAGAAGCTGTGTCTGATCTGGTGTCAGCACGGAAAATTCCTCTTCTTCCGCGAAAAACTGTGCCAGGGTCAGGTCAAAGGCTGCACAGATTTTTTCCAGGGAGGATATAGATGGCGTCATTTCTTTACGATACCAAGAGGAAATTGTAGATTGCGGCAGGCCTGACCGGACGGAGAGCTCATATTCCGTCCATCTATGGGCCAGTCGATATTTTGTAATGGTCTCCAAAACGCGCGCCATCTCATCACCACCTTGTAACGTTTCGTTTATTGTAGTACGATAAAGCGTTACTTTTAACCATTATTCTCGTATATTAAATGCGATATTATTCACATCTATGGAAATATAATGATTTTGTTTTCTTACTGCATAGGGAAATGGCGCAAAAAAACTGCTGGGAACACATGGCTTCCCAGCAGTTTTTAGAAATATCCGGCTGTTTTATTGACTGCGTGCCTGATCCAGCTGATTGCGGTAAATTTGAATTTGCTCCGGGCTCCGCTCATAAAAAGGGATCGGGAGGGAAACCGTGCGGATAATCCGCAAAGGCGGGCCATTCAATAGCAAAACGGTGTTTGCCATAGCGGCTGCTTCTGTGAGCTCATGGGTGACTAAAATCGTCGGTTTTTTCCCAATCGACTGCATTGTCCAGGCGATCATCTTGGCGCGTGTGGCGTCGTCGAGCGCTTTAAAGGGCTCATCCAGCAAAAACAGGGCGCCTGCGTAGGCCAACGCACGGGCGATGGCAACCCGCCTGCGCATACCGCCGCTGAGTTCATCCGGTAGCTTTTGGCGCGCATCTGCAATTCCGGACTGCTCCATCCAAAAGGCTGCTTCTGTCCCAGGAGCGGCGATAGCGATATTCTGCTCTGCTGTGCACCAGGGCAGCAGGCGGTCCTCTTGGAATACCATGGAGATTTTGGCGCCGTCTAGGCCGTTGATCGTGCCGGCATCCGCCGTTTCCAACCCGGCAATCAGCCGCATGAGGGTGGTTTTTCCGCAGCCGGAGGGGCCGCAAAGCGCAGTAACGCCCTCAGAGGGCAGCGTGAGGGAAAAATCCTCCAACACGGTCTGCCCCGCGTAATGCTTTTTTAGATGGCAAACTTCTAGGTTCATGAGGGTTTCTCTCCTTCTTGCTTCGGCGCGCAGCGCAGCAGGCGTGTGCTGAGGCGGCGCATCAGTGCGACCAGGAGCTTTTCCAGCAGCATGCTCAAAAGAATGATGACCAGTGTCCAAGCAAACAAATCCGATGTTTCCAAATACACTTTGGCGTTATATAGCTGCAATCCAATTGAATTGCGCGGCATGGCGAGCACCTCTGCCGCCACGCCCGCCTTCCAAGCGAGCCCAAGGCCGGTGGTACATCCCGCCATGAAATAGGGCAGAATGCTTGGCACATAGATGCGCCAGGCCGTTTTCCATGGGCCGAAACGGAACATTCGGCCCATTTCCAATAGCTGTCGGTCCGTATTGCGAATTCCCTCGCTGACATTGGCCCAAATAATTGGCAGCACCATCAGAAAAGCCGCGAACGGCGGAATCTGGTTGCCGCGCAGCCAGACAAGCGCTAAAATAATGAAAGAAGCTACGGGCGTAGCCTTGATAATTCCGAGCAGGGGGCTAACCAGTGCATGTAGAAAGGATGATGCACTCGTCAGCACAGCCAGAAAAACGGCCGCTACCACAGCTGCCAGATAGCCGGCCATGATCCGCAGAAGAGAAGCGGCAGAAATAAGCCAAAAGTCCGTCTCCCGCAGAAGCTGCAAAAGGCGGACCAAAACCTGCGCGGGGGAGGGAACCAGAAGCTCCTGCCCCACGCATAGCGATACAATTTCCCACACGGCGATCCAAAAAAGGATCGCCGCGCTTTTTTCAGCAAAGGGAAACGGGGCCGTCTGTCAACGGCTGTAGTAGAAGTCATCACCAGGCATTGCTCCTCCGATGGATTTTGCGTTCGCTTTGAAGAGAACGTTCAGATTTGCCTGCATCGTCGTTTTCATGGAATCCCCTTCTAGGAAGATAATGTTGCAGTTCGGAATGGCGAGCTCTGCGATCAAGGCCTTGGGCATGATCCCGAACTCTTCCACCAGTTGGGAAGCGTCTACCGCACTTTCAGTGACATAATCAACTGAAGCCTTGTATTCCGTGAGGAATTGATCCACCGCAGCCTTATTTTTTGCGCAAATTCCTTATTGACGATGATGCACCCCTGCGCAAGCGTGCTTTTTTCACCGGATTTTTCCGTCGCCTTATCCCACTCTGTGGTCAGGTTTAATGCGCGGCGGATTTCCTTGTTTTCACGCAGAACGCTCGTTACATTCGGCTCCGGCAGCATGCAAATCGCCGCTTTGCCGGAGGCCATCAGGGTGGCAAGCTCTGCATGCTCGGATTTGTATTCAATCGTGATATCCTTCTCTGGGTCGATACCGTTCTGCTCCAGCAGGTAATTTAGGATATATTCCGGCGTAGCGCCCTTACCGGTGGCATAGATCGTTTTGCCCTTGAGATCGGAAATAGAATGGATTGAATTACCGTTTTCAAGGATATAAAGAACGCCTAGGGTGTTGACTGCCATCACCTGCGCATTGCCCTTTGTTTTATTGTAAAGAGCGGCGGCTAGGTTCACAGGAACGGCTGCAATATCAAACTCACCGCTTGCGAATTTTGCTGTGATTTCATCTGGCGCACCTGCAAGGGTGAAGTTGTATTTGTTTGCAGTGGCGCCGTCCTTAGCGTCCTTCATCAGTTTCACCATGCCGATGCCGGTAGGCCCCTTCAATGCCGCCACGTTGAGCGTAACGTCCTGCGCGACAGGCGATGAACTCTGCGCGGCTTCGGTAGAGGTTCATCCCCTGTGCCAGTGGTACCGCAAGCAGCCAAGGCAAACAGCAGGGAAAGTGCCAGCATCAGGGAGAGAAGCTTCATGCCCTTTTTCATTTTAAATTCCTTCTTTCATATGTATCAAACTTTATGCCAACGCCTTTCGCCCGTTCGGGCGGAAAACGGGAATAACGCTTTCAATTCAACCTCCGCAACCTTCAGAGCATTCGCGCAGTTTCTGCTGATCTAGAATCGAAACCACCCGGCCCTCCCGCCTGATTGCGCCTGCCTCCTCCAGCTGCTCAAATGCCCTGTAAAGAGAAGCGCGAGCAATATCGAGCGATTGTGTCAGCTGGTTCATACTGGTGCGCATGTGCACGCAAGGCTCTGCTGTATCCGCCTGCGCGAGATTGTCCATTAAATAAGCGGCGAGCCGGCTTTCTGCGGAGCCGCCGGTGAAGGCATCGATCTTACTGTTGAGAAAATAAATGCGGTCTGACAGATAGGCGATATATTGCCGGGCAAAGCGGGGGTCTTGCATCAGGAGCTCATCAACAAGCTCCCGCGATAAAAACAGCGCCGTACAAGGCGAGCGGGCAATCACCCGCGTGATGAAATAATCGCGCGATCCATAAAGGGTAACGGCTCCAAACAAATCGCCTTGCTGTAATGTGCTCATTAGCACAGGGCGGTTGCTGCCGCCTTTGCTCACCTGTGCGCTGCCCTCAACGAGCATACCGAGCAATCGTTGTGAGCCCCGGGTAGGCAGAGCGTTTCCCCGCGCTGAAAGGCATGGAGCGGCACGCCGCCGCGCAGCAGAAACGCCTGGAGCTCTTGAGGGATCGCTCCCTGAAAAATTGGGCTGGATGCCAGCAAGGCGGCTGCTGTTTCCATTGGGTCCCTTTTCATTTGTTTGCCTCCTAAAATGTATCATATGAGACATTTTAGCATCATTATATCAGCTTTTTTTAAATTGTCAACCTTTTCACAAACTAATCGACGTTTAAAAAGCGACGGGGAGCGTGTTTAGATACCGAGCAGCTCTATAAAAAATGAGCGGCGCTTTTTTGCTTTCCTTCGCTGAAAAACAAAAAAACTGCTTTTCCGCCAAAAAGCAGAAAAGCAGCTTCGTTTTGTTTCGAGATACCGTTAGGCAACTGTTTCGGAAATGAAATCATCGTCACAGCAGGAGCAGGAGACATAGTTCTCAAAATCGTCTTCCGCCGCCGCGCTTTTACCACCCGTCAGCTTCTGAATGGCAAAATAAATCGCTGCTGCCGCACCGGCAATCGCCGCGATAATCGCAAAAACCTTCAAAATTTTTTTCAAAACTTTCATTTTTTGTGCACCTCCGTATAAAAATTTGGGCATTCCGTATGTCTAAGATTATAACCGCCTCTGTACGAAAAGTCAATGAAATTAATTTGAACTTTTGCCGCAGATCTTTCGGCATTTACCGCCAATCGCAAGAAAGAAACCGAAAACCCGCCTGCCTCTGAGGGCTGGCGGGTTTGCAACGTTCGCTGGTTCTTATTTGGAGGCATTCAGCTTACAAGCAAGAGCGGACTTTTTGCGGGCAGCATTGTTCTTATGGATCAGGTTTTTGGCCGCTGCTTGGTCGATCTTCTTAACGGCAATCTGAACCACTTGCTCTTTATCCGCCGCATTGGCGTCAATTGCCGCATTAGCCTTTTTGATTGCGGTTTTCAGAGCGGAATTGCGGGATTTATTGCGCTGCGCCTTTGTCCGATTGACGAGAACGCGCTTTTTTGCTGATTTGATGTTAGGCATCGTCACACCTCCTTTAGCTTGTCATGCAGGTAATTATAATAGCATGAACCCACATAAAAAGCAAGCTCTTTTTTTGCAAAATCAACGCTGTTTTGCACTTTGCTGATAAATGGACTGCGAAAAGCGCATACTAGAGCAGGAAAGGCTAGGAGAAAACCCAGAAAGAAGCGGAGGAAAGGAGAAAAGAATTTGAATTTTCGGACGGATTTGGCACTGGAACGCCGCGAGCTATTGACAGACCGGGAGATCCCAGGCGTGAAATCGCGCGTCAATCAATCTGGGAGTGTATGCGTTACAGCGATTGAGGTGCAAACAGAGCAGGGCGCCCAGGCGATCGGCAAACCGGTGGGCAGCTATATCACGGTTGAGGTTCCTCCTTTTTCCGCTGATGCAGAGCTGTTGGATGGCAGGCTCACCGCCGTTGCGGATGAATTACGCGCCCTGTTGCCAGAGGAGGGGCTTGTATTAGTTGTGGGGATCGGGAACGACCATATTACACCGGATGCACTCGGTCCCTTGGCGGGAGAGCGAATTTTGGCAACCCGTCATATTGGCCCGGAGCTTGCCAGATCAATTGGAATGGAGCATCTGCGCCCAGTTGCAGGGCTGCTGCCAGGGGTACTGGGCCAAACGGGAATTGAAACAGGGGAGATTATTGCCGGCGTCGCCCGAGCGGTCCGCCCTGCTGCTGTGATCACAGTAGACGCTCTGGCGGCGCGGAGACTATCCCGGCTGGGGTGTACCATTCAGATGAGCAACACGGGCATCACACCTGGCTCCGGCGTCGGCAACGCCCGCACAGCGCTCAACCAGGAGACCGTAGGCGTGCCGGTGATCGCCATAGGGGTGCCTACGGTAGTAGACGCGGCCACACTGGCAATCGATCTTTTAGGGGAGGGAAAGGCCGAGAAGGAAGAGCAGAGGCTGCGGGAACTGATGGAGCCGCGCGGAACGGCGATGATGGTAACGCCCCGTGAGATTGATTTGCTTGTAGAGCGTGCGGCCCGCTTGGTGGCGCTTAGCATCAACTGCGCCTTGCAGCCCACCCTCTCAGCGGAGGATCTCTTGTCCATTACCAGCTGAGGATGTGTATAAATCGTGTGTTCTCCGCATAGCAATGAAATACGGAGAGCTTTCAAAGCCTCCGATACAGAGCGTGCGGCAACCAGAATACCGGCCTGCCGGATGCTTTTGGAGCCACGGAGGAACCAATTTTGAAAATCAAACGTACGCATCGAAAAAAAGGCGGAGCCGCGATCAGCTCCGTGAAAGGAATTGGAATCTGCATCCTATCCATTACCCTCGTGGTCACCTCCGCTGTGGCTGCACCAAAAATTGGGGAGAAATTGCTGCCGGTAGTGCTGGCAAGCGCAGGCATGGCTCTCCCAGAGGGAGGTTCCAGCCTCCTGCGCGGGCAGATGGAAGAGATCAAAACAGGGGAGCTCCCGCAAAATGAACTGCCTGCCTCCGCGGCCCCATCTGAGGCAACGCGCAGCACCACACAGACACAGCAGAGCGCATCGAAAGCGGTGGCTGAAGCGGATTTGCAAAAACACCCAGCGATATCCAAAAGCTGATTGATCAGGCAAAGAAGGAGCTTGCCAACGCCTCCCACGATGGAAAATCATCTCCCGGCAATATGATAATTCTGGTGCAACCACGGTTTATGGGAAGGTGGCCGTTCAAAACAGGACCAGCGAAAAAATGGATATTAAAAAAGTGTTGGCCGAGCCGGTAGATTTGAAAATAGAGGATAAAACCAAGCCCACTATCCTCATCTACCACACGCATACAACGGAAAGCTATCAAATGCTGGATACCGATTGGTTTACAAAAAGCTACCAAACCCGCAGCAACCTAGCAACCCGCAATATGGTGCGCGTTGGGGATGAAATTGTTGCGCAGCTGGAGGCCGCTGGGTTTGCCGTAATCCACGATACCAAAATTTATGATGCCACCTATAATGGGGCGTATTACCGCTCTGAGGATGCAATTGAGGCCTATCAGAAAAAATACCCGCAGCTTCAGGTGCTGCTTGATATTCACCGAGACGCGATTCAGACCAACGATACAACCCGAATCAAGCCGGTGGCCACGATCAATGGGAAAAAAGCCGCGCAGATCATGATTATATCCGGCTGTGAAGGCGGGGGCGTGACAGATTTCCCCGATTGGCGTTACAACCTGCGGTTTGCAACGCAGCTGCAAAAGATTTGTGAGGAGAGCTACCCAGTTGATGCGACCGCTTTATTTCTGCAACAGGCAGTATAATATGCATAAGTCGCACTGCTCTCTGCTTTTGGAGATGGGAAGCGACTCCAATACATTGGATGAAGCGGCCTATTCCGGCAGGATGCTCGGAAAGGCGCTCGCTCAGCTGTTAGAAAACTATGTGATAAAAAAATAAGAGGGATATTGAAATGCCATCTAAAACAGGACTACAAAAAAATCTGCGCAGATACGGATTGTTTTTGATCATCGGCCTGTGTATTACAGCGCTGATTTGGGGCGCCATGAGCGCACAGCTTAACACAAGAGCCCTCAGCTTCAATGAAGACGCCGCCCGCGTCCGCCTCATTTTGGATCAGCCGGACGGCCTTCACCTGCAAACGGGCGGCAGTTATTGGTTGATAGAACGCAGGTATACACAGTGGGCGCAGGAGTGCATGCCCGATGTGTTTTTCATTTTTTCAGCTCCGGTGTATTGCCTCTGGGAGGTGGCGAAATCCGGCGCGGCGCTGATTTCCGCCAGCTTATAAAAGACCTGCGCGTCCATTCGCACCACTGCATTTTATGCTACCGGATGGGGCAGCAGATGCGGACCGCTCCAGTAGCCTTTGTTCCACAAGGATAAACGAAAACGGCAGCCCCACGGTGGATGGGAGCTGCGTTTTCCCTATCATCCAGAACCTGACCAGGATTCTATAGATAACAAATGTTTTAAACGGTTTCGTTTGAACCTATTCTATCATCTGCCTGAAATAGATACAATAGAAATCTTAAATATTTTTTAAATCTTCATTTTTGATTTTTTCTGGAGTTTGCGTCTTTTGCCGCAGAAAGACAAATTCATTTTCCTGTACAGAGCAGTGGTATTGCGCCCCCTCCTTCATTTTTCCGCTGAGCAGCTCCTCGCTGAGCAGATCTTCAATTTGTGATTGTATCGCGCGCCGCAGAGGCCGCGCGCCATAGATCGGATCAAACCCGGCATCGGATATTTTTTGAACTGCCTCTTCGCTAAAGGTCAGCGTAATCCCCTTCTCCCGCATTCGACGAGAAACCTGGGCAAGCATTCTGCACGCGATTTCCTGAATCTCCGGCTTTGTCAGCTGATGAAAAATGATGATATCGTCTACGCGATTAAGAAATTCCGGGCGGAAAGTCCGCTTCAGCTCCCCCATAACCGCATCCTTAATGTGCTTCTCCTCCCCTTGGGCGCCGCTGTCACCAGAGAAGCCAAGGCTGCTTCTCTGGTTGGAGATTCGGGTGGCGCCGATATTGGAGGTCATAATAATGACGCAGTTTTTAAAGCTTACCTTTCGGCCCTGAGCGTCTGTCAGATGGCCGTCCTCCAAAATCTGCAAAAGCATATTGAACACATCGGGGTGCGCCTTCTCTACCTCGTCGAACAGCAGCACAGAATAGGGCTTGCGGCGAATCTTCTGCGTGAGCTGGCCGCCATCGTCATAGCCGACATATCCCGGAGGAGAACCTACGAGCCTCGAAACAGTGTGTTTTTCCATATACTCTGACATATCTAACCGGATCATCGCATTTTCATCGCTGAACATCGATTGTGCAAGCGCTTTGCTGAGCTCTGTTTTGCCAACGCCAGTAGGGCCGAGGAATAGAAAGGAGCCGAGCGGGCGCTCCGGATCCCGTAGGCCGACGCGGGAGCGGCGCATAGCACGAGATACCGCATGCACGGCTTCTTCCTGCCCAACAATCCGCCGATGAAGCTCTTCCTCCAAATGCAGCAGGCGCTCACCCTCTTGCGCGGTGAGCTCCTGGGCGGGGATTCCCGTCCATATAGATACGATCTCGGCAATTTCCGCCACGGTCACTTCTCCCGCTGTGTGGGAGGAGCGCTCCTGCCAGGCGCTTTTATCACGTGTTAAATCAAGCCGAAGCTGTTTTTCTTCGTCCCGCAGGCTGGCGGCCCGTTCGAATTCCTGTGCATTGACTGCGGCTTCTTTTTCCGCTTGTAGCGTTTCCAGCCGATCTTCTAATTCTTTCAAATCAGGCGGCGCCTTATATGCATGCATGCGCACATGCGAGGCGGCCTCATCAATCAGGTCAATTGCTTTGTCCGGGAGGAAGCGGTCAGCAATGTAGCGGGAGGAAAATTTCACCGCAGCCTGAATCGCTTCATCCGTGATCCGCACGCGGTGGTGCGCTTCGTATTTATCCCGTAGGCCTTTGAGGATTTCGACTGCCTCCTCCTGTGAAGGCTCTGCAACGGTAACCGGCTGGAAACGGCGTTCCAACGCAGCATCCTTTTCGATGTGGCGGCGGTATTCCTCTAGAGTTGTCGCGCCGATGATCTGAATTTCCCCGCGCGCTAGCGTGGGCTTTAGGATATTGGCGGCGTCTACCGCGCCCTCTGCTGCGCCGGCGCCGATGAGATTGTGCATTTCATCAATAAACAGGATAACATCACCCGCCTTTCGGACCTCTTCCAGCGCTGTTTTTACACGTTCTTCAAAATCACCCGGTATTTGGTGCCTGCCACCATAGCGGTGAGATCCATGGAGACGATGCGCTTATCCCGCAGCATCTCCGCCGCCTCTCCACGCGCGATTTGCAAAGCAAGGCCCTCCGCCACCGCCGTTTTACCAACCCCGGGCTCCCCGATCAGGCAGGGGTTGTTTTTGGTGCGCCGGCTGAGAATCTGCATCACGCGCTCAATTTCGGTTTGCCTGCCAATCACGGGATCAATTAGGTTCTGCGCGGCAAGCAGAGTGAGATCGCGCCCATATTGATCAAGGGTGGGGGTGTTGCTTTTGGCTTTTTTGGCCGCCGTTTGCGATGCGGTTCCGGAGGGGAGGCTTCCGCCCACTGCGCGGGTTAAATCGGCCAGTAAATCCTGGGGAGAAACGCCGAGTTGATTGAGAAAGTGAACCGCAAAGCTCCCGCCCTCCTGAATGATTGCAATCAATAAATGCTCTGTGCCCACATAGTTGTGGCCTAGGCCGCGCGCCTCCAAAATTGCAAGCTCAATAATTCGTTTACAGCGCGGCGTAAAATCCGCTGGGGAAAGGACGGTTGGCGCGCCAATGCCAATCGTTTTCCGCATGAGCTCTTCCACCTGTGCTGCGGTAACGCCGCGCCCGGCCAGGGCAACGCAAGCCACGCCTCCCGTATCCCGCAGCAGGCCTATCAAAAGATGTTCGCTTCCAATATAGGTGTGCCCTAAATCCTCTGCGGTTTCCACAGCGATGTTGAGCGCGGTATTCGCCTTTTCCGTAAAGCCTGTGAATTTATACATACAGCTCCTGCTCTCCCATTCTATTCGCGGCCGATCAGTCCCCCAGGGGCTCCGCATCCTCCGACTCCTGGGGAATCGGTTGTTTCCGGCCTCTTTTTCTTTGCTTTAGGTTTTCAGCCCGTAGGGATTCTCGCCCAGCATGCCGCATGGTCTTAATGGGCTCCTCTGAAAAGGGATCGGGCGCTAGATCGTCTGCAATTTCAAAATCAGATAAATACGGTTTTGTTCCACCGAAGCTTTCCATTTTAGCCGTGCCTCCCATCCGTTTTGGTTTCAACTGGATGCAACCAATAGTTTATGCCGTTTCCCTGCGCTGTATTCAAAAGAAGTTTTTCGCATCAGTCACACATTCTTCTTGCTCACATAATATGGGAGTGTAAGCAAGGAAAGGAGGAAGCTTAGATGAACTGTTTTGGTGGTTGCAATTCTTGGATCATCATCCTGATCCTCATCTGCCTGTTCTGTGACAACGGCGTTGGCTTTGCCAACAACGGCTGCTGCGGTAACAACTGCGGCTGTGCTACGCCGTTCGGCGGACGCGGCTGCGGCTGCGGCTGTGACTAATTTCCTTTAACCCCAGGGCGGGAACAGTCCCGCCCGTACATAAAACCGGGGGCGCGCAGTTTTTTCTGCGGCGCCCCCGGGCTTTTCGCCTGAAAGCGCGGACAGGGCTCCAAAATAATCACTGAAGGGTTACCAAATGAATAGAAGGTTCTGCGCTTTTCCCGCGGGAAACATGGACAACGACTTGTTTTTTCCTGGGCAAGTGGGTTATAATAAATAAGACTGCTCAATTGACAGAAAGGATTCAGACGGGAGGCGCGCAAATGGGCCGTTTTCGCCGTGAAAAGAAAAATTCTTTGAAATTTACCACAGAGGAATATCAGAAGAAGAAGCGCGTCCGCCTTTTTCTGCTTGCATTTTTTTCTTTTGTGATTGTGTTTGGCGGACTTTCCCTCTTCATTTTGGGGTATACCTCCGGGTTTGACCTGGAAAAAATGATCGGCAAGCCGGAGGAATCCAATACAGGCGTTTCTGGTGAAGCGGAAACCGTATTGCCGGAGATCAGCGGCAAAGCTACATTCCTGCTCGCCTGCGGATCGGATGACGGCCAAACGCTTCATCTGGCTGCCTTGGTGGGAGCCGATATGGAAGAGCAATCCTTTTCCATCTATATGCTGGACCCGGACGCGCGGGTAAACGCGGGCCTTCGGAGCGTTTCTTTGCAGGAGCACTACCGGTTGGGCGGAAGCGGGGAGTTGAAACTAGCGGCAGAGGAGCTCACCGGAATTAAGGTTGACCGCTATCTTTACACAGCAGAAAAAGGCTTTAAAACAGTGCTCCGCACATTGGGGAATGGCTTGTGCTGAACGTCCCCTCCAAAATTGATTATCGCGGGGAGGATTTTACCCTGCGCCTCCAGCCAGGGGAGCAAACGCTCAACGCGGATACCTGCTGAAATGGGTCAAATATACCGGCGGTGGGCGGCAGGCACAGCAGGATCGGCAGGCGCAGATGCTGTGCGCAGCGTTTGACCAGCTTATCACCATCGACCATGCACGAGATGCGGAGAAGCTTTTTAAAACGATCATCAATGAAGTGGATAGCGATATCTCTATGCTGGACTTTACAAACCACCGGGTGGCGCTGGAGGTTTTGGCGCGTTCCGGCCAGAGAAAAGCATCGGCCCGGGTGGCGTCTGCTGCGGCGCTTGCGAGGGAGTAAAGGCGAACGGGGGTGCAGAGAGCATTGAATCATTGGGGAAGACGAGCTTTTTGCCTGCTGCTGTGTATGCTAGCTGTTTTGCCTTGTGGTTGTACGTATCAGGATGCACCGGTAGCTCAAGGGCTCTCCACCACAGAGCTCAAGGGGCAAACATATTTTTATTACCACCGCCTCACTGAAACAGAGCAGGAGGCATATAGCAAAATCGTTCGCCAGATTAGAAGCCATCCGGAACGGATTGAAATCCCGCAACTGGAGAATGAAGCGCTGTTGAGGGTGTTTCAGGCAGTTTCTTATGATAATCCACAAATTCTCTGTATGGGAGACACCTGTAGGTTGGCTAAACAATCGGGGAAAAGCTATTTCGTCCCTTCTTACCGATGCAGTGTGGAGGAATGTGCCGGCAAGACAGAAGCTCTCTTAGAGAAGGCTCGGCAGGTTTGTGACAATGTGAAGGGAAAAACGGATTATGAAAAAGAGTTGTTTTTTCATGATTACTTGATTGAACACTGTGCTTACCATGAGGATACGGGCAACTGGCAGGCCTACACGGCCGCCGGCGCATTGCTGAATGGAAAGGCGGTGTGCGAAGGGTATTCACGCGCGTTCCAACTGCTTTTGAATCAAGAAGGAATCGACAATTATCTGATGACAGGCTCGGCCCGCGACCCAAGCGGCCGCGTGGACGGCCACATGTGGAATCTTATCACCCTTGATGGCGCGCCCTATCATGTAGACGTCACGTGGATGATCCGGTGGGCAACGAGCAGCTTGCGCCAAGCCACGCTTATTTTAACTTGACCGATCAAATGATTGCTGCAAACCACTTGACCTTTCAGCCAGAGGCGCCTGGGTGCAGGGAAACTGCCGCGAATTTTTTTGTGCGGAATCATCTCTATTTTTCTCGGTATGGGGATGAGACAAGAGCGCGGATTGTGGAAGAAATTGAGCAAACCATTTCCCTAGGCCGTTGGAATATAGAGTTTTGCTTTTCTAGCCGCGCGGCGTATGAAGAGGCGATTGCGGATCTTTTCGACAGGGAGCGGATCTATCGCCTGTTGGAACGGGCGAACCTATCCGGCGGGCAGAAGCTCCAAACAAACGCGGTGCAGTATCAATGCAGCGACGAGATGTTTGTGATAAACCTGACCTTAGAAAAAGGGTGATGAATATGGATCAAAAAAGGATTGAAGCCGCTGTGCGCGAATTGCTCCTGGCCATCGGGGAGAATCCGGACCGGGAGGGCCTGCTGGAAACGCCGCGCCGGGTCGCGGCCATGTATGAAGAGGTGTTTTCCGGCTTGCAGGATGATCCCCGGCGGCACTGAAGCTGTTTCAGGAGGGCAACAATGATGAAATGGTCATTGTGCGGGATATTCCAATGTATTCCATGTGTGAGCACCATCTGCTTCCTTTTATCGGGCGGGCTCATATTGCATATATCCCGAGTGATGGCCGGGTGATCGGCCTGTCAAAGCTTGCGCGGATTGTGGAATGCTTTGCAAAACGCCCCCAACTTCAGGAGCGACTCACCTCACAAGTGGCGGATTTTCTGTTTGAGGAGCTTTCCCCGCAGGGCGTAGCCGTGATTGTTGAGGCGGAACACCTGTGCATGACGATGCGGGGGGCCCGGGCGGCCGGCGCTCTGACGCAGACCTCCGCCCTGCGCGGCAGAATGCGCAGCGATGCAAAAACACGAGCGGAAGTGCTATCCCTTTTGCGGGATGGACGTTCTCTTTAAATCAATCCGGCAAGGAGTTTTTGAAATTGGATAGATTTTATGGGGAGGGCTTTTGCCTCCCGTTGGGAAAGCGTACTTACACGATGGGCATACTGAATGTAACGCCCGATTCGTTTTCAGATGGCGGCAAATGGTTCAACCCGGATGCCGCGGCTGCCCATGCGCTTGAAATGCAAGCGCATGGAGCGGATCTGCTGGATCTCGGCGCGCAATCCACACGCCCGGGGCATGTAGAGATTCCACCGGAGCAAGAGCTTGCCCGGTTGGCGCCCGTTCTGGAGCGGCTGAAAGGAAATTTACACATTCCGATTTCCATCGATACGTATTACCCCCAAGTTGCGCAGAAGGCGCTGGAGCTCGGCGCCAGATCATCAATGATGTTAGCGGCCGTTTCAGCGAACAGATGGCGCAGGTGATACGGAGCCATGGCGCGGGATGGATTGTGATGCATACGGGTGGCGGGACGGCCGACACGCAGGAGGCCTATCCAGAGGGGGTCACGGCTAACGTTCGGGCCTTTTTTCAAACCATGGCGCAGCAGGCGGAGCGCTTCGGCATTCCGGGGCACGCCCTATGCATGGACCCTGGCATTGGATTTGGAAATCGTATCAAGAAAACTTGACGCTTCTCAGAGATACGGCGCACTTGCGTTTGCGGGATATGCCCTGCTGGTGGGCGTATCCCGTAAGCGCGTGGTTGGGCAGGCCACAGGCGTAGAAAAAGCGGCGGACCGCATGTTGGGCACAGTAGCTGCAAACGTGGCGGCAATTGCGGGCGGATGCGACATCATTCGCGTGCATGATGTATTAGAATGCGTGGAGAGCGCCAAAATGGCTGACGCTATTTTTCGCCAGTCTGCAAAAGGGGAGGGCCCGGCAGATGGATAAAATTTTGATTCGCGGACTGCGCATTTTTGCCTTTCATGGCGTAAATCCGGAGGAAAAAGAGGACGGGCAGCTTTTTATTATTGACCTAACGGCGGCATTGGATTTGCGGGAGCCATGTGAGACGGATCGCTTGGAAACCACGGTAAGCTATGCGAAGATTATAAAAACCATTCGCCGTGTGATGCAGTCCGGCAAGAACGATCTGCTGGAATTTACCGCACAGCAGGTGATCAATGCTATTTTTGCAGAATATCCGTTGGTTCAGCAGGTTGAAATCAGATTGAAAAAGCCAAACGCGCCCATTCGGGCGGATTTTGATTATGTTGCGGTTGAATTAATAAGGGGGAGAAATGAAAAATGAATACGGCGATTATCGGCATGGGAACGAATCTTGGTGACAGGATGGACAATCTGAATCGTGCGGTTCAGGCCTTGAAGCGATTGCCACGAACAAAGGTGACCGGCGCCTCTCATCTTTATGAAACGCAGCCTGTGGGCTACCTGGAGCAGGGGCCGTTTTTGAATGCCAACCTAATGGTTGAAACAGACCTCTCCCCAATGGCTTTACTCGGCGGATGCTTGGCATCGAGGCCGCATTCGGCCGGGAGCGGACCATTCCAAACGGGCCGCGTATTCTTGATTTGGATCTGTTGCTCTATGAGGGGATGCGATCGGATTCTTTTGAACTGACACTACCGCACCCGCGGATTCTGGAACGGGCGTTTGTAATGGTCCCTATGATGGATTTGTATCCTTCCGGCCGTGCGCCCGGCCTTTATTTCGCGCCGCATCTTAAGGAAATCGGCGCCGCGGGCGTTGAGCGCTTTCAGGCGGAGTTGACACTGTAAAGGCATATCAATGTTTTTTTACATAACCGGAGCCGTACCCGCACGGCTTCGGTTTCTTTGCATATCAGGTGATTGATTCAGGATAAAATTGGACTTGTAAAAAATAAAACTTACATTTAGATAAAAAATATGCTACAATAGATTCAAACAGGCCGCAAAGTTTCAAGCTTTGAAACTTGGAATCATTAGAAAAATGCCTTCCGCAGAGCGGCAACGCTTTTCGCAGGAGTTGGCTTTGATAGTAAAAACAAATCAACGTGTTGTTTGCCTCGCGAAACGTAAGTCCGGTTGAGGGAGACAATGCGTTTTTTGATTATGAGCAGAAGCTGGTGAGAGAAATGTTTCAAAAAGATGATATGGTTCGGTATGGCGCGCATGGCGTGTGCAAAGTTGAGGATATTACGGAGAAAAATTTTAATGGCGAGGCAATTCGATATTATGTGCTACGGCCTATCTATAATGATACCAGCACAATTTATGTTCCCATACACAACCATGCGTTGACACAGAATATGCGTAAGGTTTTATCCAAGGAGGAACTCCAGTCGTTGATTCAAACAATGCCGCATGAAGAATCTCTTTGGATTGAAAACGAGGAAGTGCGCAAAGCGCAATATCAGGAAATTCTTGCCAGCGGCAATCGTGCCGGTTTGATTGGGATGCTGAAGGCTTATATCTTCATCAGCGCGAGCAGCAGGAGAAGGGGAGACGGCTGCATATGTCAGACGATCACTTTTTTAAGGAAGCGGAAAAAATGTTGCATGAGGAGTTTGCGTTGGTGCTCGGCATCCCCAGAGAGCAGGTTGTTCCCTATATTTTGAAACAGCTTCAGGGGGAGCAAAAAAATTGTGGATAACCATCTCGCATGCGCTTGTTCCACGCGATTGAAAACCACCCTGCTTATGGATCGCTTTGAGCGGCGGGATGAAAATGGCCAGCCTCTTTACCGAGAGCTCCATTTGACAGATTGCTTTTGCGTTTGCCGACAGGGGGGATGTTATGCCGTCTCTCTATGGATTGAGCGATGGGATTGGCGCGGCCGTTTTCAAAACGATTTTATGACCTTTAGCCGGTTTAAGCAAAATATTGCAGGTAGATGCTTTTCCGTGTGTGGAAAGGGTTTGCCCGCCGTGATCCAGCAAATATTTTTGCAGAAGGATTGGGAGGTGGGGCGCTTTCTCTTCCCGGATGCGGTTCTTCTGCACGCACAGCGCTCAGCAGATCGAGCGGGGTTTGGCAGCAGTATTCGTACCGGCATTAAGCGTTATGGGGAAACCGGGCAGTATCTGATTACCGACGCTACGCTGCGCAGAGTATCCTGTGAAGGCCGTAGGCATTCTGATAAAAATACAAGGGCGCGTTGCAAAACGCTCCTTGCGGAAGCGCATCATGAGACAAACCGTGGTTTCGGGCGCGCAAAGCCTGAATTTTGCCTGCGTGAGGCAAAAACGGTTTTTTAAAAGGGGCTGTTGCAAAATGCATTGCATTTTGCAACAGCCCTTTTTAGGACGCTCTGTAGAGAACTTATGGTTCAAACGGCCGCAATTTTTGCTCGGCCTGCTTCATGCACTTTTCATAGTGCTCAATTTTGCGGTCCAGACGGTCCAGCGTTTGCTGCATCTCTTGCATACGGGCAAAAAGCTGCTCCCGCTGCTCAATCAAAATTTGTTTCCTAGCCTCCTGTGTACTGGCCCCCTGCTGGAACAGCTCGACATATTCGATCAGCGCCTCTACCTGGATCCCTGCGCCGCGCATGCATTTGATGAATTCCACCCATCCGCAATCCTGCTCCGTATAATCCCGGATGCCGCTTTGATTGCGATGGACGTGCGGCAGCAGGCCGACCCGCTCATAATAACGCAGCGTATCCGCGGTTAAACCATAAGCTGCTCACCTCTGCAATGGTCATTGCAATCACCTCCGATTGTTTTTGGCATGATTGTAGCACCTGGAGTGGACTCCAAGTCAAGCCCTTTCTGGCTGATATGATTTTATTTCCATCTTGCAGTGTTTATTCGGCCTGAAAAACAGGCTGCGGCGCTCATAGCCCTGAGCGCCGCTTTTTCGGTTTACCATTAGTAAAATTTTAAAAGAGAACTGCCTTTATTCTGCTTTGCCGCTCTGAAATACAACAGCAACCGCTGCGCGACCGTTGCCATACACTGTAGAGGCGCCCATCTGGCAGATCATCTCCGGCGGATAGCCCAACGCTGCCTCCAGCGTTTCGGCGGCCTCCTTCGCCTCCTTTTCCCGCTTGGCGTATGTGATAAAATAAGGGGAGCGCGTTGCAAAAATTGCCTCGCGACAGTATTCCACAAATTTTGTAAAGGTATTCTGCACCCCATAGGTGCCCTCAAGCGGCTCCATTTCCCCCTGCGAAACGCGGACGATTGGAAAGGCGCGCGTGATCGCTATTGCGATAGAGCGCATGATTTCAAACGCCCCATTGGCGGGAACATATCGCATGCTGAATGAAGTGATATAGATCTCAATGTGCCGGAACCAATCCTCTAAAAAGGCAAGGATATCAGCACACGCCATGCCTTCTCCCGCCTTTTGTGCCGCTTGCAACACTGCCGCGCCGAACGCGATGGAATACGTTTTGGAATCGATCACATGGATGCGCAGCTGTGCGTCCGGATGCTGTGCGTAAAACAGCGCCCGTGCCTGATCTGCTGCGCGCCAAGTTGTCATAAAAGAGCTGCCTGCCGTAACGGTGACCACATCTGTATAGCCATGGCGGCAGGCCTTATCGTACCGATCCAGATACACAGCGGCCGGGATCTGCACAGCCGTCATTTTTTCGTACTCCGGCATCATTTCATAGAATTCTTCATTGGTGAAATCAATGCTTTCATAGCAGGGCTTTCCGTCGATTTGGAAAAGGACCGGCAGAAGCTCGATATCCCAGCGCTCGGCGTCCTCTACGGAGATGTCGCTGCTCGTATCGGTGATGATGCGGATTTTATCCATATAGAATCCTTCCTTTCTGTTTGGCCTGCGGTAACTCCACAGCCCGGCGGTTATTCTTCCCAACAATACTGCGTCAGGTTCCCTTCCCACTGCAAATCGGGAAAATCCCATTGCCTCAGCGCCTCATAAACGCCGATTGCCACGGAATTGGAAAGGTTTAGGCTGCGCAGGCCTTTTCGCATCGGCAGGCGTACACAACTTTCCGGGTTTTCGTGTAAAAGCGATTCCGGTAATCCCTTGGTCTCCTTGCCGAATACGAGATAGGCGCCATCTGGATAGCTGATATCACTGTAACGGTTTGGAGCCTTTGTTGAAAAATAATAGAAAGGCCCGCTGTTTTTTCCAAAAAAGCTTGCAAGGCTATCGTAATAGGTGATATCCAGCAGGTGCCAGTAGTCAAGCCCCGCGCGCTTTAGTTTTTTATCGTCTATTGTAAAGCCCATCGGGCCGACCAGGTGGAGGCGCGCGCCTGTCGCAGCACAGGTGCGGGCTACGTTGCCGGTGTTTTGCGGAATTTCCGGCTCCACGAGCACAATATTTAAGGATGCCATTCTTCGTCATTTCCTTCCGGATCAATTTTCAATGCAGCTCACAAGCCTAAAGCACGGATAAAGTCGGGCAGCCCCTCCTCAAAATTCACGCCAAAGCGCAGGTCGGTTCCCGCCGCTTTCGTGCGCAGGATGCTGCCGCAGGTCAGATCGACCGCTATGCGCGCAGACTCCTCCAAAGAGCGGCCGCGCATCCGCGCCGCAAGCAGTGCGCTGGCAAACACATCGCCCGTTCCATGATAGAATCCTTCCACTTTGGGGGAAAATATATAATGCGGCGCATGGTCGCCAAGCGTGAGGCTTGCCGCGCCATACTGCTTTTCATCAAACCATACGCCCGTAAGCACCGCCTGTTTCGCACCCAGCAAAAGAAGCCCGTGCAGCAGGCGTTCGATATAGGCCTTGTCATACGGGCCCTCCCGATAGGTTTCCCCGGTAAGCATGGCGGCTTCAGTAATGTTGGGAACGATCAAATCTGCATGCATACAGAGGCTTTTCATCTCCTCCACAAAAGGCGGATCAAACGTTTTATATAGCTTACCGCCATCCGCCATAGCGGGATCAACAAGCACGAGCGTGCCCTCTGAACGAAACGTGCCGATAAAATCCCGGACGATTGAAACCTGCTCAAAGGAACCCAGATAGCCACTATAGACCGCGTCAAACTGAAGCCCCAGCCGCTTCCAGTGTGCCATAATCGGCCGCAGGTCAGCGGTGAGATCCCGATAGGTGAAATCCGCAAAGCCACCGGTATGCGTGGAGAGCACTGCCGTGGGGATAACAGCCGCTTCGATTCCCGCCGCGGACAAAATCGGCAAGGCCACTGTTAAAGAGCATTTCCCAAAGCAGGAGATATCATGAATGGCAGCCGCCCGTTTCTGGCGATTCATAAATGTGCATCTCCCTTTCTACTGGCTCAAAATGAAAAACGGCGGTTTACTTGGGGCCCTTCCCTGCAACGCCCGCCTTACCATACCCTTCCTGTTGATCAGATTGTGGGAAGGCTTTTGACACGTAAAATTATTTTACCTATTCCATTGCGCGAGGCGCAATGGGCGGCGTAGCGCAGGGCGTCAGCCCGAATCAATGCTTCAATGTTCTCCGAAGTTTGAGATTCGTGAGGTTATTTAGCAGAGAACCGAAAGCGTAAGCGCGGTTCGAAAGCCAATGTTCTCCGAAGCTCTTGGAAGCTTTGCTTCCTTAGAGATTCGTGAGGTTATTATACCATTCAACCTGCCGTTTGAAAACCAGAAATTGCTTTTTCATTTATTTTAAAAATTTTGAGCTGTAAAATCTGTCATCAATATCTCACTTTCGGGCAGACATACTAAGAGAGAATTCAATAAGGATGGAGGCGAAAAAATGCACACGAATAAATCAAATATCGCAAAAGGCATCGGCATCGCAATGGCAGTCGGCGGCGCGACAGCGATGCTCAGCAGCACCATGATGAGCTCTTCCGCGAAACGCCATGCGAAGCGCAATATGGGCAAGGCGGTCAAAGCGGTTGAAGACATTGTGGGCGGCATTCAGTCGGCAATTAAATAAGTGAGGCAAAAAGCCGCCCTGACGGCATTCTCTCCTGCCGAGGGGCGGCGGCTTCTTAAACATTACAATCTCATTACAATTGCAGGGAAATCGTTGCCGGTTCGACGGGCACGTCATATAATGAAATTCAACCGGCGCTCATCATTTCCCCCGGAGGAAGAAAAGGAGCGATTACATGATTCGATTCTACAAAAAATCTATTAGACTGATGTTGGCAGTACTGCTCTGCCTGCCGCTCGCCGCTTGCTCTAGGGAGGAGAAAACAGGGGAATTAAACCCACCGCCCTCCGCCACCCAGGAGGACACAATCACACCAGAGCTGAGCGTCACACTGCCGGGCGCTCCTTCCCAAACAGCTGTGCCAACCTGCCGTCCGCGTCTACCACCGCCTCTGGTGGAAATAGCGCAGAGCCCGCACAGGCGCAGCCCGTTCGGCGCGAGTGTGTCACCGGCGCGGCAAAGGAAAACGCTGGAACCTATACGGGGCTTTCTCCACTCCCTTGCGTCACCTTTGAGGTAACGGACCCTGAGAATAGCCGCGGCCTTTCGACAAAGGGCGTAGGTTACGGTTTTGGCGTGGCGAAGGATGGAAAGCCGCATGATATTTCTATCAATAATCAAAAGTTATTTGACAAATACCATGCGCTTGCGCTCGATACCAAATCTACGCAGAAGGTATTGTATCTGACCTTTGACTGTGGCTATGAAAACGGCTATACAGCAAAAATCCTCGATGTGTTGAAGGAAAAGAAGGTGCCCGCCGCCTTTTTTGTTACAGTGCCTTATCTGAAGGACAGCCCGGAGATTGCCGCCCGCATGATAAAAGAGGGCCACATCGTTGGAAACCACTCCAACACCCATCCGGTTTTCCCCACCATCAGCCGTACGAAAATGGCACAGGAAATCCAGGAGTGCGACAACTATCTGCGCGAGCATTTTGGCTATAGCGCGCCGTTTTTCCGCTTCCCTACCGGGGAGTATTCCGATAGCGCATTAGATCTCGTACAATCACTAGGATATACGAGTGTGTTTTGGTCTGTCGCCTATGGGGACTATAACGTCAACAAGCAGCAGGGCAAGCAATATGCCTTTGACAAGGTGACTGCCGCTTGCATCCGGGCGCGGTGCTTCTCCTGCACGCGGTTTCAAAGGATAACACGGCGGCGCTTGGCGAAATCATTGATTGGGCGCGAGAGCAAGGGTATGTGTTCAAGGCATTGACAGAGTATCAGGGTTAAACATTTCGTGTTTCGTGATAGTAAAGAGCGCATTGCAGCATATGCTGCAATGCGCTCTTTTAGTAGACGCTCATTCACCAATCCATCGTATAGCTTGTGACCATTTTCAGTTTTATGTTTGTAAGCGGAATTTCCATTCCCTCTGCGACAAGCGTTGCGGAAACCGTGTCGTTCAATGTGTAGGTTGCCGAAAGCATGTTGCCCGATTTTGCATCTACCACGCAAGTTATGCTGCTGTCGTGGAAGGTGTTTGATATGGTTTTCATCTGCATGCCTTCCTCCTGCATGGAGTCGTTGATTTCATTTAAATCCATGACGGTAAACACTTTCCCGTGCGCGCTGTTTGCAACATTGGTTATGCCTTTTCTGTGTTCAGCACAATTTTAATGGTATATTTTCCGTTGCTCAGGGTTCGTGTTGCGCTTTTAACCGCAGTGTAGGAGAGCTGGCTGGCCCAGCTCTTCCCGGCAACCGGGAACGCCTTGTTTAAGTTGGCGCCTTTCCGAACGGAGCCGGAATCCGTTTCGTCAAAGGTCGGAAGCCCGGTATCCCGAGGGACATGGACATGCTCAAATCATATTTCAGGCCCGGCTTGCCCGTTTTCACCTTATTGGCTGCTTTGTTGAAGTATTCAACAATATCCTTCTTGCTGTTTGCCTGGGTAGTGCCCGGCTGGTCGTGGTTGGGCGGGAAGTGTTTGGCCGTGCTGTGCCGGGCACACTGCTGCCGGGGCGCTTTTGCGTTATTGAGGGGGAGGCGCCGGGCTGGTTTTTGTTTGTCGTCTGCCCGCTGCTGCCCTGGGGATTTGCGGCGGCTGTGCCGCCAGCCTGCTCATCCGCATTCTGTGATTCTCCCGGGATTGCGGCGTCTGCTCCTGTTACTGTGCCAGGCTCCTGAGTGGAGGAGGCGCCGGCATTCGGGCCCGTTGAGAGGGCATCCTGATCCTTACCGCCGCATCCCGCGAATAAAGTTACGATCAAGCACGCTGCCATTAACACTGTAACGAATTTTCGGTTCATTTGAAAAAATCCTTTCCGGTTGAAAATGATAAAGATTGTTTCCCTTCGTTCTCTCTTATCATTTACGCTGTTACCACTTCATGGTGAAAGCCTGCGTTGTCGTTACATTCATTGTCATGCTGATCGGAAACACCGATAGTTTTGAAATAGAGATCTTCATTGTTACGTCTGTATAATATTTTGCCGAAAGCATGCGGCCTGTCTTTGCATCCACCACACAGGAGATTTTACAGCCGCTGTAGTTGGTGGAAAAGCTCATATTTTTAAGCAGCGCCTGCGCCTCGCGTCGCCGGACTGGGCCGCCAGATCCATCAGTCTTCCGTATCATAACAGGTGAACGCCTTGCCATGATTGCTGGTAACAGGCTTTGGGTTTTTCTCGTCCTTCATCGAGATGGCGATGTAATATTTCCCGTCCTTTTCCGAACAGGTTGCGCTCTTGATCCCTTTCACATCCAGCTTGCTTGCCCAGCTTTGCCCGGCCACAGGGAAAACGTCGTTAAGATTGGCGCCTTTCTTATAAGATTGGCTGCTGTTTTCCGCCTCGCTGGTGCCTGTAATATTCTCCCGCACGCGCATAGTCGCCTTTGCCTCCAAGGCCGGCTTGCCTGACTTCACCTGGTTCGCAGCCGTGTTAAAATAGGCGACGATCTGCTGCACGGTGCTGAGGTTTTTTACCGGCGTTCCGCCGGAGGGCTTTTCATCCTCAGAGCCCACACGGCGCGTCTGTTGCCGTCTCCTCCGGTTTTACTGCCGGAAGCGTTGCATTGGGGTCGGTCAGCTGGCCCAGGATTTCCTCTGGGATACCAAGGTCAGAAAAAGAATCTGTTCCGTCTTGCTTGCCGCTCGTCGGCTTGGAGCCGGATTGAGTGGCATTGCCGTTCTTCGACGGCGTATGGGATTCCTCTCCGGCGGGCTTGCTGCCAAGTAGGGATTCGCCTCCGCCCTCTGTAACGCCGGACGGTTGCGGATCGTTATTTGCCCGATAAACGTGGACGCTCCAGAAGGTTAGCCCGGCAACAGCTAACAGGATCGCCAGAACGGCCACGATGATTACAACGATTTTTTTGGTGTTTTTTTGCTCGGTTTTCATCATAAAACCGCCTTTCCGGACCGAAAATCAGTCCTCATCAAGCTTGAGCACGGCCATAAACGCCTCCTGCGGCACTTCGACTGTGCCGAAATGACGCATACGTTTCTTGCCTTCCTTCTGCTTTTCCAGCAGCTTCTTTTTGCGGGTGATATCGCCCCCGTAGCACTTGGCCAACACATCCTTGCGCATCGCCTTGACGGTTTCGCGCGCAATGATTTTTCCACCAATGCCGATCTGGATCGGAATTTCAAACATTTGGCGCGGGATATTTTCTTTCAGTTTCTCCGCAATCTTCCGCGCACGCGCATACGCTTTCTCCGTATGGATGATGAACGACAGCGCATCAACGCATCCCCATTCAACAGAACATCGAGCTTGACAAGATCCGAGCGCTGGTATTCTGAAATCTCATAATCAAAAGAGGCATAGCCCCGCGTGCGGGATTTGAGCGCATCGAAGAAATCGTAAATGATCTCATTGAGCGGCAGCTCATAATGGATATCCACACGATCAGCGGCAAGATAGGTCATATCCCGAAACACGCCGCGACGATCCTGGCACAGCTCCATAATCGCGCCGACATAATCAGAGGGCGCATAGATATGAGCATTTGTCATCGGCTCCTCACAAAAATCAATCCTTGCGGGATCGGGGTAGTGGGTGGGATTATCGACCTCCAGGCATTCGCCGTCCGTCATATGAATTCGGTAAACAACACTGGGGATGGTTGTCACTAAATCGAGATCATATTCGCGCTCCAGGCGCTCCTGAATAATTTCCAAGTGCAGCAGCCCCAAAAAGCCGCACCGGAAGCCGAAGCCAAGCGCGCGGAGGTTTCCGGCTCATAGGAGAGGGAAGCGTCGTTGAGCTGCAATTTTTCCAGCGCATCGCGCAGCGCCTCATAATCCGCGCCGTCCGCCGGATAAACGCCGCAAAATACCATAGGATTTGCCCTGCGGTAACCAGGCAGGCTTTCCGCGGCCGGGTTATTGGCCAATGTGACGGTATCGCCCACCTGCGCATCGCGCACTGTTTTGATGGATGCGGTAATATAGCCGACTTCTCCCGCACAGAGGCGCTCGGCGGGCTCCATTGCGGTTGCACGCATATAGCCGACTTCCACAACGGTAAACTCTGCGCCCGTGGACATAAAGCGCATGGTATCCCCTGCTCGGATGGAGCCATCCATCAGCCGCACATAAACGATAACGCCCCTGTAGCTGTCATATATTGAATCAAATACCAGGGCGCGCAGCGGAAGGTCGTCATCTCCCGTGGGGGCAGGAATGTCCTGTACAATGCGTTCGAGCACCTGCTCCACATTCTCGCCGGTTTTGGCGGAAACGCGAGGTGCCTCCATGCATGGCAGGCCGATTACATCCTCCACCTCCTGCGCGACGCGTTCCGGCTCTGCGGCGGGAAGGTCAATTTTATTCACAACCGGAACGAGCTCCAGATCATGATCCAGCGCGAGATAGGTATTCGCCAGCGTTTGCGCTTCAATGCCCTGCGACGCATCAATGATCAGAACCGCGCTTCGCAGGCTGCTAAAGAGCGAGAAACCTCATAGTTAAAATCCACATGGCCGGGTGTGTCGATCAGGTTAAGCTCATAGGTCTGCCCGTCCTGCGCGGTATAGTCGAGCTTTACTGCGTGGGCCTTTATGGTAATCCCGCGCTCGCGCTCCAGATCCATATTATCCAGCAGCTGCTCTGTCATATCCCGCTTGGCGACAGATTGGGTTAATTCCAGCAGCCGGTCCGCCAAGGTTGACTTCCCGTGATCGATATGTGCAATGATGCAAAAATTTCGGATATGGTCTTTTGAAACGGGCAAACCCTATCACCTCGTAAAATATTTCAATCCATCTTACCACAGCAAGCATAGGTTTCGCAAGCTTTTTACACACAAAGGCAAAGCTTGGCAGACGCCGGAAGATTTCGTTTATACTGCCTCGGAAAAAGAATAGGATGACAAACCGGTTCGGGTATGCTATAATAAGCAATAATTATTTTTTGGATCAAAAGCATCCCAATGGAGGAGAGTCAGCCGCATGGAAATAAAAGAGGCATTGGCGCTTATTTATAAAAGCGTTTCACCGGTTTTAGAGGAAAACGGCTTTGAGCCGGTTTACCCGCTGGGCGTCCGTAAAAGCGAAATCCCAATTGAGGAGCAGGCGGACAAGCTGCTCATTAGCTTCCAAGGCGGGAAGGGAGCCGTCCGGATTGCGTATAAAGGGGAGCGCATGGTTCTCCTCTGCACAGATATCAACGCCTCCGAGGCAACCGATGAGGATTATAAGCAGGCCTCCCTCTCCCTGTTTGACCCTTCTACGGCGGATGACAAGGATATTCGCTATATCGGCAATGAGTTTTCTGACACTGTGCGTCAAAAATTTGGGAAAAAAGATCGTGGCACTGCGAAAACAAAGCTTCCCACGCCCGTTTCTAAATCCGCAGCGAAAAGCGGCGCACTTGCCTATGATCCGAATACGCTTGCCAGCCGGTTTACCACCATGTATCCTGAATTGCGCGAAATGTATAAAGCCAATATTGAAAAATACGGCGACTTTCTTGCGGAGGAGTTCTTCCGTGAGTATGGCACGCCGGCTGCAATGCAAACGATTCGGCAAAATGATAAACAACGTATGAAGAAGCTGTTTAACCTCCTAGATGATATCTATGAGGATGGCACAAATGAAACGCAAAGCCTCATCGCGGTGACGATCCTCGGTGCGATGCACACAGATCCCCAGTTGGTAGAGAATGCAAAGGAATATATGAGCGAAACGCTTGCTCAGCCGGTGCTGGCCGTCGTTCGCTATTTAAATTCTCCCGCAGGCAAACGGGCGGAGAAGAAGCTGGAGAATCCGCCTCCTTATAAGCCAAAAAGGCGCAGAAAGAAAAGGGAATGTTCCGCCAGATGCTTGGCTTGTGAGCAGCCCTGCGTAAAAATGATTCAGACCACAGCGCGAATGGAGGCGCTGTGGTCTTTTTTGATATGGCTTATTCGCACAATATAATCCAATGGGCTATTGAAACAGGAAAGCATCAGTGTACAGGCTGAAAACCGATGTGTACCCCTGTACACTGATGCAAGTGATCTAAAAGAGGCAAGACTTCCGACCATCGAAATTTAAAAAATGCCTCTTGAGCGTTGAAGAAGAATGTTAAAAGGATCTGCCGCGAAATGCAAGGCATTTTGCGGCAGATCCCCTTTTAAAACTGTTTTTGCCTCACGCAAGCAATTTTTTGGCTTCGCACGCCCGAAACCGCGTTTTTCCGTGACGAGTTTCCGCAATGAGCGTTTTAAAACGCGCCCTGTTCTGACTACGCTTCCGGAAAAGCCTTATTTCTTTTTGCGTGTGACGATCAAAAGGCCACAGGCTGCCAATGAAGCGAGCACTGCCCCTCCGACTACAAGAGAATCCCCGGTATCGGCAATCTCCGGCGCTGTGTTTGGGCGGTAGGTGTGGTCTCAGTACCATCGGCTGTTATTTGTGCCTGCGTTTCGCTTTGCGTGTCAGTGGGCTCCTGCGTCACAGCGGGCTGTGTGGGTTCCTCAGGCGCAACAATCGATCCTTCCGTGGAGGGCGCTGTGGTCAAAGGATGATCCGGCGCCTCAATCCCAAATAGCGAAAGGTCAATAGAAGCGACAAACGCCTCCTGCGCAGGTGCAAGCAAATGCGCTCCATCGCTTGTGAAATCATCCGGCATCTTGGCGGGGTCGGATGGATCCTTCAGGCAATCGAGGTTGATTGCGCCGTCGGCTTGATCGGTGGTGCGCACCCATTGCGTAAGCTGATCGCACATTGCCTGTGCTTCCGGCGTCCACTCCAAATCGACTTGGCCGGTTTTTAGCAGGTCGCGCGTGTAACCTTTCCAAGGAGACATTTCTGCAAACACAATCTTTACGCCGTTCGCATGCGCCATTGCAATCAGTTGTTGATAACCCGCCACCAGCTCTTCCACAGAGGCCTCAGGCACCAGGCCGATCATGCTGTAGCAGCGCGGATGCAGGATATCGTTTAACCCAATTTTTACCAGCGTATATTTCACGCCGGGTTGATCAAGCGCATCTTTTTGGAATCGGTCGATCATGCCTTGCCATAGATGCTTCCTGTCGGCCTACGCCACTCGCTGAGCAGGCAATTGCCCACAATCGATTTTTGCAGCACGCCTACCTTATTTTCACCAGTCTCGTCCATGATCCGCTTGGCAAGCAGTTTTGGAATATCGTTGCTCGTGGTTGAATCGCCGATGACAACGATGGAATAGGCGTCCGCATCCGCGTAAACATCCAATCCGCTGAGCAGCGGAACGACAGAAACCAATGTGCCGAACGATAGCTTGATTCCGGTGAGCTTCTGATCTTCTGTGTGGTTACCAAAAGCCAGATAGGTCGTCGCGCCATACAGGGCCATCGTCTGCACCATGCCAAAATCCTGCGCATAGTAGGTAACGCACAGATCCTCCAACGCGCGCACCTCCATATCCACTGGGTCACAATAGATAGTGCCCCCTGCCGGGATGCAACCTTCCGGCTGCCGTTGAACGTGACGGGGATGCTGCTCCCTGACACAATCTCTGCACCGGAATCGCCTTTGGCGCGCGCAATGCTTGCCTGGTCAATAACAAGCGGCGAAGAGCCGTTTTCATTGGAGAGGCAGAATCGCACCTTATTGCCGCCAAGCGTCGGCGTCAACCGAATGCGGGCAGTCATATTTTTTACAAATGGAGAAATAGATAGCCCTTCTGTGTTTTTTTTGCCCTCCAGAAGCGAAACGGAGATATCCGTCATTCCAGCGCTCCAGGAGCCAACCCAATGCTTCTCGTTGGTAAGCGCTCCGGCTCCGACCGCTGCTGTGCCCACCAGCAGCGCGATGCTAAGAAGCAATACCAAAAGTTTTCTGCATTTTTTCATCAATATGCCCCCTTCAAAAAGATATTTTTACCATACATTTGACGGTAATACACCTTTTAGACTATAACTTTAGCATTCAAAAAGGATGGCTGTCAACAGATTTCGATAAAAAATATAAACAGAATATTAATTCTATATAAATTTAACACAAATTTTAATGGATTTATCCCATAAATGAAGACTTCCGGCTGCATCAATGCGGCCGGAAGCACAGAAGGGAACCATAAATTTAGATGGGGAAGCAGAGGATTGTGGCAGCAAGCATGCACTGTGCCGCATAATACGTAATAATGTTTAGGCAGCGCAACGAATATTTTTTACGATCCGTAAAATTGAGAAGCGCCAGCGTCCCGTCTGAAATGGCGAACAGCAACGCCCCGCCCCCCAGTAAAAACAGGATGGAAAAGCGCAGTGGGAACCCTGCGCGCACACAGGAAATGGCTAGATAACATGCGTGGATAACCATTGCGGCCAAAATAGCCGTGTAAAGGGCCATTGGAATTTTCAACTTCCCAGCCTCCACTTGCAGGGGCTTCATCAAGAGAGCGGCGGCAGCAAGCACCAAAATCAGGATGAGAATCTCATACCAGGCCACTGGGCTCTGGCCCGGAAACAGCCTGCTGAACGCGATAGCATATGCCGCCAGGTAGAGGATATGTGACAGGGCAAATGCAATCATCCCATATAAAAAGAATTGCTTCTTTTTTATAATCGCCTCATAATGCAGCAGCGCATCCCCAATAAAGGAGCCAACCAGAGCGCCAAGCACCAGCCAGGAATAGGCAGAGTAGTTTTTGGCATGGAATATAGCGCATAAGCCGACCACCAAAAATAGAGCGGAGCAGAGCTGTTTATAGGCGAGCGACCGATAACTGCGGTTCGGCCATTCGTTCTTTAAAAAAATAGGAACAAAAATAACCTCCAGCACAATTGCAGCAAACATCAGTATTTGCAAAACATTCAATTGCTTTCTCTCCTTTGGGTGAAATCCGCACGGGGAAGCTACAGGTTAGAAAAACAGGATCGTACTCGCTAGCAAAACCTGCGCCGCATAATAGGTGCCGATATTGAAACATTTAAGCGGGAATGTTTTTTTAGGCCCAAAGTTCAGCATTGCCAACGTCGCATCCGAAAGCACAAAACACAGGGAGCCAACAATCAGCACGGCCGCTGCCGCACCGCACAGCGGCGTTCCCGCAATGAGGCAGCGGATGCCGAGCGAGCTGGCCTTTACCATCATCGTAACCAAAATGCACATATAGAAGGCGGCTGGGAGTTTTGCCTTCCCAGGGTTGATCTGCAAACGCGGGAGCCCGCCAAGCCGATTATCACAACCGCCACAATACAAAGGCATTCATAAGGGTTAAAAAACCAGCCTCTGGGAATGTTTTTTGTAGCGCGGTGCAAAAGGCTACTACATAGAAGATATGCGCGGTGAGGAAGCTAAACAAGCCGAGCAAGAAGTAGAGCATCTTGCTGCTGACATGAAGAAAGAAATCCCCCAGCCAGGAAAAACCGAGACCGCACAAAATCCACAGCGCATAGTGGGAAAAACGCCCAGCCAACAGAATTGATAACACGCCCACTAAGATAAAAAGGGTGGAACAAATCATTTTTAGCAAAAGGGATTTTTTGTTTTTTTGGCCATCCGGCCTTTAGAAAAAAGGGGACGACCCCCGCCAACAACAAAATCGTTATCGCCATCAAGATCCGGTAACCCGTCAATCAAAGCACCTCCGCAAATTATTGCCGCATGATCTTTGCCGCTCCAAAAGGCACTGGAGCTTTTCCTATAGAAACAGGATGGGGAGGCAGAACGTTTTGAGATTTCTCCCCTTTGCATTGTCAGAAGAGGCCCTTTTATGCTCCGCCCGCCGCGGAACCTGCCGCAGAAATATGCAGCAGGGCTCCTGCATTTGCAGCGGTGCTTTATACCAGCCTGCCCTTATGCACCGGCTCGGCGATTCGCCAAACCTGGTGCATGGCTTTCTTGAGCAAGTTGCTGAGCACCGGGTTTTTCACCAAATCATCAATCCCCTCCGCGATATTGTATGCCATATCCTTCAGAGGAGGAGTCGTGCGGGGCGTCATGCGCACACGGTTCCCTTTGAATACAAAATGAAGCTTGCGCACTGCAATGGTTTGCAGCGGGCGAATCCAAACATCCAGCGTTTGTTCGTCTTTCCAGGCGGCGGAGCAGCATACCTTATAGTCGATCTGCCGAGGCGGATCTGCCCATAGCGGTAATGCCCATCCATACCGCACACAACGGTGTTTTCTTCATCGCCCTCCACCCAGGCCATCGTGCACTCATTTTCCTCAAAATGCATGCGGATGCGATCAATATTACCCGCCCTGTCCTTCGTCATATAGGTTGCGGCGAAGGGGAGCACGCTTGTCGGGAATCCGATGAGATTGATGAGTATCTTTTTTCGCAGGCGGATCGTTCTGCCTTCAATGCGCTGCTCTATCTCACTGTGGAAGGAGGCCTTCTGCACCGGCAGCGCCGCTTGCACGCACATCGCCTTCAAATCCACAGCGGGAGAGTTCGGCACTTCTCCTTCCTTGAGGAATATGCCGGGGAAATGCCGCCAGATGCAATCCCGTGTTTTTTGCTCGCTGACTTCGGCACAGTTGATGACCAGCTGCGCATCGTAATCTTTGAAAACAATGCCGAACTGGGAGAACATTCCATCCGATCGGTATGTGTTTTTTGCGCCGCCGCATTGCCAGAAGCAATAGCCGTAGCCTGCGCTGGCATCGAGGTCTCGATTGGCAGAATTATCGGAATGGACCGATGTCGCCTCCTGCACCCACCGGGCGGGAATGACCTGCTTGCCCTCATAAACGCCGTTTTGCGCATAGCAGAGCGTAAACTTTGCAAAATCCTCCACCGGGAGCATCAAACCCCAGCCGCCGACTTCCACGCCATGGTGGTCCGTTTCCCAATAAGGCACAGGGATCCCCAATGGTTCATAGAGCCGCGGCGTTAAAAACTCCGTTACGGAGATGCCGGTAACGCGCACAAGGATCGCGCAAAGCATATAGATGTTTTCACTCACGTAGAGGAACATCTCCCCGGCTCGGAAATCCATGGGGCGTTAAAGAAATCCTTTATCCATCGATCTTTCGTTTTATCAAGCAGCAAGGAGGGGTTTTTACCGCTTGTCATCGTCAGCAGATGGCGCACAGTCATCTTTTCAAGCTTTTCGTCCGGTTGAGCGGGGCGGTATTCCGGGAAAAAATCGATCACCTTTGCATCCAGGGATAACAGGCCCTCCTCTACGGCAAAGCCGATTGCTGTGGAAGTGAAGCTTTTGCTGACGGAATACATCGCATGTGGTGTATCCCTCGTAAAAGGGGCAAAAAAACACTCCGCCGCAACCTTGCCATGGCGAAGTATCAGGAATGAGTGGTTTTCGATGCCGCTCTTCTTCATATCTTCCATAAACGCTGCCACAGCAACAGAAGAAACACCCGCCTCTTCCGGCGATGCGCTTCTTGGCAGATACTCTCTCTCTAGCACTCTCATCGTAACTGTCCTCTCCTTATTAAATTTTGAGAATATGATCCTCCAATCAAAAACAGGCAATAGAAGCCCAAAAATTACCTCCTTGTTATTATAACAAATAACTATAAATGATGCAAGCGGCATTTAAAAATCATTGGTTTTGCCCCTTTAAAAGATTCTGTTTCGCTTCCCATTGAAACTTTGGGCAGCCGTGCATTCCAAAGCGCTGCGCTTTCTGCTATAATAGATTAGAATTTGTATCAAAGCGAGGGAACTCCATATGGAATTGTTTTTAGCGGCGGCGGGTCTGATCGTGAGCGCCGCAGTGTTGATTCTTTTTTTGTTACGCAGCGGGAGGGAAAGGCAGGCACAGGATGCCCAGCTCCGGCAGATAGAAGCGCTTACAGCCCAGCAGCAGGCTTTTGGGCGGGAAAGCGCGGCTCAGCTTGCCGCTTTTGGCAAGCAGCTGGAGCAGCTTGCGCGTCAGACGGCGGATGAATTCGGCCGCAACCGGCGCGACACTCTGCAATACCAGCAGGCATTGCGGGAAGAAACCGGAAAGAGCCTGCGGGAGATGGCGGGGCAGCTTGGCGAGATGACGAGGGCAAATTACGAGCATCAGAAGCAGCTCGCGGAGGCGCTGCGCCTCTCCCTCGATCAGATTCGTACGCAAAACACGCAGCAGAATGAAAAGCAGAGCCATTTGATTGAAAGCGCGATCACGCGCATGCAGGAAAGCAACGAGAAAAAGCTCGACCAAATGCGGGAGACGGTTGATGAAAAGCTGACGAGCACTCTCTCCACTCGACTTGACAGCTCCTTCAAAACCGTATCTGACCAGTTGGAAAATGTGTATAAATCCTTGGGTGAAATGAAGGAGCTTTCCACGGGGGTGACAGATCATGTAACTGCCCTCAACCGTGTGCTGACCAATGTGAAGGCGCGCGGCACCTGGGCCGAAGTCCAGCTGGAGAGCATTTTGGATGAAACAATCCCACAACGCTACGAGCGCAATTGGGCGCCGCGGCCAAATTCTTCGGAGCGAGTGGAATTTGCCGTTCGGCTCCCTGCAAGCGACGAAAACGGCGCGGATACCTTCCTGCCGATCGACTCCAAATTCCCGATGGAGGATTACGTGCGGCTTTGCGATGCGGCCGGGCGGGCCGATCGGGATGGGGTTGAGTCAGCGCGCAAGGCGCTGGAAGCCCGCGTGCGCGATGAAGCCAAAGCTGTGCGTAAATACATCAACGAGCCGCTTACCACTCCATTTGCTATTTTGTACCTGGCAACCGAAGGGCTGTATGCAGAGATTACCTCCTCCCGCAGCGGCCTTTCTGAGCAGATTCAGAGCCAATATAACGTGCTGATCGCCGGGCCGACAACGATCACGGCGCTGCTCAACTCTCTTTCTATCGGCTTTAAGGCAGTCACTGTCAATGAAAAGGCGAAGGAGGTGCGCGAGCTGCTCGCCGCCGCCAAGGCGCAATATGGAAAATTCAGCGACCTGCTTGAAAAAGCGCGCAAAAAGATTGATGAGGCCGGGCGCACGATTGGGGATGCGCAAAACCGCAGCCGCTTGATTCAGAACAAGCTGCGCAATGTGGAGAGCCTCGACGCGGGGCTGGCCGATCGCCTGCTGCAAATTGATCCTCCGGAGGAGATCCAGCGGGAAGCATCCGCTGAATAACGGTCGTTTTTTCTATGGGAGGCCTCGTTCATGCAAGCAAACACACAGCCACGCAGGGCCGCTGTCAGAGCGGCCTTTCCCCACACCATTCCTGTGTTGACAGGCTTTCTGTTTTTGGGTGCAGCGTATGGCATTCTCATGAATAGCAAGGGCTTCGCTTTTTATTGGAGCATCCTTATGAGCGCCGCAACCTTTGCGGGCTCGATGCAGTTCGTCGCCATCAATCTGCTCACTTCTGCCTTCAACCCGCTCGCCGCGTTTTTTCTGACGCTAATGGTCAATGCGCGGCATTTGTTTTATGGGGTGTCCATGCTAGAGCAATATGAAAAAACAGGGTGGAAGAAATGGTATCTCATCTTTGGCCTGTGCGATGAGACGTTTTCAATCGTATGTTCTGCAAAAATCCCGGAGGATATTGACCAAAATTGGTTTTATTTTTTCGTCACGCTGCTCAACCAAAGCTACTGGGTGCTTGGCACGGCGCTCGGCGCGCTGCTTGGCGCCTTGTTTAGCTTTCCTACCACGGGCATCGATTTTGTGATGACCGCCCTGTTTTTAGTGATTTTGATCAACCAGTGGCGCGAGCAGAGCAATCACCTGCCGCCTGATTGGGGTGTTGGGCTCAATCGTCTGTCTGTTGCTCTTTGGGCCTGATCGTTTTCTTCCGCCTGCAATGGGTCTGATCCTGCTGCTGTTTACCCTGCTAAAAAAGCCGATGGAGCAAAAGGGGGAGAAAGTTTGAGAAAAACTTTATAAACGCTCTTTTGTGTTTTCAGGAATCAATTTTATTTCAGATTTTAGCAGCTTCACATCCGTGAAAATCTTTGGCGTAGCGCAAGAAAGGACTGGCGATCCGCATGATCTTTTCCCCTGTTCAAATACTGCTTACGATCCTCGCGGTTACGCTGGGCACCATGCTTACGCGCTTTCTCCCGTTCCTGCTGTTCCCCAACAGCAGCAAAACGCCAAAGTTTATTCGTTATCTCGGAAAAGTGCTGCCCTATGCGGTGATGGGCATGCTGGTTGTTTACTGCCTGCGCAACGTATCCTTTACCACAGCGCCTTTCGGCGCGCCGGAAGCGCTTGCGTTGGCCTGCGTGGCGGGCCTGCACCTCTGGAAGAAGAATACGCTTTTAAGCATTGGAGCCGGTACGACCCTTTATATGGTGCTCATCCAGTTCGTCTTTATATGAATCGAGCGGCAAGTGATGCAGTGAAAACCGCTCCCCCGTGTTGTGCGAAAGCACACCCGCGCAGTGCAAATCCGCCGCTCTGCCTGCCCGGGCGATTGCCGTATCAGCACACCTCGCAGAGCGCCCGGCAAAAAGAAAATCGACCACTCGGAAAAGCCTTTGACCGTGCGGACGGCCTGAAGACCGGAGGAAATACCTTCCCGCATTTCTCTGCGCCGCGCAGGAAGTAAAATAAAATCAGGATGGGCAAAAGAACGGCGCACACCCAGAAAACCGTGCGCAGAGGTGCGCTGGTGAAAAAGATCATGAAAACGCCTACACCCGCCAGCACACACACTTGGGCGAACGCCGGCAGGTATGCGCGCCACCCCTCTTTAGGCGGGATATGCACCGTGATCTCCGGGCAGAAGCCCTGCAACGAAGAGATCAAATTTTTTGCTCCACAGGCGGGATAGACGGGCATCAAAAGAGTTTCCTCCCCACGCCCGCCGGTACGGCCCGCATACAGCACGCCTACTTGAACCCGGCGGATGAACAAAAGCGGCGGCGTTTGCAGCATGGTAAAAGCGCTGAGCCCGGCATGGCGCACCACAAGCCGCCTTTTCACAATCAGGCCGCTTTGCGTGGCCAAGGCTGTGCCGTTTTGAAGCAGCGCAAAGCGGTGATATTGCTCCAGAAGTTTACACACATGCAGTGCCCAACCCAATAGCGCAAGGAGAGCGATGGCGGTTAGCAACGGTGGCACATAGGCGGCGGCCAGTCGCTGCGCGGATGTCAGCACGCCCCAAAGCCGCTCTTGCACAAGTTTGCCGAACAGGTTCCCCGCCCCGCGCAGAACGGGTGCGGCAGCAAAGAGGCCGAGCGCAAAATTAGAGGTGCTCAAAGCCGCCAGCAGGGTATCCCGCATGCGCATGTGGGATACTGGCTGGAAGGAATTTTTCCCTGCATAGGCTGTTAAAAGCGCTTTCGTATCTTGTTTGCCGAGATAAAGAGTCATGCCTTGCGCCGCTTTTCGCGCCGCTGCCGTTTCAATTTGAATCCGCTGTGCGCCGAAAAGGCGCAGCATTGGGCCGCGGCTTTCTCGCACTGCCGCAATGAGGGTTAATGGAATACGAAATTGCCTGCGGAAAAGCAACCCGTTTGAAAGCAGCAGCGTCTTTCCCTGAATGGCCCATCGCTGCGTTTTCCAGCGGAGAAAGGCCGCTGCAAAAATCAAAACAACAGCAATCAAAAGCGGTAATTTTTTAATAAACCCTGTCTCCTGCCATTCTATCATTCTGCGCACCAGCGGAAGGATTAGCAGCCAAAAAAAGCGTGGCAGCTGCGTCAGCACATAGGCAGGGTGCATCCGTTTCATTACAGGTTGCCCTCCTTTCCCACCCTGGTTAAGAGAGATAAAACTGCCTGCGCCTGCGCCTGCGTCATCCCGGGCAGTAGCATATGCATCCCTGCGCCCCAAAGTGCAACTCCGTATAGCCCTGCCATCCGGTAAAACGGCGTCCGATAAACACACGTATAAAGAGATTCCGGCCTGGGAAGGCGAATCATCCTTGCAAAAAATAAACCGCGGGTGATGGTGATCCCCTCTTCCTCCAACCGATAATGTAGCTTTCTGCAATAGCGGGGAATTAGAACCCAGATCATCAAGCAGATGCCCGTCAACATCGTAATAGAAAGCGCTCCTGTGGCTGGATACCGTTTTGCCAGCAGCCATAAAGGAAAAATGAGCAGGAGAAATAGGAGCCCCAATCGAGCCCGCCAAACGGCGGCCAGCTTTCGAGATGGCTGCAAATTGTTTCTCTCCCTTCCCCACAGGGCTTTTCTTAGAAAATAGGATTCCGCAGTCGGCTGTAAATTATCCTTTTTCAATTGAATCGAACGTCGAAATCCGTTATAGTAAAGGCAGCTTTTATTTTCCCCATCAACAGTATTTTGATTTTATACTAGAATAGAGAGGCGGATTTTTTCTTGCGTGTTTTGATTGATGCCGACGGCTGCCCTGTTCTGGGCTGCGCCATCCGGGTTGCCAAGCGGTTTGGCGTCCCAGTGCTGTTATTATGCGATACTGCGCATGAATTTACTCGGGAGGGGGCGCAAACCATAACCGTATCTAAGGGGGCGGACAGCGCTGATTTCGCATTGGTAAACCTCTTGCACCCGGGGGATGCAGTGATCACCCAGGATTACGGGCTGGCAGCCATGTGCCTTGCGCGTGGCGCGCTCCCCATCCATCAGGATGGCAAACGCTACACGGCGGAGAATATTGACGCGCTTTTACTCGCACGTCACACCGCCAAGAGGATCCGGCGCGCGGGAGGCCGGCTGAAAGGGCCAGCCAAGCGCACGCCGGAGCAGGATTCCGCCTTTGAAAAGGCATTTATACAGCTTTTGGAAGAACAGCAGAAAAAGGAGGACGGCACAGATGAGAACCTGCTTGACTTTCTTGCGGATACGGGGAGACCGGGGTGCCCCGCCGCCATTCAGGGCGAGGCGGAGGGTTTTCTGCTTTATGCAGAGCTCTATGCATGGGGTAAGGTAACGATCCGGCTCATCGGGTGCGGTTTCCGTGAAGGGGAGGTCTTGCCGCGGGGTGCGTTTATGCTGCACCGCTTTAGCTACAGATCGACGGGGGAGGTTTATGAGACGAGCCTCACTTACTCGCTCTTTGGTGAGGAAGCTGAGAACGTGCAAACACTTGATTTCACCTGCTCGCATATCAGGCAACGGAGCAGCTTTTGCGCTACACGGAGCATGTGGGGCTTCCGGCCGCCGCTCTTCTACGCGAACAGACCGCGATGTTCTCCCTACAGCTGCTAACAAAGGCCTACGCGCTGGATGACAGCGGCCTTACGCCACAGGAGCGGGAGCTGCTGGATGGCGCGTGGTTCGCGTGATGAATGCGCCGCCTGAATATGCGGATACGCTCGCAGCCTTGTATGGGGAGAATGGATTGGAGGAAGAAAGCCGCATTCGCGAAGTCCGCGCCTGCGCACAGATTGAAAGCAGCAGCTTTTTAAAGGAGACGATTGAAGCGTTCCATGAGGCTGATGAAATAGGGGACATCGGCCGCCTGCGTAAGGCACAGTCGGATTTATTCCGTATCCTGGAGGACCCGGCCAACCAGGAGCTGCACCGTTTCTACCATAGCCTGTTTGACGCTTTTTGCGGGCAAACGAGGCCTTTCCGCCACGCCGGGAGACCGAGGAGACACAGGCTTGCCTGCAAAACATGGACGCATCACTTCGAGAGTCTGGCTTTACGGGCAAATTCCCGCACTACCGCCGCCGCAGAGGCCAGAGGGGGGAATATCTCTCCTTTGCCTGGTCGCTCGATTTGGAGCAGGAAGAGCCTGCTGTAAGGCTGCATCTGGTTAGCGGCACAGCCTTTTTGAAAGAGGAGGCAGCGGGGCCGATCCCGTTTAAGCAATCCAATGCCTTTGATTGCGAATGGGCAACCTCCAAGGGGCATTGTGCGATCCTTGGTGCATTTTCCACGCTGGCGCAAGGGCAACAGCTTCTACAGGAGGCTGAACTGGCCTTTGCTGGAAAGGCGCTTCCGGTGGGGAGAAAGGTGCTGCCTACGAAAGCGGCGCTCTCCGCCGCGGGCTGGGGGCTTTGGCAGGCGGCGGGGTCACGCTGCTGCTCTATGCGCTGGTGGCTTGCGCTCTGTTTGTGGGGAAACTGATGGGCCGCGCGCCCCGTTGGCTGCTGCTGACACAGCTACGCTTTTGGGGCTGTTTTGCGCTGGCGGCCGTTTTGGCCGGCGCACTGACGGCGGTGATTATTGTATTCCATCTTAGCAGGTATCCGCTTGGCAAGCAGCGTCGTTCCAAAACGGCCCGATGATAGGGATAGGAGATGCATTTAGAATGATATCGTCCGAACAAGGCTTTCTGTTTGAAATGCACCTGCATACAGCAGGTGTGAGCACCTGCGCGCATGTGCCTGCGGAGAAGTCGATGCGATTATATAAACAGGCGGGGTATGCGGGCGTGGTGGTGACTGACCATATCAACAGCAGCACCTTTGCACTCATGAAGCACGCCTCGTGGAAGCGGAAAATGGACCACTTCCTCAAAGGCTACCGCCGCTGCAAGGAATTTGAGGAGGAGCATTTCACTGTGCTGTTGGGCGCGGAGCTGCGTTTCCACGGCAGCGACAATGACTACCTGCTCTTTGGCCTGACAGAGGATTTTCTCTACCGCCACCGCAAAATAATGGAGATGGACCCAGCTTCCTTCCACGAGCTCGCACAAAAGGAGGGGATTCTTTTTGTGCAGGCACACCCGTTTCGCAACGGGTTAAAGATTGTTGACCCCAAGCATCTCGATGGAATTGAAACCTATAACGGCAATCCACGCCACGATTCGCGCAATGAGATTGCCAAGGCCTGGGCGCAAAAGTTTGGTATGCTGGAAACCTCCGGCTCGGATTTTCACGAGCGGGAAGATTTCGCCCGCGGCGGCGTCATTTTTTCACAGCCAGTCCACACAGGGCGGGAGCTTGTTTCGGCTCTGCGGGGGCCGCATCGCATGAAAGAAATGGGGAAGGGATAATGGAGGCATTTTCCATGTTCGGAATCGCGGCGTTTTGTATCGCTGCCTGTATGCTGGGGTTACCCGGCCGAGTAAAAAAACTGGAAAGAAAAATTAGGCAAAGAGAACGTGAAGAGAAAGGGGGCTTCATCATGTCTGAGCTTTTAAAACAGCTGGAGGGCACCAAGTGCACGATTCGGCTCACAAGCGGGGTTGCGTTGCCGGGGGAATGCCTGGTGCTCGCAGTGGATACGGATTGGCTGAAGGTGCGTATCACTAGCAAAAAGGGAGTTGACACGACCAAGCTGATCCGCACAGAGGATCTTGCGGAGGTGACCTGCCTGTGACGGTGCGGCATGCACAAACCGGGGATATGCCAACAATTATTGAGCTTTTGGAACAGGAGCTCGGCTATCCGCAGGAGCGTTTGGTGCAAACGAATGCGCGGCTTCAGCGCATCCTCAGCCATCCGGATTACAGCACATTTGTCGCACTAAATGAAAGCACAGTAGTCGCTTCATTGGGCTGATGCGCTGTATCGCCTATGAATTCGAGGGAGATTATCTGCGAATTGCCGCAGTCGCCGTCCGGCAAGAGGAGCAAGGCTGCGGCGTGGGCGGCCTATTGCTAGAGCATGCGGAACGCTTCGCCAGAGCGGCTGGTTTTTCCTGCCTTGCGGTCAACAGTGGGCTTTCCAGGCTGCCTGCCCACGCTTTTTATGAAAAGCAGGGCTTTGTAAAAAAAGGCTATGGCTATGCAAAATGCTCCGGCCTTAATGGAATATTCACTTCTGCGTGATAACAGCAAAAGCTGCACATGCCGTGCAGCCTTTTGCTAATGTGTTTGTATCGTAGCGCCCTCTTGTTACTTCCGCTTTTTCACTGAGCGGATGAGGAATATAAATGGAATCAATGCAAAAATCGCCACCAATGCGCTGGCTAAAAAAATCTCCGGCGTGGGGACAGGTTTCACCTGGCCAAGCTCTTCATAGGTCATGCCCGTATTCTGGATTACGCCTGAGCCTATATATGGACCGGTTACCATCGGGAGCAGCACCATGAAGAACATCCGCACACCTTGGAATTGCCCGGCCTTATCCTCCGGCGTGAAGTCGCGGATCAGGCCGCTGACTGCGGAGGTAAGCAAAAGCGCCGCGCCGAGCATGATCCCGCCGACAATGCCGAACACCACCTGGCCGCCCTTATTACCGATCAGGTAAACAGCGATAAAACCTGCCAACAGCAAAATACCAGTGGGGATCAGGAAGGGTATTTTTCCTACCCGATCCATCAGCCTGCCCAAGCTCAGGCTGGAGACCATTGCAATTACGCCTGCAATGGCAATGACCGGAATATAGTTGGAAAATCCTAGATATTTCTCGATATAAATCAGTAGATACGGCATAAACACCTGCTGCGCCATGCTGATTATGCCGAGCGCGCAGAAGGTGATATATAGATTTTTATTCGCCCTCACAGTAGAGGGGCGGAACCCATAGATGATGTTGGAAAGATAGTTGCCGGATGCGGCTTTCAGCCTGGTTTATCCTTGATAATAAAGAGGCCGGCTATGCCGCCAAGCGACGTGAGCCCGCCGACAATAGCAAAAAAGAGTGTCCATTTTCCCTGCATGGTCAGCGGAGCAAGCGCGCCAAAAACGACCACCATAGCGAGCAAGGGCATAATGGCCAGCACGGTTTCGGTCTTGCCGCGGTTTTGCGGCTCAGTAACGTCTGTAATCCATGCGTTGAAGCGGCGTCGTTCGCTGTGGAGCCGAAAAAGGTCATGACGCAATCCATAATCACAACAAACACACCTGCCAGCATTACGGCATTTGCCGCTGGAAACAGCACGCTGGTGTTATGTACGGTAATCAGAGAAAACGCAAAGGTAGTAAAGCCCCAGATGATATAGCCCGCACAGATAAAGATTTTCCGCTTGCCGACCTTATCGGAGAGCGCTCCCATAAAAAGGGTTGTCAAAGTAGCGGTGATTGCGCTGAATGCCACCATAGAGGCAATCACGGTCGTGTTGCCTGTAATCGTATTGTAAACATATACATTGAAATACATGTTTTCGACTGTCCATGCCAATTGGCCGAACAGACCGAACACGATCAACGAGGCCCACACACGTGGGCTGAGTTTGGACGGATTCATATTTTCCCCTCCAAAATTCAAAAATATTTATGCAAAACAACATTGTTATCGTAACAGAAGCGATTCATAAAGTCAATAGAAGAAAGCGTCTTCTGCAAAAGGGGCTTCCGCCAAATGGCTCTACAAAAAAAGACGAAAAAAATGTAAAAAAGGACTTGCATTTTTATAAAGGCAGTGCTATAATAATCCTCGTCGCTAAGGAGCGCGGATAACGCTCCACAGTTGGTGCTTATGACGATGAGGGTCCACCCGTTCCCATCCCGAACACGGTAGTTAAGCTCATTCGTGCCGAAAATACTTGGCGGGTGACCGCCTGGGAAGATAGGTCAGTGCCGACATTTAGGAATTCAGCCACCCAATAGGGTGGCTGTTTTTATTTTTTAAAAAGTGAAATTACCGAACTTGCTTGCTAGCCTGCTAATCTACCCGATGCTCACACAGCTCAACAAAGAGACGGATGAGCCGGACGCTATCGTCAATGCCCAGGCTTGCACTGTCGAGCGAAAGCTGGTTGGTTTCCGCAAGGCCCCATTTCCATCCGGTATAGTAGGTATAGTAGGCGGCCCTGCGCTTATCCGTTTTTTTAATTAAGGCGGTCGCCCTGGCTTCATTCAACTGATAGAGGCGCATGATTCGCTTCACCCGCGCTTCCATCGGGGCATGGATAAAAATTTTTACACAGTGGGGATGATCGCGCAGGATATAGTCGCAACAGCGACCCACCAATACGCAAGCGCTTTTTTCCGCCAGCTCGCGCACCACGCCGCACTGTGTGGCAAAGAGCTTATCTGTCATGGATTCTTCTGGGAAGGCGGTAAATCCGTTCGGCGGCGTGTAGGAACCCGCTACCAGAGAGTAGAGCATGCTGTTGGTTGCGTTTTCATCCACATCGTCCAACAGCGATTGATCAATACCACTGCGTTGGCCCGCGAGTGCGATTAGCTCCTTGTCATAAAACGGGATGCTAAGCTCTTTTGCGAGCTTTTCTCCAATCTCCCGGCCACCACTGCCGAATTGACGGCCGATCGTGATGATTGATCGGTTATGTTCACTCATTTTTAGCCATCCCCTTCTTTAAATTTTGGGCTTTTTGCCAGCTTTATTATAACATATCTCCTGCAAAAGGGAAACGTTTTTTTGGCTTTGCGAGGCAGATTGATTGACGTGGAATCATGCTGCATGGTAAACTGGTTTTACAAAATGGAAACCGGGGTTTTTCCTGCCCGGCAGCCTAAATTGGAGGGATGGATTTTGGATTTCAAAAGCAGCCCGTTTTTGTATGTCCTTGGTTTTTGTGTGGTAGGGTTTATCATTGTGCAGTCCGTCTTTTTTCTGGTGCGTGCGTGGCGGCGCGGCAAACAGCTTGGGATGACGACAGCCACTCTGAAAAACACCGTAGTATCAAGCGCGCTGTTTACCATCGCGCCCGCGCTGGCAATCGTCGCCACAGTGCTGACGCTTTCAAAAGCGCTCGGCCTTGTGCTGCCATGGATCCGCCTGACTGTGATCGGCGCGATCCAATATGAGGTGCCCGCAGCGGAGGCGGCAATCAATGCCTTTGGGATCTCAACTGGGCTTTCCCAGCCTGTCACAGACCCTGAGGTGTTCGCCGCAGTCGCCTGGGTGATGACGATCGGCAGTATTCTTCCACTTGTTATCGTCCCCTTTGCGCTGAAAAAAATCCAAAAAAGCATCGGGAAGGTTTCCACCAAGGATCCAAAGTGGGCGGATACCATGGCTGCCGCCGCTTTTATTGGCCTGATTGCCGCTTTTATCGGGCGCGCGTGCTAGGAAAAGGCCAGCAGGCGTGATCGGAGACGGCGCCGGAATCCTGAGCGTTGCAACGCTTTTATTTGCCATTCTTTTTATGCTGGTTTTGCAGAAGCTCTGCACAAAGTTCACCCTGAAATGGCTGGAGCCTTTTGCTATGCCTGTGAGCATGTTTGCGGCTATGGGCATGGCGATGCTGTTGGCAAATGTGCTGCCGCCGGATATCGCTTTTCTGGAATGGAGAGGCTAGCTCAATTTAGATTAGCCGAACCCCAGAATTTTACAAACAGGTAGTTTTTTTGAAAAACACAACTGTTTGGGCAGCCGGCCAGAGCACAGCGGTATAATCATTTGATTTCTAAAAGCGCAAGAAAGGATGGCGCCCCTTATGAAAAATCGTAGCTATGAGGATTCCGTCCATTTTTACGGGCGGATCTGGACTGTCACAGCCCTCTTTGTTATGTTCTGTATTCCTATATCGATTTGTATCTATTTTAACGTGTGGCCAAAGGCAACCAAAGTGCTTGAAGGATTGCTGCCTGTTGCCATGCTGTTTTATCCCTCTGCGATCATCGAGGTGCTTACCTATGGGCCAATGCTCGGCTCAGGCGGCACTTATCTGAGCTTTGTGACAGGGAATATCAGCAATCTGAAGCTTCCCTGCGCGCTCAACTCCATGGAAAACGCAAAGGTGCGCGCCACCAGCGAGGAGGGCGATGTGATCTCCACAATTTCAATCGCCACTTCATCAATTGTGACCACCTTGATCATCGCATTGGGCGTTGTGGCGTTTAGCCCGATCCTGCCTTATATTACCGATCCAAACTCCGCATTTGCACCGGCTTTTCAGCAGGTGGTTCCGGCGCTCTTCGGTGCGCTGGGCGCAACCTATTTTGCAAAACATTGGAAGATTTCGATCCTGCCGATTGCGGTGGTGCTCATTGTACTGCTCTTTGCGGGCAATACGGCAATTGGCGTGTTGATCCCGGTCGGCGTTGTTGTGTCGCTGCTCGGCGCGCATCTTATGTATAAAAAGAAATGGTTAGATTAGCAAAATGCGGGCCGAACGGGTGGAGGTTTAAATAATTTGCCTGCTGTGGTGAGATGCGTTTATAGATTACGAAGATTCGATCAGTTCGCCCTGAGATCGGTGGTGAAAGAACGCCATCTTTTCAACTGCATTTTGTGGTTTTCAAGCACAAACAACGCTCGAAATGGGGCTGTGCCAAAACCGTACGATTCCGTGGACGGGAGTAAGAAAGGAAAGGTCATTGAGGATGAAACAGACGCCCCAAAAGGTTATGCTCGCCATGAGCGGCGGCGTGGATAGCTCTGCGAGCGCCATTTTGCTTTTAGAGGAAGGCTGCGAGCTGCTTGGCGCAACTTTGCAGCTGTTTCCAAAGCATGCAGCGAGCGGGAAGGCGCCTGCGGCGCTCCATCCGATATTGAGGATGCTCGCCGTGTTGCAGAACGCCTCGGATTCCCTCATGAGTGTTTCCTCTATTAGGTCGCTTCCGCGAGCAGGTAATCAATCGCTTTGTTAGCGAATACCGTGCGGGAAACACGCCGAACCCATGCATTGACTGCAACCGCGCCATCAAATTCGGCGCGCTTTTGGAGGATGCGATGGCACGCGGCTTCGATGCGATGGCAACTGGGCATTATGCCCGCGTAGAGCAGGATGTAAAAACCGGCCGGTGGCTACTGAAAAAGGCGTTGGACGATAAAAAGGATCAAACCTACGTCCTTTATCAGTTGACGCAGCAGCAGCTTGCGCATGTGCTTTTCCCGTTAGGGCTCTGCGCAAGCAGGAAGTGCGCGCGATTGCATCCCGGTATGGTCTTATCAATGCCCACAAACCGGATAGCCAGGATATCTGTTTTGTTCCAGATGGAGATTACGCCGCGTTTATCCGGCAAGATACAGGGCTTACTTTCCCGCAAGGGCGATTTATTGATGCGGATGGAAATACGCTCGGCACACACCAGGGGATGATCCACTATACAGTGGGCCAACGCAAGGGCTTGGGCATTGCATTTGGCAGGCCGATGTATGTCCTTGCGAAAAATGCGCAGGAGAACACGGTGATGCTCGGCCCGGATGAAGCGCTGTTCAGCCGGGAGATGCTGGTGGAGCGCCTCAATTTTATCTCCATCGAAGCGCTTTCCGCCCCGTTGCATGTGCGAGCCAAAACGCGATACCGTCATGCTGCCCAGCCGGCAACGCTTTATCCGGCGGGAGAAAACTGTATCAGGGTAATATTCGACGAGCCTCAGCGGGCAATCACGCCTGGGCAAGCGGCTGTTTTTTACGAAGATGATGTTGTGGTCGGCGGCGGGACAATTGCGGCCGCTTCCCGATAAGAGAAGCGCTTTTTTCAATCAGGATAACGGAAAATCCCCTTCTGCCATCTCGTGCAGAAGGGGATCAATTGCTGTATAAACAAAGCAAAGGCACAATATTTTGGGAGTATTTCTGAATCGTTTTCGTTATGATGGAACACTCCATTTTTGATAATCCATTTATGCGAAATGAAAATTTATACCGTCCCTTGCTGCGGCCAGCAGCTCCCACCCGGCCTGGCTCAGGCGCAGGTAATCCTTTGGAGCCTTTAGCACTTCATCGATCAAAAAACGAGTGACCAGCGGCTCTCATAAGGCTTTGAAGCATCGTCGCGGTAGGGGTTTGAGGCGAGCAGGCGCAAAATCTCCTCTGTTAGAGCCAGATCATTTAAGCGGAACAGCCGCTTCATCAGAAAGATCAGGCTATATTGATAGGTGTTGAGCCGGCCGAAAATGGCCCTGCGTAAGACGGCATTTGCTGGATGATATCCGTCATCGAGGCTTTGCATTTTTTGTGCAGGAGAAAGCGGGTGATGCATCTTGAGCAGGCGGCGGAGGCGGCCGGGCTGTTTCCGCTCCACTGCTCTTGCGCTAGAGCAAGCTCTGTGCAGAACGCTTCCGCTTCTGTTCTTTGGAAAAGTGTTAGCGCTTCCACATGGGCAGAAAGCTCCCTTTCACGCTCCAGCATTTCCGCTGCCGTTTTGGGCAGCGCGCAGGCGCCTGGGGGCGCGCAGTCAATCATCTTCAGAAACGTCCTCCCCATAGGCGCAAACCAGGTCTTTATAGTGCCGGCCCTTCTCTTCAAAATTTTTATAAATATTATAGCTGGATGCGGCAGGGGAGAAGAGACAGGTTGCGCCCGGTAGGGTATAGGCATATGCGGCCTTTACCGCCTGCTGCATATCCTCCGCACGGAAGAGATTCTTACCAGTTCCCCAAGTGCGAAGTGTATCCAAAATTTGATGACCGGTTTCCGGCAGGCCAATCAGATTGCGTACGCTGGAGGAGGCGAGCGCTTCTTCAAATGCGGTATAATCCAGGCCACGGTCCATGCCGCCGAAGATCAGCGTATCTACATTTTCGAGCGCCTCTATCGCACACATGACGGCGTGCGGGATCGTAGCGATCGAATCATTATAAAAAGAAATCCCTTTAAATTCACCCACATACTCCATGCGGTGCTCAATGCCCTTGAAATTCTCAATCCCCTGTAGGATTGCTTCCCGGCTGGCCCCAAGGCATTGCGCCGCCGCGGCCGCAAAGCGGATATCTTGGCGGCTGTGCTCGCCCTTGAGGTTTGGGTTGCAGTAGAGGAGCTTGCGCAGAAAGGGCGTATCCCCCTTCTCTCCAATTCGGAGCACGCGGGCGGGGAGCGCCGCCAAATTGATCAATTCACCAAGATCCTGCTGATCGTTGCAAAGGAAGAAATCTCCGGCCTTTTGATGGCGGACGATATTCAGTTTGGCATTCGCATAGCCTGCGAAGCATGGTAGTGATCCAGATGCTCTGGATACAGGTTGGTCAGCACGGCCACATGCGGCGAGCAGGAGGTGAATTCCACTGATGGGAGGACATTTCTACCACAGCTGTCATCGTTTCCGCAGCCTCGATATCCTCAAAAACCGGCACGCCAATGTTACCGATCAGGCAGCTCTCTATTCCAGCAGCCTGTAGGATCGAATAGATTAGGGTAGAGGTTGTTGTTTTGCCCTTTGTGCCGGTGATGCCAACCACACGGCAGCGCGCAAAACGAAGGAACAGATCAAGCTGGCAGGTCATCTCAACCGAAGAGGAAATTTGAAGATCACGCACTGTAATCCCCGGGCTTTTAATCACAAGATCATAGCGGTTTATCGCCTCCAGATAATGAGCCCCGCAATGCAGGGTGACGTGCGCATCCTCGAGCGTTACCGGGTTTTGATCTGCAATAGAAAGCTCTTTTTCCGGAAAGTGGCGGCGAATATATTGATAAGTGGAGCGCCCCTCTCGGCCGAAGCCGAGCAAGAGAATCTTTTTTGGGGCGAGATAGTCAAGCAATGCCTGCGGCATAATTGTGCATCTCCTTTATATAAGGCTGAAAAGCAGCCGGGATTTCGTGCTGTGGGTTCCATGCGTTGAGAAGGCTGCCGTCTGAGGAGAGGGCTTCCCAATCGGCGTGCTGTGTAAAATATTGCAACAGGGCTGGCAGCGCTTCTCCACGCGCTCGGTATTGCCGGGCGGCGAGGGCGAGCGCAAAGCGGAGCTCCTCCTGCGTGCCGACACATTCAAAGGGTTTTAGGGGAGAAAAGCCCGCCAGGCCATCAAAAATTTCCCGCAGCTCGTCTCTTTCCAGCAGGTTTTCGCCAAAAATTGCTGAGAGCTGCTCCGGCGGCAGGAATGGGGATAATATGCCGCATACAAACAGGCATTTCGCGCAGTTGCGGCACCACACGTTGCGTTTGCTGCCTGCGTTGCAACTGCGGAAAACCGCATGATACTGCGGAAGGGCGGCGAAATATTTTGCAATTTGCAGCTCGTTAAAGGGGCGCAAAAGGCTGAAATAATGGATATCCGGCATTAAATTTTTATGCGCATATTGTTGAAAATCATGCTCAAACGCAAAGGATTTGGAATACTGATGGTTGACGGACGCGCCGCTGAGGTTCCCCTCGTTGGCGCTCGATTCATTGGAGAGCACAATATGCTCCGCGCCGATCAAATAAGCGGTATAAAAGCTGAGGAAGGCCACAATTGCTGAAAAGGGCGTGTGGCCATTCAAAAAGCCCTCACGGTTGCGCTCCAGGAGCATTGGGTCAATTGTGCGTAAAACGTGGATCATATCGCCTTGCTATAACCGGCAGTTAGCGCACACTGATTGCGCGCTTCTTGGAAATTGACCATAAATAATCGGTTCTGCGGGTGAAATGCCCGCATCAGCTCCAGCGTAACACAGGAGTCCTTTCCGCCGCCGACGGGAATCAAATTGAGATGACTGTTGCAAAACGGCTCGTGGGGAATGGCTCTGCCGCAGGGCCTCCAGGGTGAGGAACGTATCATAATCCGCCTCGATCCCGTTGCGAAAAAAGAACTCGCCAAGGCCATTGAAATAGAGCCTTTTCCAAAAGGCGTTGTCCGCCTCGTCCAACCCGCCGCACTCCACAACCACGCGGGGCGGGCAGGCACATTTCCAGTAGCTGATGAGTTCTACCATGCCAAGGCTGAAGAGCATCCGCTGCGCGGCCTGCGAATCCGGGGCGTTTTTGATTTGGAGCGGCGCTGTATCAATCCGCAGCGTAGGGCGGAAGCGGCAAAGATTTTCAATTTCAAAATCATAGCGGACGCAAAGCGCATCCCCCTCCTGCGAGAGGGAGAAACCGTGGTAGTAAAAGACCGGGTAAGCCCGGCGAAAGGCGATGTATTTTTTCTGGTTTTCCATGCGGACAACCCTTTCTTTCTGTCGATTCATCCGTGACTCGTTTCTATAATAAATTTCTATAAAATTGTAACAGGTTCCAAACAGAGCGTCAAGGCGAAAGAAGAGGATTTTTGGGGAAAAGTAAAAAATGAGACGGGTATTTTACCCGCCTCATTGTGGAAGCCTACAAATATTTTGGTCAAAAAAGAGAAAGAGCAAAAATTTTTCCGTTAAAATAATCTGGAGATGTTGCCATCTGCATCCACGTCGATCTGATTGGCGGCTGGCGTTTTGGGCAGACCGGGCATCGTCATAATATCACCCGTCAGCGCGACGATAAAACCGGCGCCAGCGGAGAGGGAAAGCTGCTTCACCGTAATTATAAAGCCTGAAGGCCTTCCGAGCAGTGCGGGATTGTCGGAAAGAGAATATTGTGTTTTTGCCATGCAGACGGGTAAGTTACTTTGCCCGAGCGCCTCAATTTCCCGAAGCTGCTTTTCTGCCTGAGCGGTTAAGGCAACGCCGTCCGCCCCATAGATTTCCCGGGCGATCGTTTCAATTTTTTCCCGGATCGGCCGGTCGGTTTCATAGAGGCAGTGGAAGGCGGAGGATTGCTCGCAGGCCTTCAGCACCTTCTGCGCGAGCGCAACGCCGCCTTCACCGCCTTTTGCGAACACCTCGCTTAGTGCATATTCCACCCCGAGCGATGCACAATATTCTGCGAGAAGCTGATTTCAGCCTCTGTATCCGTATAGAAGCGATTGATCGCCACAACGACGGGAATGCCGAATTTTCGCATATTTTCGACGTGTGCGCCAAGGTTGGCGAGGCCGGCGCGCAGCGCGTCCAGGTTTTCCACAGAGGTTTCCGCTTTGGGTACGCCGCCGTTATATTTCAGCGCGCGCAGCGTGGCGACCACCACCACTGCGCTTGGCCGCAAGTTGGCATAGCGGCATTTGATATCAAAAAACTTTTCCGCTCCGAGGTCGGAGCCGAATCCCGCCTCTGTGATGCAGTAATCGCCGAGCTTGAGAGCGAGGCGCGTTGCCGCGACGGAATTGCAGCCGTGGGCGATGTTGGCGAACGGCCCGCCGTGCATCAGAACGGGCGTGTTTTCGAGCGTCTGCACGAGATTTGGCTTGATGGCATCCCGCAGAAGGGCGGCCATGGAGCCGGTTACGCCCAAGTCATCCGCATAAACCGGAGAATTGTCATATTTGTAGGCGACAAGGATGCGACCGAGCCGTTTTTTGAGATCCGTCAAATCATCCGCAAGGCAGAGGATTGCCATGACTTCGCTTGCCACGGTGATTTGGAAGCTGTCCTCCCTCGGCACACCGTTTATTTTGCCACCCAGGCCTACGATGCAATGCCGCAGCGCGCGATCGTTCATATCCATGCAGCGCTTAAAAACGATGCGGCGCGGGTCGATGCCGAGTGAATTGCCCTGCTGAAGATGGTTATCGATGCATGCGCATAGCAGGTTGTTCGCAGCGGTGATGGCATGCATGTCGCCGGTGAAATGAAGGTTGATGTCCTCCATGGGCACGGCCTGCGCGTATCCGCCGCCGGCCGCTCCGCCCTTAATGCCGAAAACGGGGCCGAGAGAAGGCTCACGCAGAGCGATAACCGTGTTTTTGTGAAGCTTTGCCATCGCTTCCCCTAAGCCGACTGTCGTTGTCGTTTTGCCTTCTCCGGCGGGTGTAGGGTTGATGGCGGTGACAAGGATCAGCTTGCCGTCCGCCTTGCCGGCGAGGCGTTTCATGATCGCAGGGGAAAGCTTTGCCTTAAAGCGGCCATAGGGCTCGAGCTCCTCCTCGCTGATTCCGAGCCGCTGCGCAACTTGCGTGATCGGCAGAAGGGAGGCGTTTTGGGCGATTTCGATGTCAGTGAGCATGTCAAAGTTCCTCCTTTAAAATGTGGAGTCCGGTTCAAATTAAAAAAAGTATAACATATTTTTCCCTCTCCAACAAGAAAAAGCAGTTGTATAAACCTCGTAAAGCGCGGTCAGAATAAAGACGGAGGTGCGATGATGATCAAGAACGATTATAATACACAAAAAGAAA
>ENA-OQEN01000006-OQEN01000006.1-human-gut-metagenome-genome-assembly--contig:-NODE-6-length-67075-cov-4.324521_pt1 | contig 67075 bp, 76 predicted proteins | sample MGYA00242791_ERZ504627 | MGnify/ENA primary metagenome ERZ504627 (study PRJEB26092, sample SAMD00036316) | human gut metagenome | host: Homo sapiens | study: EMG produced TPA metagenomics assembly of the... | reverse complement strand
AACAAAAAAAACACAACACGGTGCAGCAAAAAAAAGAAAAGCCGCACACAGAGTTTTTGCGTTGTTGATTTCCGCGCTTGTTGTCATCGGCATTGCTTTTGCCGCTGTGCTGATAATTAAACGGATAAATACTGTTGCACGGAAAAAATCGCTCCCGATTCGTCCGGAAACCGAATATGCATACACAGGCGACGGTTTTGTTTATATTGAAGGAAAGACGTTGAATTTTTACAGCGTAAAAAACGAAGACAAAAACTATTCAATGTCTGTTGAAGCTGATAATGTCAAACTCGTCGGAACGGATAAAATTAAAGTTATATACAACTCCTCTTCGATTCAAATTATCGGCACAAGGTTCGACAACATGTTGAACGGTGAATTAAAAAAGATAGTTTGCGGAGATAAATACGTTGCTGTTTACCTCAAAAACGAAAACGGAACGCACTCTTTGCGCGCTTTCAATTCGTCCGGAACGCAATGCTGGCAGCGGGATTTCAGCACGACTGCATTACCGATTTCGGTTTTGAGAGTTCGGTTTCTCCTGTTTTGTGGATGTCGGAGCTTTCAACAGTCGGAAATTCATTTTCAACGTCGATTTCGCTGTATGATTTAAGCCGTGAAAGCGTTATCGGAATTATTTCGGTTCAACAACAGATTGTTAAAAATGTTTTCATCACAAAAAAGAGTATTTTTGCATTCTGCACCGATTATTTGATTCGTTTTGACAGGGGGACGAATGCAGAGGCATATCGCGTTCTCTGCTATGGATACGATTGCCTTTCCGCCGATTTGAGCGGCGGAAGAATGTATTTGCTTCTTGACAAAACCCCATTGGAAAACTCATCCGGCAGCAGCTCGGAAACAAAGGGGGTCGGTGAGTACAGAATCCTTTCGGTCAGCGAATCACGGCTTGCGGAGGAGGCGAGCTGCACGATCACAAAGCCCGAGAATGTTGTTTATGCCTGTATGATGCGGGACAGAATCTCGATTATCAAAAATAACCAAATTGATTTTTACGGTATTAACGGAAAACTGCAAAAATCATATTTCTTTGATTCGCCTGTTGACAGTGCTGTAAAACTTGATAATAAAAATATATTAACGGTGAGCGGCAGTGAAACTGCTCTTTATAACATAAGGTGAAAATGCCTTACATCCATGTGATTAAGGCGTTATATCGGAGGTATTATCATTGAACATAATTGATTTTTTGATTATCTTTATGATTGGATTGTACTTCGTATCGGGCATGTACAAGGGCTTTGTATGGAGTGCATCAACTTTGGGGGTATCAATCGTGGCCTGTTTGTTGGCTTTTTTGCTCATGGGGACGGTTTCGAACTCGATAATTAAGAATGAAAAGCTCTACAATTCAATGTTGAGCTACACGGAAGGTTCGGAAGCCATTTACGACGTTGAACTTGTCAAATCTGACATAAAGAGTTTATCTAATTCCGAAATTGACGAGGTCATGAGCAGGTCAAACCTTGCTTATCCGCTTAAAGAGCGTGTTTATGAAAACATAATGACGGAGGCCTTCAAAGCGGAGGGAATAACAACGCTCGGCGATTATTTCAACGAGAGCATTGTTCGTGTGATAATAAATATTGTTGCATTTATTATTGTTTATTTGGCTGTGCGCGTTTTATTCACATTTGTGATTTGCTGGCTGGATTACGCATTTATTTTCCCGCAGCTTCGCAAAGTTGATTTCATTATCGGCGGAGCGGTCGGGCTTGCAAGGTCAATCATCGGGATCTGCGTAATATTTATGCTGATGCCGATTATTTTGACGGTGCTTCCGTTTGATGCAATTGAACAACTTGTTTCGTCGAGTGCGATTGCGTCATTCTTCTATCAGTCAAACATCCTCCTTAAACTGATTCCGGGTGTGTAATCCGCATAGCTTGTATGCAAAATTCGAATTATCTTTCGAACGAAAAAGGCAGCGGCGCCGTTTGTTATTCAAAAGAAACGCTGCATTCGGCCGAACTCGCTCCGGGCGAGCGGATTGATGATTTACAGCTTAACGGACTGAGCTTGATTCAGTCTGCGGACGCGTTTCGATTCGGCACGGATTCTGTTCTGCTTGCGCATTTCGCGCATGTTAATGCGAAGGAATACTGTGTTGACCTTGGCGCGGGCGCAGGTGCGCTGAGTTTTTTGCTTCACGGCAGAACAGGCTGTCGAATTCTTGGAATTGAAATTGACGCACGGCAAGCGGATCGTTTTTTGCGTTCCGTTCGTTTAAACGGTTTGAACGAAGCTGAAATTACTGCAGTTAATGCTGATTATATAGATTATTCATTAAAATCGAAAACAAAGTTTGATTGTGCAATTTGCAACCCGCCTTATCATCAGCATGATTGCGGCGCGATTTCCCAAAAGGGGGCTGCAACGCATGACATTGCCGCTCCCATAAAAGAAATTACAAAAGCTGCTGCGAAACTTCTTAAATATGGCGGTAAATTTTTTATGTGTTTTCCCGCAAGGCGGCTGTGCGATGCTTTTACTGCGCTTTCGTCCGCCGGGCTTGAGCCTAAACGGCTGCGTCTTGTTGCAGGCAAGCTGGAAGCCGCGCCTTATCTTGCGTTGATTGAAGCAAAAAGCGGGGCAAAAAGCGGATTGATTATTGAAAATAATTTGATAATTCACGATGAAAACGGGGAGTATTCACCCGAGGTGGCTGAGTTCTATGGAAAATAAAAAGATACCCGCAAAGCTTTATCTTTGCGCAACCCCTATAGGCAATCTTGAGGATATAACGCTGCGTTGTCTGCGCATTTTGCGCGGCGCGGCTGCGGTGTATTGTGAAGATACGCGAAACACCCTCAAGCTTATGAATCATTTTGAAATTAAAAAAACTCTTATAAGCTGCCATGAACACAATGAGGAACAGCGCGCGAATGAGATTGCCGAACGTGTGCGCGGCGGCGAGGCGATAGCTTTTGTCAGTGACGCGGGAATGCCGGGGGTCAGTGATCCGGGCAGCCGTCTTGTCAGGTTTTTTGTTGAAAACAATCTCCCGTTTGAGGTGCTTCCGGGCGCAAATGCCGTTTTGACGGCGTGGGTAATGAGCGGGCTTCCGACGGAGTCGTTATATTTCTGCGGCTTTATTCCCCGCAGCGGTGCTGAACGCAGCGAAGCCGTTGAAGGATAAAGAACAGCGAAGCAACGGTTGTTCTTTATGAAAGCCCACATCGTGTTGCTGCAACTTTTGCTGATTTTTCTGAACTTTTTCCAAATCGTGAATGCGCATTGGTACGGGAAATCACAAAGACTTTTGAACAGGTCATACGCGGAACGGCGGCGGAGCTTGCCGCACGGTTTGCGGAAAACGAACCAAAGGGGAGTGCGTTATTGTAATTTCTCCATGTGATAATAATATTGCAGCTGATAATACAAAACTGCGTGAAACTGTCGGTATTCTTCTGAATGCCGGAATCGGTGCAAAAAGCACGGCAAAAATCGCCTCAGGCATTTTGAACGTTCCGAAAAACGAGGCGTACAGGCTCGCTCTTGAATTATCGAATGAATAAGCGTTCCCGTATGCGGTATTGAAAATTAATACACAATACAAATAAAAAGCAGTGCCGCGATTTGAAGCACGAGGAAAAGCGGCATAAGAATCACAAATTTCATGTGCTTCGTTTTATGCTTGAATATACGCATACCGAGTACGGAACCGGCTGCACCGCCGAGGAACGCAATAATAAACAGCGTTTTTTCAGGGGTGCGCCATTTTTTATTGATTGCTCGTTTTTTATCGATTCCCATGGACGCAAAACCGATTATCGACATTATGACCATGTAAATAACTATAATTATCTTGTAATTAAAATTAGGCATTTTAATTCTTTCATTTGTTTTCTCTTCCGAAGAATTTATCGGCGTCAACCGCACGCGGCCGCCTGTAGCGGCAGCCGGCGGTGGTGTCAAAACAGCAGATACTTATATACGGACAGTATTTACATGCTGTTTTCCCGTGATACTCCGTCGGACTGACCTCTATCCGTCCGCGCATAATTGCACGAAGCGTTTTTCCTGCAATTTTTTTTGCAAATTCAAGGGTTTCTTCCATTTCATCCTCATCCGCAAGGCTGCCCTTAAACATGCCTTCCTTTTTTGAGTAACGTACACCGTACAGCACATCGGAGCTTCCCGGAAAAGCGGAATCCATTGCTTCGAGTATGTTTTCATCATTTAATGTCAAACCGTTCATCCTGAAACTGCGTTGAATTTCAGTTTCCGCTTTGTCTTCGCTGATGCCCTCACTTGCCTGTGCGTCGCCGATATGCAAATAATACATTCCTGCTGCGAAGAGCGGGTTATTGGTTTCTTTCCGCATTGCGTTCTGCATTGCGGAAGCGTACAGCGGCAATTGAATGCGCAGCCCGTTTGCAAGTTCGGTATAGTCAAATGTTTGACCATATGTTTTATAGTCAATTATGCGAATAAACTCTTCGTTTGACGGTGAAACGTATTTGTCAACGCGGTCGGCAATGCCCGTGATGCTGTAGGTCACGCCGTTTTCCGCTTGAATGCGCAGCGGCGGATAGGCATCGTTGTCGTGGCCGAAATTGACTTCACTTGCAAACGGTCGAAATTTGCCTGCGTTGATTTGTTTCACGACAGCAAGAGCGGCAGTTTCAACAAGCTCGGCAATGCGCTGAAATTCCGCCCGCATTCTGGCAGAATCAAGCAAAATTCCATTATTGTGTTCGATCATCATGGGCGGAAGAATCCGTTCAAGCTTTTCGTGGATATCCGCTGCGGAAATCGTTGAAAAATCGCAGTTGCTGTTCAAATATTCCTTTATCAATTTATCAAACGCTTCGTGAATGAAGCTGCCGCGGTCATTCGCTTTTTCCGTTCGCTGCGGCCGCTCCTTAAGACGCATTCCGAACTGTATCAGATAACGGAACGGACATTGATTGAATGTTTCAAGCCGTGTTGCGGTGCCCATCAGCTGCCTTCCGTAGAGCCGCATGGCCGTTTCACTTCCGAGCGCAGCGGGGGAGTTATCATTGAAAAACATTTTATCGAGCATATCGAGACGCGAAAAATAGCTTTCACTGCCCGAAAAATGTGAGTACAGACTGTTCAGGCTTTCATTGATTTCGCCGCTGTCAATCATGTTTCTTATGCCCGATGCAAGTTCGGCAAATGCCGCCGCGTCCGTTTCACCGGCATGGTTTAATGAAGCGGTTGATGTTTGCTTTGCATTGGGAAAGATCCTGCGCAGGCGGCTGATCATCCCGGAAGGTGCGGCGGCGGTTGAACCGATTTCATTGCTGTACGAAAAACGAAGCATGTCCGTTGCTTTTGATATTACTGAATATACACGCAAATTTTCAGAGCCGTTCATGCTTTTTGTGCTGTCCCAAACGGTAATGCCGGCATTTTTCATGCGCAGAAGGTCACTGTCGTTCAGTATTGCATTATCGCTTTTGCTTTCGGAACAAGCCCCTCATTCATGCCGAGTATCAACAAGAATCTGCACTTTGAAACATGGATTTTATCCATATCACCGATGATTACCTGATCAAGCGTGGTGGGGATAATGCCGATTGAATAGCTCATCAATCCTTCTTCAATGATTGACGAGAACTTGCTTAAACTTATCACCTCGTCATCAAGAATTGCAAACAATTGATTGAACATTTCAATAATTGTATCATAAATCTGCCGATTTTCGACGGCGGAATCCAACTGCCCTGCTTCGGCAAGCTCTTCACAGTATTGCTGAAGTTTTTCTGCAATACCTAATTTTGTAAGATAGTTAAAAAGCGCTTTGATTCTTGTGCGTGCATCTTTGCCCGTCGAAAGCTCCGCTTTAAGTTCAACCAGGGGTTTTGCAACTGTTCTTCTTGATTCTTCGATGCTTTCATCGATTTCCACATTTAAAAACTCACTCAGCGGCGCATCATCATAAAGCCTGCTTCCGTTCAATCCGAATTTCAGGATATGATTTTCGAGCCTGTCGCATTCGTCATTTGACAGGGCGGTCAGCCCTGTTTTAAAAACGCGAATAAAATCTTCGCTGCGAAAATTCTTTTCCGCGCAGCGGAGCGCGGCAAGCAGCAATTCGGAAATCGGATGGGATGAAATCGGGCGCTTTGAATCCATAAAATAGGGGATTGAATATGCATCAAAAATACGACGTATTGTTGTTGAATATCCGTCGGGATCGCCAAGCACAACCGCAATATCGCGAAAACGCATACCGACTTTGACGGCGTTCCGAATCGCTTCCGCGGCGGCGCGAACTTCCTGTCGTCGGTCCGATGCGGAGTGAATTTCGATGGAATTCGCTGTTTCGTCGGGATAAGATTCAGAAAAAATTCGGTAGGGAAAAGCGAATAAATTTTTTTCAAGATGAAGAAGCGCACCGGTTTGGTGCAGCATTTTGTCCTGCATTCGAATAACATTTGTTTCGCATTTCATTTCGCCCGCAATTGCCGTTAACTTGCGGTATGCGTCAAAATCCGACTCAAATATTCTTCTGTCGGGCGCACTTCCTGTTATGTCAATTCGAAATGTGATTGTGACTGATTCCGCAACGGAAAACAACACTTTGATTATGCCGATTATCTGCGAATTCAGCATATCCGGCGCATCAATAAAAACGTCCGTACCGACTGCGGAGGAGCGGGGGAGTCGTTCTGTCAGAGAATTCACCAAATCTTCGCCGTCAATATATCTGCCTTCGGTATATTCATTTGTTTTTCTGTAAATCAAGGCGAAATCCGACAGTTTTTCACGCAAGCGCGCAGGAAGATTGTCTGCGGATAACAAATCATCCGGCGTAATCGAAAATCGCTTGCATTTAAGTATTATTTCATCACATTCCTTTGAAAAGCCCCTGTGTTTTGAAACGCGTGAAAATGCGGTGAGTTCGCTGCTTGCCTCGTCAACAATGCGGCGAACGAGCATTTGCCGTCCCTGCGAGGACAGAAAGGTTTTTCGGTTTCCAGTTTCGGTCAGTACACGGCGTGCAAGCGTTGTGAACGACAGAACGGATGTGTAAAGAATGCCGCCTCCGATGTATTCGGAAAGCGAACGTTCGGTTTCGAACGTTGCTGTCGGGAACTATGAGAACAGAGCGTTTTGCTGCTTTTTCGTTGCGGGCAATATGTGAATATATACTGTGTGTCTTTCCCGTTCCGGCGCGTCCGATGATGAAATTGACTTTTGCAGGCATATTTCCCTCCTGTGTGCAAAACTTGAAAATTATCCACATTTTATTGCGAAACTGTGGATAATTTCGCCCAAAAACGAGCTGACCGTTAAAATCAATTAGTGGTTTGCGAATAACCTCAGAGCGGATTTTTTGCGGCAACACCCGGGCGTCGCGGGTATTTTTTGGGCATTGTTCCGTGTTTTTTTATCAGAACGAGTGAGCGCGCTCCCCATTCAGTGTCAATTTCTCGAATTTCGGCTGTTCCGTTAAGACATTTCAGTGCGGACTCGGCCGCTTTGAGCTCTTCGGCGGCCCCGGGCTTTGTACATCAGCGAATATCCTCCGTTTTTCAGAAAAGGGAGCGTCCATTCGGCGATTGTGCCGATGTTTGCAACAGCACGGGTCAGCGCAATATCGAATTTTTCGCGCAGTTCAACACTTTGAGCGGCATCCTCTGCGCGCGCATGAACGGCGGAGCAGGGGAGGGACAGTTCCGCGGCAACGTCATTTAAAAAAGCAACGCGTTTATTAAGCGAATCAAGCAGGGTAAGCTCTATATCGGGGCGCATTATAAGCAGCGGGATGCCGGGAAAACCCGCCCCGGTGCCGACATCAATGCATTTTGAGCCGTTCGGAATCAGCTTTTCGCCGAGAAGACTGTCGGCAAAATGACGCTGAACAATTCCGAACGGATCGGTAATTGCGGTCAGATTCATTCGGTTGTTGTAATCAATAAGGAGTTCGTAATAGCGAACAAACTGATTCTGACAGTGCTCGTTTGCCTGCGGGATATACTCCCGAATCAGTTTTCTCATAAGCGGGCTGTCGGTTTCAACTTGTTGTTTCATATTTTTTTGTCCTCCGTAACTGTTTCATTTTCGGAATATGCCGTGTTTTGCCCGTTCTGTTTCAGTTTTATCATCAGAACCGCAATATCTGCGGGCGAGACTCCGGAAATTCGGCTTGCCTGACCAAGGTTTGCCGGGCGCATTGCCGTCAGTTTCTGGCGCGCTTCAAGGCGAAGACCGTTTATTGACTCATAGTCGAAATCAGGTGGAAGCAGCATGTTTTCCTGATTTTCAAAACGCCGAATATGCTCGTTTTGCTTTTCGATGTATCCGCCGTAATGCGCATCAATTTCAATCTGTTCGCGTGCCTCATCGGAAAGCGGCGGCAAATCGGGACAGAGTTCAAGCAAATCGGTGTAGCAGATGTTTTTGCGTTTTAAGAGCGTACCGAGCCGCACTCCAGTGATAACGGGACTTTCATTGCGCGAGGCAAGCAGCAGGTTCAGTGTTTCGGTCGGAGGAACGGTAGCTTCAAGTGCACGTTTTGCAGCTGCAATTTCCTCCTTTTTTCGCATCAAACGCGCATATCGTTCGTCACTGATGAGCCCTGTTCGCCGTCCGAGTTCGGTAAGCCGCAGATCGGCGTTATCCTGCCGCAGAAGCAGGCGGTACTCAGCGCGGCTTGTCATCATTCGGTATGGTTCGTTTGTTCCTTTTGTTGATAAGTCATCCGCAAGCACTCCGATATAGGCATCGGAACGGCGAAGAATAAGCGGCGGTTCCTCCGAAACATACAGCGCAGCATTAATTCCGGCAAGCAGACCCTGTGCCGCTGCTTCTTCATAACCGCTTGAACCGTTCAATTGACCCGCAAAAAACAGTCCCGGAATATCCTTTGCACCGAGTGTAAGAGCAAGTGCGGTCGGGTCGATACAGTCATATTCGATTGCATAGCCGTAACGCATGATTTCACAGTTTTCAAACCCGGGAAGGGTGCGCAGCGACAGCTGCTGAACATCGCGGGGAAGGCTTGTCGAAAAACCCTGAACGTACATTTCGTTCGTTTGATTTCCTTCGGGTTCAATAAAAAGCTGATGTCTGTCCTTGTTTGGAAAACGAACGAGCTTATCCTCGATTGACGGACAATAACGCGTTGGAGAGGCGTGTATTTTTCCGCTGAACATCGGCGAGCGTTCAAGGTTATCAAGGATAATCCGGTGTGTTTCGGCATTCGTATAGGTCAGATAACAGCACTGTTGTTCTTTTTTTGTTCTCCGTCAGAAAGGAAAATGCGGAATCGGAACATCGCCGAACTGCTCTTCCATTTTCGTGAAATCAAGGCTGTTTCTGCTGACGCGCGGGGGAGTACCTGTTTTGAATCGGCGAAGGTTAAAGCCCAGTTCTTTGAGTGAGCTTGAAAGGCTGTTTGAACGCGCGAGCCCGGAAGGCCCCTGTTCGACGCTTTGCTCTCCGATATGAATCAGGCTGCGCAGATACACACCGGTACAAATTATGACTGCATGGCAGGAGTATTCGGTTCCGCCCGAGCAGACAACTCCGGCAATTTTTCCGTTCTTTTCAATTATTTCGGCGCATTCATCCTGTCTGAGCGTCAGATTGGGTTCGCTTTCGAGTACCTGCTTCATTCGCATATGATAACGATTTTTGTCAATCTGCGCGCGAAGTGAATGAACAGCAGCCCCTTTTCCAAGGTTCAGCATACGCATTTGAATAAAAGTTTCATCCGCCGCAAGTCCCATTTCGCCGCCGAGTGCATCAATTTCGCGCACAAGGTGTCCCTTACTCGTTCCGCCGATGGCGGGGTTGCAGGCACAAAGTGCCACGGAATCAAGGTTCAGGCAGAGACACAGTGTTTTTTTGCCCATTCGTGCGGATGCAAGCGCGGCCTCGACGCCAGCGTGGCCTGCTCCCGCAACAATTATATCATAATCACCGGAGTAAAAATTCATAATATTCCTCTTTTCGCTGTCGAAATTGCTGTTCCGATAATGTTTCACGTGAAACAATGCTTTTGTGAAACAGCGGATTTAGACATTTCAACAGTCCTAAAGCTGATTTTTTATCAATTGTGTGTTGTACGGCGGTTCAATTTCAATTGATTTGCCGCATAAGTATTCAAGCCCGTCAAGCTTATTCGGAAAAACGATGCGCGTTGCTGTCAGCCGCAGACCGGCGGGGAAGCTGCGGTTCCCGACACGATCGCCGTATTTGTCGTCTCCGATGATCGGGCAGCCGATATGCGCAAGACTGGCGCGAATCTGGTGCGTTTTACCCGTAATCAGCAGCAGTTCAAGTGTACTCGTTCCGCCGTTCGATGAAAGCAGCCTGTAATCGGTATTCATTTCGAATGAATTTGAAACAGGTTTGGTAAACACCTGAACAAATGCGCGTTCCGAATCCTTTCTGCCGAAAAGCCGCAGGCTCCCCGATGCGGCAGGAGGAGTGCCGAAAACTTCGGCCTGATAAAACTTTTTGATTTTACGCTGACGTATTGCTTCCCCAAGGACGGCAGCTGTTTTCGCGTTTCTTGCAAAAAGCACCAATCCGCTCGTCGGCGCATCAAGGCGGTGCAAAGGGTAGACTTTGCCGAATGCGGAATTCAGCCGCGCTTCAAGGGTATCATTGCCGCCATCCTCAACAGTGCATGAGATACCTGAACTTTTGTTAACACAAATCAGGTTATTATCGATATAGGCACAGCGCACGCCGGCAGCAAGCGCGGCACATTCATCGGAGAATTCATCAAATTTTGCTCCGTGAGGTATGCAGGTGAAAGTCATACTTCGCGCAGGGTAGGGTGTTCAATTGTCAGACTGTAGCATAGAGCGCGATCTGCTGACCGACACGCGCGGCGCGATTGTAGCGTTGGTCACCGAAAATCGGACAGCCGCTCCACGCCAATTGTGCCCGAATCTGGTGGTGCCGACCGGTATGAAGCAGGACATCAAGCAACGTGAAACCATTTTTTGTAACTGTCGAAACATATTCGAGACTTGCGGTTTTTGCGCCGGGTGTGTTCGGCCGAACCACTCTTGACATGTTGTTTTGTTCATCGCGCAGCAAGTCGCATTCAAGTTCCGCACTGCTGCACGGAGAACCTGAAACTATCGCCGCATAACGTTTTTTTTGTTTTTCGATTTTTAAAGCTTTCGGTAAGGCGCGCGGCTGCTTTGCTTGTTCGCGCAAAAACCATTACGCCGCCTACGGGTCGGTCAAGCCGATGAACAAGCCCGAGATAGACCTCGCCGGGTTTGCTGTACTTTTCTTTGATGTACGCTTTAACGGTCGAAAGCAAATCCTCATCGCCTGATGAATCCGCCTGGACGGGCATGTTCACAGGTTTTTCGCAGACAAGAAGATGGTTGTCCTCATAGATAATTTTAATTTTGTTTTTCATTGCGGTATGCAAAAAATAACGGTGAACTCTATACTTCGCGGTACCATCTGCGTGCAGCCGCAGGGGAGGACGAGGCCGCCGTGCGTTATCGGCAAGCCGATCTCCTGTGCGTCGCAGACTCCGCCGAGCCCGTCAAGCGCAGTCGTCAGAACGTTTTTGATTACCGCAGGAGCAAGACCCGTTGTGTATGAATTGATTAGGAAAAACCCGCATCGGGACTGAGAAGCGATACGCATTCGCGAACCAACGGATAGAGGTTGGCTTCAATGCGCCACATTTCGCCGTCGGGTCCTCTGCCGTAGCTGGGCGGATCCATGAGGATACCTTCGTAGAAACGCCCCCGCCGCTGCTCACGGAGAACAAATTTCATTACATCATCAACGATAAACCGAACAGGTTTGTCGGCAAGTCCTGATTGAGCAAGATTATTTTTTGCCCATGCTACAATACCTTTTGCAGCGTCAACGTGAACAACTTCCGCTCCTGCGGCTGCCAAGCACATGTTGCGCCGCCTGTGTATGCAAAAAGATTCAGCACGCGGAAGGGGCGGCCGGTTTTTTTCACATATTTATCCACATAATTGTGCATAAAATCCCAGTTAACCGCCTGTTCGGGGAAAAGACCGGTATGCTTAAAACCCGTCGGGCGAACGATAAAACTGAGGTCGCGGTAATTGATGACCCAACTTTCCGGCAATGTGCGATTGAAGTTCCACGCACCGCCGCCTGTTGAGGACCGAATATAATGCGCATCGCAATAGCCGGCGGATTTCATCGGCCAAATTGCCTGCGGATCGGGGCGCAGCAGTATGACTTTGCCCCAGCGTTCGAGTTTTTCGTCATTCCCGGCATCAATTATTTCATAGTCTTTCCAACCATCTGCAAGATACATTCCGATTTCCTCTCAGTTGCCCATAATTCTGTCATAAATGCCCGCAAGCTCGTCTTTGCTGTAGTATTCAATGACTATTTTACCCTTGTTCTCATCGCCGCGGAAGCGCACTTTCGTTCCGAGATGCTCGCGCAGGCTGTCCTGTGCGGATTTCATGTCGGTTGACAGCTTTTCGCGTTTCGGCTGGCGTTTTTCAAGTTTTTTTGCATCCAGTGCGTCGGCAACCCGGCGTTCGGTTTCGCGCACGGACCAACCTTCCGCCGCGGCAAGACCGGCGAGTTTAATCATCAGCTCCTCGTCCGGCACTGAGGCAAGCACGCGGCAATGCCCGGCGGAGAGCTTGTCTTCAAGCACAAGTGCCTGCAATTCCTCCGGAAGACTGAGCAGGCGAACCGCATTTGCAATGGCGGGGCGGGATTTTCCGAGACGCTTTGCAACTTCATCCTGCGTCAGGTCATGTTCATCCATAAGTGTTCGGATGGCTGCGGCCTCTTCAAGTGCGTTCAGATTTTCACGCTGAAGATTTTCAATCAGAGATACTTCCAAAACCTGCTGTTCGTCCATTTCGCGGACAATCACGGGAACTTCATTCAGTCCTGCGCGGCGTGCGGCACGGAAACGGCGTTCACCTGCAATGATTGAATATCTCTCGCCGACTTTGCGAACGATAATAGGCTGAACGATACCATGCTGCGCTATGCTGTTTGCAAGCTCGACAAGCTTCGCTTCGTCAAACTTTTTTCGAGGCTGATCCGAATTATTATCTATCAGATACACGGACAGAGTGCTGACGGCGGTTTCATTGGGCTCTTCGTATCCGCCGAGAAGTGCATCAAGCCCTTTTCCGAGTCCTTTCATAACGTTAATTTTCTCCGTTTCTCATTATTTTGCATTATCTGTTTAATTGCCGATTATTCATTGTCGCATTCGATAAGCTCTTCCGCAAGGCTGATATAGGCTTTTGCTGCATTGCATTTTGCATCATAGAGCGTTATCGGAAGGCCGAAACTCGGGGCTTCGCCGAGGCGCACGGAACGGGGAATAATCGTTTCATACACCTTATTTCTGAAGAATTTTTTAACTTCGCCTACGACCTGTCCGGACAGATTTGTTCGCTTATCGTACATGGTCATAACAACGCCCTCAACATCAAGCACCGGGTTCAGGTTCATGCGAACCAAACGAACAGTGTTCATAAGCTGAGAAAGTCCCTCCAAAGCGTAGTATTCACACTGAATGGGAACAAGCAGCGTGTCTGCTGCCGTAAGAGCGTTAAGCGTTAACAGACCCAGCGAGGGAGGCAGTCCGCAAAGATATAATCAAACTCATGCTGGATTCCGCGCAGCGAATTTTTAAGTTTTTGTTCACGCGCCATAAGACTCACAAGCTCAACTTCCGCGCCTGCAAGCTCGATTCGGGACGGGATAACTTTGAGAGTCGGAATTTTTGTGTTTACAATTATTTTTTCGGCATTAACACCGTTGATAAGCATATCGTAGACGCTGTACTCACATGCGTCTTTGTCAATACCAACGCCGCTTGTTGCATTGCCCTGCGGGTCGATGTCAACAAGAAGTACGCGTTTTCCATGCTGTGCAACGCAGGCAGCAAGATTAACGGCGGTTGTTGTTTTGCCGACGCCGCCTTTTTGATTTGCGATGGCTATGAATTTTGCCATTATGAACCTCCGCACATGTTGTTTTAAGCATATTATACACATTTTTTGCCGGTAATGCAATGCCGAATACGATTTTTTTATTGAAATTGTCGGCTTTTTCTCCCGAACTATCGGATTTGCCGATTCGTTATATGCAGCGGTCGGAATGTTTCACGGGAAACAAATGCCTCAAACAGGGCATTGGACGAAAGGAGTGCCGGAAAGGTATGTTTCACGGGAAACATATGTTTCGCAGGGAGTATTTTCGCTTTGTACAGCGGCATTGTTCGACTGCAAAAAAACGCCGCATAAAGCGACGTTTACGGAGAGTGAAATTAAAACAGAAATTATTTAGTTATTATTCCGTTTGCATAGACGGGGACACAGTCCGTTGAGTCCTCCGAAAGACAGTAATCAACATCGCGCTCAAATCCGAGAGAAATCAGACGGGCGCAGTGAAACGTTTTGTGCAAATCGAAAGTTCCGCTTTTAAAGCTGTTGTAAAGATGCTCACAGATAAGTGCAATATCCGTAAGCTCGAGATTGCTGCAAAGCGAACGCAAACGATTGATAATTGCACCGGCAGCGCAAAGATCATCGGCGGAAATCATGCGGTTCGTTCCGGAACAGACAATCAGAATGTCGTCCATGAAACCGGCAGCCTTTCTTGCAGCCGCAGAACAGTTGCTGAGTGCACCGAGAAAAATATGCCGCGCGTTGCGAACTCCGCAGATGGCGGCCGTGCCGTTTGAAGTGCTGATAATGACGGTTTTGCCGCCGACAGTCTCGCGGTTGTATTCGAACGGAGAGTTGCCGACGTTGAATCCGGCAGAATCAAACACCCGCGTTCACCGCCGAGGATACAGTCCTTGATACCGATGCGGTTTGCGTATGCCGTGGCATCGCCGGGTTCGACCGCGGGAATGATTTTTGCGGCGCCGTTGTCAAGCGCGGCGATAATCGCACTTGTGCAGCGGAGAACATCGATAACAATAACCGTGTGTCCGTTCAGCATATTGTCGTACAGTTTGTCTCGATAAGTTATAACATCAATTTTCATCTGAATCACCATCCTTTTCGGAATCGGATACATTATAACATACTTGTGCAGAATTTCAAGTGACCTGAATGACTTCGGCTGCATTAATCCGTTACATTATTCGAACAAGAAGTATTCCGGAAACAACACCCGCCGTGCAGCCCGCAAGCGCGGCAGGAAGGGCATGACGGGTTTTGGAGATGCCGACGGAACCGCAATACAGAGCCAGTGTGTAGAATATGGTTTCCGTTGAACCGACGCAGACCGAAGCAGCACGGCCGACAAAACTGTCCGCACCGTACCGTGTAAGCGTGTCACCGAGAAGCGCAAGGGAAGCGCTTCCGGAAAAAGGACGAAGCAAAATCAGCGGCGTGAGCTCGGAGGGAATGCCGATTTTTTCAAAAACGGGCGAAAGCCAATTGCCGAGAGCGTCAAGCGCACCGCATCCGCGAAGAAGCGTTATTGCGCCGAGCATTGCGGCAAGGGCGGGCAAAACGCGAAGAAGCGTCGGCACGGCATCGGCCGCACCGCGGATAAAGGCCTCATATGGGTTCACACGGCGAATCAGGGCATATGCAAGCAGCGCGGCAACGAGTATCGGAATCACATATTTCATTTCACACCCGCTCCCGATTCGAAAAATTTGCAGGCAAGAATTGCAGCGGCAGCAGAAAAAACCGAGGAAATAAACGTTGGAAGAACAATGTCATAGGCATTTGCGGACCCGCATGCAATACGAACAGCGATGACACCGGTCGGCATAAGCTCAATTGCAGAGGCATTGAGCGCAAGAAACATGCAGATCGCATTGCTTGCACTCTGCTTATCGGGATTTACGGCGTTAAGGCGCTTCATTGCATCAAGTCCGAAAGGCGTTGCGGCGTTGCCGAGTCCGAAAAAATTTGCCGCAAGGTTCAGCGTCACGGAGGCGGAGGCATCACCTGCATCGGGCATTAAAAGGCGGAGCGGCTTGTGCATTCGCGCCGCAAGCTTTTCGATAAGTCCTGCTTCGGAAGCAACATTGATAAGCCCCATCCACAACAGATACGCGCCCGCAAGCGATATTGAAAGCTCAACCGCGGAATCCGCGCCCGCAAGCAGACAGTCCAATGCTGTGCTGCCGCTGCCGCCGAAACAGCAAAGAACTATGCCGATAATACAGCTTACTGCAAAAAAGAATCCCATCATGGTAAACTATATGCATGAAAAAAGCCGCATAGCTCAATTCGTTTGAACATGCGGCAAAAAAAGCCGGCTCAGCATTCAAATCATCAATTCAATTGCAGCTTATGCAGCTTAATCAATAGAAACAGTTCAGTTCGTTTCTGTTCAATTCATAATCCACGGAGGATTGCAAATCACCGAGCTGATTTACCCATGAATTGACGTTAACGCGAAGCCTGCGGAAACCGAGGCGCTCATAAACATGCTGAGCACGTTTGTTGCGCAGGTTCGTGTCCAAAACGATTTTTGCATAGCCAAGGCGAAAGAGTTCGCTTATCAGCATTGTCAGAAAGATTTTTCCCAGACCCTGTTCCTGCTTTGTAAAGTCGCAAATTTTGATTCCGATTTCGGCAGCGGCGGCAGAGGAGCCGGGCTGTTGTTCGGATTCGTCGGCTTGGCGGGGACGGTACGATAACTTGCTTCGCCTATCGGCTTTCCGTATTGTTCCAAAATCAGCCTGTGGCACCCGGTGCTGTTTGAAATGTCGGAAGCTATTTTTTCGGCGGTTGTTTTGAGCCGTTCGGGAAACCTGCGTGCGCCATAATACGCCCGCTGTTCCACCAGGCAGCGAGCTGAACACTGTCCGCAGAGGTCGCATCGCGGATAGTCAGCGATTTATAACGAATATTCATATCAAAAACTCTTATCAAACTTGAGCGCAGTCGCAGCCGAATGCAGCGCTTAACGCACCGAAAATGCCGCAGCGGCCGAACTGCTTCGGTTTATGCGAAATAACCTTATTGCAATCGGCGGATTATTCCCATTCAACGGCGTCAATGGACACAAGGTATTGCTCCATGAAATCCATATAATCGTCCACAAGGCGCATCAGATAAGTCTGATACCTGCTGAATTTCGACGAAACGGATTTGAGCATATGTTCGTAAACATATTCCTCATCATAGGGCGAATCGTCTTCAGCAATCTTTCTGAGATATTCGTCGTCAATGGCAACAAGCGCAGAGATGATTTCCTCCAGCTGTTCATCGGGAATAAAATCGAAATCTCCCGCGTTGCGGAATTTGCCCGCGATAAAATCTTTTGCGGCAATAATATCGAGTTCCATGTTGTTTTTGTCCTTTCGGTTAGTAAATTCAGTGATCGCCGGGAATGAGGAACGACGGTCACATAAATCTCATTTTTGGGTTTTGCTGCATGTTTTTGCTTCACAAGCTTTGATGCAGCAGGAAGGCCTCTTTTTCGGAGACAGAATAAAGAAGGAGAAAGTGTATTTCATTGCAGTCACCACCTATGTTATTAAGATATAATAATTTTAAATTCCGTATATCGATTATCGATCGCGGGCAGCACGCACAACATCCAGCTCAACATCCGGAAGGCGGAGCGCAAGCTTGTCCGCAAAACTGTCTGCGCCGTCCTGCGGAGATGCCCCGAGAACGATAACAGAAACGTTGTGTTCAACGGCAAAATCGACCAATGCATCCATAACGCTGTCGGCACGAAGAATCGTAAGTTCCGCATTCACGAGCAAGGCGCAGGTGAACAGTATTCGATTGCATCAGCCTCAAAGGTCGTGTTCATGAAATTGTGTCCCGTCTGTACGCAGTGGACGATGAAAAGCTTTTGATCATCCTTTTTGCGTTTTGCGCCGTGGTTAATGAGTCGTTCGCATGAACGTTGGCCGGTCACACAAACCATCACGCCGCCGGAGGAGGGAACCTCAGTTTGAATATCAGACATAAATAATCCCTGTACAAAACATTAAATTAACGAATCCGCAAACACTTAATCGAATTATCAAGCATCGGGACTCGGCTGCCGCCGCGCGGCATCTTTTTCGGAATCGGAAAGCACACTTTGAATCTTGTCCGGCATTTCGCGGGGCGGAAGGGCAAGAGCCTCTGCAACCGCCTCGATTGAGGTGACGGAACAAAAAAGATTCATGAAATGCTTATCGGTAAAACCTTCCGCAACGCAACGCTCGAATTGAGCAATCAACGGATCGTAAAACCCGTTGATGTTGACAATAATTACGGGCAGGTTGTGATAGCCGAGCTGTTTCAGCGTCAAAACCTCCAAAAGTTCTTCAAGCGTTCCGAAACCGCCGCTGAGAGCAACAAAAGCATCGCTTCGGCTTTCCATAAGCTGTTTGCGTTCGTGCATTGTTGCGGTTTGAATGCGTTCGGTGCAGTGTTCAAAATAAATCCCCGGAATATTGAGCTTTTCGGGAATTACGCCGATGATTTTTCCGCCTGCGGAATATGCGCCGCGGGCAGCCGCGCCCATCAGCCCGGTTCGCCCTGCGCCGAAAACCATACCGTGACCGTCAGAGGCAAGACGATGCCCGAGCTTTTCGGCAAATTCGATATAACACTCGGGGATGTTGCTGCTTGACGCGCCGAATATGCAAACATTCATTATGATGACACCGGTACTCCGCGGGGTGATGCCCGTATGCGAAAGCCCTTTCGTTTAAGTAATAGATCAATGCGGAAAGCTTTGCCGCACAAGCGGTGCGGTGAAATCCTCTCCGTATACATTATAACATCAAATTCGCGAAAAGGGAAACAAAAAAATTGAAAATTTGCGGGCGAAACGTTGATATTTTTCACAAAAACGGGATAAAGTGTAATTTTGTGAAAAAAATTAAACCGTGCAGGCGGTGAATTGCCGTATAGGCTGAATAGTTTGGGCAGAGTGCGGTCACGATTGAAAAAGACAAGAAAAGATATATTTTGCAGAAAAGGCAAAAATGTGACTTCGGCGGTTGTAATCAGCCCATTTGTTTGCTACAATGGTCAAAACAGAGTAGGTGGCAGTGAGTTGGCAAGTGCCGGGGATACAGGGAGTTGATTCCCGGACGAAAACTCATGTGCGTTCGGCAAATACAAGGCAAAGAATGCTGTGCCGTGCGCAGAATGTTTGTTGCTGTGCTGTCGCCGCATCCCGCTGTTACATAGGCTTTCGGCTTTCGAAAACGGATTCAAAAATTTTGTTTTCACGGCTGCTCCGGGGCGAGCGGCAGGCTGCCGCGCCGGTAACAACGAATGCTCGGTTCAAAACACGGAGGATTCGATTTTTTATGCAAAAATTAAAACCGGTTGAACAGCAGTTCAACAAAAACAACAGACCTTACAACACAAAAGCAATCTTCAGTCACCCGTTCTGCCCGGAATTCTGGCGCTGCGCGGCAGGCGAATTCAAAAATTGGCGAATGCTTGTTTTTGCTGCCGTCATCATTGCAATGCGCATTGCGGTAAAGGCCGTGAAAATTGTTATCATACCCGGGGCGCTGAATTTCGGCTTTGATTTCATCGTCAACTCGGCGGGTTCAATGATCTACGGCCCGCTTGTGGGCCTTTTGGTAGGCGCGGTAAGCGACACGATCGGAGCGGTTCTTTTCCCGACGGGAGCTTATTTTTTTCCGTTTATCTTTGTCGAAATGCTCAGCAGCTTCATTTTCGGCCTTTTCCTTTATCGCGCAAAGCTGTCAAGCTGGCGCGTAATAGCCTCGCGATTTGCGGTCGTTGTTGTTTGCAACTTCATCGTGAATCCGCTTGTTATGACGCTGTATAATGCGGTCACGGGTGTGGACCCGTACAAATTCATCACGATTGCACGCGTCATTAAGAACGCCGCAATGTTCCCGCTGGAATCCGTTGTGCTTGTGATTTGGCTTGGTGCAATTTCAATGGCGCTTTACAAGATGCATCTGCTTCCCGAAAAGCCGCCGATGATTAAAGTCAGCGCCGGCAACATTGTTGCGCTTGTTTGCGCCGCGGTTATTTCGGCACTGGCAATTTTCGGTTATGTTAAATGGAAAAATCAAACACAAAGCCGAAGCCGGGATCAACTCCCGCCCCGATAACGGAAACAGCCGCACCGACGGGAGATGTGCCGAATACGCCGTAAAAAGTGAATATCCGCACCGCGAATAATGCTGTGATCACCTCCGTCCGCTTTCAAACAGCGCGCCCCGTCGGAGGTGATTTTGGTTGTTGATTTTTTATTAAAAATAAAGTATACTGTGCATGAAATCTGCGCTTAAACGTCCGAATCCCGTTCACGGTCAATTTTGTCGGCGGCGCACAATTTAACGGTTGGAAAGGTTGATTTCTCCAAATGAAAAAAAACGTCAGAGTGATCTCACTCGCCCTTGCTGCCCTGCTTCTTGTTTCGGCATGTTTTTGCATTACGGGCTGCAAAAAGCATGAAGTTAAAATGACAGAAAAGAATAACGGACTCTACGACTATGAAGAGGTTCGCCAGATTAACGAAACGCTGCGGATGCCCTACCCGCTCGGCACCAGGGAAGCGGCATTCGGTTCGGAGTTCGAATCCTACGGCGGCATTCCCGACCATGCGGAGATTTTCCGTTCAAAGGATAATCTTGATATTACGTACACTCTGAGCACTCTTGAACTGAAATACGGAGAACCGGATAAAAACGCGGAGCTTATCGCAACCGGGTTCACGATTCGCGCCGCAAACAAGACCATCATTCGCAATGCGGACGGTTCAACGACGCCGCTCTACACCACCGACCGTGCGGTTCTCGGAATAAGCGTCGGCAACAGCATCGACAAAGCCAAAGAAAAGCTGCTGGATGCCGGCTATGAACAGATTTATGAGGAAACTCCCGTTGACGACGGTTTGCCGCACAGCCGAGAGTTTTCATTCCGCAGGGGCATAGTCATTGTTTCGTTTGCCGTCGAAACGGAGAACGATATTTCAAGCATACGCGTTTGGATTCCTTACCGCGATAAAGACATTGACGCGTTGAACAAAAAGAGTCATCTTCCTGCGGATCTCGGATTGTTCTACTCTGTTATGATTAATCCGAATTTTAAATATTCCGGAAAGAACACAACGTCAAGACGCTATGAAAGCAGGATGGCTGCGTTGCGATCATGCGCGGCTTCCCTGATGTTAAGGATGCGGCAATGACGGCGGAGGTCAGCTTTACTTCAACCGAATATGATGCTCTCGGCGTTAAAGTCGGAATGACACTTGACGAGGCGGAAAACATCCTCACCGAAGCGGGCTGCACAAAAGATTCGGATGGATTGTACATATTCGGCAATGTTGCCGCAATTCGGCTCACCGTTGAAAACGGCACCGTTGCAAGGATTGCAGCAACACTGCGCCCTTCAACCAATCTTACGGATACTGCTGTTTCGGGCGATGAAGCAGCTCCTTCGCCCGTGCTCGATGAAAACGCAAGGAAGGCAAACGACTGAGTTTTCAAAGCGGCGGCTTATTAAATTGAATCAGTAAACAGTGAACGATCTTTCGGTGCGGGTGTGCCGAGGGATCGTTTTTTGCGGAAAAGGCGAGGATATTAATGTTCAATTGCCTTAACAGGGAATTCTGCGCCTTTTTGTCAGTTCAATTTAAACGAATAAAAAAAACACTTGCATATGTCATGAAAATGTGTTAAAATATCATATATGTAACAGCGGGTGACGAGAGAGATACTGCGGGTCTGCCAAACGCGGTTCTTCCGTGACAGGCAGGCGGCATTGCAGCCCTCCGGCCGTTTATAAAGAAAAGGAGGCGATCGAATGAATAAAATCATCACTATAGGCAGGGAATTCGGCAGCGGCGGACGTGAGCTTGGCCGAAGGCTTGCCGAAGAGCTTGGAATTGCATACTATGATCGTGAAATTATTGCCGAAATCGCGAAGCGCACGGAGCTTTCGGAGCAGTATGTGCAGCAAATTGTTGAACATCGTCCGTTGAATTTGATGCCGATAACAATCGGACACAGCATTTGCCCCGTTCCGCATCCGCTTATGGAGCAGAACCGGGAAATTTATTGTCAGCAGGCACAGATTTTGACGGAAATGAGCGAAAAATCCGACTGTGTGCTTGTCGGCCGCTGCGCGGACTACATTTTAAAAGATAAAAATCCGCTCAAAATCTTTGTTTATGCGGATATGGCAAGCAAAATTGCGCGCTGCCGACTGAAAGCACCCGAAAACGAACATTTAAGCGACCATGAAATGCGCAAACAAATCAAACGAATCGACCGCAACCGCGCAAAATATTATGAGTTCTACACGGGAAGAAAATGGGGAGACAAGCTCAATTACGACCTGTGCATAAACACAACCAACACCGAAATCAAAAAATAGTTCCGCGAATTGCAAAACTTTTTTGATTTAAAACTGGAAAACGGGAGGCCTCGGTCACTTGACAAAATTGATTCTGCGCAGTTTGAGTTTTGAAAAGACCGAAGCCGTTAAATATCGCCGAGCCGGGGGAACGGACTCAGAACTTCTTTCCCCTCGGCTCTTTTTTGCATTCGGAGCATGACGCGCGCTGCGAACATTGCGAAGCGGGCAGCTTCGGCGCGGTTGACACATATGCGGACAGATGATAGAATCTGTAAGGAATATTAAAAACATTTCGGCTTTCGCAAAGGGAATTCGGTTTCTTTTTCAAAAGCCGATTAAAACAGCACGGAGGATGAGTCCATGTTTGAAGCTCCCGTACCTATGCCGCGCCTTGCGCCGCAGCCGCCGATATACTTTTGCCCGAAAGCGGCGGGCGAATTTGTGCTTGACGGAAATATTAATAAACCGTTCTGGAATAATGTGCCGTTTACCGAGGATTTTGTTGATATCAGCGGCGGTGACTTTCCGACGCCGCGTTTCCGCACCCGAGCAAAAATCTGCTGGGATGAGCGGAACCTCTATATTGCCGCCCTGCTGGAAGGCAATGAAATCTGGGCAACGATAAAACAGCGCGACAGTGTCATGTATTACGATAATGATTTCGAGGTTTTTATTGACCCGAGCGGATCGACGCATAATTACATGGAACTTGAAATGAATGCGTTCAACACGCAATGGGATTTGCTCCTTACAATGCCGTACAGAAACGGAGGAAGATCCGTCACTGCGTGGAACATGCCCGGGGTTGAAACCGCCTGCATGATTTCCGGAGAGGTAAACAATCCCGCGGCAGACAACAAATTTTGGTCGGTTGAAATTAAAATTCCGTTCGCCGGATTGACGGAAACCTACTCGAAAGAAAAAAACCCTCCCGAACTTGAACGCTGCTATCCTGTGCGCAATGCACCGACGACGGGTGAAGTTTGGCGGATGAATTTCTCGCGCGTGCAATGGACGGTTGACATTGCCGACGGAAAATATGCAAAACGCACAGGCACGGACGGAAAACCCCTGCCCGAAGATAACTGGGTTTGGGCAGCAACGGGACTTATCGATATACATTACCCGGAAACATGGGCATATGTCTTTTTTACCGAAAACGGTGAAAGCTGCCCGATGCCGGAGGAAGAGAAGATAAAGCTCGAAATGTACAAAATTTATTATGCGCAGCATGAATACTGTCGCCGTTTCGGATGCTTTGCAAAAACGGCGGAGGAAGCGGCGGCCTGCCTTCCGACGGGGTTCGCATACGATGCGGATGCTGCGAAAAATACAATCGTTGAAACAACATCACGGTATTTTGAACTGAGCCGCAAACTGACGTGCGGAAAAACAATGGTTGTCCAATGCGACGGATTTAATTACATTGAGTAAAGGAGAAAAGTATGAAACGGGTTTTCACTGCATCGATGCACCATGAATCAAATTCGTTCAATCCGATTATTGCGGGCGAAAGCGAATTTACGGTCATTCGCGGGGCGGAAATTTTCAACAGATTCAAGGAAAACGATGCCGCAACGGGAATAATCAAGACCCTGCTTGCGGCAGGATACGAGGTTGTGCCTTCCGTTTTTACAAGCGCGGTGCCGAACGGTGAGGTTGATATTGATTTTTATAACAAAATAAAAAAAGAGATTATCGAAACCGCTGTTGCGGAAAACAAAAGGCAGCCGCTTGATGCGGCGGCACTTGCATTGCACGGCTCAATGTATATTAACGGTTTGGGCGATGCGGAGGGCTTTCTTCTGGAGGAGCTTCGCGCCGCGCTGCCCGAAATTCCGATTTTCTGTTCGCTCGATACGCACACAACAATGACGCAGCGTATGCACGATAATGCCGACGGATTTGCGGCATTTAAATGCGCACCGCATACGGACAGATACGAAACGGGTGTTAAGGCGGCTGAGATGACGATTGCAGCCCTTGAACGCGGAGTGAAAGCGAAATCCGCTTGGGTGCGCGTTCCTTTCCTTGTTGCGGGCGAAAAATCCTCTTCAACGGTGGAACCATGCGCTCGCTTGCCGAAAAAACGAGGGCGGCGGAGCGTGAGCCGGGCATTCTTGCGGCATCGTATTTAATGGGTTTTCCGTGGTGCGACAATGAAAACAGCTCTGCGCAGTGTACGTCACGGCAGAAAATCAGCTCTTGCGGATGAATGCGCAATTCGCCTTGCCGAGGAGCTGTGGGCGCGCCGCGATGATTTTTGTTTTCAAACGGAAACATATTCCGAAGCGGAAGCTCTGGATGCGGCATTCGAAGGGGTTCGAACCGGCGGTCCGTTTCCGATTTATCTTTCGGATTCGGGAGATAACCCGACAGCAGGATCAACATCGGACTGCACGGGCTTCCTGCGCCGCATAATGGAAGATCCACGTACCGACGAGCTTGAAACGCCTGTGGTATTCGGCGGAATCTACGACCCGGAAGCAACCCTTCTTTGCAGGGACAAGGTCGGGCAGGAGCTGACGCTGACTTTCGGAGCAAAGTTCGACAGAAGCTCTTCGGTTCCGATTACGGCAAAGGGAACGGTTCTCGCCTATATCAAAGGCTGGAATAAATTTCACGGAGTCGGCGATATCGCTCTTTTCCGCTCGTGCGGGGTTGATATTGTGCTGAGCGAAAACCATATCGGTTACGGCTTGCCTGCCGTGTTCGGCGATTTGGGAAGGAATCCTGCCGATATGCAGATTGTGGTATGCAAACTGGGTTATCTCACCGCGCAGCAGGCAGCATATGCAAAACGCAGCATTATGGCACTTTCAAAGGGCAGCACGAACGAGGATTTGACAAGCCTTGACTACAGGCATATTCCGCGTCCGATCTTTCCGCTGGATACGGATTTTTCGTTCGAGCCCGCCGAAAACCTTATTCGCAAAACAAAATAACATGCTCCGGAACGCGGGGAACACAGTGTTTGCGAAACACAGTGTTTGCGAACACAGTGTTTGCGAAATCGGATTTTTTGAACGGAGACGGAAATGAATCGGGAAATTTACGAAAGAACAAGGAAATTCTGCGCGATGCGCTTCGGAATGTTCATCCACTGGGGCCTTTATGCAATTCCCGCAAGGCGAATGGGTGATGTCCAATGAAAAAATGAGCGTTCAGCAATACAAAAAATACTTTGATGAGTTTAACCCGACTGATTTTGATGCAAAACGCTGGGCATCGGTTTGCAGGCAGGCGGGAATGAAATACGCTGTTTTAACGGCGAAGCATCACGACGGTTTCTGCCTTTTTGACAGCAAATTGACGGAATATAAATCCACAAACACGCGTTTCGGGCGGGATATTGTGCGTGAGTTTCTGGAAGCATTCCGTGCGGAGGGAATTGCCGTAGGGCTGTATTTTTCGCTGCTTGATTGGAGCCATCCGGATTTTCCGAAATATGCGGACAGGCATCACCCGATGCGCGGCCGCGAAGAATATTGCGGCGAACAAATTGATTTTGACAACTATCTTAACTTCATGCACGGGCAGGTAAAGGAACTCGTCACCGGCTACGGCAAACTTGACCTGCTTTGGTTCGATTTTTCCTATGATGATATGGCGGGCGAAAAATGGCGGGCTTCCGACCTCATTTCAATGGTGCGTAAATATCAGCCGGATGTCTGCATTGACAACAGGCTTGAAGGTTCCGGCGAAAAATACGGAAGCATTGCAACCGTCTCGCCTCTGCCGTACAGCGGAGATTTTGTAAGCCCGGAGCAGATAATTCCGCCGCACGGCATATTCGATGAGCAGGGGGAGCGCGTTCCGTGGGAACTTTGCGCAACGCTGAACGATCACTGGGGTTATTGCGAAAGCGACAAAAACTATAAATCAGCAGCACTCGTAATAAAAAAGCTCGTTGAATGCGTTTCAAAGGGCGGAAACATGATTTTGAACATCGGTCCGGATGCGCGGGGGAATTTCCCCGAAACGGCGGTTGAAGAGCTTCGGAAAGTCGGCGCGTGGCTTTCGAAAAACGGATGCAGCATTTACAACTGCGGACACAGCGAAATCGAAAAACCCGAATGGGGAAGGTATACGGAGCCGCTTGAAATGCGGGAGGATAAACAATTCCGGACGGTTTTTGCGCATGTTTTCGAGCCGGCCCTCGGTGCGCTGCCGCTTTTCGGGATACGGGCTGATGCGCTTGAGTCGGTGCGGCTTGCGGCAACGGGCAGCGAGCTTCGCCGCGGGGAGGCATGGAATTCGGTGCTGTATCGCGAAACACCGCTTGTAAGTTTCGGCGCAAACCCCGTTTATACTTACGCATTGCCGGATGAAGTTGACACTGTGCTCGTGCTGAAAATCCGAAAAGATACCGGAAATTGAAAACAATAACAAAAAACGGAGAGCGAACAGGCAGCCCGCTCCCGGGAGTGAGCAGCTGTCTGAACCTGCTCACTCATTATCTGAGTTACCACACAGCTTAATTCATTTTGGTTTGCGCTCAATTGTTCGGCGCACGGCTCAAAGCGGTTTAAAAACCGCGGCTTGCCGTCAGCAGCGCAGAATGCCCTTCAGTTCGTCAAGCAATTGGTTAATATAATTTTTATTGATACTGTAATAATTCCGATTGCGGTCAATTCGTGTGTTCACAAACTTTGCCTGCACAAGCTTGCCCATATGATGATAAATGTTCGGGGTTGTCATTCCGAATTCTTCGGCGAGCTGCTGCCCGTAGGCAGGCTCGGATGCGATTCGCTGAAGCAGAAGAAAGCGCGTTTTGTCGCACAGTACTGCAAGCGACGGAAGCACGCCTTCGTCAAGAATCGGCTTGTTTTCCGAAAAATAATCGCGGGAAAGCACGCCCAAAAAAAGCTGAGCGTTGTTCACGGTATCGTTTTCGCCTGCACCTGCAAAAATATCATAGCCGACGGGAACAAAAAGCATCGGACGCAGGGCTTCGGCCTCTGCACTCGGGTGCGGGCGGCGGCAGCCCAGTTTGGTGGTTATGTCGTCAATAAGCGCGGGTGAATTTTCGTAATCGGCACAGAAATTGCGTATAAGCCCGGCATAGAGACTTTCCTCGGCGCGAATCAGGCCGACGGCGGTGTTCAGAATCGGACGGAGCGTTTCAAGGTGCCGCCTGCGGAGCATCAAAGTTTGGCAAACATACCATTTCACTTCGTCGGAGCGGGCGGAGGTATTTATCATTTCAAAATAGTCTTCGAGCGAAGCTTCACTTTCGGTCATTGTCACCTCGCTTCTGCCGCCCATGCCGAAGACGGCAGCATAGGCAAACTCCCTGTCGCTCATGGCAAGCATATCGTCAATCAATTCGTCAAGGGGTTTGCTTTTGCAAATAAACAGCTTAAACAGCAGCATTGCGCGGTTGTCTCCGCTGACGCCGGAAGTCAGATCCTCAAAATCCCTGAAATAAAAATTTATAATGTCATCCGCAACGATAAGGCTCTCGTTAAGGCGGTTTTCAAGCTCTATAATAGGTGCCAGAGCGGCGGCATGGGCAATTTTTGCCGAATCCCCGGATTTGTTCAGTGCGGTTCGGACCCCTGCAAGCGTGCTGCCGTTTGCCCGCCTTTCAAAATAGTACAGTGCCTCCATCAGATAATTCGGCTGAATCGCAATTTCCATTCCGCATATTGTCCCTTTTGAGTATTTGCTTGCGCACATCCGTTTTCTGTTTGCAGCTGCATCAGAAAAACGCAGGCGTTTCGCCGTGCGGAAGCATTTCACACCGCTAATTATGCACCTGTTTTCCGAATTTGTCAACCTTTTGCAAAATAAATATTGACATTGGTGTAAATCATGGTTTATTATATTAGCAGCAAGGGCGGCAGCGCAGCTCAAGGACGGCTGAAATGCCCGCTCAATGCGGAAAAATTCCAAAATATACAGGAGGAAGAAAATGAAAAAGCTATTTGCCGCACTGCTTGCAGTGCTGATGGTTTTCGGTTGCGTTCCCTGCATTACCGCTGCCGAAACCGCAAATACCCTCGACGAATTCGACACTGCGCTCAACGCTGCGGGCGGTTCGCTGGACTTTACAAACGATGAAACCAACCCGTGGCTGTTCTGCGCGGATGCAGACGGCTCCGAGAACGGTGCTGTTCGCAGCAATATTGCGAGCATGAACGACACCGAGACCATGTTTACCTTCACCGCTTCCGTACAGGCGGGTGAAAGACTCCGCTTCGACCTTAAGCTCAGCACCGAGGATGAATACGATACCTTCCGCCTTTACGACAACGGTTATCCGGTCATGTATCGCTGCGGCAGCACGGACTGGTACACCGAGGTATACACGATTACGGAGAGCGGCGAACACACCTTCAGCTTTGCCTATTCAAAGGATGCAAGCGGTGAGGATGGTGAGGATACCGTTTTTGTTGATAACGTTGCTGTTCTGGCAACCGATCCGAACGCTTTGTCACTCAATGCGGTTCTGAATGCGGAGGGCTGCAATCATGAGTATGTCACCGAACGCAGCGAATGGATTCCCGCCGTTTACAACGAGAGGGAATGCGCAAAGAGCAACATTGAATATCAGAACGACGGCGTTGCAACCCTTTATACCGAGTGTTACCTTGAAGCGGGCGCAGGCATAACTTTTGAATATGCAGCGAGCAGCGAAGAGGATTTTGACAACCTTTATTTCAGCGCAATCAACCTTGATAACGGCACCGAATACGAGCATGAGCTCACCATGACCGGCGATGTTGACTGGACGAACGCTGCATGGGGCGTTCCCGAAACCGGCAACTACAGGCTGATTTTCACCTATGAGAAGGACGGCGGCGGATACAGCGGAGCGGACTCCGTTTACGTTACCAATGTTTTCGTTCCCAATGCTGCTGTCGGTGAGGTAAAGTGGAGCACAAGCTTTGAAGACGAAAACCCCCTGCTCTGCGGTTGGACGACCATCGATGCCGATGGCGACGGTTTGGCTTTTGCATGGACACGTGACCTCGAGCATTTCCTTTACGCAGATCCGTTTCCTATGACGGCAAGGCAAATATGGCGAGCGCATCCTATGACGAAGGTTTTGCAATGCCCCGCAACCCCGATGAATACCTTGTTTCCCCCGCAGCAACGATTGGTGCGGACAACACAAGCGTCACCCTTAAGGTTGCCGCACGCGGACAGGACAAGAACGAAGCATGTGCGGAACATTTCCAGATTCTTGTCAGCGAAAGTGCAACGGACTTCGCGAATGCGGATGTTGTGTATGAAGGCACGACCGTTCACGATTGGATGTTCTATGCTGCCGATCTCACCCCTTATATCGGCAGAACGGTTTATATCGCAATCCGCCATTTCGATTCGGAGGATATGTATTATCTGAACATCGACATGTTCCAAATCATTGCGGACGGCAGCATCGATGTTGCGCAGACCGAACCGCAGTTTGTTTACAACGAGACTCTTGCAAATGCGCTGAATGTTGAAGGCGGAACCCTCCGTTTCAGCACTGGCACCCGCTTCCCGTGGAAAGTCGGCGAGCAGAACGGCCGCGGCTTTGCATACAGCATGAACCACCTGCCCTATACGCGCAGCTACATCGAAACCCGCGTCACTATCACCGAACCCTGCCGCCTCAGCTACGATTGGATGAACGATGCGGAACAGGGCATGGACTTCCCGACCCTTTATATCAACGGTGAAGTTGCCGTTGAGATGAAATATGTTTACGGCGAATTCCGCACTCAAATCGTTGACATCACCGAACCGGCGAATACACATTCGCATGGGGCTTCTGGAAGGATGAGGAAATCAACGAGGGTTCCGACGCTGCATACATCGACAATATCGCCATTCTTGAGGCGGTTCATCCCGCTTCCGTAGTCACTTCCGACTTTGTATCCGTCAATGCAGGCGCATCCGCAAGCATCAGCTGCACCGTTCTGCCGACGGACACAACGATAAAAGATGTTGCATGGTCTTCTTCCGATGAGAACATTGCCGTTGTGAATGCAAACGGCATCGTTCGCGGCATTGCGCCCGGCCATGCTGTTATCACCGCATCAACCGTTGACGGCGGGCTTGTCAGCCGCACTTTCGTGACCGTTTGCGCCGCTGCCGAACCGCAGACTTTCTACGGCTACCGCTACAGCGACACAACGGGAACAAAATATGACCTTGTTTCTTTCAGTGAAAACGAACCCGGAACAATAACAACGATTGCAAGCCTTCCCAACAGCTTCTTCACCGCAATGGAGTACTTTAACGGAAAGGTATATGCGGCACGCAACTGCACCATATACACGATGGAACTCGACAACCCCGTTCCCGAGGTTCTCCACGAAGAATACCAGGCGGATGTTGAGCTGCTTGATATGACCTATAACTATGCCGACAGCACAATGTATGTGCTTGCCGCTTCCGGTCTGCGCAGCGCAGCTGTGTTCACCCTTGATACCGAAACCGGTGCGGTGGCTCTGCGCACTGCAATCACGGGCATGAATCTTGCGGCAACGACCCTTGCAATCGATGCAAACGGCAATGCATATTGCACCGAGCTTTACACCGACAGGCTTTACAGCCTTAACCTCACAACAGGTGAAGCAACCGTTATCGGAAGCATCACCGACGGCGAGACCGGCGAAGCACTTGTCGGCGCAAGGAATCTCTCCCTGACCTTTGATCTCAACACAGGAAGGCTCTTCTGGGCACGTTATTATTACGACGGAACAACTCAGGTAACTGCCGATGGCCTGTATGAGATAAACCCTGTAAATGCAAAAGCAAATTATCTCGGCGACCTTGGCGGAAGTCAGATCACGGAGCTTGTCGGCATGTTTACCGTTCCCGCGAACGATATGCAGACTCTTACCGTAAGCTTCATTGACAGCATTACCGGCGAAGTTGTCAACACTCAGAATGTTGCCCGCGGCACCGTCCTTTCGGAAATGCCCGAAGCAGCGGCACATGAGCTGGCTCTTCCTCGGCTGGAATTACGATAACAGCCCCGTCGTCGGTAATATCAGCGTATTTGCCCGCTATGACCTTATGGGCGATGCCGATGACGACGGTGCTTTGACGGTGTCCGACGCACTGATGATCCTGCGCCATGCGATGGGTCTTTCGGAACTGCCCGAGAACAGGATCGCACTTTGCGATTTCGACAACAGCGGCGATATCTCCGCAGCCGACGCATTGACGGCAATGAGAAACGCTCTGTAACCGTTATATAACCTGAAAAGGTTACATCAGCCATGCTCAGCTTCACAACGTGAAAAAATCCCCCGCGCAGGCCTCCCTTGCACGCGGGGATTTCTTAAATGTAGGGAATCAGTATCAGCATATAAAAAACGCTTCCCTTGCACGCGGGGGATTTCTTTTTTCTTCGTAATGAAAAATCGGGAATCGGAAGTGAAGAATAAACCATTGCCATGATAAAACCAAGTCGGAAACAAGCGGTCGGCACACCGCAGAGACACCAGAAAAATATATTATTAATATGTAACAAAAAAACTTGACATGCCCAAATATGTCTCATATAATATGTACATGAGGAACGGCAGCTGTGGCATACGTTAAACCGTTAGGGTTATATTTCCCTCGAGGCAACAGCATGCAGACATAGCCGTACGGCATTTCGTTTTGGACCAAGCTTCCACGTGCCTCAGAAATACATGAAAGGACACTGTGCGGTCTTTTCAAACAATTGACGTTGAAATGAAAACAGAGTTGAATGGAGGAAAAAGACTATGAAGAAACGCATCTTTGCACTTGTGCTCACCGTGTTGTTCATCGTGGCTGCCGTTCCGGTTGCAGGCGTTGGGGAAACGCCGGAGGGCTATGACGAGCATGATTATTGGAAAATCCGTAATTTTTTGGAGATTGCGGACGAGAACAATATCAAGAACGGTAACAAGATTTCCGAAAACTATTCCCCTTACGATCCCACCACATGGACCGGTACAGACAGCAACGGCTATTCGACGGAATGCGTATGGACTTCGGACGGACATTTGCGTTCGGTATACTTCCAAGCCTCCGATGTCGTTGGTGAGCTTGACGTGAGCGGATGTACAAAACTGTATACACTTGCCGCTTACGAGAACAGAATCACAGGTTTTGATGTGTCCGGCTGCAACGAACTGTATACTTTAACACTGAACAATAATCAGATTTCCACCGCAAACGTGAGAGACCTTCCGGCTCTTTATATAGCTGCTTTCGACTACAACCTTCTTACAGAGCTGGAATTGCCAAACTGCCCGAATATCGGACTTATAACCGCACCCGGGAACCGGATAACTTCATTCGATGCACAACTGTACAGAGGAACGCAATTGTACGGTCTGGATCTTTCATATCAGGAATTGAGCGGCGTGCTCGATTGTCATGGCATCGATACTTTGAACTATCTTTCGGTGGAAGACTGCAGTCTTGATGCAATCAATTTGACGGGCTGCACCGGCCTTTTGGACATCGTTGTTATGGGTAATAATCTGACTGAACTGGATTTAAGCAATGCGTCGGCCAGATCCATTGGATGCAATGATAACATGCTTACATCGCTGATTCTTCCGGAAAATCTCGATGGAATTGATTCGATATTCTGCCAAAACAACTATCTCAGCGAGCTTGACATAAGCGGCTGCGGAAACATCTGGACGCTTGCCACATCCAACAACAGGCTTGAACAGAGTCATTGGCGTTCCGAAAGGTATGGAGTGGATTACAATCTTATGTCTGAAGGCAGTGGCTATGTGGGCTTTTTCTCAGACACGATACCTTATGCCGGCGGCGTATGCTACACGAATGCAGTTGCGACACCGAGTGAGGGAGCTCAGTTTGCCGGCTGGTACACCCCGGACGGAACTCTGGTTTCATCCGAACCGGAGTTTGAACTTGGAATATTCAACATGGCGAATTGGGCTTGGTTTTCCGAGTGTGAACAGCCGGAGTTGATAGCGCACTTTGTCGGCGGCATAACCCTCGGCGACGTGAACGGAGATAATTCAATAGGCTTAGAGGATGCAATTATCGTGCTGAGATACACAATGGGGTTGGCGGCACTGACGGACGAACAAATTGAACGAGCCGATTTCAACTCAGACGGTACGGTGGATGCGCTGGATGCGATTCTGATACTCCGTCATGCTCTCGGGGTTTCTGCCTGAAGTGGCCATCACTTTTGAACTGACGGGAGTCAAGACAGGCAGAGTGAACTCCATCTGTCATATACAGTAAAAAAGAACTTGCGGGACGGAAAGCTCAAGGTCAGATGTGATTGCATTTGACCTTGACTTTGCCGTTGCGCCTGAGAAATGCATTGCCGGATTGGGCAGGCATTTACGAAAGAATAAATACTGAAAGGATGATTCGTGCTGAATACGATGCAGAGCAACACATACGGAATCAGAACGGAGCTTATACCGCTGATTGAAACTTTCGATTACCTCAGCGGCAGGGCGAATGGAGAAAGAATCTATATTAATGAACAAGAGGCTTGCGAGAGACACCCGTATTTGAGAAAAAAAATTAAGGAAATTGCGCAAAGGTATAGAATTTGAAAAAGAATTGGATGAAGCTGTTCATGTTGACGAATCGGAACTGCAATACTTTTTTAAGGATCTTTCGACTAATTGCAGCATTGCCAGAATGCTCATAATGCCGTATACCTTCATGGGCGAAGCTCAATCGGGCAAGTTCTTTTTTGAGGAGCTTTTGAATATGGACCCGCAGCAGCGTATCAAAAAATGTGCTGTCATATGCAAAATTTTGACAGCTCACAGAATTTTGATTACGAGAGCCTTGTGGAGTATGTAATGAAATTGCCGATAAGCGGCATGAACAAGCTGAGTATTGTGGAATGCTGCAGCAACTACGAGCAGAATTGCATGCGGCTTGAGCATTTTATGAGTCCGATTGTCAAAATTGTCGATGAAAAGCTGGTGCGTTTTGAAGAGGATGTTAAAAAGTGGGAACGTGATATTCAAGAGGTTGGCGATGTATGCACCTATGTATCCGAACATTCACGTTTGAAAATGCCGAAGTGCGATTTTACAATATTCCCTTCGATACACAACGGACTTATGCTTGCCATGTCTTATTGGGACAAAAGAATTTGCATCGGTGAAAAAGGTTGTGCAGGGGAGATGTGGCTTGGTTTGGGCTTCAGGGATTATATGGAAAGTGTTTCAAACGAAAGCAGTACGTCACGCGTAGTCGGAATATTCAGCGGACTTTCGGACGAGATTCGCTTTGAAATATTAAAAGCGATAGCGCAGCGAAAGACAATGTCCGGGGGCGAGATTGCCGATAAATTCGGATTGACGAGACAAAAAGTCTTTTATCATATGTCAAAACTTTTAACGCTTGGACTTGTGGAATGCAATGCAGAAAGCGGACGACCGTACTACTCGCTGAAAAAACAGTCGTTGGAAGAAGTCATAGCTGCAATAAGTATGCTTGTGAACGAGGACTGAAAAAGCAACATAAATGATTGGTGTTTTTCTGCGGATTCCGTGTTTGCGTGTTCCGCGAGCTGCACCGGCTGTCGGCACTGAGCCGAAAAAATCCCCCGCGTATGCCTCCCTTGCACGCGGGGGATTTCTTTTTTCTTCGTAATGAAAATCGGGATGAAAAAATCGGAATTCGGAAATTCGGGAACCGATGGGTTGCCAAGGGAGAAATTCATACGGTTCCCGCCGCGCTTCCGTTATTGCTTTTGCCCGATAATGAAGCTGCCTTTTTCATCCGCATCAACGGTCAGGTTGAACCTTCCTCGGGCGAATTTTCAATGATGAACCGCGCAAGCAGGGATTCAATATGCCCCTGAATGTATCTCTTGAGCGGACGGGCACCGAACAGCGGATCGGCACCGTTTTTGATGATGGCGGCTTTTGCACTTTCGGAAACGCTGAGATTCAGGCGGTTTGCCTGCAAACGCTTTGCAAGGTCCGCAATAAGCAGGTCAACAATGCCGTGCATATCCGCATCGGAAAGGGCGTTGAAGAACACGATTTCATCCAGCCTGTTAATAAATTCGGGGCGGAATTTTGTGCGCAGCAGCTTGTGCAGCAGCTCCTCGGTTTCGGTCGTTATTCTGCCGTCCTTTGCCATGCTGTTCAGGATCAAATCGCTGCCGATGTTGCTCGTCAAAATGATGATCGTATTCTTAAAGTCAACGGTGCGGCCCTGTCCGTCCGTAATTCTGCCGTCGTCAAGCACCTGGAGCAGAACGTTCAGAACGTCCGGATGCGCCTTTTCAACTTCATCAAACAGAAGCACTGCATAGGGTTTTCTGCGAACGGCTTCGGTGAGCTGACCGCCTTCGTCATAGCCGACATATCCCGGAGGGGCACCGATAAGACGGGAGACGGAGTATTGCTCCATGTATTCGCTCATATCGATACGAACCATACTGCGCTCATCGTCAAACAGTGCCTCGGCAAGCGCTTTGCACAGCTCCGTTTTGCCGACACCGGTGGGCCGAGGAACAGGAACGAACCTATCGGACGATTGGGGTTCTGTATTCCTGCACGGATCTTAAAATTGCATCGCAAACGCGCTGAACGGCGTCATCCTGTCCGACGATGCGTTTATGCAGCTGGGAGTCAAGCCGCAGAAGTTTCTTGCGCTCGCTTTCCATGAGCTTTGAAACCGGGATGCCCGTCCACCGCGCAACGATTTTTGCAATCTCCTCGGATGAAACATGGTCGCGGAGCAGACTGTTTTCGCGGTTTGCGGCAAGAGCCTCTTCCTTTTGCAGCTCTTTTTGCAGGCCGGGCAGCTCGCCGTATTTCAGCTGAGCGGCACGGTTAAGATCGTATTCGTTTTCTGCGCGGGCAATATCCGCGTTAACCTGTTCAATGCGTTCACGGAGCTGCTGAACCTTGGAAATTGCATTGCGCTCGTTGTCCCAGCGCGCTTTCATGTTGTTGAACTTGTCGCGCTTTTCGGCAAGCTCGCGGCGAATTTCGGCAAGGTGTTCCTGCGTGTGTTCGTCATTGTCGCCGGTGAGAGCGGTTTCTTCAATCTCCAAACGCATTATTTCCCGGGAATTTCGTCCATTTCGGAAGGCATGGAGTTCATTTCCGTCTTGATGAGCGCACATGCCTCGTCAACAAGGTCGATAGCCTTGTCGGGAAGGAACCTGTCGGAAATATAACGGTCGGAAAGCGTTGCGGCGGCGATAAGTGCCGAGTCGTGAATCTTGACGCCGTGATAAACTTCATAACGTTCCTTCAAACCGCGAAGGATGGCAATCGTGTCCTCAACGGAGGGTTCGGCAACGGTCACGGGCTGGAAACGGCGCTCGAGTGCAGCATCCTTTTCGATGTATTTGCGGTATTCGTCAAGCGTTGTTGCGCCGATGCAGTGCAGTTCGCCGCGTGCCAGCATGGGCTTCAGAATGTTGCCCGCATCCATTGCGCCGTCGGTCTTGCCGGCGCCGACAATGGTGTGAAGTTCGTCGATGAACATGATTATTTTGCCTTCGCTGCGCTTGATTTCGTTAAGCACAGCTTTCAGCCTTTCTTCAAATTCACCGCGATATTTTGCGCCCGCAACAAGGGAACCCATGTCCAGTGCAAAAAGTCTGCGATCCTTCAGATTGTCGGGGACGTCGCCGCGTACGATACGGAGCGCAAGCCCCTCGGCAATTGCGGTTTTGCCGACGCCGGGTTCACCGATAAGGCAGGGGTTGTTCTTCGTTTTTCGTGAAAGAATGCGGATAACGCTGCGGATTTCGTTATCTCGGCCGATAACGGGGTCAAGCTTCTGCGCCCGGGCAAGTTCGGTCAGATCCTGTCCGTATTTGTTAAGAACATCATAGGTGCTTTCCGGATTATCGGAATTCACCCTGCTGTTGCCGCGGACGGCTTTCAACGCTTCAAGGTATTTGTCGCGGACGATTCCGAACCGTTTGAGCAGGGGTTTCACAACATAGTCGGCGCGTTCGATAAGGCCGAGCATGATATGCTCAACGGAAACGAAACTGTCGCCCATGCGCTTTGCTTCCTCTTCGGCGCGGGTGAGCACGGAGTTCAGCTCCGGAGTCATATAAACCTGCCCGCCGCCGCTGCTTCCGAAGGTTGCCTGCTTGTCAAGCTCCGTGTCAATTGCGGCGCGGAGTTCATCCGTGGAAATACCCATGGATGCCATAAGCTGGGCGTTCAAATCATCCGGATCGTCAAGAAGGGCATGAAAAACGTGAATTTGCCCGACTTGGGTATTCCTGCGCTCCTCGGCAAGCGATTGCGCCTGCTGAAGGGTTTCAAGGGTTTTTTGGGTCATTTTATTAGCGTTCATAAGGTAAACCTCCTTGAGGTATTGTTTCCGTAACGGTGTTCCTTTTAATCAGGAACATTGTCCCGTGCAAACGGGGCTGCATCAAACTGCTGCCCGAATGAAACGGGGCGTTATCAGAGAGGCACGGGAAGGTGCTTCCCCGACCGCCGAGGGGCTGAGGTTCGGCGGTTCAAATCGGGTTGTTAGCACTCGTTCTCTTTGAGTGCTAATATTATATAACACTCCGACGCGAAAAGCAACAGCAAACAAATAATGTTTCAATTTTGTCACATTGATGCCAAAAATCGAGCGGCAGTTGCTCATTATTGATTGCCGATTCCCAATTGAACATTGCCCGCCCTATACAAATATGGTATAATAACCGCATACGAAAGGCATTTGCTGCCGAGCAAAAAACAAGGCAGCCTTTCGGAATAATTCCTTTGGAGGGAAAATACCCGTGAAAATTCTGAAGCACATTGTGATGTGGAAATTTCTTGACAATGCGGAAGGCAAAACAAAAGCGGAGAACATGCGCTTTGCGGCGGAAAATCTTCGTGCACTTGTCGGTGTTGCGCCGACGCTTCTGAAGCTCAGCATCGGCGAGGATGTTCTCGGCAGCCCCGCAAGCTTTGATATGGCTCTTGTTGCCGACTTCAAAAGCGTTGAGGATATGCTTGCGTACCGCGATTTTCCCCGTCATGCGGAGATATCAAATTATATCCGCCGTGTGATTTCCGACAGGAAAGTTGTGGATTTTTTTATTGAAACCGACGAGAACTGAACAAAAGCTTCGAGTGTTGAAAACGATGCGGAAAGACTGCAATCAAAATAATCCACATTATCCACAGGTTCGTGTGGATAACACGTCCGAACAGTGTAAAAATGTGGATAAACTTGCCCGAATCGGGGAGTTTGCAAAAAATGCCTGTTAAACGCGGCTTTGAGTGTGGATAAGTTGAGGATATAACGGAGTCATAACAGTTTGCACCGAAAGGGAACCGGGAAAAAATTTGAGCATTAAACTTTAAATCCGAACCTCGGGCAGCTTTCCGACAGGGATTTTACAACGAAGCCGGCCGCAGCCGGCTGCAAAATGCAAAGAAAAGAAAGGAGACTTTCGCCGAAGCGAAAGTCATGGTCATAAAAATGAATTACAACGTTAAACTTTCTGATGAAGTTCGCGAGGCACTTGCGCTGGGAAGACCCGTTATTGCGCTTGAAAGCACGATTATTGCGCACGGAATGCCTTATCCGCAGAACGTCAAAACGGCTCTTGCGTGCGAACGTTTGGCACGTAGCACGGCGCGGTTCCCGCAACGATTGCGATCATCGGAGGTCAGCTTTGCGCGGGCCTTACCGAGGAACAGATAGAGTATCTCGGCAGGGAAGGACGGAATGTTGCAAAAGTCAGCCGCCGCGATATTCCTTATATCATGGCAAAGGGTGCGGACGGCGCAACGACGGTTGCCGCAACGATGTTCATTGCAAGCCTTGCGGGCATAAAAGTGTTTGCAACGGGCGGCATCGGCGGCGTGCATCGCGGCGCGAAACAACCATGGATATTTCCGCCGACCTTACGGAGCTTGGAAGAACGCCTGTTGCAGTCGTTTGCGCGGGCGCAAAGAGTGTGCTTGATATCGGCTTGACGCTTGAGTATCTTGAAACGCAGGGTGTGCCCGTTGTCGGCTTCCGCACGAACAAAATGCCCGCATTTTACACGCGGGACAGCGGTTATAACACTCCTTGCAGATGCGATTCGGTTGAGGAGCTTTCGGATATGGTCGGCGCAATGGCAAATATTCCAATGCGCAGCGGCATGGTTATTGTGAACCCGATTCCGAAAGAATTCGAAGCCGACGAGGACATGATCGACCGTGCAACCACGAAGGCTTTGCGTGAGGCCGAAAAGAACGGCATCACGGGCAGGGATGTTACCCCCTTCCTGCTTGCGCGTATTGCGGAGCTTACGGAGGGCGCAAGCCTGAAGGCGAATATCGCGCTTGTTTATAACAACGTGCGCCTTGCCGCTTCCGTTGCGGCGGGAGTTATTCAGCCGGATTGAAGGCAGAACGGCAAAAACCGTCCGCGCCCGTCCGCGTGACGGTGCCGCACAGGAAACGCTTTTTATTGCCTGTCCGAGGCAATACGGCAAACTGTTCTCGGGCAGGCTTGTTTAATTTGCTGTTGTGCAGGCTGAGCCTGCTGTCGGCTTGTTTCTCGGGAAACATTCCCGAGGGGAACAGGCCCGAAAACCATCCCCGTGATTGAAGTTCTCGCGGGAAAAATTTAACCCGCCGCTGCCGCAATTGCTTTTTTCGGGGCGAAGCCGAGCGTCGGCGCACTTTATTGAGGAGACAGATAATGAAGAAAAAATTGCTGCGGTTCGCCGCACTGATGATTGCTTTGGCTTTTGTTTTTGCAGGCACCGCCTGCCGCGGAGGCGATGTTGTTGTTGACATAGGCCATGACACGCCTGCGCCGACAGCAAAGCCGACAACGTCGCCGACGGCCGAACCGATACCGGAGCCGACGGCCGAACCGACGCCGGAGCCCACCCCTGCGCCCGTTCACGCAACGCTCATGTTTGTGGGCGATTTGATGTGCCTTTCAAGCCAGCAGCGCGGCGCGAAACAGCAGGCGGGCGGCAGCGGCTATGACTTTTCTCCGTCATTTGCATATGTCAGGGAAGTTTTTAACAATGCGGACTGCGTCATCGGCAATCTTGAAACATCGCTTTCGCATTCGTGGCCCTATGCAACGGAGCAGCGCAATATCGGCGGAATGCCCAACTGTAACGGACCCAAACAATATTTGGGAGCATTGAAATTTGCGGGCTTTGACGCGCTTGTGCTTGCAAACAACCATTGCTGCGACGCGGGAGTTCAGGGCATTATCGAAACCACTCAGGCTGTTGAGGAATACGGCTTTCCCTACACCGGACTTTTCCGCGAAAAGGACGCGCAGCGGTTCGTAATCCTTGATGTTAAGGGGATAAAAGTCGGCCTCCTTTCCTATGCCGAATTCTATAATTCAAAAGATAAAGCCGTTCGCGAAGCGGGCTGTGAATACATGATAAACACCTATTCAAAGGAACGCATTGCCGAGGATATTGCGGCGGCGCGGGCTGCCGGTGCGGAGCTTATCGTGGCCTATAATCATTGGGGCGCGGAACATACGCACAACCCACACCGAAGGTCGTGACTCACGCTCAGGAGATGGCGGATGCAGGCGTTGATATCATAATCGGCTCACACTCCCATGCGGTTCAGCCCGTTGTTTGGCTCACGGCGGCGGACGGACGGCAGGTGCTTTGTGCATATTCAATGGGCAACTTTGTGTCCAGCATGGGCAGAAGCACCGCGAACGACACTTTCATTGCGGAAATCGGCATCGTTCGCGAGGGGGGAAGTGTGCGCGTGGAGAGCGAGAAATATCATCCCTGCCGCGTGTTCCCGCAGCTTAAAGGCTATTGGTATGTTGTTGTGCCGACGAACGTGACGATTGTTAATAGCATCATTCCGCAGCTTAAGGCGGCGGAAGAAAGGATAACGGCAACTGTAAACCCGGAGGGAAGATAAAATATAAGCATGAAGCTGCTTTCAAAAATCCTTGCATATGCTGCCGTGCCGTGCCTTGCTGCCGCGCTGCTGATAAGTTTTATCGGCCGGCTTTCGGGAGATAAGGTTTGGATCAAAAGGGAGTATGAAAAACTTGATATAAATGATTACACCGGCATGAGCACGGACGAGATGTGCACCGTGTATCTTCGCATGGTTGATTATATGAAGGGCGGGACGGATGAGCTTCAAACGGAAGTCACGGTGTTCGGCGAACGCACCGAAATGTTCGGCGAGCGGGAAATTTCACACATGAATGATGTCCGAAAGCTCTGGTTCGGGGTTGAAACAGCGAAATACATTCTGTTTGCCTTTGCAGCAATTGCGGCTGCGCTTGCTTTGCATGTTTACAGGCGGAGAGCCGCCGCCGTGCTTGCCCGCTGCTGGCTTATCGGGATTTGCGTCATTGCCTTCATTGCGGCTGTGCTTGCAGTTTGGGCTGCCGTGGATTTTTATTCGTTCTGGATACTGTTTCACGCAGTATTTCTGGATGTTCCGTCTGCAATATTTGACCCGGCGGAAAGTTTGATGATTCGCATCTGCGTTCAGCAGCTTTTCAGCGATCTGATACTTCGCATTGCAGTTTACACCGTGAGTGCCTGTGCGGTTATAAGCATTCTCGCGGGGATTGTGTGCAAAACCTCGGGAGCAGGCAAGGGAACCGTGAAAAACAGACTTAGGGATGCCAAAGACTAATTTCACTTAATCAAATCAATCGTTCCGGTTACTGCCTGCGGAAGCGGGAGTCGGCTCGGAAAGTGAAAAGCGGCTCGGAAAGTGAAAAGCGGTTTGGAAAGGAAAATCAATTTGAATTGGTCCGAAAGATGTGAACCCGCGCTGAAACGCTTTATGAGCGGGGAAAATGAACTTATACTCGGGATTGAATCCTCCTGCGACGAAACAGCCGCCGCCGTTCTGTGCGGCGGACGCAAAGTGCTGAGCATGGCGGTGCATACGCAGATTCCCGTTCACAGGCTGTACGGCGGCGTTGTGCCGGAAATTGCTTCCCGCAGCCATACGGAGCGGATAGGTGCCGTTGCGGATGAAGCATTAAAAACTGCCGGTGTCGGTTTGAATGACATCGGTGCAATTGCCGTAACCTGCACGCCCGGGCTGATCGGCGCACTGCTTGTGGGCGTCAGCTATGCAAAAGGCCTCGCATACGCCGCAAACATTCCTTTGGTCGGCGTGAACCATATTGCGGGGCATATCGCCGCAAACTATCTCACTTATCCGGATCTTGAACCGCCGTTTGTCTGCATTGTGGCTTCCGGCGGGCACAGCCATATCGTTCGCGTGGTCGATTACAATCGCTTTGAGCTTATCGGCAGAACGCGCGATGATGCGGCGGGTGAGGCTTTTGACAAGGCAGCGCGTGCGCTCGGCTTGCCGTACCCCGGCGGCCCGGAGATAGAGAAGCTTGCAAAATGCGGGAACCCGAATGCATTCCGCTTCCATGCACCGTTTAACGAGGGCGAAAGCAATGATTTCAGTTTTTCGGGAATCAAACGGCCGTTGTCAACCTGCTCCATAATGCGGAGCAGAAGGGGGAAGTTCTGAATAAGGCCGATGTCGCCGCTTCCTTCCAACGTGCCGTTGCGGATACCCTGACGATGAAATCCGTTCGCGCGGCTCTGCGCGAAAAAAGCTCCGTGCTTGCGCTTGCCGGCGGAGTGAGTGCGAACAATGTGCTTCGCACCCGGCTGCAAATCGAATGCGACAGGAACGCCATCCGTTTTTGCCGCCCGGATATGCGGTTCTGCACCGATAATGCGGCAATGATAGCCTGTCAGGGTTATTATATGCTGCGCAGCGGGGAGGTTTCCGGGCTGGATTTGAATCCTTCGGCGGCCGAGTTCCTGTCGGAGGGAAGGTAGAGGGATGAAGCTGACAAAAAGGAAGCAAAATGTAATTATATTTTCTGCGGGTGAGTCAATTAGAAACGGCACTGTTGAGTATATTCAAAATAAACTTGGCGACAGAGGCATACTGTGCTTTGATTGGCGCTCTCTGTTCAGTCATGCGCATAACATGGAACAAATTGCACTTTTGCCTGCATTGCTGAAGAAGATACCGACTTTTGACTTTGCGTTGATAGTTGCGGAAGGCGTTGACACCGTCAAACTCAGGGGCAGCGAAGAACGCAGTGCGATTCGCGACAATGTCATATTCGAATTGGGACTTTGTACTATGGCTCTCGGCGCAGAACGTGTTATTCTACTTGCGGAAGAAAACGTCCGCATTCCTGAAGATTTGATCGGCGTTGGAAAAATGGGCATCGAATATGTTACTTTCAGTTCCGTCGACAGAGAAGCGACAATCGCAAAGTCGGCGAAATAATCGACAAAAAAGCTGATGTTTTGAAGGAAAGGTTCATGCGGCAGCTGAGCGAAATCATTGAACATATAAATAAAAACTCAGAGCAGGTCTCTCCGGTGTTTGTCGGAGCGGCGGTGTCATCGGCTGAAGCGTATTTTATCAATTTTATTGTGAGACTGTTTGAAAACATAGACAAAGGGTTTTCAAGCAGGGAGCATCCCGAAAAAGTATATCCGTGTCCGGACAGAATCAAACTCTGCATTTGCCTGCCGTCAGCCGTCAGCATGTCTACACGTTCAATGATTTCTGTTTACTTTAAAAAACATGGATACGAGGATTTTTTTATCGGGAATGCGGGCATACGAGGACTGTTTTTTAACGGAAGGCTTGACGAGAGCGACAGCTCATTGCTTATCGTTGATGTTCCGACATCGATAACGGCGTCCTATGTGCTGGTCAACTCAGTGCTGAGTATTGATTCCGACGCAGATTATGATGCCTCAGCTGAGGAACGTTTTGTTACAAAAGAAATGGATATTTACGCCTTTGCACTGAACAAGCTGCTTTCGCCGGAGGTTGCGCGCAAACGACTGTTGTTCATCCACGACAGCGAAAAGATTGAAAGAATTTTGAACCAACTGCAAAATGTATCAATTGAATTTATGGATATAACAATATGAAACATCAGAAACGTGGCTCGCCGCAAATGCAGGAGAATAATAAGCAAACTCACTCAACAAAACTTGAATACAATAACAAAACAGGACTGCTGCCTTTTACGGTGCAGTCCTGTTATTTGTCAGCGGGGGCGGGGATACCGAGCCCGCTGATGCAGTTTGCGGTTTACCGAAAGCAATGCTTATTTCGTGTAGCGTACAACGGGCTTTCTTGCCGCGGTGACCTCATCGGGACGGCCGACGGGGGTGGTGACGGGGCAGGCGTGTACGGCCTCGGGGTTTTCTTTGGCTTCACGGGCAATGGCTTTCATTGCTTCAATGAACTCATCGAGAGTCTCACGGCTTTCGGTTTCGGTGGGTTCGATCATCATTGCTTCATGAACGATAAGCGGGAAGTAGATGGTCGGGGGATGGTAACCGCGATCGATAAGGCTTTTGCGATATCGGTTGTGTGAACGCCGAGATCGAGCAGTTCGCCCGGAGCAATGACGCATTCATGCATACAGATGCGGTCGTGGGGAATCTCATAGGTGCCGCGCAGTGCGTTCATGATGTAGTTTGCATTCAGAACGGCATTTTCGCTTGCTTCCTTGAGACCCTTGCCGCCGAGAGAGCGGATATAGGCATATGCCTTGACGATAACACCGAAGTTGCCGTAGAAGCTCTTGACCCTGCCGAAGGATTCGGGGCGATCGTAATCGAGTTCGATCATGCCGTTGCGTTCAACAAGCACGGGAACAGGCATAAAGGGCATGAGGTGTTTTTTAACACCGACGGGACCGCTGCCGGGACCGCCGCCGCCGTGCGGGGTGGAGAAGGTTTTATGCAGGTTGATATGCATAACGTCAAAGCCCATATCGCCGGGGCGAACAATGCCCATTATCGCATTCAGGTTTGCGCCGTCGTAATAGAGCAGACCGCCTGCCTCGTGAACGATGTCGGCAATCTCCTTAATATTGCGCTCAAACAGACCGAGGGTGGAGGGTTGGTGAGCATCAGACCCGCAGTGTCGGGGCCGACTGCCGCACGCAGCGCGTCAAGATCAACGCCGCCGTCGGGAGCGGATTTGATTTCTTTAACTTTGAAGCCGCACATAACCGCACTTGCGGGGTTGGTGCCGTGCGCTGCATCGGGAACGATGATGGTTGTGCGGGCGGTGTCGCCGCGATGTTCGTGATAGGCGCGGATATGCATAAGTCCGGTCAATTCACCGTGCGCACCGGCAGCGGGCTGGAGCGTGAAAGCGTCCATGCCGCAGATTTCGCACAGGCATTTTTCCATGTCATACATCAGGCGCAGAGAACCCTGGCACATATCTGCATCGAGCAGAGGATGCACGTCGTTAAACAGTTGGGCGACTTCTTCGTTGATTTTGGGGTTGTATTTCATCGTGCAGGAGCCGAGAGGATAGAACCCGTTGTCAACGCCGAAATTGCGGCGGGAAAGGTTTGTGTAGTGGCGAACAAGATCGACTTCACCCAGTTCGGGAAGGTCGAGTTTTGATTCGGCACGCATATTTTCGGGAATTGCGCAGTTTGCGGCGGGCACATCCAGTGCGGGCAGGTCATACGCGCGGCGTCCTCGCGGGAACGTTCAAAAATCAGCTTGTAGGATTGCCTCATGCTTCGGTACCTCCGTCGGTTTCGTTCTCACCGTCCTGCTCAAAGAACATGATGTTGAGCATTTCGATAAGGTAATCAATATCTTCTTTGGTTGTCATTTCGGTTGCGCACCAGAGCATTCCGCCGTCTGCAAGCACAAGGCCGGAAACTATGCCGGCATCCTTGAGCGCGGTGGAAATCTCGTCGGCGGGAATCTCGCTGTCGATGACGAACTCGTTGAAGAACGGGGTGTTGAAACGGAGTTTGAAGCCGGGAAGCTCGGTGAGCTTTTGAGCCAGATAGTGTGCCTTTGCAATGTTCGCTTCGGCAACTTCTTTCATGCCGCAGGGACCCATCGTGCAGGCATACATGGCTGCCATGATTGCGCAGAGCATCTGGTTGGAGCAGATGTTGCTGGAAGCCTTTTCGCGGCGAATATGCTGCTCACGTGCCTGAAGGGTGAGAACGAATACGCGGTTGCCGTCGGCATCAACGGTTTCACCGACGATTCTGCCGGGCAGATTGCGGATGAGTTTGCCGCCTGCTGCCATAAAGCCCGCATACGGGCCGCCGAAGCACATGGGAATGCCGAGAGGCTGTGCATCGCCGACAGCAATATCCGCACCGTAGTCCGCAGGGCGTTTGACAGCGCCGAGGCTGATGGGGTTGACATAGCTGACGAGCAGTGCCTTTGCGCCGTGAACGAGGGCTGAAATCTCGTCCATGTTTTCAATGCAGCCGAAATAGTTGGGCTGTGCGGCGATGAAACCGGCAGAGCCTTCAAGGTTTGCCTTCAGGCAGTCGATATCGGTAATGCCGTTTTCGTTGAGCCCGATTTCAACAAGCTCAAGGCCGTGGCAGTGGCCGTAGGTTTTGACAGTGCCGATAACATCGGGGTGAAGACCTGCACTGTAGAGGATCTTGTTCTTGCGCTTTGAGTCACGCAGCATCAGCAGGGATTCGGCCGCAGCGGTCGCACCGTCGTAAACGGAAGCGTTGGCGGCATCCATGCCGGTAAGATTGCAGATGACTGTTTGCCATTCGAAAATACCCTGAAGCATACCCTGGCTCATTTCCGCCTGATAGGGGGTGTATGCGGTGTAGAATTCGCTGCGGGAGATGAGCTGAGGAATCAGCGCGGGAATGTAGTGATGATATGCGCCCGCGCCGCGGAAAAGCAGGCAGGCTTCGTCGTTCTGAAGAACATAGCCGGTGATGAGCTGACGCAGCTCCATCTCGCTCATCGGAGCGGGAAGATCCAGCTCGCGGTTGAGCTTAAGATCCGCCGGAATATCGGCAAACAGCTCGTCCATTTCGGAAAGGCCGAGTGTTTTCAGCATTTCGCGGCGTTCTTCAACGGTGTTGGGAACATAGCTTCTCATGTTGTGGAATACTTCCTTTATAAATATAAAATCTTGATGAATCGGAATTTTGCCCGATTCGAAAAAAAGCTTATTCAAGGTAAAAACGCATAACCCGCGGCGGCGGAAAACCGTGGGCGCGGAGCTATGCGTTTTTTTATCGCGGAACCGTGCCGAAAAGCACAGGCTTGGGCGGGGCCGCGACAGGTACGGGTTGATTAAGCCTCTTCAAGCAGCTTTTCGTATTCTTCTGCGGTGAGCAGGCTTGCTTCGTCGATTTCGGTAACTTTGATCTTTGCGATGAACTGACCGAAAGCGTCCTCGTTAAGAAGCTCGGGCTGTGCGTCCAGCTCTTCGTTGACTTCGATGACGGTGCCGGCAACGGGGCTGTTGACGGGGGAAGCTGCCTTTACGGATTCAACGGTGGTGTAGGATTCGCCGAGATTGATCTCGCTGTCAACTTCGGGAAGCTCAACATAAACGATGTCGCCAAGCTCGCTCTGTGCGTGATCGGTGATGCCGAGGGTGGCAACGCCGTCTTCGATAAGTACCCAGTCATGTTCACGGGTGTATTTGCGGTCGGTGGGAACCATGATATAATCCTCCGGATTTATAAGTTTTGTATGTATTTTCGTTTAATTCCCGCGGCGGAACCGTGCCGAGAGCCGATACGCACCGCCGGGGAAGGGAACGCAGTTTTTGTGCGCATTTGTGCGGCGCCGATGGGTGAGCCGCATAAATATGTTTATTTCCTCTTGTAGAAGGGCATAGGTGCAAACTCGCAGTCGATGACTCTGCCGCGAACGGAAACGGCCCAAGTGCCGTTTTCATCGGCATCGGCGGAAACGAGTGCCATTGCATAATTGCCGCCGACAGCGGGTGCGGGGCCGCCCGAGGTGACGATGCCGACTTTTTCACCGTTGCAGAGAACATCCGCATCGGGGCGGGCAATGCCCTTTCCGACGATCTTCAGACCGATACGTTTGCGGGTCTGGGGCTTGAGCAAAGCTTCTTTGCCGATGAAATCGGGCTTGTTAAGTTTGATTGCAAAGCCGAGGCCGCACTCAACGGGGTTGATGTCCGCACTCATTTCATGACCGTAAAGGGGCATGGAAGCTTCAAAACGGAGCGTGTCGCGTGCGCCGAGGCCGCAGGGCAGCATGTCAACGCCTTTGCCCGCTTCAAGCAGAGCCTCAAACAGGCGAACGGTATCTTCCGCCGCACAGTAAAGCTCAACGCCGTCTTCTCCGGTGTAGCCGGTGCGGGAGATGAGGCAGGGAATGCCGGCAACGGTCATTTTATCGTTGAAAGTGTAATATTTCTGAGGGATCTCGCCTTCAAAACCCGCAGCATCAAGAACTGCCTGATGAAGCGGACCCTGCAAAGCGAGCTGACCCCATTTTGCGCTGTTGTTGATGACCCGAACATCACCGAATGCATGTTCGGAAAGCCATGCAAAGTCCTTGTCGGTATTGCCGGCGTTGACGATGAGCATGTAGTGATCGTCGGCGAATTTGTAGATAAGAACGTCGTCCACTGCGCCGCCGTTATCATAGCACATAACGGCATAGCGGCACCTGCCGGGCGTCATTGAAGTGACGTCGTTGGTGACCATTTTCTGCATGTAGGCATAGGCATCATTGCCGATAATGTCAACTTCACCCATGTGTGAAACATCAAAAAGGCCTGCGCGTTCGCGAACGGCTTTGCACTCATCCAAAATGGAGGTGTACTGCACGGGCAGAGCCCAGCCGCCGAAATCGACGATTTTGCCGCCGAGAGCACAATGCTTCTCAAACAGCGGAGTTTTTTTAAGGTTATCGAAATTTTCCATTGCGATCCTCCCAAAGGTAACGTTAAAAAAGAAAAATCGCCCGAATCCGTCCGAAAATCGAACCGAACGATTCCTGCCTCCTATTATATAACTCTTCAGCCTATATTGTAAGGGGGAAAAAGGATATATTTGCAAAGGAACAGGGATTTTTTTGCCGAAAATCGGGGTCGGAAGTGCACATCGAAGAAAAAACAAAAATCGTACAGCCTTGGAAGAAGCGGGAGAAAGCGGTGGCTTTGGCTGAATACGTCTTTATTCAAAATACGAGTGACTTTTTTCGCAGTCGGATCAACTGAGGAAAATGTGGAGCACGGCTGACTTGCCGGCAAGTTAACAGCAAGTTGCCGGCAAGTTAACAGCAGCATCGGCATCTGATTAAAATCAAATGTATACGGCTAAAAACAGATTACAAACAGAACAAAAATACCCGACTCGGCAAATTACCGGCAAGTTAAAACGATCATGCCATATCGGAATGTATCTCATGTAGCGCGGAGCGTTTCAGGGTCAAAAGGCTTTATGTATCCTTGGTTTACCGCTTCTTTAATCAGTCTTGAGATACTGCCGGAGGAGGAGTCCTTCAGCCCGAAGCGTGCACGGAGGACGAATTAGTCATCTGTTCACCCTGAACCTGTTTAATGCAGGCATGAAGATAACAGGCTCTCAATTTGTCGGCAGACGATATGCTCGCAAAGGGAGCATGGGCATAAAGCGTTACGCGCGTACTGTCGGTGAAAGTTTGGATAAGGGGAGCGGGAAGCTGTTCGGACTCACATTTTATAACTATTTTATCCCAACCGGTTCCGAGCTCTTCGCACAGCCCGAGACGGCGCATTAACGATGCTAATTTCTCGTTTCGCGAACGCGGGGGGTTATCGATGATTCGATTGATGTCAACCAAAGGCGTGCCGGGGTTTGTGACTTCAATGCGGTCGCGGAATACTTCAATCACAGGCCCGGCGCCGGATACGGAAAAGTCTTGATGAATAAGAGCATTTGCGATAACCTCTCTTAATGCAAGCTTGGGATAAACAGTCATTGTTTTGCGAACAGCATCAATTATTACTTCTTTCGACGGAAGGAGCGCGTCCAAATAGCCGAAAAGTCCCTCGAATGCGGAAACATAACCGCTTTCGATAGTGTATTTATTCAGCATCTCAAAACGACTGTTGTCGTTGTATCGGGTAATACGAATGCTTTTCCGAAAAAGCCTTGGAAAAAGCGAAAGCTGCTTGGCAAACAAAATTGCACCGAGGTTTGTAATTGAGTACAACCCGTCATCCTGCTTTGCGAGAATTGCTTCCTGCAGCAGATAATGTGCAAGTCCGGCCGCATCGGCGGGCTGCGGAATTCCCGCAAGGTCAAAGTAGGAAGTGTGGTTTAGAAGATTCAACGCCTCAATCAAATCCAAATCCGATTTGGCATACTGCTCTTCAAACTTTAAATCACGCATTTTGCTCCAAAGCTGAGCTTCAAGTATGGGAAAGTCACTCAATTTTTTTGTATAGCTCCCGACACGGATATAGGCAACCTTTTCAAAAGTCACGGTCTGATTGGCTGCCTTATGTATTATGAGCAGTCCAACGGTTTTGTTATCCGTTTTAACTGAATGAAATTCGAAATCAGCGTTCTTCGAAAGAAGGGATCGCAGCCAGTTTTCAAGCTCCTGATTCCCCTTTTTTAAGGTTTGAAGATTATGCTCGGTTCCGACAATATCATGTGTAACGTCGTCTATTCCCCAGATCATGTATGCACACTCCCGGTCATAAAGTGCTGCACTGTTTGCAAGAGCACTGATATCCTGTCCGATCATTTCCGGGGTATAGTTGTTGTGCTTGAATTCGAGCCATTGGGTTTCAACGGGGTATTTGCGTAATTCATCAATAAGTTTCTTCAGATCAGCCAAGAACGGGTTCTCCTTATTAATTTGCCGAAGCAGATTCAACGAACTTTCGACAGAGTAGTGCGCCGCTGTCGGCACGATGGTATTATACCGCGATAACAGGCGGAGCGCAACAAATAAGAAATATGCGGATTATGTTTCGAAACGATAAACTTATCCGCTCTTTCCCCGTTGCATTTTTTCGGTGAGTGTTGTATCATGTTATATGTGAAGGAATACATTTTTCGCGGCCGCAGACGGGCGCGCGGAAAGGAACGGAGAATAACATTGTTGGTTACACTTTGCGCAGCGGTTATTTTGCTTGTTGCGGCGGATTTAATATCAAAGGCGGCAGCGTGAGCGTGCTTTCGCAAACGGGCGGCGCGCTTGAGTTTATCCCGGGGCTGATACGCTTCGAGTATCATAAAAACACGGGAATGGCGTGGGGGCTTTTCAGCAATGCAACGTGGGTTTTTGTTGTGATAACGATAGTCACGGCGGATTGATAGTTTTCATTCTGTTAAAAACGCTGAAAACAATGCCGCGCAATTTGCAGCTCGGGCTTGCGCTCGTGCTTTCGGGTGCGATAGGCAATCTGATTGACCGCGTTGCGCTTGGCTATGTGCGCGATTTCATTGCTTTTGATTTTATGAACTTTCCCGTGTTCAATTTTGCGGACAGCTGCATAACCGTGGGCGCGGTGCTGCTTATTGTAAGCGTTCTGTTCACAAAGAGCGGCAGAGCGTATTTTGCCGCATTGGACGAAAAAAAGCAGAAGCCCGAAAAAACGGACGGCGAAAAAAACGCGGGCTGCGCGGCGGGCAACGGCGGAGAAGCGGGTGCCGAACCCGACGTAAAACAGGCGGAAAGCAAATGAATTCGGACTCGGAACGGACGAACGGGCAGCTCCCCGAAAAGGACAGCGGTGAATGCGCGGAAAAAGCCCGCGAAAATGCAGATGACCGAGACTTCGGCAGTGAGTTTGTTTCGGATGAAATTCTTTGCGGCGAGACGGAAGACGACTGCCGAAACGGCGGAAAAATTGTTATTGCGGCACAAAAAAACGGAGGCAGGCTGGATGCTTTTGCCGCGGAACACACGGAGCTTACGCGTTCGGCGGTGCAAAGGCTGCTTCTTTGCGGTGCGGTAACGGTCAACGGTCGTTCCGAAAAAGCAAAGTATGCCGTGCGCATGGGTGATATTATCGAAATTCAGCTTCCTCCGCCCGTGCCGACGGAGCTTGTTCCGCAGGATATTCCGATAGACATTGTGTATCAGGATGCGGATATTGCCGTTATAAACAAGCCTGTCGGAATGGTAGTGCATCCTGCGCCGGGCAACCCGGACGGGACGCTTTGCAACGCGCTGATGTTTCACCTTAAGGATTTGTCGGGCATAGGCGGAGCAATGCGCCCGGGGCTTGTGCATCGAATCGACAAGAACACATCAGGACTGCTGGTCATTGCAAAGAATGACGATGCTCACAATTTTCTTGCGAACGAGCTGAAGACCCATTCGGTGGCAAGAACCTACTGCGCTTTGTGCGAGGGCAATTTCAGACAGGACAGCGGAACCGTTGATGCGCCGCTTGCAAGGCACAAAACGGACAGAAAACGCATGGCGGTGTACCCTGCCGGAACGGCCGGTGCGCGTGAAGCGGTTACACATTGGTTCGTTCGCGAACGTTTCCCGAACAGCGGCGCGGGCGGAAGAACGCTTTTGCGGGTTGAACTCGAAACGGGAAGGACACACCAAATCCGCGTTCATATGGCCTATATCAATCACCCGCTTGTCGGCGACGATGTATACGGCACGGGTGCGGCATCGGCAGTGCGCGGCAGGAACGATCTCGGGTTCGTCGGGCAGGCTCTCCATGCGGAAAGGCTGCGCCTGATTCACCCGCGAACTCACGAACAAATGGAATTTTTTGCTCCTCTGCCGGAGCATTTTAAGGCTGCTCTCGAAAAACTGCGCGGAGCAAACGGATAAACCCGATTAAACAGAATTTTAATATCAAAACTGTGCGGAGCTTTTGCCGGGCAAACGGAACGAAGTGCCCCCGAAAGGCTCTGCTGCACGAAAACAGGGAAGGAACACAATGAAAAGATTGACCCGCAGCGAAATTAAAGCGGAACTGGAAAAGCCGAACGGTTCGGCGGAAATAATGAATGATTCCACCATCGACAAAATCAGCCTTTGCGATGAAACAACGGCAATGTTCATTGAGGAAAACATCGGCTCGGCGCTGATGATACGCCTTGCAAAAAGCCGCGCAATGCTGCTCCGCATGAGCGGCAACCCTGCTCTTCTGCCGGCGGTGCGCAAAGCCCTTGCAAGCGATACCTCCCCGAAGCTCCGCCGCAATGCAGCAAGGCTTATCGGCCTTTTCACAAAGGATGAAGCGGATGCTCAGCTTCTTATCGCGCGGCTGAAATGCGAAGATACGCGTTTTGTTCGTCCGTCCCTGCTTTTTGCATTGGGAGCCGTCGGCGGCGAAAGCGCTCAGCGCGCTCTTGACGAATACATTCCCGCCCCGCCTGCGGATGAAACGGAGCAGAAGCATTATCTTGAGGAATGCGAGGCGTTGAAACAGGCGCGCGCCGCCGCAATGAAGCACGAAAAGCATATTTTCCGCGGACTTGACAAAGTTTATGAAATTGAGTTGACCGCTCCCGACCGCCTGACGGAGCAGCTTAAAGCCGAACTGGAAGATTTTGACATTGAGGCGTTTGACGTTCGCCGAAACAGCCTGAAGGTCAATACGGATGATTACATCGGCCTGTTTGAAGCACGCTGCTTTTCGGAGGCTCTGATTCCGATCGACATGAAAGTCGATTTGACGGCGGAAGCTGTTTCTTCCTGCGCAAAACCCTTTATGCTTGATTTCATGCGGAAGACGCATGAGGGAGAGCCGCCGTACCGCTATCGCATTGAAATAACGGGAGACCTGCCGGGGGATATTAACAGAAGCGAGCTTAAAAAGGCAATTCGCGATCTTATAGATGACAAAACACTTGTGAATGCGCCTGCGGATTACGAAATCGAACTTCGCGTCGCCGCTTCGGTGAGCTCCGCAAGGCTGTACCTGAAGCTTTTCACCGTCAGGGATGAACGTTTCCCCTACCGAAAGGAGATGCTGCCGGCTTCGATGAATCCTGCGGCGGCGGCTGCCGTGCTGCGGTTTGCAAGCGATTATCTGACGGTCAATGCCCGCGTTATCGACCGTGCTGCGGGAGCGGAACTCTGCTTTTTGAACGCGGAATGCTCTCGCCCTGCGCTTCTTTGACGGGTGTTGATATTTCCCACAAGGCGATTGACTGCGCAAGGGTGAATGCGGAGGCGGCAGCGAAAACCTGCGGAATAACCCAGGCCAAGTTCATCTGCAACGATATAATGCGGTTCGAAAGCAAAAGACCGTATGATGAGCTCATCTGCAACCTGCCTTTCGGCAACCGCGTGGGGAATCATTCCTCTTGCGAAAGGCTTTACGAAGGGCTGCTCGACCGCATGGGGCTGCTTGTCAAAAAAGGCGGCATTGCAGTGCTTTACACAATGGAATTCACTCTGCTTAAGAACCTTATTCGGGAAAGACGCAATATCGAAATCCTGAAGCAGGAGCGCACCGAGGCGGGCGGACTGACTCCGATGATATTCATACTCCGAGTGAAAGAATGAGAAACCGGGGGCTGGGATGAAAATCAAAAATCGGGAACCGGAAGACGGAGATTGATTTCGAATTGCGAACAGGACGGCAGCGATATGATATTTAAGGCAAAATTGCTTTCGGAAGATGACATCGGCAGAACGCTTGTTCGGATGGCACATCAGATAATCGAAAAAAACCACGGCACGGACGGCATATGTCTTGTCGGGATCCGCACTCGCGGCGTTCCGCTTGCGTTCCGCCTTGCGGAAAACATCGAAAGGATAACCGGCGCAAAAATTCCCGTCGGCGAACTTGACATAACCCTTTACCGCGACGACCTTTCGACTGTTGCGCCCGACCCGTGGTAAGCACGACGGAAGTGGATTTTTCGCTTATCGGAAAAACGGTTATCCTTGTGGATGATGTTATTTATACCTGCCGAACGGCAAGGGCTGCGCTCGATGCGGTAATGGCTTTGGGTCGTCCGGCGCGGGTTCAGCTTGCGGTGCTTATCGACAGGGGGCATTCGGAGCTTCCGATTCGCCCGAATTTTGTCGGAAAAAACATTCCGACGGCAAAAAACGAGATAATTTCCGTTCGCCTTGAAGAAATCGACGGCGAAAACTGCGTGGAGCTGTATACGGCGGGCGGGGAACAGTGAGCGGCGGACGGCGAACCGCAAAAATGCGAAATTTTTGCTTGCATAGCCGCGCTTCCTCGTGTAAAATACAATAAAGAGACAGAATACCTGCAAAGGGGGCAGATTTTTCATGTTTCACCGCCGAAAAGCGGGGTTTTTGCCGCTTTCCGCGTGAAATGCCGCACGAATCGACAGTTCTGCCGGTGCGTGCCCTCTGTGCGGAACAGATATGACCTGATTATGACCTGATACAGAAAGGATTGTCACAGCCGTGAGTCTTTCATTGGAAGTTAAAAAATTCATCAACTCCGAGCATACCGGAGAATTTGTCAACGTCACCCTTCCCAGCGAGCTGCCGGTTCGCAGAGAGGAGGTTCGCACCGTTCATCGCGATACTGCCGCTGCCGAAAGCGCAAAGCGCAGGGCGCGTGATCTTGCAAATGCACGGGAAAGCGCGAAACGCGCCGCACAATCCGCCGAAGAGGCCCTTTCGGATGCACACAGGGATGAACGCGCCGCCGAAAAAGAATTGCGCGAAAGGCAAAGCCGCCGAAGTGCGCTGACGCCCGAATACGACGAAAAGAACGGCATTGCCGCAGCTGCGCAAAGCCTTTTTAACCAGCGCAAGGCGGAGAGCGACCGCTGCTATGCCGTGTATTCCGAGTTTGAAAAGGCTCTGCGCAAGGCGGAGACGGACAGTAACGCCGCCCACACCGCTGCCGCAGGCTGCCGCGCCGCGCTTGAGAACGCCGAAACAGCGCACCGAAATGCCGTTGAAACCGAAATGCGCCTTCATAAGCAGCTTGAAGAGCTTCGAAACGACAGCGCACAGACGGAAGTGCTTGCCGCGAAAACCGACCGCGAATCGGAGGAATTTCGAAAAGCAGAGAGCGAAAAAGCAAGTATTGTTGCGGAACTGAACGCCGAGTCGGTGCGCCTTGCGGGTGAAAAGCGCGCGCTTGAAAAACAGGTTGCGGATGCCGAACGAAGCCTTGCAAAGCTCGGCCGCGATCTTCAGAAAACAAAAAGCGACCGAACCGCGCTGACTCAGCAGCTCGATGCGCTTAAAACCGCCGCAAACGGAAAAAAAGGCGCGGACAAGGACGCGGCAATGCAGAAAGTCAATGCCGCAAAGGCAAAAGCAGATGCTGCGGCGGAGACCGAAAAGCAGCAGACCTCGGAACATTCCGCACTTGCGTCGGAGTGTGCCGCACTTCGCGAAAAACTGACCGAATGTGAACGCTGCGTTGCCGAAAACGACGAAAAACTGCGTTCCGCACGGCATGAATACGACACGGCAAAGGCGCAAACCGCTGCAATGAATGAGGAAAGCACCGGAAGAAAAGCTGCGCTTGCAGGAAAAAATGCAACGCTTGACGCGCTTGCGGCTCAGCTTGAAAATGCAAAGCTGCGCATTGTCGAAACCGAAAAAGCCGAAACCGCCGCCCGTTCGGCCGCCGCAGCCGCCGAGGTTGAAGCCGCAAGGCTCAAAACCGCACTTGACACAGCGAATGAGCGCGCCGCCGAAAAGAAAAAAATCTATGCCGACGCAAAGGCGCTTACCGATGCTGCCGAAGCCGACTACGATTCAAAGCGTTCCGATTTTGATGCGGCGGATGTTGTCGTTCGCAATGCGGACAAGAACGTTTCGGCCGCAAAGAATGCACACGATAACGCTGTTGAAAAGCTCCGAAATGCCGAAACCCGCCTTGAAACGGCGCGTGCAAAGCTTGAAGATGCAATCAAAAACAGCGAATTTGCCGATTCGGAAGCGGTGCGCCTGCGCAACTCGGTTCACGTTATCGAAACGCGCTATGAAACGGCAAGAATTCATTATATGGAAAGCGGCAAGGGCGAGCCGCTGATCTTGGTTCATTCGGCGGGGCAGTCCCTGTACACCTTCCGCCGGCTGTTCTACAAGCTTGCAATGTATTACCGCGTTATTGCCGTTGACCTTGTGGGGCACGGCTATTCGGACAGACCCGATTTCTTTGATTATACCATCGGCGACCATGCCGAAAGTCTTGCGCGCTTCATGGATTCAATGGGAATCGAATCCGCGCATATTCTCGGTTTTTCCTTCGGTGCGGGGTACGCGCTTGAGCTTGCGCACAAGCATCCTGAGCGTGTCGGAAAGATTGTCGCAATCTGCCCCGGCGGTGTAACGAGCGAAATGCCGCTCACCGTCCGAATGATGGAAAGCGGACTGTTCGGCGGAATTGCCTCCAGAATGTATAACCTTAAATCCGTTAAAAAAATGCTTAACGAATGCGTCTTTGACCATACCGTAATAAACGAACACGATGCTGCGGAGTATTTCAAGCCCGTTGCGGACAGTTCAAGCCGTTATGCCGTTCGCCGAACTTTGGCTGAGTTTGACGAAAACGCGCTGATTTCATCTCTGCGTGAAATTCAGGCTCCCGTTCTGCTGCTTTGGGGAGAGGATGACAAGTGGCACCCCGCAGGCGAAGTTGACGAATACCGCTCCTCCCTGCGCAGCTGCTCGTGCACCGTCATTCGCAATGCGGGGCACCTTGTTCATGAGGAAAAACCCGACAGGATCGCCGAACTTGTCCGCGGCTTCATTCCGGCGGGATACGATAATTAATATTGTTTTGCAAAAAACGGGTTCAAAACTCGGTTTTTGAAATCATTTCAAAAAGCGGCTCGGAGCAAATCGGCTCCGGGCCGCCGCTGTTTCGGAACGGGAGTTTCGGATGATGTTTCCGAGTTTCCGATATGAATTGAATATGAATTGAATACGAATTGAATCACGGAATCTGCGCATACTTCCTTTGGGCGGAATGCGTCCGAAAAACATTTTGCTTAAAGGAGAACAGAAACCATGACACAGAATCAGGTTGGCTGCCAGACCGTCGGCTGCCGCGTCACAAGCTGCCGATACAACGACAAAGGCTCATATTGCGAACTTTCAAGGATTCAGATCGAACCCTGCTGCTGCAAAAACAGCGGAAACGGCGATCCCGCCGATGAAAGTCTTTGCGGAAGTTACCGCAGAAAATAAAACAAAAAGCTGACGCGGGGCTTAACCGCTTCAAGTCAGCGTCCGCATGATCCGTCCTGCGGCACGGTGCCGTGCCGTTTCCGAAAATGCGGCTGCATTCAAAGCCGGGTTTCGTCTTGTACGTCTCGGTGCAGCATATCGCACGCGAGCTTTTTGAGCCGGGCGGGTGTGTTGTCCGCAGGATAAACGGCGCAATGCGCAAGCAGAGCCGCTTTGATTTTCCCGACGGCGGGTGAAGCGGGAAGGCTGAGCCAATTCATGATGTCCGCACCGCTGCAATTAAGCGCACCGGCGGAGAACGGGACGCCTTCCTGCTGCATTTTTTGAAGCAATATGCGCCAGCGTGCAGCCGATTCAACTTCTCCGGTGATGATTCCGGAACCGTGAACATCGGCATCGCGGATATCCGCAATTTCGAGGCTTCGTTCAAATCCCCAGCGGCAAATGTTCGGCGCAGCGTTTTGTCCTTTGCGGTGTTGTTAAGATCGTACATATGATGACGGACGATGAAACAGACTTCGTCCGTCGTTTTGTTGTCATAACGGAGCCGCTGCATTATTTCTCGGGAAATAATTTCACCTTCCGCATCGTGTCCGTGCATATTGCCGTTTTTTTCCAGAACAACGGGTTTTGCAACATCGTGCAGCAGCCCGGCAAGGCGGGGGACAAGCATGGGTTTGGATTCCGCAGCGGTGTGAAGTGCGTGGTCAAGCACGTCATAGCGGTGATGTGTGGGCTTTTGCGCAATGCCGCGTCCGCGGGACAGCTCGGGAAGAATGACTGCAAGTGCGCCGATGTCGCGCAGCAGCAGCAGTCCGTTCAGCACCTGTTCCGTGTTTCGCGAACCGTATTTTATATCACAGAGAAGGAGTTTGTTCAATTCATCGCGAATGCGTTCGGCGGAAATATCGCGGAGATTGCCGCAAAGCCTTGATGCACATGCGAAGGTGGCAGGGTCGATTTTAAATTGAGCTCCGCCGCAAAACGAACAAGCCGAAGAATACGCAGCCGTCATCCGCAAGCACGATTTCGGGATCAATGCTTGATGTTCTCAAGACCCTGTTTTCAAGATCGGGCAGACCGCCGGAGGGGTCAAGTATTTCCCGCGTCAGAATATCGCAATACAGTGCATTTACCGAAAAGTCGCGCCGCCGCGAATCCTCCTCGGGTGTTTTTGAAAACTGTATGCTCGTCGGGCGGTGCGCGCCGCCGGCGGAGTATTTGTCGGCACGGAAGGTTGTGTGTTCAAACTTTTGTCCGTCGGCGTGAATTTCGACCATTCCGAAAGCGATGCCCTTCGGAACAACTTTGAATCCCATTTCGTGCGCAAGCTCAATTGTTTCGTCCGGAGTGAGGGCGGAACATATGTCAATATCGCTGACGGGCAGCCCGAGAAGCGTATTGCGCACAAGCCCGCCGACGGCAAAAAGACGGCAGCCCCGCGCCGAAATGCGCTCCGCAATGCGGATAAGCGATTCGGGTAAACTGACGGAAGCGGGAAGGGTGCGAACTCCGTCCGCATTCGGTTTACGCGTTGATTTGCTTTCGGTCATGATAAAGCCCTCTCTTTTTTAAACTTTTACGGGGCGCCGGGAAAGGGGCAGGCCCGCTCTGAAACGCATCGAAACCCAAGCTCAAAAATCAGTCCGAAACCTCATCGCGGAATCGGCGGACAAGCTCCGAAAGCTCCGCGGTGCTGCCGCAATTGTTTACGCGGCGGCGCAGCTCGGTGCTGCCGTACATGCCCTTTGTGTACCATGCAATATGCTTGCGCATATCGGCAAATGCGCCGTCCCCGTGAGCGGCAACGTATTCCGAAATATGCCGAAGCGCGGCGTCAAGCCTTGCGCGGGCGGAAGGGGGAACGTAATCTTCTCCGCGCAGCGCGGCACGGATTTCCGCAAAAAGGAAGGAATTCCCCTGTGCGCCCCTTGCGGCCATGATGCCCGCACAGCCCGTTTTTGCAGCGAGTGCGGCAGCATCCGTTCCGCTGAAAACATCCCCGTTGCCGATGACGGGAATGCGCACGCATTCACAACCTCCGCGATCTTATCCCAATCCGCAGTTCCGGAATACATCTGCATTCGGGTTCGGCCGTGAACGGTGACAAAAGCAGCACCGGAGGACTCGGCCATCTTTGCAAATTCAACCGCATTGATTGAATCCGCATCCCAGCCGAGGCGGAATTTGACGCTTACGGGAATGCTGACCGCACGAACGGCGGCTTCAATAATGCGTGCGGCAAGCGCGGGGGAGCGCATGAGCGCGGAACCGTCCCCGTTGCCGGTGATTTTCGGCGCGGGGCAGCCCATATTGATGTCGAAAACCGCAATCTGCTTTTGATTCCCGGAGGATGCGGAATCGGCATTCAGTTCCTCCGAAAGCCTCTTTGCGGTGTCGGCGATAATCTCGGGTTCGTGCCCGAAAAGCTGCACCCCGCAGGGCCGCTCGACGGGGGATATGTCGATAAGTTCCTTTGTTTTTTTGTTGTTATAATGCAAACCCTTTGCACTGACCATTTCCGTGAAGGTGAAATCGCAGCCCTGTTCAATGCAGAGGCGGCGGAAGGCGGGATCTGTGATGCCTGCCATCGGCGCAAGCAGCACGGGTATGCAGCCGCATGTATCGCGGCAAAGTATTTTTGAAAGCACCGCCGAAGCGGGCGGAGGGGTCGGTATTTGCATTTTGCAGCGGGTTCAAAAGCGGTAAACGCTTTGCCTTCCGATTTTTAATGGTTCTTAAAATAAAATTTCGCCGCAAATTCAAGCGGACAGCGGAATTCTGCGGCAGGAGCAATCATGCGTGACGGCAATTACTCATAATGATAAACACCCTCGCAGACGGTCGCGGCGGGGCCGGACATATAAAGAGTGTTATCGGGCAGCCATTCGATGCCGAGCGTGCCGATTTCAACATGCACATTCACGCGGCGTTCGGTATGCTTTGCAAGGATGCACGCCGCAGCGGAGGCACACGCGCCCGTTCCGCAGCACATCGTGCTTCCGCATCCGCGTTCCCATGTGCGCATGATGATATTCTCCCTGTCGATAACCTGAACAAAATCAACATTCGTGCGCTTCGGGAAAATCGGACTGTGCTCAATATCCCTGCCGTAATATTCAACATCGGTAAGATCAACATCATCAACGAACACGACCGTGTGCGGAATGCCCGTGTTCACACAGGAAACTACAAAACGCCGCCCGTGGGAATAAAGGCTTTTTTGAAGGAAATCACCCTCTGCCGAAACGGGAATGTCCGCACAATCCAGCTTCGGTTCACCCATGTTGACGCCGATGCGAACAACTGCGCCGTCCGAAAGTTCCGCATGAGTCTTTTTAATGCCCGAAAGCGTTTCAACGGACACATCCGGGGCGGGGACAATGCCCTTTTCAATTATGAATTTCACAAAGCAGCGTATACCGTTGCCACACATCTCCGCCTCACTGCCGTCATTGTTTAAAATCAGCATACGAACGTCCGCACCGGGGAGGGAGGCTTGCGAACGATTAACAGATTGTCTGCGCCCACGCCCGTGTTGCGGTGCAGGATTCGGCGGGCAAATTCGTTGATGTTGCGGATTTTTTCTTCACGGTCGTCGATAAGAATCATATCGTTGCCCAAACCGTGCATTTTTGTAAAATTAAAAAGCATAGAAACCTCTTCGATGAATTAATCAAACTAATCGGAAAACAGTGCGGATGCAAGCCGTTTTCGGATGCAGTACGTAAAATATGTATTCGGATTCATCAATCCTGACGCTGCGTTTCAAGCAGCAGCCCGACCGGGCAATGATCACTGCCCATGACATCGGAGCGAATGAAGGCATCCTTAACGGACGGGACAAGCCTTGCGCTGACAAGAAAGTAGTCTATGCGCCAGCCGGTGTTCCGCTCACGCGCTTTGAACATATAGCTCCACCATGTGTAGGCATCCGCCCTGTCGGGATAAAGCATACGGAAACTGTCCGCAAAGCCGCTTTCAAGCAGCACGGTGAATTTCTGTCTTTCTTCATCGGTGAATCCTGCATTGCCGCGGTTGCTCTTCGGGTTTTTAAGGTCAATTTCGTTATGTGCAACGTTCATATCGCCGCAGACGATAACGGGCTTTTTCTTGTCAAGTCCGATGAGATAGGCACGGAAAGCATCCTCATTCGCAGCGGAAATCAAGCCGTGTAAGCTCGCGCTGCGCATTCGGGGTGTATACCGTTACAAAATAATAATCGGGAAATTCAAGGGTTATGACCCTCCCCTCGGTTTCGAATTTTTCATCCGCACCCATGCCGTAAGCAACGGAAAGCGGTTCTTTTTTTGTGAAGACGGCCGTTCCGGAATAACCTTTTTTTTCGGCATAATTCCAAAAGCCATGTACCCTTCGGGGGCGAAATCTATCTGCCCTTCCTGCAATTTTGTTTCCTGAAGAGCAAAAATGTCGGCATCGGTTTCATCAAAAAAGTTTTTGAAACCTTTGCCCATGCAGGCGCGCAGCCCGTTAACGTTCCATGAAATAAATTTTTCGGTCACAGCAGCATATCCTTTCGGAACAGTTATTAAATCACAGAAAATCAAAGGAGGAAATTGCGCAGGAGCAGATCCTCCGTGTCAAACTCCGGATACTCGATGCGCCAAAGCGTCAGCCCGTGCGCGGGAGCGGTGTCGCCGGCATTTTCGCGGCGCGGGCATTCGAGCGCGTGACGGAGTTTGGAGATGTCGTCATAGCCCTGCCCGATGCGGAGCATGGTGCCGACCATGATGCGAACCATGTTGTAAAGAAAACCGCTGCCCGCAACATCGTAAACGATACAGTCCCCGTCGCGGCTCCAGCGGGAGAGAAAAATCGTGCGGACAGTCGTTTCGGCTTTGCTTCCCGCGGCTTTGAAAGCCGCAAAATCATGTGTGCCGAGAAAAAGTTCAGCCGCGGCATTGAGCTTTTCAATGCTGAGCGGGGTATGAATATGCAGCGCCGTGCTGCGCAAAAAAGCGGAGGCATGGCGGCTGTTGAGCACACGGTAGCGGTAGTGCTTCTTTTGAACGGAAAAGCGTGCGTGAAATTCCGCCTCGCCTTCACGCGGCATTTCAAGGCTTGCTTTAATGCGAATGTCGGGCGGCAGATATGTGTTCAGTGCAAATGCGAATTTTTCGGCGGGAATTCGGCTTTCGGTATCAAAATGCGCTGCCTGCGCCCGCGCGTGAACGCCGCTGTCCGTGCGGCCGGAGGATGGAGAGTGAGGTTTTCGTCCGTAATGCTCTTGAGTGCATTGCCGATGACCTGCTGAACGGCAATTCCGTTGGCTGAATCTGCAGCGACATAGCTTGTTCCGTCGTATTCAATTATAAGTACGATTCGCTTCATGCTGCCAATTATACAGGAATAATGTGCACGGTGTCAATTCAATTAGGAATGAGAAATGAGAAATGAGAAATGAGAAATCGGAACCGTGTATTTGCCGCCCCTGCAAGGGCGGGGGTAAAGCGCAGTACAGCAAGGACGATATTGTATGGTATTTGCCGCCCCTGCAAGGGCGGGGGAGGGGTTGTTTGCGAATGCGGAATTTGCAAGGGCGGACAAACAAAATATATCTTCGCGGCAAACTGTTTCCGAGAAGCCGAACAATCACGAAAAAATATACATATTCGGCAAAAAATGCATAATTTCAGCATTTTTTCTTCAGCTTTCCGCAAAAAAAACAACAAAGATTATATCAAAACTCTTGACACGGAACAAAATGCAGATTATACTATAATGGATTGGGTGTATTGGCTTTTCAATGCATCACTGTCAAAATACCATCAGGAGGAAAAAACATGAAGAAATCATTCAAAGGCTTTCTTGCGTGCCTGCTCGCGCTGATCATGGTCATCCCCATGTTCACCGTTGCAAATGCGGACCAAATGTCCACCTTTAACGGCACCCTTCAGGCCCGCGAAACCGCTTCCGTTGATGTTTCCCGCATCAGGAACAGCGGCATCGATATGACTGCGGACGTTGCAGTCAAGGAACAGCGCAATCCCGAGGATATCGTTACCATTCTGGTCGAACTCGAAGCCGCTCCCGCAGCGGAGGTTTGCGAAGATCTCAAGGCAGCAGGCGATTATCGTGAGCAGCTCAACGCTTCCCACAAGACCGCAGCCGCTATGATCAACGAAAAGCTCGGCACCGAAATCGTTATTAAGCACAACTACTCCGTTGTGTTCAACGGTTTCGCATTCGAAGGCGAATATCGCCTCATCGACGAGATCAACAAGCTCGACGGTGTTCGTGCATTCGTTGATATGGAATGGGAAAGCCCCAACCTCTTCAACACCACCACCCAGGTCGGTGCGGTTGATGCATGGGCTCTCGACTACTCCGGTGAGGGCACCGTTGTTGCTATCCTCGACACCGGCTGCAAAGTCGACCACCCCGCTTTCTCCGTTGAACCTTCCAACGTAAGTTCACCCGCGACAACATTGCTTCCATCATCGCAAGCGGCGAGCTCCAGGGCTCCGGTTCCCAGATGAACGTCAACAGCATCTATGTCAGCGGCAAGATCCCCTTCCGTTGGAACTACTACGGCAACAATGCAGACGTAAGCCATAAGTCCAGCGACCACGGCACCCACGTTTCAGGTATCGCAGCAGGTAACGGCGGCGAGATCCAGGGCGTTGCAAAGGATGCACAGCTCGCGGCAATGCAGGTCTTCGCACCCTCCGGCGGCGCAAGCTGGTCCACCATCATCCTTGCAGTTGAAGACTGCGCGGTTCTCGGCGTTGATTCCGCAAACCTGTCCCTCGGTTCTCCCTGCGGTCAGGAAAGCTACTATGACGCTTCCTATGCAGAAGTTTTTGAGCGCGTAACCGCTCTCGGCGTTAACTTTGCAATGGCAGCCGGCAACGACTACGATGCTTCCATGAACAACGCATGGGGCAGCAGCGACATCACCACCGGTACCTGGGGTAACGACGGCTACAATCTCGTTTCCAACCCCGATTACGGTGTTGTAGGTTCCCCCTCCACCTGCCCGCAAGTCTCTCCGTTGCTTCCGTAAAGAACAGCAAGACCCAGGGTTACTACATCAGCGTTGAAGGCGTTAACTACGGCTACACCGAAAACGCAGACAACCCCGTTAAGATGCGTCAGGCTCTCGGCGGACAGACCGTTGAATACGTTATGGTTCCCGGCGTCGGCACCGTTGAAGATTTCGCACAGGTCAACGTACAGGGCAAGATCGCTCTCGTACAGCGCGGCGAAATCAACTTCACCGACAAGGCTGCAAACGCGGAAGCTGCCGGTGCGGTTGCCTGTGTTGTTTACAACAACCAGGACGACGCGGTTAACATGGTTGCTTACGAAGGCGGCCATATCCCCCATGTCTTCATCAGCAAAGAAGCAGGTGCAGCTCTTGCGGCAGCATCCGATAAGCACGCATTTGTCGGCAACGAAATGGGCATTTCCGATTCTGTCGGCGGCAACATGCCTTCCGAATTCTCCAGCCGCGGTGTAACTGCCACCTTCGGCATCAAGCCCGAGATCACCGCCCCCGGCGGCCAGATCTACTCCGCAACCGATCCCAGCATCTCCGGTGCTCTCTACCAGGCATGGGACGGCACCTCCATGGCAACTCCCCATGTTGCAGGCGGTATGGCAATCGTAACTCAGTATGTTGAGGACAACTTCCCCGGTCTCAGCACCAGGGAGCGTCAGGCAATGGTCGATCGCATCCTCATGAGCACCGCAACCCCCGTTATCGAAGCAGGCGGCACCTATGCTGCGTTATGGATCAGGGCGCAGGCGAAATGAACCTTGCAAAGGCTGTTACCACCAAGGCATACCTCACCGCAGAAGGTACCTACAGCAACCGTCCGAAGCTTGAACTCGGCGACGATCCCGAGAAGACCGGTGTTTACACTCTCACCTTCACCGTTCACAACTTCGGCACCACTGCTCTTAACTACACCATCGATCCTTCCGTCCTCCTTGAAGACATCGGTCTGCTCGGCTACATGGACGAAGCTCAGGAACTCCCCGTCATCATTTACACCGGCGAAAGCTGGGATATCGCTGCTGAAGGCGACGAAGTCCTCCTCGGCGACGTAAACGGCAACGGCACCGTTGAAATTGCAGACGCTGTTAAGATTGCACGTCATGCTCTCGAACTCGAATCCTACGACGAAACTGTTTGCGACGTAAACGGCAACGGCGTTGTAGAAATCGCAGACGCTCTCCTTGCAGTGCGCGTTGCAATGGAGCTTGCGGAACCCACTTACACCTCCGCAGGTTATGTAAGAGTTGACAAGCCCGACGTTGTTACCGTCCCCGCAGGCGGCGAAACCGAAGTCACCGTAACTCTCAACCTGACCGACAACTGCAAAGAATACCTTGATGAGTACTACACCTCCGGCGCAATCGTAAACGGTTTCATCGAGCTGATGCCCGTTTCCGAAGCTGACGGCGTAAGCCTCACCATCCCGTTCCTCACCTACTACGGCGACTGGAACTATGCAGCAACCGTTGACCGCGGATATTACTATGAGCAATATCCCTTCAACTCCAACAACTACGCCAACACCGTCGGCTTCAAGAAGGGCAGCCAGAAGCTCCAGCGGCTCGGCGAAATCCCCTTCTTCAGCAAAGAAGACGAAAAGCCCGCTCTGTACGAGTACTATCTTGCAGATCGCAACGCTATCAGCCAACGGCGACGGCCTCCTCGACACCATCAACTGATGTACATGGGTCTGCTCCGTAATGCGGAAGTTCGCTACGTCGTTCTCGACACCAACGGCAACGAACTCGGCGTTATCGCTGACTACGGCGTATGCACCAAGGGCTTCTGGGACACCGACACCCGCGACCAGCTCGGCGTCACCTACGGTCAGTTCCCCGGCAACTACAACTTCAGTCAGTACAACAGGTCCGACCTTATCGTACGCATTCGAAGCTAAGCTCGACAACAACG
>ENA-OQEN01000005-OQEN01000005.1-human-gut-metagenome-genome-assembly--contig:-NODE-5-length-68321-cov-2.758659_pt1 | contig 68321 bp, 85 predicted proteins | sample MGYA00242791_ERZ504627 | MGnify/ENA primary metagenome ERZ504627 (study PRJEB26092, sample SAMD00036316) | human gut metagenome | host: Homo sapiens | study: EMG produced TPA metagenomics assembly of the... | reverse complement strand
TAGTATGGGGGGTGATAGGGTTGCTGTTGGCTTTGGTAGGGCTGCTGCGTGCCAGGGGGCGGTGCAGGCGGGGTAACGGTAGCGCCGCATCGCGCACAAACAACGGCATTGTCCGCCAGCGGAGCACCACAATTTCTGCAATACATAAATACGCTCCTTTTATTTTTCAATATCTGAATGATATGAAAGAAAATCTCTTCGCCTGTATCATAGCATGCGTCAAACGGAAATTCAACAGAATTTCTGTGGAACAAAACATTACTTGTTGAAAGTGGGCAATTTGCGGCGAAAGGAAGCGGCGCGTTACCATCTGCTGATTCCGCCGCGCTGTAGAGCGCCGATCAGCTTTTCCCGCAGTGCGCGTAATCCGGCTCCAAGGTGTCGAGCAATTCCTTGATACGCTGCCGGTGCGTTGCGCCATCCACCGGACAGAGGCTTTTAACGACCGGAAGCTGTGTGCGCTTCACAAGGGATTCAATTTCTCGCTCCCTGGTAAAAATGAGCGGACGGATCATCGTTAGATCTTTGCGCGACAGGTAGGAAACGGGGGAAAAACACTCGATAGCCCCGCTGCCAAGCAAGTTCATCATCAGCGTTTCCGCCGCATCATCATGTGGTGGCCGAGGGCGATTTTATTGCATCTGGCCGCCTTCGCTTCATCGTGCAGCATGCCGCGCCGCATCCGGCGCACAGGCTGCACGGATTTTTTTCTTTACGCGTTTCAAAGATAATTTTGCCGAGCTCCGTGCGCCGCAGCCGGTAGGGGATTTCCAGCTCGCCGCACAGCTGCTCAATGGGGGAATAGTCTGTTTCAATCCCACCGAAGCAGGGGTCGAGCGTGACGGCTGTCAACTCGAAGCGGGCAGGATAAAAGCGGCGCAAAGCGCTCATGCCTGCGAGCAGGGCGACGCTGTCCTTCCCGCCGGATATGCCGATGGCGATGCGGTCCCCTTCTGCTATCATATGATAGCGATCTACGGCGCATCGCATCTGGCCGAGTAATTTTTGCATGACAGGGCTCCTTTCAAAGAAAGCGTGTGTGTCAGCGCATATCCGGTGAATCGCTACGTCTGGAGAGAACGTCGAGAGATACGCTGAAACCATCTGCAAGCCGGAGGAGAACGGCGAATGTGGACTTGCTTGCGCCGCTTCATACCGTTGATACTGACGGTGCATGCTGTGCATTTCTGAAGCCGTTATCATGAGCGCTAAGCCCTCGCAGATAGGAAGCGTTTGAAAGCGTTCCGTTCCGGCAATGCTGCGCTATTTTTTCTTCCACACCGTTTTTGCCTTTTTCTCCCGCTTTGGTTTCGGCGGGGCGGGCGGTTCTTCCGGCGGCGCCGCAACCTCGGTTAGCCCGCGCTGCGCGAGCCGCGTACCCACGATCTCACGCAGCAGGCAATAGAGCACCGAGCAGACCGGAACGCTCACAAGCATCCCCAACACGCCCCAAACGCTGCCGCCGATGGTCACGGCGAGAAGCACCCAAAGGCTCGGCAGGCCGACGGAGCTGCCCACCACCCGTGGATAGATCAGATCGCCTTCCATCTGCTGGAGGACGATGATGAAAATGACAAACCAGACCGCTTGCATGGGAGAGTCCATCAAAATGAGAAACGCGCCGATCGCTGTGCCGATAAACGCGCCGAAAATCGGGATTAGGGCGGTGAAACCAACGAGCACGGAAATCATCGGCGCATAAGGCATGCGGAAGATTACCATGCCGATGAAGCAGAGAATGCCGATGATCACGGATTCCATGCATTGCCCGGTTACAAAGCGTGAAAACAATTTATTGGAAAGCGAGGCGATGTGCAGGGATTTTTCCGCCCACTTCTGCGGCAGAAAGGCATAGAGCATGCGGGTTGCCTGGCTGCCAAGCTTCTCTTTTTGCATCAGGATATAGACGGAGAAAACGATTCCGAGAATAAAGTTAAAAATCGCGCTGAAAATAGAAGTGGTAATACCAACCGTGGTGTTGACCAGCTTGCCGGAATCGCGCTTGAGGTAATCCACCACGGCAGCGCTGATTTTTCCCAGTCAATTTCCAGATTGGTGAGGGTAGAGGCGTCCACCTTGAGGAAGGCGGCGGCCTTGGTGATCCACTCTTTCACTTGCATGGAATACTGCGGCATGTTTTCAACCAACAGGCTGAAGGCACGCTTGAGCTCTGGCACGATCATAAAAATCAGGATGAATACGAGGCCGATGATGATACCGAAGGTGAGTATAATGCTCACAATGCGGCGTAACCGGCTCCACAGGCGAAAATTTTTGCGGTTGAGCGGCGCGAACAACCGCTCCTCGATCACCTTGAGCAAAACGTTGAGGATAAAAGCGGCGCAAAATCCGATGATGAGAGGCATCAGCAAGCCTAGCGCGGTGCGGCAAACGCCCGCCACGGCGGAAATGTTTTGCAGCCCTAAAAACAAGACGATACCGAAGGTGATAATCAATAGGATTTTTTTCACGGTTTTCCGGTCGAGCTCCATGCTTGTGACCATCCTTTCTGAATTTCCGACCGCGGCATTGCGCGGTTTGGCGCGGCTAACATTCGAACAGCCGCTAAGCTTAAAAAGCACAAAACACAGTTTGAAAGGAACCTTTTCAAATTTTGTATACTGCCCTTTTTGATATTGCAGGTGGATTTCTTTCACTATACCTTGCTGCGGCGCTTCTTGCAAGCAATTTTTGCTCCCGTTATTGGCTGCTACCCCATTTATTCATTTGCCTTCTGCTTTCTTATGCAGAATTACGGGGAAAATAGCGGAAAGCTTGAATATTCTATCGAAATAGACTATAATCAAACCATCAAAAAAAGATGAGATGAGGACAATGCTATGAATCAACGCAGGACAATCGTCAACACAGCGCTCTCCAACCGGCCTGCCGGGACTGTGGTTATGGTTGCCGCCTTGTTGGGAGGCCTTTATTATCTCTACTGCCTGCTGCGCGTGCCCGGCGCAGCCGATCCGTATGCGGGCGTGATTTTGAGCGGGCAGGCGTTTCAAGCTCTCAGCTATTTGGAATTTGGCGTGAAAATTGCGATCAAGATTTTTCTAATCGGCGCAATCCTGTATGCGTTTTCACACACGCGTAATGCGCCGTTTACGCGGACTCCGGCGCGTTTATGGGTATGCAGCCTGTCGCTGGAGATTGTGCTGTATATCCGCGCGATTTTTATCAGCGTGATCCATTTTCTTTCTGTACAGCGGGCCGGCGGAGAGTTGGTCCCCATGTTGCAGGAGCTGGTGCCGTCGATTCTCTCCATCTTAACGTTTGCTCTGCTGATCTGTGTGGCGCTGCGTTCCTCTGATGTGCTGCGGGCGGCAAAATATTTCCGGATTTCAGTTGTGACGACGGTACTGGCTGTTGTGTATCTCGTGGTGCATGCCATCCAGATCGTTTTAGCGGTGCGGTCGGGCGCAGGCGGGGCGGTGCAGGAGCTGGTTCTTTTCATAGACGGGCTGACAGTCCTGCTGCCGAGCATCCTGTTGATGCGCGCTGCCGCAGCGGAGAAAAAGGTAAATTATACAAACCGCGGCTTTTATATGGGCCAGAAATACGAGCGGTAAAGCAGGTCGTGTTTTTAAGAAATCGGGAGAGAAGCGGGCGTGGGCAGCCACTGCCCGCTTCTTCAATTCTACGCTGGTGATAAATTTAAAAAGCTTATGAAATTATAATTGCTTTTTGCTGTGATTTGTGATAAATTTGGATATATAAATACCGGATGCTTCTTTGATTTTTGGAGATTTTTTTCAAAAATGACAGGAATGCATCGGAATAAACGCCGCCGATCGGGGATGAATGGCGTTTATTTCACCTACGGTATCTTGAAGCGTACGCCGCCTGTGGCGGCGGGATGGAGGGTATTTGATGAGTGCAAGCAGTCTCACAAACCGGCGCTATGTAGGGGTCAAGGAAAACCTCGCATATGGCGTCGCGTGCGGCGGCCAGAATATGAGCTATACATTCATGGCGTCGTATCTTACTTACTTTTTTGTAAACGTTTTCGGCATTGACCCGGCGATTGTTGCGACCATGCTTTTTATCGAAGGCATTTGGGATGCGGTTAACGATCCGATCATGGGCTCGATCGTCGATAAAACGCGCACACGCTTTGGCAAGCTACGGCCGTATTTGCTGGTGATTCCGATCCCGCTGGCAGTGGTGACCATGCTTCTGTTTGCGGGCCCCGTATTGATGGCAGAGGCAACGATGGGCGCAAAGGTTGTTTATATGGTGATCACCTATTTCGTTTGGGAATTCCTGTATACGATCTGCGACGTGCCGTTTTGGGGTATGTCCGCGGCGATTTCTCCCAACCCGGCGGACCGCACCCGTGCAATCTCCAGCGCACGCTTTACCGCCTCCATTCTTGGCGGCTTGCCCGGCATCGTGCTGCCGGTGCTGATCGATTTAATCAATGCGGGCGCGGTCAATGTTTCCCTGCAAAAGGTTTTCTTTGTGATCGGCATTGTGGTTTCCTTTGTCGGCATGGGCCTGTTCAGCCTGGCGGGAATTTGCACGCGCGAGCGTGTGGCGCAGTCTCTGGAAGAGCCTAGCCTGCTGGATTCCTTTAAGTATCTGTTCCAGAACAAGCCTTTAATGCTGCTGATCCTTTCCAACATCCTCGGCGCCTTGGGCGGTATCAACGGTATTTTTCAAAATTATTATTTCATTGATGTGCTGGGCTCCGCTTCTATCAATATTATCATTGGTATTCCTGGCACCGTAATTGGATTTGTTGCATACCTGATGATCGGCCCGCTGAAGAAACGCTTTAATAATAAGCAGATATCGATTTGGATGTCCGTCATATGTGGAGTATTGCCAGCCATTACCTTTGTGCTGGGATATGGCAATATGAAAAATATGTCCGTTATGGTGCCGCTTCTGATGGTTCAAGGTGCGCTGAATGCCCTGTTTAACGGCGTGCGCATGGTTATTCCTACCGAGATGATTGGTGAGACCGTTGATTATATGGAGTGGAAAACCGGAAAACGTTCTGAAGGAATGAGCTTCTCTATTTTGACTTTTATCAGCAAATTTACAGGCGCAATGTCAAAATCCATGGGTACGGGGCTTTAAAGACGAATTGGTTATGTAACATCTTCGACCAATGCCGTTGTACCGCAGAGTATGCATACGCAGCGCGGGATTTTTGCGATGTATACCATTATTCCGGGATTGCTAGGAATTTTGGGGATTATCCCGCTATTCTTCTATGATTTGGTAGGAGAGAAACAGCAAAAGATGCTCAAAGAGCTTGCCGAACGCCGCGAAAAGACAGAGAAGCAGGAAGAGGAAAAGCCTGTGGACGCCGATACACAGGCATAGCAGGAGCAAATGGCCAAGGGGGAAAGGCCTGGTGATATCTAACTTTAGAAAAGAGAAGGAGATGCAATCAACAATGAGCAAAATGAAACAAGCGGCGGTTTCCCTGCTGCTGGTCCTGTCTCTTCTGGCGGCACTGATGGCGCCGGCAGGTGCGGCATTCTGGCAGAAGCCTGATCCGCTGCAATTCAACGACGATGGTTCTTTTACGATCCTGCAAATTTCCGACACACAGGATACGCAATATCCCACCCCCAATGTGTTGACACTGATCGAAAAGGCGATGGATGAGTCGAAGCCGGATCTCGTTATTTTCACGGGCGACCAGCTCAAGAATTATGATTCTGATTTTGACGGCGGCAACCTGAAGAACAAGGTGCAGCAGGCAATTGATGCGATTGTGCGCCCTGTGGAGCGCCGGGGCATCCCGTTTGCAGTAGTTTACGGTAACCATGACGACGCAATCGGAGTCAGCAAGGAAGACCAGCTTAAAATGTATCAGCGGCATAGCCTGTGCCTGATGCGCGATGATGAGCCGGAGCTCTCCGGCTGCGGCAACTATAACCTGCCGATTCTCAGCAGCGATGGCCAGCGCACAGCCTTTAACCTTTATTTCATCGATTCGCTTGGCGGTGGCGGCAGCTACTATGATTATGTTAAGCAGGATCAAATTGACTGGTATGTGCGTACAAGCAATGCGCTGAAGGCAGCGAATGGCGGCGTGCCCGTGCCCTCCATGGAGTTCCAGCATATTCCCCTGCCGGAGCTGCGCACAGTTGCCAGCGAGGGGCTCATTCACACGGGTGAAAACAATGAGGGTGTTTCCGGCCCGTATTATAACAGCGGCCTTTTCCAAGCATGGTGCAGCAGGGCGATATGATCGCGGCCTTCTGCGGACATAATCATACGAACACCTATATTGGCACGCTGGATGGCGTGGATCTCGGCTTTACGCCGGGTGCCGGCTTCAACGAATATGGCGCGGCGAAGGAGCGCGGCGTGCGTGTGATTGAGCTTCATGAGAGCGACCTCTCCACCTATGATACGCATTTGCTCACCTTTATAGGGCTGCTGGGCGATAATCCGATCACCCAGTTGCGCTACCGGCTCTTCACAGTGGGCGAGCTGGATTCCAACAACACGATGGATATGGTAAAAACCGTGCTCAGTGAAATTGTTGATGCAGTGCTGTATCTGGTGAAAACGAGCCATGGGAACCCGGTTACAATCGTGAGAGAGCTGCTTCAATTCTTTGGCGCTGATGTTGGTTATATAGAGGGCTTTTTCCACTGATCTTCCCTTCTAATGGAAAGGAGTAGATTCCAATCGTAGAAGCAATTTATAACTTTGACTGGTCTATATTTGCCTGGGTGCGGGATACATTATGGAACCCGGTGCTCGATGTTATTATGAAATACATTACGCTGCTGGGAGAAGGCGGCATGATTTGGATCATTTTTGCGTGATTCTAATTTGTACGAAAAAAAATATCGTAAATGCGGCCTGATGATGGGCGCCGCATTGCTTTTGATGCTGGTGATCAATGACGGCATTTTGAAAAACCTGATTGCGCGCCCGCGGCCCTTTAACCGATTTGATCCGGCCGATCCCGCTATGTTCGCGGTTTGGAAAGATTTTCCCTTCCCAGAGATTGTGAGCCGGCCGTCCAGCTTTTCCTTCCCCTCGGGGCATACCTCATCTTCTTTCGCGGCAGCACTGCCCATGCTGAAAACGGATAAGAAGATCGGGATTCCAGCCTTGGTTTTGGCCTTTCTGATTGGATTCTCCAGAATTTATGTGCATGTGCATTATCCTACGGATGTAATCGTTGGCGCAATAGCAGGTTTATTTTATGGCTGGGTCGGCATTGTGCTGGTGCAGAAGCTAGAGCCGATTGTGAAGCGTTGGTGGGCACAGCGCAAGGCGCGGAAAGCGGCTTGAGTGCAATTTTTAAAAAGAGATATAAAACGCCGGGGAGAAATCCCCGGCGTTTTCATGCAGTGCAAGAGTTGTAACGTGAAGAATCGTGAACCGTTGGGCTGAGATGCTATCCGGCATCCCAAGCGCTCAGGAAGCTGATCAAGCATATTGCAATAAAAATATTGGCCTTTATTCTTGTATTTTGTGAAAATAATGCGAAACGATGAAAGTATCAGTTTTGAAAACTTCAATCACGAGCTGGCATTTTCTTAAATTCAGATAAAGATTCTATAAATATGAATAATTTTAAATTAGTTCTTGCATTTTTGAGGCGAATCAGGTAGAATAAATTTCATAAAGCCGAGAAGGGCTTTGCACAGACGGCATCAGTGTCAGGCTTGGTTTGAGCTGTGGGCCGTCTTATGCTTGTGGAGATGTTTGCAGGCAGAGCTTTGGGATTCCAGAAATTGGGAAGGGTGATTTTCATGTATGTAGATGATGTTTTGAACCGAGCGCTCAAGCGCAACCACACGCAGCCTGAGTTTTGTCAGGCAGTGACTGAGGTGCTGGAGTCGATCCGTCCGGTTGTGGAAAGCAATCCTTATTATGAGAAAACGTCGCTTCTGGAGCGGCTCGTCGAGCCGGAGCGCGCCACGGTTTTCCGTGTTTGCTGGATGGACGACAACAACAAGGTGCAGGTCAACCGGGGCTACCGTGTTCAGTTCAATAGTGCAATCGGCCCATATAAAGGCGGTTTGCGGTTTCATCCTTCCGTTAATATGAGCATTATTAAATTCCTCGGCTTTGAGCAAATTTTTAAAAACTCACTGACCGGTCTGCCGATTGGCGGCGCGAAGGGCGGCTCAGATTTTGACCCGAAGGGGAAGAGCAATACGGAAGTAATGCGTTTTTGCCAGAGTTTTATGACCTCTCTCTACCGCGTAATTGGCCCCAATACGGATGTCCCTGCTGGGGATATCGGCGTAGGCGGTCGTGAAATCGGCTATATGTTTGGTCAGTATAAGCGCATTACCGGCCAATATGAAGGGGTGCTCACCGGTAAGGGCCTGAGCTTTGGCGGCTCGCTTGCGCGCACAGAGGCAACCGGCTACGGCTTGGTTTATATTGTGGAAGAAATGATGCGCGCGCACGGCAATGATATCGAGGGCAAAACCGTTGCGGTTTCCGGCTCGGGCAATGTGGCGATCTATGCGATTGAAAAAGCGCAGGAGTTGGGTGCGAAGGTTGTTACAGCGAGCGATTCTAACGGTTGCATTTATGACCCGGAAGGGATCGACCTTCAAGTGATCAAGGATATTAAGGAAGGCCGCCGCGGCAGAATCAGCGAATATGTTGCCGAGCGCCCCAGCGCAAAATATACGGAAAACGGGAAGGTTTGGGGAATCCCGTGTGATATCGCCCTGCCCTGCGCCACGCAGAATGAACTCACCGCTGAGGATGCACGTGAGCTTGTGAAAAATGGCTGCATCGCAGTGGGCGAGGGCGCAAACATGCCTTCCACCCATGAGGCAATCCAGGTGTTTTTGCAAAATGGCGTGCTCTTTGCGCCCGGCAAAGCGGCAAACGCAGGCGGCGTGGCAACCTCTGCGCTGGAAATGAGCCAAAACAGCGCGCGGCTGAGCTGGTCGTTTGACAAGGTGGATCAAAATTTAAAAAATATTATGGTGAATATTTACACCAATATGTCCGCTGCGGCGGAGGAATATGGCCATAAGGATAATTTTGTGGTCGGCGCAAATATCGCGGGCTTTCTCAAGGTTGCGGACGCGATGCTGGCGCAGGGCATTATCTAAAAGCGATATCTATATAGAAGACGGGCCGGGGTTTCCGGCCTGTTTTTTTTGCAAAAAATGTTGTAAAAAGGATCTGCGTCGCACGAACGGGCAGATGGCCGGAGCCCTTATCTTTATGATATCTATGCGAGCACATTCGAGCCTTTTCTTTGTGTTGTGACGCAAAGCGGGGGTGTGGGAGAAAGCGTTTTTTGTTTGAATTGTGATAAGAATGTAAACAATTCCAATAGCATTTGAAAAACAAGCTTTCTCATGTTAAAATATCAACATTGCAATTTTGCAGTTTTCTTTGAAGGAGGCATTGCCTTGGGAGACATGAAAGACCGTGAACATAACACCTCTCCGGCGACGGGTTGGATGAAGAGCTCAGCCAGATTCGGGATGCATTTCAGCAAGAGCTGGAGGAGGCAACGAAGAGAGCGGAGCAGGAAGCGGAGAAGAATGCGCAGAGCGGGAAGGAGGAGCTCCGCCAGCATTGCCAACAAGCCCTGTGCGTGCGGAAGGGGAAGCGGCAAACGCCGCCGTCTCAGCCGGGGAGCAAAAAGCGGATTGGAAAGTGATCGTGCTGGCGGTGATCGTTGCTTTTGTGGCGTTATATGGCGCAGCGGATTTTTTCATCGGCGTGTCGCCTTTTGCCCGGGTGTTACAAGCTGAGCAGTATGTTCGCCAAGGAAAGCTTAACTCTGCGCTCGACGCTTATTATGACGCGAGCCAGGATACAACGGCCGCGGCGGCGAAGCGCATGGTGAAGGGCCAGGCGCAGCTCTACCTGAATTTGGGCTATGTAGAAAACGCGCAGAGCTTAATCAAAAAATATTACACGACGGCGCAGCTGGAGCGGGCTTGGAACCGCGATCTCAACGAGCTGTATCAGAATTTGAATGCCATAACGGATACCATTTCCGCTGTGGAGGAGCTTTTTAGCGGATATAGCGAGGTGGGGGATGATCAGCTTCCCTACGACGAGCTGATCGAGAAGATTGAGGGCTTGAAGGAAAATGAAAGCTATGATAAAGCGATTTTAGAATATTATAAATACATGCTTGCCGCCATGACGGAACAGGAGAGCTCCGTCCGTATCCAATTTCTGGAATCTGTTCAGAAGGAAAACGAAAGCTACAGCTGGATTTACCTGCCTGCAATGGCCACAGAATATCTAGAGGCTAAAAATTATGACAAAGTAGTAGAGCTTTGCGACCAAATGCGGGCACAGAACGTGGAGGACGCCAGTGCCTATGGCACGGAAGCTTCGGTTTACCGGCTCCAAAAGGAGTATGACAAGGCGATTTCTACAGCTGAAAAGGGCATCGCACTGGATGACACCAGCTCAGAGCCCTACCGCCAAAAGGCGATTGTAGAGCTGCTTCAGGGCGATAAAAAGGCGGCGTTGGCGAATGCACAAACCGCGTTTGATCTCTCCCTGAACTATGCGACGAGCTACACCCTTGCGGTGTGCTACTTGGCAAACGGCAATCAGGATGGCTATGAAGAAGTTATATCCACCCTCGAATACTATGGCGTTGAAATGGGCCAGAAAGTGCTTGATTATAAAGCCGGGAAGCTGACGGTTGAAGATATTTTCTTGAATGGAGAGGGGGATGTGGCATGAGGATCCTTTATGTGATCGTGAAGGCGCTGACCTTTCCGGGCACGCTGCTGCATGCTCTTTGGGAGCATTGCCTGTGCCGCAAGTTTCACTGCACGGTGGAAGATGCCCGCTATTTTCAGGCCAACGAGCTGTGCGGGCATGTGGAGCATGAATTTATGCCGAGCAAGGGCAAACGTTTTTTGATCTGTTTTCTCCCCTTCCTGTTTAATCTGGTGCTCGGGCTGCTGATCGTGATCCCTGCCAGCGTGCATGTAATGAAGTTGCAGCAGTTCAACAACATTTTCTATCTGCTGATGTTATGGCTTGGCATTTCTTTGCTGACTTCGCTTTTCCCCTTGGTAGAAGATGCACTTGCGATGTGGGAGAGCTTTTATGGCGCGGGAAACGAGGCTAATCTTGCGGCAAAGATTTTGTTGTTCCCAATCATTGCCGTTTTAGTTGCAGGCGCTTACCTGGAGCGTTGGGGGATTACGCTCGTCACCTCAATTGCGGCGGCCTGGTTCCTGCCGGAGCTGTTGTCTCCCATTGCGGGGGCGTTGGCTTCCGCGAATGATTCGCTTGGCGCCTGGCTTGCAAAGCTTGCAGAGAAGGCCCAAAATGTGGCGGAAGCCGCCACCGAGACCGGGACCAACGCAGCGTCATCATGAAAGTTGAGCTGGAGGCGTTAGGAAACACTGTGTAAAATCCATGCGGATAGGTCTAACCTGTCCGCATGGATTTTTTGTTTTTAGGATGATCCTATGCCCGGAGAAGATCTGCTGTTGCTGGCAAATTTGTTTTCAGGGCTTCTATGTAGCTATGGCTGGGAATGCAGCATGATTTAGAAAAGTGGGAGCTTTGGAAAAGAATTTGTTGCGGATTCCCTCTTGCCTTTCTACTCAAAATAGATTATAATACGATAAGGCTTTTTATAGAAAGTTTTATCATCGGCAGAGCGAAGCATTTATTTGGTCATGTGGCGGGCGGGTCCTGTGCGGCGGGGCGCTGTGAACCATGTCAGGCGGGGAACCGAGCAGCATTAAACAGTCAGCACTGTGCGCCACAGTCTGCCTGTCCGCTGCATGACCAAGTGAACGGTTCGCTTTGCCTTTTCTTTTGGAAAGGCATCGCAGGCTGGAAAGGAGTGGTTGCCGTGTATCAGGTGCTTTACCGGAAATGGCGCCCGCAGGTGTTCTCCGATGTTGCCGGGCAGCCGCATGTGACCGACACGCTGCGCCGGGAGCTTCAGGAAGGCCGGCTATCCCATGCCTACCTCTTCACCGGATCGCGCGGCACGGGCAAAACCACCTGTGCGAAGATCCTTGCCAAAGCGGTTAACTGCCTGCACCCTGTGGATGGGAACCCGTGCAACGAGTGCGAAATCTGCAAGGGGATCGACAGCGGCTCAATTTTAGACGTGATCGAGATTGATGCGGCGAGCAACAATGGCGTTGATAACATCCGCGATTTGCGTGAAGAGGCAAATTTTACTCCCGTCGCGGCTAAATACCGTGTGTATATCATCGACGAGGTGCATATGCTTTCCATCGGCGCATTTAACGCGCTGCTGAAAACGCTGGAGGAGCCGCCCTCCTATGTGTTGTTCATTCTTGCCACTACGGAGGTGCATAAGCTCCCGGCGACGATTCTTTCCCGTTGCCAGCGTTTCGATTTTCGCCGCATTCCACCGGAGGATATTGCCGCACGGCTGGAATATGTGGCCGGTCAGGAGGGAATGGAGCTCGCGCATGACGCAGCGCTGCTCATTGCCCGCATTGCGGACGGTGCATTGCGCGACGCGCTTTCGCTCCTCGACCAATGCGCCGGGAGGTCAAAGCAGATCACGGTGGAGATTGTCAGCGAAGCGGCTGGTCTCGCAGGCCGCGGCCATCTCTATGAGCTCTCCGCGGCTCTCCGCGCGGAGGATAGCGCCAGGCGCTCACCCTGCCTCGATGAGCTGCATCAGGGCTCCTGCGATATGGAGCGGCTGTGCGGCGATCTGATTGACCACTTCCGCAATCTAATGATTGCTAAAACAGTGCCCACCCTAGCGAGCTCATTATCTGCACCGAGGGTGAGCTTCAGCAGATTCAGGTGGAGGCGGAGGGCTTTTCGATGGAAGCGATTCTCTCTGCACTCGATTTGTTACAGGGCACATTAGAGCGCATGCGCTCCGGTGTGAACCGCCGCATTGAGATGGAAATGGCGCTTATCAAGCTCGCCACGCCTACCCTCTGCTCAGACAGCGCAGCGTTGCTCCGTCGCATTGAGGCGCTTGAGCAGGCAATGCGCACCGCGCGTAGCTGTGGCTCCACAGGCAGCGCCAGAAAAGCCCCCTGAGCTTCCGGCGAGGGCGGAAAAGGCGGCCTCCAGCCCGGCAAGGATGGATTCATTATCAACTCCGCCTGATGCGCCGGGGCCTCTCACTTCCCCTTCCTCAAGGCGGCAACCGGTTTCCACGCCTGAGCCGCCTCCAGAGCCGGATCGGCCGGATGATGAGCCGCAGGCTGGGCAAGAAGGGGACGAAGCCTTTCTAAAGTGGCCGCAGGTGCTCTCCGTTTTATCAGAAATCGATAAGCCGATCGCTGGGATTTTATCCGGCTCCAGCGCGTTTTTCCGCGGGGAGTTTGTGCTCATCCAGTCAGAAACCCGCTTTTGGGCAGCTTTATCCGGCAGGGCAGCCATTCCTCCGCGGTCAAGGAGGCAGTGCTCCGTGTGACAGGGCACAAATACCGCTTGGGCCTTTACAGTGGCGGCGAAAAGAAAGCGCCGAAGAAAAAAGCAGACCCGCTCGACGACCTGCTGGGTCGTTTAAAGAATGCACAGGTGGAAACGGAAATTCGATAGCCTGATTTGGAAGGAGATTTTCCTATGAAAATCGTTCACGGCACGCTGCGGGATTTTCACCGGTATTGGCGGGATGCGCCATGGGCGGAGCCGCAGTTTGCCGCGTATATGGATGCCGGAAAGGCCGAGTTTTGGTATGCTAGAATTGGGCTGCGGGTGGTTGGGCGCGTTTATCTGTTTCGGGAGTTGCCGGATGCAGATGCAGCTGATGGCATCAAACGGGCCTATCTATGTAATTTGCACGTCCTGGAGCGGTATCGCGGCCGGGGAATTGGCTCTGCGCTGCTGAATCGGATGGCTGATCGAGCGAAGGAATTGGGCTTTTTGGAGCTTTCGATCGGCGTGGAGGAAGAGAATGACGCAAATATGCGCTTATATCAGCGAATGGGCTATCTCGATCTAGTAAAAAGTGTCACGGAGGATTTGATTTGCGTGAAGAATGCAGATGGAAACTCCTCTGCCTGTGGTGCATATCTCTTGATGAGGAAAGAATTATAATTTGGAGGAAGAGCAGATGAAAGCAAGAATTCCAAACGCCGGCAACAGCGGCAATATGATGAAGCAGATTCAAAAGATGCAGGAGGAAATGGCGCGTGTTCAGGAGGCGTGCGAAAACGCCGAATATACCGCAGGCGCGGGCGGCGGAGCGGTCGAGGTGACGGTTAACGGCAAGCATGAGGTGGTCAAGATCGACATGAAGCCGGAGATCGTAGATCCGGAGGATATTGAGATGTTGCAAGATCTGCTGATCGCTCCATCAATGAGGCAATGCGTAAGGCAGATGAAACCTCGGAACGTGAGATGGGCAAGATCACTGGCGGCTGAATATTCCCGGTATGCCGGGAGGCCTGTTTTAAGCGATGGCAGGGTATCAGGTAGCCGCGCTTTCGCGGCTGATTGAGCAATTTGAGCGCATGCCCGGCATCGGGCGCAAGAGTGCGCAGCGGCTTGCCTTCTATGTGCTTGGCCTGTCCGACGCGGAGGCGAAAGGTTTCGCGCAGTCGATTCTGGATGCGCATGAAAAATCCACCGCTGACAAAATTTGCTGCAATTTGACGGACACGGAGCTCTGCTCGTCTGCGGCAATCCCGCGCGGATAGTCGAAAAATTTGCGTGGTGGAGGATCCACGCGACGTGCTCGCCATTGAGCGCACGCATGAATACGAGGGCGTTTACCATGTGCTGCATGGCGCAATCTCCCCCATGAACGGCATTGGGCCGGATCAACTCGCCATTAAGGAGCTGCTCGCCAGGCTGGGCTGCGGGGAGGAAGAGGTGGATGAGATTATCATGGCGACGAACCCGACTGTGGAGGGGGAGGCAACGGCCATGTACATCTCCCGCCTGTTAAAACCGATGGGCATCAAGGTGACCCGCTTGCCTACGGCGTGCCGGTGGGCGCTGATCTTGAATATGCAGACGAAGTAACCCTCTCCCGCGCGCTGGAGGGCAGGCAGGTCATTTAAGGCGGATGGAAAACATTGTTCGCCGCTTTTTGCTTGACAATTTTTTTTCATGTGATATAATCCATTATCCGGCCGATGATCTGGGCAGAAGGGGGTGAAAGGCCGTGGGAACAGCGCACAAAAGTGATTTGCAGACGATTGCAACCAATAAAAAGGCCTTTCACGACTATTTTGTCATTGAGAGCGCGGAGGCCGGCATTGAGCTGTTCGGCACGGAGGTCAAATCCGTGCGTCAGGGGCGTGTCAATTTGAAAGACGCATGGTGCTCCGTCAAGGATGGCGAGATATTTGTCAATGGCATGCATGTTAGCCCCTATGAGCAGGGGAATATCTTTAACCGCGACCCGATGCGTGTGCGCAGGCTTTTAATGCACAAACGGGAGATTAACCGCCTTTATGGATTGACGAAGCAACAGGGCTATGCGCTGATTCCGCTTTCCGCCTATTTCAAAAAGGGGCGGGTCAAGATTCAGGTAGGGCTCTGCAAGGGTAAAAAGAATTATGATAAGCGCGAAGATATGGCCCGCAAGGCTGCGGCGCGCGATATCCAGCGTTCCCTCAAGGAACGTCAGCGCTAAAAAGGGCGATGCCTTTTCCACCATTGGCTGAGCCGGGCTGTATAAAACGGTGGTTGGCCGGATAGGATGACCATTTTTAATAAGGGGATGAAAGGATTTCGACGGGGGTTTTGAAACACGATAAGCGAGCAGCGGCGCGGAACCGCTTTAAAAGCCGCACTTTTTAAAGAATAAACGACAACAATAAAGTTTCGTTACAGGCTGCTTAAGCCTGCGTCCTGTCTTTGAGTCCTGCGGCTTAGATTTGGGCGTCGATTAGCAGGGAACGTGAACAGGGGATGGCCTCCTCCCCTGTCATGACTTGGAGGCTACCGTAAGCGTCAGCCTGCCGGACGGCGGGCGCTGAGGGGAATCCTAGTAGACCGGATACGCTCGTAGAAAGTTGTGCGGATGAGCTTTCGGACGCGGGTTCGACTCCCGCCATCTCCACCACGAAAGTCAGGTTAAAATAAATGCAGGTTTGCATTTGCTTTAACCTGACTTTTTTGTTATACTGCAATCAAGGTTATTTATATAATATACGGAATACAGAGCAATCATTTAAAATTCTAGAGGAAGAACAGTGTTTAGAGAGATATTAACAGAATTAATTAAAGATAACGAATGGGCAAAGTTGCAAAAACCGTGTGATGAGAGTGAACTTGCTAAAGCAGAAAAATATGTAGGGTATTCCCTCCCCAACGAATTAAAAGCACTCCTTAGGGAAACAGACGGAGATCAATGGTTTTTGCTTTCGGTCAAGGAAATAATAGAAAATGTTGAGAGAAATAGAAGCGTTATGGCGGAATACTTTGAGGAAGGCGAGTTCGAAGAAAAAGTAAATCGAAACATCTATTTTGCAACAAACGGATGTGGTGATTACTACTGTTATCGTGTTCTTCCTAATGGTGAAACCGATACATCAGCGATTTATATTTGGGAGCATGAGTTGTTTGAAATTCGTGAGGTTGCTAAAGATTTGATTGACTTAATCAAAAAGTATTATAACGATGAGATTTAACCAAAAGAGCAAACAGAGATAACTTCCAATTTGTTGTGTGGGTTATGAGCATAACCTCGTTTGCATCTATTTCTACCTAATGACACAAACCTGTGGCCCGCATTTTGAGTGCTGCGGGTTCTTTTTTACCCAAACGCCCCCCTGTGATGAGGCCATTTTTGTCTTCCCCAATATAAAGAAAGGAAAAGAGAACGATGTTTTTTCAAAAGAAAATGGCGCCCTATCCCTCCCGAACTATCCAATTATGCAGCAGCCTTCTTTACAGCCGAACGAGGGCCAGTTAGCGCAGATGCAACGCCGATTCGGTATGTTCCTCCACTTTGGTGTCAACACGTTCAACAACACGGAGTGGTCGGACGGAACGCTGCCGGTCGAGAGCTACTGCCCCTCTGCGATCGATGCGGACAGTTGGGTGCGCACGGCTTATGAGGCGGGGATGAATTATGTCGTCCTGATCACCAAGCACCACGACGGCTTTTGCCTGTGGGATACGCACACCACCACCTATTCCGTCAATTACTCCCCGAATCAGACCGACGTCGTCCGGGCAGTGGCGGATGCCTGCCGAAAATATGCCTCCGGCTGGGCCTCTACTATTCGCTTTGGGATCGGCACGAATTATGCTACGGGGATGACGAGGCCTATGTCCAGTACATGGAAAAGCATTTGACGGAGCTGCTGGACGGCCGATATGGCGAGGTGGTGGAGCTCTGGTTTGACGGCGCGTGGGATAAACCGTGCCGCGCGTGGCAGCTGGATCGGCTATATAACCATGTAAAGCAGATGCAGCCCATGTGCCAGATTGGCGTGAACCATACCGTTGGGAAATACAGCGAAAAGAAGGGCGGTCCGCAAAAACGCTATGAGCCTAGGAATTATCGTGACCGTGACCCTCTGCGGATGTTTCCCTCGGACTTTCGGCTGTGGGATCCGCACATGTGCCGGGAGGACGACCCGAAAATATACACCTTTAACAAAAAGGAATATTATCTTCCCTTTGAGCAGACGATCTGTTCCCGCAAGGAGTTCAGTTGGTTTTATTCCGATACGTATGCAGACAAACCGCTGATGGACGCGCAGGAGATCATCCGGAATTATCGCATTCTTGAAAAGACAAATAATATGATGGTGATCAATTTGCCGCCGGATCAAAACGGGAAGCTGGTGCAGGGCGACGTGGATAATCTGATGCGCGTGGCCGGGGAGCTGGGCATTCGCAGAGAAATAGAAAGGGTTCATGGTTGAGACCGCCGGCTCTTCCAAAGAACTGATATTTCATCATCAGCCTGTTAGAGGCTTTCGTGCCTTTGCTTTCATGCGGAAAAAGATTCCCCCTCGCCCCTTCTCATATGGGAAGAGGCAATGGGGAATTTATCAATTTAATCATATTCATTCATGGATATGTCTCTTTTTGTTTCTTGGGATGCTTTTGAAACACAGCTTCATGTTTTTATCAGATGCGCGTTGATGCTACCTACCAGTCCATAAATATCGATCCACGTTTACGTCTCTTAGAGGAATACTACTAGTTTAAGAAGCTTGATGAAAAAGTGCATGGAGTTTGTCACAAGGCAACAGGAATTGGATTTGCTTCAATGGGTCATATTCTTTCTCACAATATGTAACTAGTAAGTCGCCGTTTGATAATGAGCGCATACCTACAAAATAAGGCTTCTTAAGGGGAATGGGGAAATTGGCTGCTATTATTTTACCACTTTCGACCTCAATTGCATAGAGCGGGCATTCTTTTTCTTTATAATGTGTCGTCGTCCTTCACATTACTTTCTATAAAGAAAATATATGTGCTGTTTTGTGATTCTGAATTGATTGTGGAAATCGCATAGGAAACATTTCCGTCTGCCCCTTTCATGATCAATTCCGTTCCGTTTGACGTTCGTTTGCAAATGTAACTCGTCAGGCTTTCGTAGGTGCGAAAAACAATATAATCGCCGACCAGCAAAAAATCCAGAGGTTGTTCCTCGCCGATGATGTTTTCAAATCCCGGTACCGCCTCCGTTTCCAGTAATTTTCCATTATGATCATAGTGATAGAAAAAACTTGTATGCGCCGGAAATCCGGCGACGGCCAAAGCCGTAAATTTCACCGTCTTTCACGGCGAAGCGCTCAATCAACGTGCCTTCGCTATCCGTCCAATCTACGTCATTTTCATACTTTTCACGAATGATCTCTTTTTTGGTTCCGTCCAGATTGTAAATTGTGGCGACTGTTAAGGTTGCATATTCGTTTTTTTCTGATGGCGCCTTCACGACATAGTAGGATAGAAACCGTTCTTCATCCATTTTGCAGAGATAAATGAGGGGGAATTTAACTGAAACTCGTCCACTACTTCTACCTTGCCGGTACTACAGTCGCTTCGTGTCAGCTTCATATCATGCCCATCTTCTTCAAATTGAGAAGTATAGCTTCTCCACTCATATAAGTATCGGTTCTTAAGTGTGATATAGGAACCTGAGCCAACTTGCCAAGATGGAAAGCCATCAAGGTATATCAAAGGAATTTCTTTGTAAGTTTTTTCATCAATTAAGATTTCTGTGATATCTATTTATTGTTTATCTGCGTTATATAGCGATTTTGCTCCGAAATAGTTTTGACTAAATTTTTCTGTAATTGTAAGCCCAATTTCATTTTTTTCTATGGCCTTTTGAAAAGAAGCATCCCAATTCATTCGATGGGTATCAAAATAATATGTTTAAAGAAAGACTAACAATTTGTCTGTAACATTTGATGCGTCCTATATGCGCAGTCAGGCGATGCCGAAAGCAAGGCCTTTCGCGCCAGATTATTTGTGGCGGCGCAAACCGGTGCGTGAGGATGACGAAAAAGGGGACGGCTCTTTTTTGCTTTTTCATGTTCACAATTTACAAATTGTCTATTGACTTTGGACTTCAATCCTTTATGATGGAAGAAAACGGAACACGCCTGAAGGAGGCTGCAACATGGCGAACCTGATCGACATAGAGCACCTGTCGAAATCCTATGGAAAAAACAAGGTGCTGGAGGATATTTCCGTCTCGTTTGAGGGGGGGATATCATCGGGCTGCTCGGCCCGAATGGCAGCGGCAAAACCTCGCTGATTAAAATTATGACCGGCCTGATTAATGATTATGAAGGTAGCGTAAAAATTGACGGTCACAGCCCAGATCCGTATACGAAGAGCATCGTTGCTTATCTGCCGGAAAAAACCTATCTGGCAGATTGGATGCGGCCTGTAGACGCGGTAAACTATTTTGCCGATTTTTATGAGGATTTTGACAAGGCAAAGGCGGTTTCTATGATCAACAGCTTTCGCCTGCCGATGAAGCAAAAGATCAAATCTATGTCCAAAGGCATGCAGGAAAAGCTACAGCTGGTTCTGGTAATGTGCCGCAAAGCGAGGCTCTACCTGCTCGACGAGCCGCTTGGCGGCGTTGATCCCGCTGCCCGTGCGTTTATCCTGGATTTTATTATGAAGAACTATGCGGAGAATGCTCCATTATCCTTTCAACACATTTGATTAACGATCTGGAGCGCATTTTTGACCGTGCGCTGATGATCGGCAATGGAAAAGTGTTGGTCAACACTGCGGTGGAGGAGATCCATGCCTCCGGCAAAACGCTGGAGGAAACGTTTAAGGAGGTGTTCGCTTATGCTTGGGAAATTAATTAAGCATGAGTTCAGTCGAGCGCCCATTCTGTAATGAATATTTACATAGCCGCTGCGGTCGCGCTTGCCGCAATGCTGCTCTCCTATGCGGTGAAAGTCACCTGGGTTGGCGTTATCGGATCGATCGCCTGATTATCATCGGGCTGATCTGCGTGGTGATTACCCTGGTGGCGGTTGTTACCAATTTTAACCGGACGCTTTACGGGGCGGAGGGCTATCTCAGCTATACACTGCCGGTCAAAAGCAGCGCTCTGCTTGCCTCTAAAGCGATCGTCTCCTTTGTTTGGGTGTTGCTCAGCTATATTTTTATGATCGCAACGTTTTTTATCGTCTTTGCGTATGTGCAGTCTTCCATTGGCGAAGAGGTTGGCAGCATGATGGATATGCTTATGGCCACGGCTGGCCTACCCTCCATGCAGGCGATTGGGAAGGCGCTTGCCGTAACGGCGGTGGGCATGTTCATTCAAATCGCGGTGTTTGTATCCGCCGTGTTTTTTGCTGTGACGGTGGCGAATGTCCGCCCGTTCCAGCGGTTTGGGATTCTCACGGCGCTGGCGGTTTTTTTTCTGATCTATATTGTGATGCAGGTTCTTCTATATGTGGCGACCACCTACATCCCGTTGACCGTTGTGATTAACACGGCAGGCAAGATTGTAGTTTCCTTCTCCACCAGCATGGCGGCCAAGGGGGCGCAGGAGGGGATGGTAATCGGCATCGCGGGCTTTGTCATCGAGCTTTTAATTGCCTCCGGCCTGTTTGTGGGCACCAACGCATTGATGAAAACAAAAATCAATCTTAAATAATTTTATTAGGCGGAGGGCGCTTCACGCGCTACTCCGCCTTTTTTGCGGAAAAACGACAGGAGGTGTTTCATTGAAACTGATTGATATCTCTTCCGATTTGCTCACGGCACCGGTTTATCCGGGCGACCCGGAGCCACGCCTGCACGTGGTCAGCCGGATCGCAAATGGAGATGAGTGCAATCTGTCCGCTCTGTATGCCTGCCTGCATACGGGCACGCATGCGGATGCACCCATGCACTTTATCGAAGGGGGAAAGAGCATTTCAGAAATGCCGCTCGAGTGTTTTATCGGCCCCTGTACCGTGCTGGAGATCGAGCCGGGGCCGGTGACGGGCGAGCAGATTGACGCACTGGTAAAGCCCGGCTGTGAACGCGTGCTGTTTAAAAGCGGCGGCGGCGCCTATTTTTGGAAGTGCAGGCGATGAACTGGCCATGCTCGGCGTGCGTTTGGTAGGGACAGATGCGCAGTCTGTTGGCTGCCCTGGAAATCAAGCCCGCCCACACCGTGCACTTTTGCAGGAGAATATTGCAGTGCTGGAAGGCCTATGTTTGGAAGCGGCACCGCCGGGAGATTATTTTTTGATCGCTCCACCGGTGAAAATCGTGGGCCGGGACGGGGCGCCTGTGCGTGCTGTGCTGGCGTCAGACTATATTTTTGGGGTGGGGCCGGTAAAATATGAGGCAATAAATGCCGCAAAAAGTTGCCTCTGGCCACTGATCAGGGAGGGAATTGTTACATCTATTGTGATTTTTCGACAAAACAATTGAAAAATCTCATGAAATCTGCTATACTCAACAACGCAGTGTTTTTCAGAGGAGAGAAATCTGTACAGAGGTGTGGGAATGAAACGATTCTTCGATTTTATTTGCAGTCTGTTGGCGATTATCCTCTTTCGCCGGTGTTGTTGTTGCTCAGTATGGTCATCTTAATAGATAGCGGGCGCCGATTGTGTTTCGGCAAAAACGTGTTGGGCTTAATAATCAGCTTTTTGATATCCGCAAATTCCGCACGATGAAGCAGGGCACGCGAAACGCGCCAACTGCTGATTTGAAAGAATTTGACCATTGCGTGACCCGGTGCGGGCGTTTTTTGCGCAAGACGAGCCTGGATGAGCTGCCGCAGCTGTTTAACATTCTGCGGGGGGAAATGAGCTTTGTTGGCCCTCGTCCGTTAATCCCGGAGGAAGAGGAAATCCGTTCCCTGCGCGAAGCATCCGGCGTTTACCGGATGCGGCCCGGTGTGACGGGCCTTGCACAGGTGAATGGGCGCGACTTATTGACCGCGGAGCAAAAGGTGGCCTATGATGCTTACTATGTGGAGCATCATACGCTTTTCATGGATATTCGGATTCTGTTTCAAACAATTGCCGCTGTTTTAACCGGGAAGGGCTTTGCAGAGGGTGGCGAATTGCAGCATCACGGCGAGCAGGGCGAGGATGATTCAGAAATTGAATAACAGGATTGTGTGCCGGTAGTTGCCCAGGCTTTTGGCCGTGGGCTTTCTTTCATTATAAAATAGAATAGAAAGAATCTTCATTTGAAGATTCGCAAAATAGCTGAGCGGCAGAGGCCCATCGGCTGTTTGCTGCTGTGTTTCTAATTGGGTGAGAGATGAGCTGGGCAGATGAGTGATCCAGCCGGTTTTTCACCGCCTATTTACGAAGATTGATCGGGAGTGTTTGGCTCATGGAGGAAATAATTGACGGATATGCCGAATGGCAAAACCGCCCCGACCTGACCGGAATCGGCCGGATGCCGGAGCGTGCTGCATTTTTTCGCTATGCGGACAAACGGGAGGCGCTTTCTGAAGCGGGGTTGCAGTCGGCCCGTTGTATGCCGCTCAACGGGAAATGGCGCTTTCGCCTTTACCCCAATCACCAGAAACGGCCGGAGGGGTTTGCCGATCCAATTTTTCGCGCAGCAGGTTATAATACGATTGAGGTGCCCGGCTCTTGGCAGATGCAGGGCTATGGCGTGCCGCAATACTGCAATATGCAGTATCCATGGGAAGGGAAGGAGGAGCCTGTTCCGCCCTATGCGCCGGTGGAAACGAATCCGGTGGGGTGCTACCTCAAAAGCTTTCAGCTCCCTGTCGCCTGGGCGGAGAAACGCGTTTTTCTCCGATTTGAGGGAGTGGAATCCGCCTTTTATCTTTTTGTCAATGGGAACCGGATCGGCTATGCGGAGAATTCTTTTGGCCCCTCAGAATTTGAGTTGACGGCGTTTTTGCATCCGGGGAAAAATCTAATTGGCGTGGAGGTTTACCGCTGGTGCACTGGAAGCTGGCTGGAGGATCAGGATTTCTGGCGGTTTGCAGGCATCTTTCGGGATGTATACCTATATGCTGCAAATGAGAGCTTCCTAGCGGATATTGCCCTTTCAGCCTGCCGGATGCCGCCTATCAAAACGGGGAGCTGGAGCTTCCGCGTGGGTCGATACGCCAAAACCCGGCCAAAGGCTTGAGATGACGGTGCTCGATGGCGGCGTCATTGTTGGTTATGACAGTGCGGATGTGCCGGAGGGAGGCCAACTTTCCCTGCATGCAACAATTGCGAAGGCCAAGCTATGGAGCGCGGAGAAGCCGCACCTTTATACAGTGCTGTTTGCCCTAAGCGGGGATGAAGGCGTGCTGGAATATGTCCCCTTGAAAGCGGGCTTTCGCCGTGTGGAGATCCGGGGCGGGATTTTGCTGCTCAACGGCCGCCGACTAGTGCTCAAAGGCATTAACAGGCACGAGTTCTCCTGCCGAAGCGGGCGAACGCTCACACGGGAGGAAATGATCGCGGACGCCTGGTGATGAAAGCGAATCATATCAACGCTGTGCGTACCGCCCACTACCCCAATCATCCAGCCTGGTATGATATCTGTGATGAATACGGGCTGTATCTCATTGATGAAAATAATCTGGAAGCACATGGCACACAGGGTGGCGTCGCCCCGGGCTGCCCCGCGCTGCCGGGTAGTCTGCCGCAGTGGGAGAACGCCTGCATGGGCCGCATCCGATCGTTGTATGAGCGGGATAAAAATCACGCCAGCATCATCTGTGGTCACTCGGCAATGAGTCGGGCGGTGGGGCAAACATTCAGAAAATGCACGACTGGCTGCGGGAGAAGGATCCTTCCCGCCCGGTGCATTATGAGTCCGTTTGGGGCAATCCGGAGCAGGATCTTTCCGTAACGGATATATACAGCATGATGTATGCGTCGCCCGAGCAAGCGCGGGAGTTTCTCCACACCCATCCGGATCGGCCGTTTCTGCTGTGTGAATTTGCCCACGCGATGGGCAATTCCTGCGGTGGGGTGGAGCGGTATACGCGGATGCTGGAAGAGGAGCCGCACATGCAGGGCGCATTCATTTGGGATTTTGTCGATCAGGCGATTCTCACCAAGGATGACCGGGGCAGAGACTATTTTGCCTATGGCGGGGATTTTGGCGACAGGCCGAACGACGGCAATTTTTGCGGCAATGGGCTGTTATTTGCAGATCGCACGCCAAGCCCGAAGCTTGCGGAAATTCGGCGGCTTTATCAGAATATTTCGTTTCGCGCTCTTGATGCGGAGCGCGGGACGATTGAAATTGGCAACCACTTTTTGTTTACTGACCTGTCGGAATTCGAATTCGCTGGGAGCAAGTTTGCGGTGGAGAATTCCTGCGCGGCGCGTCCTTCTATTTTGCTCTGGCCCCGGGGAAAACGCGGCTGTTGGAGCTGGAGCTCAACCGGATCTGCCGGCAGGAATGCTATCTGAATCTTTCTGTTCGCCTGCGTGAGGATACCCCTTGGGCAAAAGCGGGCACAGAGATTGCTCGCGCACAGTTTGTGAGCAATCCAATGGCGATTGGGCGGCGCTTTGCACGCCCGGAAAAGTATCTGACGATCCTGGAAAGCTATGGCGCGCTTTCGATCCAGGGAGAATCGCTCTGCGTGCGTTTTTCTCGGCGGACGGGGCAGCTCGTCTCGCTTTGTAGGAAAGGGCAGGAATATTTATCTGCTCCGCTTCGCCCGTCCTTCTGGCGTGCTTGCACGGATAACGACCGGGGAAACCATATGCCGGTGCGCTGCGCCGTGTGGCGCTTTGCAGGGCAAAACTGCATTTATGCGCCCTATACGGTGGCTGCGCAGGATGCACCGCGCGGCGTAGTGCGGGTAACGAGCCGGTTTATCATCCCCTCTGAGCCGGCGTGTGATGGGGTGCTGACCTATACCATCACGCAGGCGGGCGTGCTGGTTGAGCTGCAATTCCAGCCGGATGGCAGGCTTCCCGAGTTGCCGGAGGTTGGAGTATGCTTTGAAACGGCGGCCAGCTATGAATCGCTCACCTATCTGGGGCGCGGGCCACAGGAGAATTACAGCGACCGGCAAGCAGCCGCGGATATTGGCCTTTACAACATCCCGATTGATGAAATGTATGTCCCTTATTTGCGTCCGCAGGAGAATGGGGCGCGCACGGATGTGCGCTTTGCCTCGCTGCAAGGGGAAAAGCGTTCGCTGCGCATTGAAAGCGTGGAAGAAACGCCCTTTACGCTCTCGGTTTGCCGCTGGTCGCCGGAGGAATTGGAGGCGGCTACCCATGAAAAGGATCTGCCGGAGAGCGGTCGGCTCTTTGTGCGTGTATTGGCACGGCAAGCAGGGCTCGGTGGGGATAATAGTTGGGGCGCGCTCCCACAAGAGCAGCATCGGCTCCCCAGCGGCAGGCCGTATCAACTGCGCTTTGCACTGATTCCAGAATAAAAAAGAAATCCCCCTCTCCCAATGGGGAGGATTGCGCCGTTCAGTATGTGTGAATGACCAATGGAAACGGCATTGTATTAAGAGACAAACCCTCCCGAACAGTGGGAAAGGATGCGTTATTTTGAGGAAAGAAATGCGAGAGAAAAGGGAGATCGCTACGCGGCCCAAATTTAAATAGAGGTGATTTTCAAAACAGAATAGGAGATTGATGATGCATAACATTCCAGATCCTAACGTGGTGTTTCAAAATGAATATGACTTTCTACACGGGTAAGTCGAATTGCTATATGTAAATTCGACCCAGGAAATCCATATAAAATGAGAAATCACCGAACAGCTTGTGGTGTGCGAACATTTGTGCTATACTCATAACCAATCAAAGGGGGGAGCGCCGTGCAGATCAATCGTCTATTCGAAATCATCTACCTGCTGCTGGAGAAGGGGAGTGTTACAGCGGCCGCGCTCGCGGAGCGGTTTGAGGTTTCCGTGCGCACGATTTACCGGGATATCGACCTGCTTTCCGGTGCAGGGATCCCAGTTTATTGTAGCCGCGGGCGGGGCGGCGGCGTAAGCCTACTGCCCGATTTCGTATTGGATAAGTCCCTGCTGTCCGAGCGGGAACAGGATGAAATCTTATTTGCGCTGCAAAGCGTTGCTGCCACACATGCGGGCGGGGAAGAGGTGCTCGAGCGGGTCAATACTCTGTTTCGCCGCCAGGGGGCAGATTGGATCGAAGTGGATTTTTCTCATTGGGGTTGGGATTGGGGCAGCGATGAGGGGGAAAAGCGGAAATTTAACCTCCTTAAGGATGCCATTCTGAGCCGTCAAAAGCTGCATTTCATTTATTACAGCGCCGCAGGCGAAAGAAGCGAGCGCACCGCTGCGCCGCTGAAGCTGCTGTTTCGGGGTGGAGGATGGTACTTGCGTGCCTGGTGCGAAAAAACGCGGCGCCATGCGCACCTTTAAAATCTGCCGGATGGACGAAGTGGAGCTTTTGCATGAGGGCTTTGACCCGGCTAGGCTTTCCACTGAGGGAGAGGAGGCGGGGGCGAAAACAGATAACGGAGGCGATCAGCCTCCGCTCCAGATCGTGCTGCGGTTTGCGCCGCAGATGGCCTATCAGGTTTATGATCTATTCCCCCATAGCGCGATTATCAAGGAGGAGGACGGTAGCTTCACCGTGCGGACCTATGCGCCGGATGCGGAGTGGCTCTACAGCATGCTGTTACAATATGGTGCGAACGTCCGTGTCCTCAGCCGCCTCAGGTGCGTGAAAAATTGCTCCGCCGCGTGCGGGAGATTGTTTCGCTTTATGAGCCTGGCCATATATGACACGCAGATGTCAGCTTATTTTTGTTATCCTGAATCCATCGCAATTGGAAAGGGTGGTCAACATGGATGAAAAAATATTTTGCCAGAGCTGCGGGATGCCGATGACGCAGGAGGCGCACTTTGCAACCAATGCGGATGGGAGCCGGAATAACGACTACTGCTGCTACTGTTATGACAAAGGCGCGTTCAAGCAGGATTGCACGATGGAGGAAATGATTGATTGCTGTGTAAAGATCGGGCAGGATATGGGGCATGTATTTGGATCCGGAGCAGGCGCGCAGGCAGATGCTCGCCTGGTTCCCCACGCTCAAACGGTGGAAAGGGAACGCGGCGCAGGGCTGAGGCAGCGGCAAACTTCTTTGGCTGTTTTACAATGCTTTGCGGGCGGATAACCCTGGCCACGATCCCCAATTTCAGCAAAGGCAGGCGATCAGATGCTTCCGCCCATTGAAACGGTGCCCGCCAAAACCATTGTCACACGCACAAAAAGCAGCGAATGGTTCGGCACGGATTACAATATGAATCTTTACCGCGGCTGTTGCCATGGCTGCATCTATTGCGACAGCCGGTCGGATTGCTACCGGATTGATCATTTTGACCAGGTGCGCATCAAGGAGAACGCGCTTCAAATTGTGCGCGACGACCTGCGGCGCAAGGTGAAGCCCGGCGTTGTGGGCACGGGTTCGATGAGCGACCCTATAACCCCTATGAGCGCGAGCTGGAGGCCACGCGCCATGCCTTAGAGCTGCTGGCAGCCTTCGGCTTTGGTGCGGCAATCGCCACAAAAGGCACGCTTATTACTCGTGATATTGATATCTTGCAGAAAATCCGGGCGGAGATGCCCGTGGTCTGCAAGCTGACTATTACCACCTGCGACGATGCGCTTAGCCGAAGAATTGAGCCGGGCGCGCCGCTCTCCTCCGAGCGGTTTCATGCACTTGCGCAATTGATAGAGTCGGGCCTGTTCGCGGGAATTCTGCTGATGCCCGTACTGCCGTTTCTGGAGGATACGCCGGAAAATGTGCTGGGGATCATCGCACGCGCGGCACAATGCGGTGCGAAATTTATCTACCCAGCCTTTGGCATGACCTTGCGGGAGAACCAGCGGGAATGGTATCTTGCAAAGCTCGATGCGCTTTTTCCGGGTGAAGGGCTGCGGGCGCAGTATGAGCGGCAGTACCGTCGTGATTACCGTTGTGTGAGCCGCCGGGCGAAGGAGCTGTGGGGACTGTTTTCCAAAGCGTGTGAGGAGGCGGGCATTTTATATCAGATGCAGGATATCGTGCGGGCGAGCCGGTTGGGATACGAGGTACGCAGCTGAAGTTCTTTTAAAAGCGGAAGAAGTGGAAGAAAGAAAGCGTGGTAGAGGCGTTGTTTCGCTTCTGCCACGCTGAAACGATTCATAGAACCGTTTTTTATATTACACTATTCAACCGGCAACTCCGTTGGCGTAGTCACGCGTTCCAGAAAAGCCCTTACCGCCTTTTCATAGCCCTCCCGGTCCTCCAGATATGCCATCGCGTGCGCGGCGCCTTCCACAAGGAGCTTCGTCTTATGTGTTGGGCACGCATCATAAACTTCATGCACCATCGGAGTTGGCACAAAATCATCTCGGCTGCCATGAATAAAAGGAAGGGCACCTTCGCTTTTTGAATCTGCCTGACGGGCTCATCCTGAGCAAAGCGGTAGCCTGCAATCAGCCGCATACCATGCTGGCCGCCGGAATCAGCGGCCAGGCGGGCAGCTTGTAGCGCAGCTTTGCCTCGTGGGCGAATACATCCTTTGCAGTAGAAAAGCCGCAGTCCTCAATGATCCCCTTCACCTGGGGAGGAAGCGCCTCCCCGGAGGCGTTCATCACAGTTGCCGCGCCCATGGAGATCCCCTGCATGACAATTTCACAGTCCTGGCCGTAAGTGTCGACGATGTAATGGACCATGCGATGCAATCAAGCGGTCGAGCCAGCCAAAGCCGATATAGCTGCCCTCGCTCTTTCCGTGCGCGCGGTCATCCGGCATCAGCACATGATAGCCGAGCGAGTGGTAAAAGGGCAGCATGTAATAATATTCACGCATTGGGCCGCTGCGGTAGCCGTGGATGGCGAGGAGGAATTTGCGGCTATGCTCCATGCCGCCCTCAGCGGGCACCAGCAGGCCGCGCAAATTGAGACCGTCGTGAGAGGTAATCGCAACCTCCTGTGTTTTATGCGAGGCCACCCAGTCGTTTCCCTCGCGGACAGCTTTGCGCCAGCGCTCCAACTCCTCCGGCGTGACATGACTTTTGTTCATCGGGTCGCCGGGATGTTTCTCCCGTACCAGAACCATTTTGAAAAAAACGGCGCCGACTGCTGTGGCCAGAAGGAAGAGCACAAGGCATACGGCGGCGGCGATGAGCAAGGAATTCCAAATAATCTCCATAAAAGTGAACCTCTCTCTATTGAAGTATGCTATCATTCTATCAGGCGCAGGCATTATTTACAATCGCTTTTTGTGAAAATGCAGATTTTATCAGCGCGATTGACAGAATTTCTGTTCAAAACAGTTGACAGATCATGCCGGATGGGCTATAGTATAACCGTCAAGCTTTTTCCATAACAACTGAATAGAGGCGGCCCCGTTCATGTATTGCGTGTGCGGGGCCGTTTCGTGCAAGAAAAGGGGGTTCCTCATAGATAATAGAAAAAATCAGGCAAGAGGCTTGACGGGCGGTTCCCCATCTGCTATAATACTCGGGTACAAGAAAGAAGGACGCCTTTTGTTCTCACCTGCCGGGAGTGCCCGCGTCAGGTCAATACCGGAATACAGGGCAAAGTAGCCCTATTTTTGTGTGTTGAGCGTGGACGAAGGATTGTCCGCGCTTTTTAATTTTGGCCCTGCCGGTAACCCGGCGGTGCCCAACAGGTTTTGGAGGTGCTTGAACATTAGCAACAAAGACATGCAGATCAATGAACAAATCCGTGACCGGGAGATCCGGGTGATCACGGATGCAGGCGAGCAGCTTGGCATCATGTCTGCGCGGGAAGCGCTACGTATCGCCGAGGAGAAGGACCTTGACCTTGTCAAAATTGCTCCCCAGGCCACGCCGCCCGTATGTAAGATTATGGACTACGGGAAGTACCGCTTTGAGCAGGCCAAGCGGGAGAAGGAAGCAAGAAAAAATCAGCATATCGTGGAGATCAAGGAAATCCGCCTGTCATTGAACATTGACAAGCACGACTTTGAAACCAAAGCCGGCCATGCCAGACGGTTCCTGAAGGAAGGGAACAAAGTCAAGGTTTCCATCCGGTTCCGTGGCCGCGAGATGGCGCACCCTCAAAACGGCTTGGAGATTATGAAGCGCTTTGCACAAGAGCTTCAAGAGGAGAGCAGCGTAGAAAAACCCGCCAAGCTTGAGGGCCGTTCCATGATTATGTTCTTGGCAGCAAAACCAGTGAAGTAATAAGGAGGATATTTATCATGCCGAAAATTAAAACCCATAGCGGTGCAAAAAGCGCTTTAAAATGTCGAAAAACGGCAAACCGATCCGTGCCCATGCCAACAAATCTCACATCCTGACCAAGAAGAACACAAAGCGCAAGAGAAACCTGCGCAAAACGAGCGTGGCGGACACCACGAACCAGAAGCAGATTAAGCGCCTGGTTCCGTATAAATAAGAGAGACACGCAAGAAACATTTACATTAACGGAGGTAACCTACCATGGCTCGTATCAAAGGCGCGATGATGACGCGCAAGAGAAGGAATAAAACACTTAAGCTCGCAAAGGGATATTACGGCTCCAAGAGCAAACTGTTCAAAACTGCGAAGCAGGCTGTTATGAAATCCGGCCAGTATGCCTATATTGGCCGCAAGCAAAAAAAGCGTGATTTCCGCCGCCTGTGGATCACCCGCATTTCTGCCGCCTGCAAGCAAAATGGGATGAACTATTCCACCTTCATGAATGCCTGAAGAAGGCGAATGTAACGCTCAACCGCAAGATGCTTTCTGAGATCGCCATTGCGGACCCGGCTGCCTTTACCTCCCTGGCCGAGCAGGCAAAAGCAGCGTTGAAATAATGAATTGTGAAGCCGCGCCCGGGGTGACTCGGGCGTGTTTTTCTTTGCATTTTCCAGCGCTTAGATCAAGGAGGAATCCTATGGAGGAGATTACCAGCCGCTCAAACGCCCGTGTGAAGGCTGCCGCGCAGCTGCTTTCCTCTGCCGCCGCGCGGCGTGAGGAGGGGCTTTTCGTATTGGAGGGAGCCCGGCTATGCATGGATGCGGGGCAAACAGGCATACCGTTGCGTCAGCTTTTTTTAACCCGCCAGGCATTGGAACGCTACCCGAAGGAGACGGCCTTTTTGAAGGAAAGAGCCGCTTCCGTTTTTTTGATTACAGAGGAAATTAGCCGCCGTTTGGGGGATACACAATCCCCGCAGGCATTTTTTGCATCTGCGAGGTACTTGACAAACGCCCGGGCGACGATACAATAGAAAAGAATGGCAGCTATATCGCCCTTGAGAATATTCAAGATCCATCCAACCTTGGCGCGGTCGCCCGCACGGCGGAAGCGCTGGGGTTAAGCGGCCTGATTGTTTCGGGCGGATGCGATCTTTATAGCCCCAAAGCGCAGCGTGCTGCCATGGGCTCCCTTTTGAGGGTGCCTGTGCTGCGTATGGATTCCATGGAGGCAGCCCTGCATGCCTGCCGGGCGCAGGGTATGCGGCTTTTTGCATCCACGCCGCGCGTGGATGCGGCTTCCCGTTGCAGAGGCGGGCCTCGGACCACGGACAGTGTGCGTCGTTGGCAATGAGGGAGCAGGCGTCACGCGGGAAACGATGGCGCTTTGCGATGCGCTTGTAACAATCCCAATGCGCGGGCGTGCGGAGTCGCTAAACGCTTCCGCTGCGGCCGCAATCCTCATGTGGGAAATGATGCGTGAGCGGTAATTCCCGTGCCCTTCCCCTGAATGAATGAAAAGGATGGCATATGCATGGATGACCGATGCTATTGGATTTGGCTGCAATCCGCGTTGGGTGTGCAATCGCGTTTGGAGGAGGCCATTGCTTATTTTGGCACGGCGCGCCGCCTGTATGAGGCAGGCGAGCTGGAATGGAAGCTCGCGGGCCTGTTTACGGCTAGGCAGTTGGAAAAGCTGCGTTCCCAAAGGCTGACGCAGGCAGAGGAGATTTTGAAGCAGTGCGCGGGCAACGGCTGGCTGGCCCTTACGCCGGAAGACCCGTGTTATCCCAAGAGGCTGCGGGCTATTCCGAATTTCCCGGCCGCCTTGTATGTGTGGGGGCGGATGCCGGATTTGGACGGGCGTGTGGCCTTGGCCGTGGTTGGCGCGCGGGGAAGCTTCTTTTCAGGGTAGGCAGATCGCGCAGGGTTTATGCAAAGCGTTTGCCCAAGCGGGTGCAGTTGTCGTCAGCGGCGGGGCGCTGGGCATTGATTCGGCGGCTCATATGGGCGCGCTGGAGGGTGGCGGGGAGACGGTTGCGTTTCTCGGCTGCGGGCTCGGTGCACGTTATTTGATGGAAAACCAATATCTGCGCGAGTCGATTGCCGCACATGGGGCGGTGGTCAGTGAGTTTCCGCCTGGCACGCCGCCTGGCCGCACAACCTTTCCGGTGCGAAACCGGCTGCTCTCCGGTGTGAGCTGTGGAACAGTCGTGATTGAGGCAGGTGAAAAGAGCGGTTCCCTGATTACGGCGCGCTGCGCGCTAGAGCAAGGGCGGGACGTGTTCGCCGTGCCTGGCGATATCGTCAGCTCCGCCTATACCGGAGCAAACCGGCTCATCCGGGATGGGGCGAAGCCGGTGCTCACTGCAATGGATGTGTTGGAGGAATATCAATACCTGTATCCGGACACACTCCATCTGACCGGAGCGGATAGGCCCTTTGCAAAACTGCAAAAAAACAAGGGCAGGCACTTCACAACATGCATAATTGCGCACGGATGCATAATATAAGGGAAACACAGGCTGTTTCCGCCCAAGCTGCCGGCAGCAAAAGCATGCCGGAGCACCTGAGCGCACCGGCGAAACAGTTGTTGACGCTTCTCAGCGCGGGCGCGCTGTATGTGGATGAGGCGGCCGATCGTTTGCGCCTTCCGGCGCAGGATATCCTGCGCGCTTTTACAGAGCTGGAGCTATACGGTTTGGTGCGGCCGGAATCTGGCAGGCGCTATACATTGTTATAAGAAATAACCGAGAGCTACCCGTTCTCGTGAGCGGCGCATACCGCGTTGCTCCATCTGGTCATAATCAGTTTTGTCACACACCCTGCCTTCGTAATTTTATATATTTTATTTTTTAGGATGATGATATGTCAAAGCTTGTAATTGTGGAGTCTCCGGCAAAAGCCAAGACGATTCAGAAATATCTGGGAAAAGGTTATGAAGTAACCGCTTCGATGGGCCATGTGCGAGATTTGCCGCCTGCGCGCCTTAGTGTGGATGTGAAAAAAGACTTTGCGCCAAAGTATGCGATTATTAAGGGGAAGGAGCAATTTGTGAAAGACCTGAAAAAAACCGCCGCCGCAAGCGACAGGGTTTTTCTTGCGACCGACCCTGACCGCGAGGGGGAGGCGATCTCGTGGCACCTTGCAACGATTCTGAATTTAGATTTGAGCGAGGCCAACCGCGTAACCTTCAATGAAATCACAAAAACGGGCGTCAAAAACGGCATGGAGAACCCTCATGTGGTGGATATGGATCTGGTCAACGCGCAGCAGGCACGCCGGATCCTTGACCGACTGGTGGGATATAAGCTCAGCCCTTTTGTTTCTCAAAAAATTCACCGTGGACTATCCGCCGGGCGTGTGCAGAGCGTAGCGCTGCGGATGATTGTAGACCGTGAAGAGGAAATTCGCGCCTTCAAACCGGAGGAATATTGGTCGCTTGATGCAAAATTTCTTACCCCGAGCACGCGCCGCGTGTTTGCCGCCGCGTTTTACGGCAATGAGCAGGGCAAGATAAAAATTGAAAATAAGGAGCAGGCCGATGCGATCCTTTCGCAGCTCGACGGCGCGCAATACCGTGTAAAAACAGTCAAAAAGGGCACACGCCGCAAAAGCCCGGCCCCGCCCTTTATCACATCCACCCTGCAACAGGAGGCATCGCGGCGCATGGCTTCCAGGCCCGCCGGACGATGAAAGCGGCGCAGGAGCTCTATGAGGGCGTTGAAGTGGAAGGCATTGGCTCTGTGGGCCTTATCACTTACATGAGAACGGATTCTCTACGCATCTCCGAGGAGGCGCGCGCGCAGGGCAATGATTATATCAAGGAGCATTGGGGTGAGAAATATCTGCCGGATAAACCGCGTTATTTTAAATCCCGTGCCAACGCGCAGGATGGGCACGAGGCGATTCGCCCCACCATGCCGGAGCTCACACCGGAGCAGGCAAAAAAGAGCCTGACGGCCGATCAATATAAGCTGTATAACCTGATCTGGAAGCGCTTTATGGCGAGCTTGATGGCCAATTGTATTCAAAATACTGTCCGCGCGAGATTGAGGCGCTGCCTGCACAGGAGCCGCAGGAAGGTGGACATTATCTTTTTACTGCCAGCGGCTACTCCATCAAATTTGATGGATTCACGGTCCTTTATGAGGAGAGCACGGATGATGCAGAAGCGGACGGCCGCCTGCCGGAGATTAAGGAGGGCGACAAATTAAAGCTCAAGGAGATCGGCGGAAACCAGCACTTTACACAGCCGCCGCCCCGCTATACAGAGGCCTCACTGATCAAAACGCTGGAGGAAAACGGCATTGGCCGCCCGAGCACATATGCCTCCATTATCTCAACGATCACTGGCCGGGATTACGTCAAGCGCGAGGCAAAGCAGCTGCACCCCACGGAGCTGGGCGAGGCGATGACGAAGCTGTTGCGCGAAAAGTTCCCCAAGATCGTCAACACAAAATTTACCGCCTCCATGGAATCGTCGCTCGACAAGGTCGGCGAGGGCCAGGAGGATTATATTAAGATGCTTCATGCGTTTTATGACGACTTCGACGTGACCCTCCAAAAGGTCAAGGAGGAGATGAAGGACGTCAAAATCAAGCTCGCCGAAGATGAAACGGATATCCCCTGTGAAAAGTGCGGGCGTATGATGGTGGTCAAGGTAGGGCGGTATGGCAAATTTCTCGCCTGCCCCGGCTACCCGGAATGCAAAAATACAAAGCCCCTTGTGCAGGAAACGGGCGCATTCTGCCCGCGGTGCGGCGGCAAGGTGATTATGAAGAAGTCAAAGCGCGGCTATCCGTTTTATGGATGCAGCAATTATCCGGACTGCACGTTTATGACCTGGGATCAGCCCACAGCGGAAACCTGCCCAAAGTGCGGCAAATCCCTCTTCAAACGGCGCGGCGGCCTGATCGTCTGCCTAAATGAGGATTGCGGCTATGAGCGCAAGGCGGAGCGCAAGAAGAAGGCGCCGCCGAATCGGAAGAAAAGCCGGAAGCAGAATCGTAAATTCAGAAAGGAATCCAATCCATGGAGAATCAGGCAACAGTAATTGGCGCGGGGCTCGCAGGCTGCGAAGCAGCTTGGCAGCTGGCGCAGGCAGGCGTTGAGGTAACGCTCGTTGAGATGAAGCCCATCCGCTTCTCTCCCGCCCACCACAGCGCCGGATTTGCGGAGCTTGTTTGCTCGAATTCCCTGAAAGCGGAGCGGCTCGCTTCCGCCGCGGGCCTGCTGAAAGCCGAGATGCAGGCGCTGGGCTCGCTGTGTGTTGCCTGCGCCTATGAAAGCCGTGTTCCGGCGGGCGGTGCGCTCGCGGTGGATCGAGAGCAGTTTTCCCGCCTAGTCACAGAGCAAATCTGTGCGCATGCGCGCATCACGGTTGAGCATCGGGAGGCGGACGGCGGTCCCGAAACAGGGCGTCACGGTTATCGCGGCAGGGCCGCTCGCCTCCGACGCGCTCGCGGGGGAGATTGCCGCGTTATGCGGCGAAGCGCTGAGCTTTTTCGACGCCGCCGCACCAATTGTGAGTGCAGATAGCGTTGATATGGATTGCGCCTTCACCCAATCCCGTTATGGTCGGGGCGGGGAGGACGACTATATTAACTGCCCGATGGACAAGGAGGAATATGAGGCGTTTTATGATGCTCTCCTCCATGCCGAAAGCGCCCCACTGCATACGTTTGACAAAAAGAAAGGCGTTTACGAAGGCTGTATGCCTATTGAGGTGATGGCCTCCCGCGGGGCGGATACGATGCGCTTCGGCCCTTTAAAGCCGGTAGGGTTGCGAGACCCGCGCACCGGGCATAGGCCGTGGGCGGTTCTGCAATTGCGCAAAGAGAATGCGGGCGGAACGATGTATAACCTCGTAGGCTTCCAGACCAACCTGAAATTTGGCGAGCAGAAGCGCGTGTTTTCGATGATCCCGGCGCTCAAAAACGCGGAATTCCTGCGCTACGGCGTGATGCACCGCAATACCTTTCTCGATTCTCCGCGGCTGTTAAACGCGGATTACTCTATGCGCAAGAGACCGGATTTGTTCTTTGCCGGGCAGATCACAGGCGTGGAGGGCTATATGGAATCAGCCGGTTCCGGCGTCCTTGCAGGGCTCAACGCAGCGCGCAGGCTTCGTGGGCAAGACCCGCTGGTTTTGCCGCGGGAGACGATGCTCGGCGCGCTGGCAGGCTATATCAGCGATCCGTCGGTGAAGAATTTTCAGCCGATGGGAGCAAATTTCGGCGTACTGCCGCCGCTGGAAAGGCCGGTTCGTGAGAAAAGGGAGAGATATGAATCGCTTTCTACCCGGGCACTGGAAGCTCTTTCCGCCCGGCTGCGGGAGGAAGGCATCCATCAATAAAACGGCATGAAAATGCACAACATATGGAGAGAAGGTCGGACGGATGAAAATCATTGCAGACGCATTCGGCGGGGATAACGCGCCGCTTGCCATTCTGAAAGGCTGCGAAACGGCAGTGCGCGAGCTGGGGGTTACCATCCTCCTCACGGGCGACGAGGCAAAAATCAAGGCCTGCGCGCAGGAAAGTGGGATTTCCCTCAACCGAATGGAAATCCTCCACGCGCCGGATGTGATGGGCATGGAGGATGCGCCGACGAGCATTGCGAAGGAGAAGGGGAATACCTCTATGGCGATCGGCCTGAAAGCATTGGCTGAGGGCCGGGGCGATGCGTTCGTCTCCGCGGGCAGCACGGGTGCGCTGGTGGCAGGCGCAACGCTTCTTGTCAAGCGCATTCGTGGGGTGCGCCGCGCGGCGATTGCCAGTGTCCTGCCATCGAACGAGGCGCCGTTTTGCTGATGGACTGTGGCGCGAATGTGGAATGCACCGCGCAGATGCTCGATCAGTTCGGCGCAATGGGCAGCTTTTATATGCAAAAGGTGCTCGGTGTGGAACAGCCGCGCGTGGGGCTTGCCAATATCGGCACGGAAAAAACCAAGGGCGGGCCGCTCCAGCTGGAGGCCTATGGGCTGATGGAGCTTCCTCTTACCATTTATTGGCAATGTCGAAGCGCGCGACGTCCCCTTCGGCGCGTGCGACGTGCTGGTGGCGGATGGCTTCACGGGCAATATGCTTCTAAAAATGTATGAGGGTGTGGCCGGGGCGATGATGGCTAACATCAAGGGCATTTTTAAACAGAATGCGATCACAAAGCTCAGCGCTTTGATGATCAAAAATGGGCTGATGGATTTCAAAAAGCGGATGGATTACACCGAGTTCGGCGGAGCGCCTCTGCTGGGTATCTCAAAGCCGGTGATCAAGGCGCACGGCTCCTCCAATGCGAAGGCATTTTGCAGCGCGATCCGGCAAGCGAAGCAGTTCAGTGAAACAGGCGTGATCGAAAATATTGCAAATGCAGTGACAAAGTCCGCCCAGGCGTCGGAAGCCTAACGGACGGTAGCCTACACGCATTTTTAGAGCGGGCATGGAAAGGACGGTCATACGGATGAACGGTCAGGAACAGCTCAAGGAGCTGGAGCAAAAGCTGGGGTATGCCTATCGGGATCAAAACTTGCTGGAGCGCGCGCTGACGCACTCCTCCTATGCGAACGAGCGGCAGGTGCCCTATGGCAGCAACGAGCGGCTGGAATTTTTAGGGGATTCCGTGCTCGGCTTTATCACTGCGGATTATTTTTACCGCCATTTTTCTCATCTGCCGGAGGGCAAGCTGACGAAGCTGCGCGCGGCTACGGTATGTGAAAAATCCTTGCACGGCTTTGCGCTGGAGGTTTCCTTAGGGAAATATTTGCGCCTGGGCCACGGGGAGGAGAACACGGGTGGCCGTGAGCGGCCCTCAATCCTAGCGGACGCATTTGAGGCGGTGATCGCATCCATTTACCTCGACGGCGGGATCGAAAGCGCGCGCACCTTTGTGCTGCGTTTTATCAAGGATGCGGTGCAGCACAGCCTGCCCTTCAAGGATTATAAAACCACGCTTCAAGAGATCATCCAGCAGAATCCGGAGGAGGAGCTGGAATATGTGCTCACGGATGAGAGCGGGCCGGATCATGATAAATCCTTTACTGTGGAAGTGCACCTCAACAGCAATATCATCGGCTGTGGCACGGGCCGGAGCAAAAAGCTTGCCGAGCAGGCGGCTGCGCGCGAGGCGCTCGCGCTGATGGGCCTGTGAGCGGGAAGCATATTAACATTGCCCTATTCATTCCGCACGAGGGCTGCCCGCACCAGTGCAGCTTCTGTAATCAAAAGAGTATTTCCGGTGCGTTGAAAAAACCGCGCGCGGCGGATGTGTCAGCCGCTGTAGAAACGGCCATGCGCACCTTACGCACGCGGGATTGTGCGGGCGCGCAGCTCGCCTTCTTTGGCGGCAGCTTCACGGCGATTGATAGGGCATATATGCGGGAATTGCTGGATGCAGCGCAGCCATATCTGGAACGGGGGCAAATCGCAGGCATCCGTGTTTCTACCCGGCCGGACGCGGTGGAAACGGATGTGCTTTCCCTTTTAAAGCAATCTGGCGTGACCGCCATTGAGCTCGGCGCGCAGAGCATGGATGACCGCGTTCTTTTGCAAAACGGCCGTGGTCATACGGCGCGGGAGGTAGAGTCAGCCGCTCGGCGTATCCGTGAGATGGGCTTTGAGCTCGGCCTGCAAATGATGACGGGCCTGCCGGGAGATACGCCCGCAGGCGCAGAGAATACACTTTGCCAGCTGTTGTCTCTTGAGCCTGACACCATGCGGATTTATCCGACCATCGTTTTAGAGGGCACGCTTTTGGCGGAACAGTACCTATCCGGCACATATTTGCCACAGCTGCTGGAAGAAGCGGTTTCTCTCTGCGCCTCGCTTCTTCTGCGGTGTGAAGAGGCCGGCGTGCCGGTAATCCGCCTTGGCCTGCATGCGGGCGGCGATGTGGAGAAGGGCTATATCGCCGGGCCGTGGCACCCGGCGTTCCGGGAGCTGTGCGAAGGCGAAATTTATTATCAAAACGCGCTTTACGCGCTGCGGGAATGCCTGCCGGAAGGCTCGAAAGCAGCTTTGAGAGTGGCTCCGCATTGTGTTTCCCAAATGGCGGGTCAGCACCGCAGAAATCTAAAACGGCTGAAGGAGCAAGGCTTTGACTGCCGGATCGCAGCGGATGCAGGCTGCAAAAAATATGAAGTAAAAGCAGGGCGCCAGATATGAGATGTCAGACGTTGGGCGGATCAATCCTTTCGCTCTGATGACTGAGATCTGATGTCTGCCGGCTGAATTTGGAGGTTCCATACCGGATGATTTTAAAATCACTTGAAATGCAGGGCTTTAAGTCCTTCCCGGATAAAACGGTGCTCACCTTTGACAAGGGGATCACCTGCGTTGTCGGCCCCAATGGCAGCGGAAAGAGCAACGTTTCCGACGCGGTGCGCTGGGTGCTCGGCGAGCAGTCCACCAAAAGCCTGCGCGGCTCGAAGATGGAGGATGTGGTATTCAGCGGCACCGGCGTGCGCAGGGCGCAGGCTTTGCCGAGGTGACGCTGCGGCTCGATAACCGCGACCGCGCCCTCTCGCTCGATGAGGACGAAGTGGCCGTAACCCGCCGCTATTACCGCTCCGGCGAGGGCGAATACCGTATCAATGGAAACGCCGTGCGGCTCAAGGATATCCATGAGCTGTTTATGGATACGGGCCTCGGGCGCGATGGCTATTCGATCGTCAGCCAGGGCAAAATTGCGGATATGATCTCCGCAAAATCCGGCGAACGGCGCGAGATGTTTGAGGAAGCGGCTGGGATCTCCCACTACCGCTACCGGCGTACGGATGCGAATCGCCGCTTAGAACAGGCGCAGGAAAACCTGGTGCGCTTGAAGGATATTCTCTCCGAGCTGGAAGCGCGCGTGGAGCCCCTGCGGGAGCAGAGCGAGAAGGCGGAGCGCTTTTTGGTGCTGGCGCAGGAGAAAAAGGAGCTGGAGATTGGCCTTTGGCTGCATACGATCCGGCAGTCTAACGAGCGCTGCGCGAGCAGGAGCATAAAATTTCGCTTGCCAATGCCCAGCATGAGGGCGCCGAGCGGGAGCTCGCGGAGATTGAGGAGGAGATCGAATCGATCATCGCCCAGTCGCAGGAGGTGACGGTGCGCATTGACGAGGTGCGCCACGGGGCGGCCCGGCTGGAGGAGGAGGCCGCTCGGCTGGAGGCGCAGGCGGCAGTGCGGATAATTCGATCTTACATAACAATGATACGATTGCCCGCATTCAAAAGGATCAGGAGCAGGCGGAGGAAACCTGCCGCCACCTCGAGGAGCGCATCGCGCAGGAGCGCGGCGCGATTGAAGCGTTAATCCGTCAGGCGGGGGAACAGCATGCCGCGCTGGAGAGGCTAGCTCGCCAGGCGGCGGATTTCAATGTGCAGGGCGAGGCGCTTGCGGGCCGTTGCGCATCCATTTCGGCAGAGATCGCACAGCTTGGCGGCCAAGTGGCGGATTGCCGCGTGCAGTCCTCGCATGCGGAGAGCGCCATGGCAGAAATCACCGCACGCATGGCGACGATCGACGAAACGTTTGCTGCCCGCAGCGAGCTGATTGAGCGGCTGACGCAGGAAAAAGAAGCGGCGGAGACCGCCTATGCAAAATGCGGGGAGGCGGTGGAGGAGCTCTCAAATGCGATGAAGGGCTACTCCATGCGGCTCGATTCCCGCCGCGTCAGGGCGGAAAAGCGGAAGAAGGAGCAGGAAAACCTGGAGCTTGACCTGCGGCAGAAAACCTCGCGCGTCAATATGCTCGAGGATATGGAAAAGAATATGGAGGGCTACACAGGCAGCGTGCGCGCTGTGATGCGGGAGGCAAAACGGGGCAGCCTGCGCGGCATCCACGGCGCGCTTTCCCAGTTGATCTCCGTGCCGGAGCAGTATGCCGTTGCTATTGAAACGGCGTTCGGCGCAGCGCTCCAGAATATTGTGACGGACAGTGAAGGCGACGCCAAGCGGGCCATCCAATTTTTGAAGGAGACGAAAGGCGGTCGGGCGACATTTTTGCCATTGAGCGCCGTGCGCGGCCGGATGTTGGAGGAACGGGGCCTTGCCCAATGCGATGGCTTTGTCGCCGTTGCATCTGACCTGGTAAAGTGCGATGCAACATATGAAGCGGTTGTTAAGGCGCAGGTTGGGCGCACAGCGGTTGCAGAGGATATGGATTGCGCCATTGCCATTGCGCGAAAATTCAGCTACCGATTCCGCATCGTCACACTCGACGGCCAGATCATCAATGCTGGCGGCTCGATGACAGGCGGTTCCCGGATGCAGAATGCGGGCTTTTTGAGCCGCTCGAATGAGATTGAGAAGCTGCGCACCGAGATGCAGGCAGCGCAGGCGAAGCTCAGTGAAGGCGCTGCCGCCTATAAGACGGCGCGGGAGGAATTCTCTGCGGCGCAGGCGGAGTTTGAAGGCGCGCAGGCGGATTTGACGCGCGCACAGGAGCAGCGCGTGCGCAGTGAAAGCACGCTCCGCCTTGTTGCGGGCCAGTTGGAAACGGCAAACGCCACGGCCGGTGATTTGCAGCGCGAGCGCGATGCGGCTGCGATGCGGCTTTCCGGCTTGGAAAAGGAGCTGGAGCAGGCGCATATCAGAGAAGCGGAGCTCTCCTCCCGGATGGAGGAGGCAGAGCAGCGGCTTTCCGCCGTTACAGAGGAACGCGAAGCGCTCGCCGCGAAGCGAGCCGCTTTAAGCGGGCAGGAAAATGAGCTGCAACTCTCCCTGCTTGCGGCCGAGAAAGACCGCCAGGCCCACGCGGAGACGATCGAGTCGCTGGAACGCCGCCGCGCTGGGCATCTGGCGCGCGCAGAGGAGCTTTGCGCGGAAATTGCCGGCGTGGAGGAGAAAAACCGCGCCCTTGCCGAGGAAAAGGCGGAGCTGGAAACACAGGCGCACACGCTTCGCGGGCAGAGCGGAGGATCAAAAGAAGAGATTGAGGGTTATATTGCGAAGCGTAACGAGCTGGAGGCGCGTTCTTCAAAGCTGCGGCTGATGGAGCGGGCGAAATCCGCCGAGCGGGAGAAACTCAGTGGTGAGCTCGCTAGGCTGGAGGAGCGCAAGGCCGCCATGCGCAAGGAATATGATGAAACGGTTAATAAGCTCTATGACGAATACCAGCTCACCCGCCGGGAGCAGAGCAGCTCTGCCCGGAGCTGAAGGAGCCCGCCAAGGCGCAGAGGCGGCTTTCGGAGCTGAAGGCGCAGATTCGGGCGCTGGGGAGCGTCAATGTCAGCGCGATTGAGGAATATAAGGAGGTTAGCGAGCGCTACACCTTCTTAAAAGAGCAAATCGGTGATGTGGAGGCGTCGCGCGATGAATTGCTCCGGCTGATTGATGAGCTGACGAAGAAAATGTCCGATCAGTTCCGCGAGCAGTTTTATAAAATTAACAACCACTTTGGGGAAACTTTTACCGAGCTGTTCGGCGGCGGCAAGGCGGAGCTGCTGCTGGAAGACCCACACGACGTGCTGGAGTGCGGCATTGATATCAAGGTGCAGCCGCCGGGAAAAAACGTGCAGAATATCGATTTGCTCTCCGGCGGAGAAAAGGGCCTGTCGGCAATCGCACTCCTGTTTGCCATTCTGAAAGTGACGCCCTCGCCGTTTTGTATTTTCGACGAGGTGGAGGCCGCGCTCGATGATGTTAACGTTACGCGCTACGCGCAGTATTGCCGCCGTATGACGCGCAGCACGCAGTTCATCCTGATTACCCACCGCCGCGGCACGATGGAGGAGGCGGACGTTCTCTATGGCATTACGATGCAGGAGGAGGGCGTATCCAAAATGCTGGAGCTCAAAACGGCGGAGATGGCGAAGAAGCTTGGGATCGGGTGAAACATTGGCGTTTTTCTGGGCGGATACATGGATTTCTCAGCCGCAGTATGATATGATAAAAAAGAATCCGTTTGATTCGGCCGGCTTTTTGATGAGCACGGCTCGAAGCATCCGGCTGTTGGATCAAGAAAGAATAGCAGGGGGCCGATTTCATGGGGCTTTTTAAAAAATTTAATTTTGGATTAAAAAAAGACGCGGGAGCAGATGTCCGGCGCAATCGATTCCGTGCTGGAAGCGAGCGCCGCAATTGACGATGATCTTTTTGAGGAGCTGGAAGAAATCCTCATCATGGGCGATGTGGGCGTGACAACGGCGCAGCACATCATCGACGAGCTGCGCGACCGCGTGAAAAAACGCGATTTGAAAAAACCGGACAAGCTGCGCCGGGTGATCCGGGAGGTTGTGGCCGACATGCTCTCCGGCAAGGAGGGGATGGAGCTTGATACGATCCCATCTGTGATCCTGGTAATCGGGGTAAACGGAGTAGGCAAAACGACCACCATCGGCAAGATGGCGGCCTACTATAAGGCGCAGGGCAAAAAGGTGATTTTGGCGGCGGCGGATACCTTCCGCGCCGCTGCAATTGAGCAGCTTGAAATCTGGGCGGACCGTGCCGGTGTGGAGATCGTCAAGCACCGCGAGGGCGCAGACCCGGCGGCGGTTATTTTCGATACGATTGCGGCGGGCAAGGCGCGGGATGCGGATCTGATCATCTGCGATACGGCGGGTCGGCTGCACAATAAAAAGAACCTGATGGAAGAGCTTGCTAAAATTTATCGGGTGATTGACAGAGAGCTTCCTTACTCTGACCGTGAGGTGCTCCTTGTGCTCGACGCGACCACGGGCCAGAATGCCGTGAACCAGGCGCGTGAGTTTATGAATGCGGCGGAAATTACGGGCATCGTGCTGACAAAGCTCGACGGCACAGCCCGCGGCGGCGTGGTGCTGAGCATCATGGACGATTTGAAAATTCCGGTTAAATTTGTAGGCGTTGGCGAGCAGGTGGACGACCTACAACCCTTTGACGCCGAAGCGTTTGCGCAGGGTCTGTTTGAAGAGGTCAGCCGGGAAGAGGATGGGCTACAGGAATCATAAGCTGTTGGAAAGCGGAAGGACGGTCATCAACATGGGTAGGGGAATCAAAGCGGTTCGGGCAGCAGGCCGCTTCTTTTGGCAACTGTGGAAGAAAATATACCACCGTTGGTATGATCGCGGCGGAGAGCGCAATCATCCGTTGGAACTTCGGCACAAAAAGCATCCGGGCCTCTGGGATTACCTCGGAGACCCGAAGCGCGATCAGCGCTCCAGCAAATATGCGGTGCGCCGCCAAAAGCGTTTGGAGAGGCGCAGGCAGCGTAGGCTGCTCCGCAGGGAGCGGCGTTATTTGCGCAGGCAGCGCTGGAGAACGCGCCTGGGCAATCCGGATTAAGCTAAGCACAAAAAAGGCAGAAGCAGTTTGGAATCGCTCTTTCAAATTGACTGGCGCAGGAAAGGAATGACCATCCGTATGGATTTTTTAATAGCGACCCATAATTTAAAAAAACGCGATGAACTCGCGCGGATTTTATCGCCCCTGGGCATCCGCGTTCTCACTGCGGAGGAGGCGGGCGTTGCGCTCACCGATGTGGAGGAGACAGGCCAAACCTTTGAGGAAAACGCCTATCTCAAGGCGGAATCCGGATGCAGGGAGAGCGGTTTGCCCTGCATTGCAGATGATTCCGGGCTTGAGGTGGATGCGCTGGGCGGCGCGCCCGGCGTGTATTCTGCGCGCTATGCGGGCGAGCATGGAAATGATCAAAAAAACAACGCGCTTTTGCTGAAAAACCTCCAGGCTGTTCCGGCACAACAGCGCACGGCGCGCTTTGTCAGCAGCGTGTGCTGTGTGTTCCCGGATGGGAGGCAATTGACCGTGCGTGGCGCCTGTGAGGGGACGATTGCATTTGAACCGCGCGGCGGGGGTGGCTTTGGATATGACCCGCTGTTTCTCGTTGGGGGAAAAACCTTTGGAGAGCTGACAGCGCAGGAGAAAGACCGTGTCAGTCACCGTGGGAATGCGCTGCGTAAGCTGGCACAGGAGCTGCCGGCGTATCTTGAAACAGGAAAGGATCATCTATGACAAGTAAGGAAAGAGCGGCGCTACGCGCGCAGGCAAATTCTTTGGAGGCTGTGTTCCAGGCAGGCAAGGGCGGTGTGAACGATGCGCTGATTGCGCAGACGGACGACGCCTTGCGCGCGCGGGAGCTCATCAAGCTAAAGGTGCTTTTGGAAACAACGCCGGAGCCGCCGAAGGCGATTGCACAGAAGCTGGCCGAGGCGACTGGGGCCGATATTGTTCAGGTGATTGGCGGCAGCATTGTGCTATACCGCTATAGCCCGGCGCTTCATGAACCGGTGAGGAAGGAAAAACCAAAGTCGGGCATTGGTAATCGCCCCAACAGCCGCAAGAGTGCGGTGCGCTGCGCCAGAAGCGGGAGGCGGCCGCTTTTCCACACGGCAGGGCCGTGGCAAATAGCTCGGCCAACGGAGGAAAACGCAATGGCAGGGGAAAAAATGTTGGAAGCCGGGTAAGCGGCGCAATTGGCATTTATGGCGGAACCTTCAACCCGCCGCACAGCGGCCATGTTCATTTGGCGCGCACGCTCGCACAGCGCTTGGGCTTGAGCGGGTGCTCATTATCCCGGCTAACCTTCCGCCGCATAAGCAGGCGCATGAGCTCGCGAGCGGGGCAGATCGGATGGAGATGTGTCGCCTTGCGTTTCCAGACGAACCTTTTGAGATTAGCGGCCTGGAGCTTCCCGCGGCGGGAAGAGCTACACCTGCGATACGCTGGCAGCATTGCAGAAACAATATGGCAATGCAGAATTTTATTTGTTTATGGGCACGGATATGCTGCTTTCTTTCCACCAGTGGCGCAACCCCGGTGAAATCCTGCGCATGTGCAGGCTGGCCGTGGCCGCGCGGGGGGGCATGGAGGAATATGCCTCGTTGGAGTCGTATATCCGTGGCGGCCCGCTGGGAGACCTCAGCAGCCGGGTCATCCTCTGCACAGTGCGCCCTGTGCCTGTTAGCTCTACCGAACTGCGGAAAAAGCTGCGGGAAGGCCGCGAGGTGAAAGGCCTGATCCCAGGCGAGGTGTGCCATTATATTCTGGAAAAGGGGCTTTATCGGATGTTGGATACGCAGCGAAACGAAGAATTTATCGCCGCTATACGCGGAAAGCTTCGCCCGGAGCGCTTTGCGCATTCGCTCAATGTAGCACAAGAGGCAAGGCGGCTAGCCCAAAAATATGGAGCCGATCCAGAAAAAGCATATACAGCGGGAATCCTGCATGATATAATGAAAAACAGTCCGCCGGAGGAGCAGCTTGCCGTTTTGGAGCAAGCGGGCGCTGTTCTTACGGCAGATGAGCGTGCAAACCCCAAGCTATGGCATGCGATGGCAGGCGAGGCCTATGCACGCACGGCTTTGCAGGTAAAGGATGCGGATATTTTACGGGCGATCCGCTACCATACCACAGCCCGCGCAGGCATGAGTGTGTTGGAAAAGGTGCTCTATATTGCGGATTTTATCTCCGCGGACCGCGATTATAACGGCGTGGAGGAGATGCGCGCGGCGGCTGGGGTGAGCCTCGAAGCCGCGATGCTGAAGGGAATGCGTTTCTGCATCACAGATCTTGTGCAGAGCGGGCAGGTGATTCATACCGATAGCGTGGAGGCGTATAATGAGATCATTATCGCTGGAACTGCGTAGGAAAGGGTGGTGGACCATGCATAAAACAGAGCGCCGTGTTCAGATAGGGATGTTGCTCTATTGCCTGTTTGTGTCTTTTTGTTTTCTAACAATCTGCACAAAGAGCTCTTTTTTATATCCTCTAAATAATGGAAGCGATATCCAATGCTTTTTCACCGTGGGTAAGGGTATGATGCACGGCCTTGTGCCCTATCGGGATCTGGTAGAGCAAAAGGGGCCGTTGCTCTATTTTTTATACGGCCTAGCGTCGCTTGTATCGAGCCGATCTTTTTTCGGCGTTTATCTGCTGGAGATTTTATCGTATACGTTCTTTTTGTTTTATTCCTATAAAATCGTCACGCTGTTCTTCCAGCCGGCAGTATCCAACTATTTTTATATCGCCGCGCCGTTGATGGCGCTGGTGAGCTTTGTCTCCCCTAGCTTTTTTCACGGCGGGGAGACGGAGGAATATATCCTGCCGCTGCTCGCGTTCACGCTATATATCCTATTGCGTTACTGCCGGGAAGAATACCCAAAACCGATGCCGCTGAGTTGGCTTGTGTTGACGGGCGTCTGCGCCGGATGCGTGCTGTGGATGAAGTTTTCCCTGCTGGGCTTTTGGTTTGGCTTTATGGCGGTGGTTGCGTTTGCGCTCTTGTTTACGCAGGGGCTTGGCAGGGCGGTTATCAGCTGCCTAGTCTTTTTGGGTGGGATGGCGGCAACGGCGCTCCCCTGGCTTGTTTATTTCGGGGCGCACGGAGCGCTGAAGGATCTCATCGAGGTTTATTTTTATAACAATATTTTTGGTTATTCCACTCCGATGACTATGGCCGAGCGCATGCAAAGTATCTGGCAGGTGATCGTGCGTATGAGCGAGCGTTCGCCATGGCTGTTCGGCACGGCGGTAGTAGGGATCGCCGGAATGCTGGTTTTTCGCAAGCTTCACAAAAATTGGGTTGGAGCGGTGGGGCCGCTGTTATGCGCGGTGTTCCTAACGCTCGGCCTGTATTGGGGAGGCCGGTCGTATACCTATTATTTCTTTATCTATGCCGGTTTTACCTGCCTTGCCGGGGTGGTTGCGATTCATATTGCCGCGGGGCTGTATGAGATGGTTTGGGGCAAAGGGCCAAAACGGAATTCCCAGCCGGGCAAAGGGATGCTAGCGCTGGCCGCCGTTCTGACGCTCGTGCTAACGGGCGCTTCTTATCAGTTATGTGCAAACACCTATTTGCTCGGTGTGCCAAAGGAGGATTGTGTCCAATACAAGTTTGCGGATATCATTCACGAAAAGGAGAATGCCACGCTGCTGAACTATGGCTTCCTCGATGCCGGGTTTTACTATGCAGCGGATATCCTGCCGGTGAACAAATATTTTTGCCTGCTCAATATTCCGGATGAAAACCTGCCGGAGATGCGTGCTCAGCAGCGCCAGATCGTGCAGGAGAAGAGCGTGGATTTTATCGTGATGATGCTTAACGTAAATACGGATGTATACGATCTCATCTATCCCTCCCTGTTTTTCAATTATGAGGTTGCGGCGGAGCAGATTGATACGGTCGATAATGTTAGCCAAGTGAAATTTGTGCTGTTTCGGGCCAAAGATATTGAGTAGCCCTTGTAAAGATAACGGTTTTGGTGAATGATAAAAGAGAGTTTAACACACGGAGGGATTTGATGACAGGAATTGATCTGGTAAAGGCTGCTGTCCGCGCACTGGATGAGAAAAAGGCGGAGGATATTGAAGTGATCCAGATCACGGAATTATCCGTGGTGGCCGATTACTTTGTGATTGCAAACGGAACGTCCAATACACATGTGCGCGCTCTTGCGAGCGAGGTAGAGGATGCGCTTTCTAAGCAGGGCGTAGAGGCGGGCCATATTGAAGGCCGCGCCACGGGATGGATTCTGCTGGATTATGGCAGCGTGGTGGTGCATGTATTCCACAAGGAGAGCAGGGCCTATTATAACCTTGAGCGCCTATGGGCGGACGGCAAGAAGATTGAAATCGACGATATGATCGATAGCTGAGGCATTTTTAGAAAGGCTGGCGCCTTTTTTAAAAGGATAGAAAGGATGGACTGTAGATGAACTACGATTTTAAACAGGTGGAAAAGAAATGGCAGGATCGGTGGGAGGAAACGGGCGTTTTCCATGCCAAAAACGAATATGACCGCCCGAAATTCTACTGCCTGGTAGAATTCCCTTATCCTTCTGGGCAGGGGCTGCACGTCGGCCACCCGCGCTCCTATACGGCGCTGGATATTGTGGCGCGTAAAAAGAGGCTTCAGGCTATAACGTGCTCTATCCAATGGGGTGGGACGCCTTCGGCCTGCCCACCGGAGAACTATGCCATTAAGAACCATATCCATCCGGAGATCGTCACGCATGATAACGTGGCGCACTTTAAGCAGCAGCTGCAATCTCTTGGCTTTTCGTTCGATTGGAGCCGCGAAGTGAACACAACGGACCCATCTTATTATAAATGGACACAGTGGATATTCCTTCAGCTCTTCAAAAAGGGACTTGCCTATAAAAAGGAGATGGCTGTCAATTGGTGCCCCTCCTGCAAGTGTGTGCTGGCCAATGAGGAGGCCGCGGGCGGCGTGTGCGAGCGCTGCGGCAGCGAGGTGGTGCGCCGGGTCAAAAGCCAGTGGATGCTAAAAATTACGGCCTATGCCCAGCGACTGCTCGACGATCTGGACGAGCTTGATTTTATCGACCGTGTCAAGGTACAGCAGCGCAACTGGATCGGTCGCTCCACCGGCGCGGAGGTTGATTTTACCGCCACAACGGGCGATAAGATGACTGTTTATACCACCAGGCCGGATACGCTCTTCGGCGCTACCTATATGGTGCTTTCCCCGGAGCATCCGCTGATTGAAAAATGGGCGGACAAAATTGAAAACCTGGATGAAGTGCGGGCCTATCAGGCAGAGGCGGCCCGCAAATCCGACTTCGAGCGCACAGAGGTTAACAAGGATAAAACCGGCGTTTGCATCAAGGGCGTGCGTGCGGTAAACCCGGTCAACGATACGGAAATTCCAATTTTTATCTCCGATTATGTTCTTGTCTCCTACGGCACGGGCGCGATCATGGCGGTGCCCGCGCACGATACGCGTGACTGGGAGTTTGCAAAAAAATTTGATCTGCCGGTTATCGAGGTGGTCCAGGGCGGCGACGTGGAGAAGGAAGCATTTACAGACTGCGCGAGCGGCGTTATGGTCAACTCTGGATTTTTAACAGGTATGACGGTGGATGAGGCGAAGGGAAAAATCACCGAATGGCTTTCTGAAAACGGGAAAGGTCGCTCCAAGGTGAACTTTAAACTGCGCGACTGGGTGTTCTCCCGCCAGCGATACTGGGGCGAGCCAATCCCGATCGTCTATTGTGAAAAGTGCGGCTATGTGCCGCTGCCGGAGGATCAGCTTCCGCTGAAGCTGCCAATGGTGGATTCCTATGAGCCGACGGAAACGGGAGAATCGCCGCTTGCCAAGATGACGGATTGGGTGAATACCACCTGCCCGCACTGCGGCGGAAAGGCTGTGCGCGAAACGGACACCATGCCTCAGTGGGCGGGGTCCTCCTGGTATTTCCTGCGCTATTGCGATCCGCATAATGATGAAGCGCTTGCCTCCAAGGAAGCGCTTGAATACTGGACGCCGGTGGATTGGTATAACGGCGGCATGGAACATACCACGCTCCACTTGCTCTACAGCCGCTTCTGGCATAAATTCCTTTATGATATCGGTGTGGTGCCCACTAAGGAGCCCTACCAGAAGCGCACGAGCACGGCATGATTTTGGGTGAAAACGGCGAGAAGATGAGCAAATCCCGCGGAAACGTTGTAAACCCTGACGATATTGTCAATGAATACGGCGCGGATACCATGCGGCTTTATGAGATGTTCATCGGCGATTTTGAGAAGGCGGCCCCCTGGAATTCCGCTTCCATCAAGGGCTGTAAGCGGTTCCTTGACCGCGTTTGGAATCTTCAGGAGATTGCGGTGGATGGCGACGCTACCGCCCGGAGTTGGAAGCGCCTATACACCGCACGATCAAGAAGGTAACAGAGGATATCGACAACCTGAAGGCAAACACCGCGATTGCCGCGATGATGAGCCTGCTCAATGCGATCGCAGATACAGGCGCGGTGACGAAGGGCGAATTGCGCACGCTGACGCTTCTGCTTAACCCCTTTGCCCCGCATATGACAGAGGAGCTTTGGGAGCAAATGGGCTTCGGCGGCACGGTGACGGATCAGCAGTGGCCTGCTTACGACGAGGCAAAGTGCAAGGATGAAACGGTTGAGATCGTTGTGCAGCTTAACGGCAAGGTGCGCGCGAAGCTCTCTATCCCGGCAGAGATGGAGGCGGCTGATGCGATTGCGTTGGCAAAGCAGGAGGAGAAGATCAAGGCAGCGATTGAGAATATGCAAATCGTGAAGGAAATCTATGTCAAGGGTAAGCTGGTGAACCTGGTGGTAAAACCACAGAAATAAAACGGCAGACGATCACCGCATCATGAAATGATGTGCATGACTTTGATCAGTCAGCGCTCCACTGGATTTGGTCGATTGCTTACTGGATTTTGCAATGAAATGATGAAAGGCAGCCCCGTCTAAATAAGACGGGGCTGCTTTTATCGTTACAGAATAGCTGTAACTGCTTGGCTCCTAAGCAGAATGCTATTTGTTCTGTGGGCTTGCGGGGCTCCGTTTTGCTCCTCGCCCCACCTCGTAATAAAAATGATGATTCCCTTGGATGTGGAATATAGAAAAAACAGGTGGCTGATGGTGCGGCTAAGCGTCAATGAAAATTGTTAACACGGGATAATATAAAATTTATTGATCTAAAATACCCTTGGTGTACAAAACGTGTTTACACAAGGGGCAAATACGGCAGGTTACGCATCAACCGCAGGCCTATTTCCAAAGCTAAACCCGCCGCAACCTCGCGCAAGCAGTTAGCTACCGGCTATTTTTTTATTACGAAGCGCAGCGAGTAACAAAGCAAGGCCTGCCATAATCACGCGGTCTAAGAGATACGCACAGCTTGCGATTGCAGAAAACCGCCGGCTATTTTTTATTACGAAGCAAAGCGAGTAACAAGGCAGAGTTCGCCATCACCGCATAGATCACAGAGACACGCATCTCTTACGCAAGCAGTTAACTACCGGCTATTTTTTATTATTTTTGGTTGACAATCTGCTAATTTCCCTCTATAATAACAATCACAACAATTGAACATTCTGCTTTGGTTTACCCAAAAGGCTGTGAAGGAAACAAGACATATCCCCGCGCGTCTCAGAGAGCCGGCGTTCGCTGCAAGCCCGGCACCGCGGTTTATGTGTATAACTCATTCCGGAGCCGCCCGCCTGAAATCATAGGGTGGGACGATGGACCCCGTTAAAGGTCAAGGCCTTGATTGAGGCTGATGAGGGCTGCCGTCAGGCGGCTGAAATAGGGTGGTACCGCGTGGAGATTCCTCCTCGCCCCTATGCTGTAGGGGGCGGGGTTTTTGTCGTTTTAAAAGAAAAAATTCCTCCCTCCATCAATTCAATCGCTTCCCGGTAGACCGGCGGAAAACCGAGAAGGATGGCTATAATTATGTATGAAGGCTGCAAAAAGTATATCCCGTTTACCCCGATCAAGCTAGAGCACCGCGAATGGCCCGATCGGGTGATTGACCATGCGCCCATCTGGTGCAGCGTTGATCTGCGCGACGGCAACCAGGCGCTGGTAAACCCCATGAACCTGGAGGAAAAGCTGGAGATGTTCCAGCTCTTGGTCGACATCGGCGTGAAGGAGATTGAAGTCGGCTTCCCGTCCGCGAGCGAAACGGAATATGAGATCCTTCGCACCTTGATTGAGAAAAACTGCATTCCGGACGACGTGACCATCCAGGTGCTCGTGCAGGCGCGTGAGCACCTGATCCGCAAGACCTTTGAGGCAATTGAGGGCGCGAAAAATGTGATTGTCCATTTCTATAACTCCACCTCCACCTTACAACGCAAGGTCGTGTTCAAGAAGGATATGGACGGCATCATCGAGATCGCGGCCAATGGTGCAAAGCTCATCAAGGAGCTCACGGACGAGATGCTCAAAAAGCATCCCGAGGTTAACATCCGCTATGAGTATTCTCCGGAGAGCTTCACCGGCACGGAGATGGACAATGCCGTTGCCATTTGCGAACGGGTTATGGAGCTGCTCGACGCAACGCCGGAGAACAAGGTCATTTTGAACCTGCCCTCCACAGTGGAAGGCAGCACGCCCAACGGTTATGCCGACCAGATCGAATACTTCTGCAAGCACTTGAAAAATCGGGAGAGCGCGATCATCTCCCTGCACCCGCATAATGACCGCGGCACCGGCGTGGCGGGCGCGGAGCTGAGTCTGATGGCAGGTGCGGACCGCATTGAAGGCACGCTCTTTGGTAACGGCGAGCGCACCGGCAATGTGGATATCGTCACGCTTGCGCTGAATATGTATACACAGGGAGTCGATCCACAGCTCGATTTCAGCAATATCAACCATGTCCGCGAGGTATATGAGCGCACCACGAAGATGCATGTGAGTGAGCGCCATCCTTATGCCGGCGCACTGGTGTTTACTGCCTTCTCCGGCTCGCATCAGGATGCAATCAACAAGGGCGAGCAGTATATGAAAACGAGCGGCACGCAGTATTGGGAGGTGCCGTATCTGCCGATTGACCCGGCGGATGTCGGGCGCGAATACGAGCCGATCATCCGCATCAACAGCCAGTCCGGCAAGGGTGGCGCGGCGTTTATTATGAGCAATAATTTTGGCTATGAGCTGCCCAAGGCCATGCACCCTGAATTCGGCAAGGCGGTTAAGGCAGCCTGCGACGCGGCCGGCACGGAGATCACGCCGCAGCAGGTGTTCGACCTGTTTAAAAAGGAATATATCGATGTGGACGGCCCCTACCAAATTCTGAAAATGAAGTATTACGACGAGGGCGCGGAGGACGGCTCCGCCTCCCACGGCCGCTTTGTAGGGCTCATCAAAAACAACGGCTTCGAACCCACAGAAATTTCCGGCGAGGGCAACGGCCCGATTGACGCATTCTTCAACGCGTTGCGGCAGGTCGGCATCAGCGGCTACCACTTTGAGGATTATTCCGAGCACGCCATCTCCATCGGCTCCGACGCAAAGGCTGTTTCCTACATCCACTTGACCGACGCGGAGGGGAAAAATATCTTCGGCGTGGGCATTTCCCACAATATCTATTACGCTCCGTGCGCGGCGTGATGTGCGCGATCAACCGCTCTATGCGGCAGGCGAAGGAGGGGTAACGTGTCTTCCAATGAAAGGCTGCTGGCGGCGGCCTATGGGGAGGGAGACAGGGAGGAGCAGCGGCTTCTTCACTCGCGCGCGGGGGAGATGGAGTTTCAGTATACCGTCCGCCTCGCGCAGAGATACATGGACCCTACCAAATCCGTTGTTGAGATCGGCTGTGCAACAGGCCGTTACGGCATGTATTTTGCGGACCAATGCCAGGCCTATCTCGGCGTTGACCTGCTCCCCGCCCATGTGGAGCGCTTTGCGCGCAAAATCCGGGAAAAAGGGCTGAAAAACGTGCGAGCCATGGTGGGCGATGCCACGCGCCTCGACGGAGTGGCGGATGAGAGCTGCGACGTTGTGCTGGCATTGGGCCCCATGTACCACCTCCCGCGGGCGGAGCGAAAGCTGGTTTTTCAGGAGTGCAGGAGGATTTGCAGGCAGGGCGGCGTACTGCTGTTTTCTTTTGCCAATCAGGCGGGAGCGTATTTCAATGGCTGCCTTCGGCTGAGCAACGCAGGCTACTACCCCAACAAGGCGGTGAATGAAATCGTTTTAAAGCGGGGGGAAAGTGATCAGAATCCCGGCCTGTTTTACCTGACAATGCCGGAGGAAATGGAGCAGGCTGCCGCGGAATGCGGCTTACGGGTTCTGTACAGCGCCGGCGTTGATTTTGCTTTTGGTGATGATCGTCTGGAGGAAATGCCGCAGGAGCAGTATGGAGCGTGGCGGGAGCTGTGCGACTTCTGCTTTGCACATCCCTCCTGCGCGGGCATGTGCGATCATGCGGTGCTGGTTTGTCAAAAAACGTGATTTCAGGGCGGATAACCGCCCTGTTCAAACTGATGAGGTGATTTGTGTTGAAACAGTATAACATAGTCGTCCTGCGCGGCGACGGGATCGGCCCGGAAATTGTGGCGGAGGCCGTCAAGGTGCTCGACGCGGCGGGAGAGAAATTCGGCTTCCGCTTTGCCTATGACGAGCAGCTCATGGGAGGCTGCGCAATCGATGCAACAGGCGAGCCGCTGCCGCAGCAGACGGTGGAGCCTGCAAAAAGGCGGATTCCGTGCTGCTCGGCGCGGTCGGCGGCTGGAAGTGGGATACCCTGCCCGGCAGCCAGCGCCGGAGGCGGGACTGCTCGGCATCCGCAGCGCGCTGGGGCTGTATGCGAACCTGCGGCCTGCTAAAATTTTTGAGCCGCTGAAGAGCGCTTCTCCTATTAAAGACAGCATCATCGGCGACCAGCTCGACATCCTCGTTGTGCGCGAGCTGACGGGCGGCATCTATTTCGGCGAGCGTGGTCGGTACGAGAAAAACGGCGCGCCGGCGGCTTATGACACCGAGAGCTATTCCGTGCCGGAAATCGAGCGCATTGCGCGCGTGGCCTTTGATATGGCTATGAAGCGCGGCAAAAGCTGACGAGCGTGGATAAGGCGAACGTGCTCGAATCCTCCCGCCTGTGGCGGGAGACGGTGGTCCGCGTCTCCGCGGAATACCCGGAGGTGGAGCTGAATCACATGTATGTGGATAACTGCGCCATGCAGCTCGTGCGCAACCCCGGCCAATTTGATGTGATCGTCACCTCTAATATGTTCGGCGATATCCTCTCCGACGAAGCTCCATGATCAGCGGCTCCATCGGCATGCTGGCCTCTGCGAGCCTTGCGGGGAGCAGTTTAGGGCTTTATGAGCCGATCCACGGCTCCGCGCCGGATATTGCGGGGCAGGGCGTTGCAAACCCGCTTGCGACAATCCTGTCCGCCGCGATGATGCTGCACTATTCCTTTGACGAGGCGGAGGCTGCGACGCGATTGAGGCTGCGGTGATGAGGCGCTGCGCAGGCGCGCACGCCGGATATCAAGGCCGAGGGCCTGCCGGTCATATCCACCGCTGAGATGGGCGATCTGGTGGCAGGTTTGATCACAGAACGCTGATGCTTTTATACAAATAGATCAAAGCCCGGAGTCAATCGGCTCCGGGCTTTGTTTTGATACCATTCGGCAGGAGGATCGTTGGCATACGGTCCTCCTGCGCCTTCCCATCATGAAATGCTTGATAAACTAGAGAAGAAACGGCGTGCTGCGATTAAGCGGCCATGCCAAAGAGCCCAAGGACGGGCTTCAACAGCCAGCTATAGAACAGGCCCATTGAAACACAATCCACATCGGTCATCGTATAAGCTGCCAGAGAGGGCAAGCCTTCAACGACGATCTGCCCCAGATACGGCGCAACGAGGGCCGGCAGCAGGGAAATAAACAGGCCGTGCACAATGCTTGCGATAATGGTACCGCGTCGGCCTCCGGTGGCGTTTGCAAAGATAGCGGCCGTGCCTCCTGCAAAGAAATTGCTCATAATACCAGGGATAACCATCGGCAGGCCGAACAGCGGCCACAGGAACATACCGATAATCGTACCTACAGTGGTGAAAATAAAGCCGTATACAATTGCATTTGGCGCATAGGTAAACAGAACCGGGCAATCCAATGCGGGCCGGGCGCCGGGTACAATTTTTTTCGCAATGCCTGCAAAAGCGGGAACCAGCTCGGCGATCAGCAGGCGTACGCCGGTCAGGAGGATAAACAGGCCAACGCAGAAGGTGATGCCCTGCATGATTGCAAATACGATGTAGTTTTTACCGCCTGATGCTTCGGCAACCACTTCAGGCCCGGCTAAAATCGCCATTAGGATATACAGGGGAATCATGACAGAGCCCACTGCAAGATATGTATCCTGCAAGAAAGAAAGCTTTGTGCTGATCTTCGTATCCTCTGTGGACTTGGAGGGATCTCCTGTCACCTTGGAGACGAACGCGGAAAGGATGTAGCCAGTGTGCAGAAATGACCGAGCGCAATGTCATCGCTGCCTGTGATCTTGCGGACAAACGGCTGCGCCATGGCCGGGAAAATAACGCAGCAAATACCGCCAAGGATTGAGCCGAGAATCACTGCCGGGATATGGCCCAGTTTGCAAAGCCCAACGCCGAAAAGGATGCTGATCATTGCCATATAGATGGGAGCCTCGCCGTTGAGGAACACATACTTTAGCTTAGTAAATCGGGCAATCAAAATATTGACGACAAAAATGCCTGCATATACCAGGGCGATATCACGCCCGATCGTTGACTCCTGCATGGCCACAGCCAAAACTGCTTCAATGGAGGCGACGGCCCCGTCAATGCCGAGCCCCGCGGAAAACCATGTGCTGAAATTTTCCAGGAACCGACAATGACGGAGGAGCCGGCGGATAGGATCATAAATCCCATCATGGTTTTAAACGTACCGCTGATGCACTGGCTGACCGATTTGCGTTGCAGAACCAGACCGATCAAAGCGACAAGGCCAAGCACCATCGATGCATTGATTAGAATATTATCGATGATAAAGTCTAAGATACTCATGAAAATACCCATAATTCGCTCCTTTTCCTATCATAGTAGAGTCAGCTGGAATCACAGCCAGCCGTTTGCTTCCAATACAGGCTTCAGCTTTTCACGGATTTCATTCTGATTCACGAGAGATTGCAGGTAGATCTTGTTGGGGAAATCTTGGAAATGATCAAAGTGTGGCTTAAAATTAATCCCCGCAATCAAAATTTCCGCATGCTTGGATGCTGCGGAGAGCATATCGCTGTGATCGATATTTGCCTTTACGCCAAGCTCATTGAGTACAGCCTCAACGGCCATTTGGCATACGAGACTACTTCCGCAACCATTTCCGCAAACCATCAAAATGCTGATCATTTTGGAACACCTTCCTTTCTATGATATTGTGTAGACTGCTTTTTAACTAACTCTGAAGCGAAGCGCAAGGTTGCAATTTTGTGATTTGATGTGCTTTGAAACATTCATAAATAGTAACAAAATGAAAATTTTTAGAAGAAATCCTTGTTTCTTAGTGCAATCATACTATATTCATTTCATTATGTCAAATATTTTGTTGAAAAAAATGAAGGATTGTACATAATATATAACAAATCATTTCAATATATAGGGTTAATTTATGCACAATTGAAGAACAGCAAGCGCCGATTCCTTCAAAATGTATCAAAATAATGACATTTAGTTGCAACATATTGCAATTTAAAACAAGATGAGTTATAATGAGGCTGAAAATTTTAGAAGAACCTTTGGATCTGAACTTTACAAAGAAAGGAGTGATGTCATGCTGCTGAAAGAGATTGTCCGGCAAAACAGGGCCGCATTTTTTCCCGGCTCTTCTGACTGGAAGGATGCGATTCGGAAAAGCTGCCAACCGCTGGTGGATACCGGCTGCGCAACGCCGGCTTATGCACAGCGCATTATCGAGTGCGTTGAAGAATTCGGGCCATATATCGTTATTGTGCCCGGGTTGGCAATTCCTCATTCTACGAAAGGGTCGCCCGGTGTGTCTCAGACTGCAATTTCTTTTGTGCGATTTGAGCAGCCTGTTATATTTGATCCGGAGGACCGCGAAAAGGACGCCCGCGTATTTTTTGCACTGGCAGCGGTTGATGAGGACGCGCACATAAAAAATATGCGCCAGCTCTTCAAGATCCTCTCCAATGAGGAATTGCTCGAAAAACTGGCGCATGTCAGCTCCCCACAGGAGTTGGCGATGCTCGATGATCAATATCTTGGCGGTTGATCGTCACTCCAAGGAGGGCAAAAGAGTAAGCAGGTCGGGGAACCGGTTAATCCGCAAAGCCGCTTCGGGGACATGCCCGAAGCCATAGGAAGCCCAGATGAATGCGGCGCCAGCCTGCGTGGCTGCCTGAAAATCCATCTGCGTATCTCCGATATAAACAGGATGCGTCAAAGCGTTTCTCCTGATTAAGCGCCGGATATTTTCCGACTTGCTTAGCCCTGTGTTCCCTTCGCAATCAAAATCGGTAAAAAGGGGCTCCAAGTGATAAAAATGCAGGAAACTTTCGATATATCCCTGCTGACAGTTGCTTACAATGCTCAAGTGGTAGTGCTGAGCCAGGTCCCGCAGCGTGGGTTCCACGCCTGCGTACAGCCGCCCCCCGTGCACAGCGAGGTAATCGCATTCTTGGCGCATACAGTATTGCGCGATTTCATCCGGATCTTCCCCGTAACGGGAAAAAAGCCGGTCGGCAATCTCACGGGCGCTGAGGCCCATAATAGACTGAATTTCTGCGATTGACGGTGGATTTTTACTTGGTAGGTATTGCGCAGCGTGTGTGCCCACGATTGGGAGACGGCTTCGCTGGCATCCCACAAGGTGCCGTCCAGGTCAAAAATCAGGCTATCACAATTCATTTGCATCGATCTCCCTTTCGTAGGGGCGATTCACGAAGCCCCGTATTTATTGTTCAGTATACCAGCATACCATCCGCTGTCAAGCTGCGATATTCTCTTGCAGTCGAATGGGATGAAATCTGAGAATGGAGGAATGATTTTATGATCGATACCAAAGAATCTGTTTTTTGGAAGGAAATTTTTGAGCAGCCGGAAGCCGTCCGGAATTGCTTAAAGGAAAATGAACCGGTTTTACGGGAGATCGCAAAAGAAGTGAAGGAGCGCAAGATCAAAACGGTTGTTTTTGTGGGACGCGGCTCCAGCGATCACGCGAATCTGGTAGGGCGATATCTATTCGAAACAAAGTGCAGTATGGTGGCGAGCATCTGCGCTCCCAGCGTGGTGACCGCTTATCACAGTAATGTGGATTATTCTAATGTGTTGATGATCGCAGTATCCCAGTCCGGTGGAGCGCGTGATATTTACGAGGTAATGAAACACTGCGATGAACAGGGCGGCGTGTGTGTCTGTGTGACCAATGTGGAAGGCTCCCTGATGACGCAGGCGGGCAAATACCAGGTGCGCAATCATTGCGGGCCGGAGCGCAGCGTCACGGCGGGTAAATCCTACCTCACACAGGTTACCATCGTGACCGCGTTGGCCGCGTATATCTCGGGGGATCCGGAACTCCTGTCTGTACTGGACGAGCTGGGCACCATCGTGGAGCGGTCGCTCGCCGTTTTGGAGCCCAGGTGCGCGATGTGGTCCGTTACTACCGGAATACGGAGCACATGCTTTGATGGCCGCGGCCTGATGGATGCGCTGGCCAATGAGGTGGAGCTGAAAATTCAGGAGACCAGCTATCTGGATGCCCGCAGCTATGGCTCTGCCGATTATCGGCATGGCCCGATTGCCACGGCACTGCGCTTTGTGCCCTGCGTCTTTTTGATTGCCGACCGGCACACCAATTATTGCGCGGTAGATTTGCTGAAGCGTTTGAAAGAAGAGTCCTCTATCTGGTGCACAGTGGTGACCAATGATCCGGAAATCGCGAAATTAGGCGATACCAGTGTCCTTCTCCCGGAAGCGTTTGATGGAATACGCGCCGTGTTTGCGGGAGCGGTATTTGGGCAGATGTTTTCCTGCCTGTGCTCCCTAAGCCGCGGTTACAATCCGGATTGTCCCAAGGGTGTAAGCAAGCAAACCGTGACCGTCTGAAGAAAAGGCGGTTGATAACTGAAAAAAGGAAGTGATTCAAATGGATAGCGGCGAGCTCTCGATGAAACGCTATATTTTAGAGACACCGGATACAGTACGCCATAATATTGCGTGCAGTGAAGAACTGACACACAAAATGACGGAACTCTATCTGAAGCGGATGTATCGGTCAATTTGGCTGGTAGCCTGCGGATCCAGCTGCAACGCGGCGCTGTGTGCACGCTATTTGATGCAGAAGCTGCTGGGCGTACCGGTCAGAGTGGTGACCCCCTTCACCTTCAACCATTATGAGCATGATATAACGGAAAGAGATTTTGTGGTCTGCATTTCACAAAGTGGGTGCAGCACCAATACCATTGAGTCTCTTCAAGTATGTCGCCGCATGGGAATCCCTGCGGTGGGGTTAACCGGAAATATTCACAGCGATTTTGAAAAAGAGGCGGATCAGGTCATCAGCTTTGGCCTTGGGGGCGAAAAACTGGACTTTGTGACCAAGGGCGTTGTGACGCTCAGTACCTTCCTGATGCTCTTTGCCCTGCATACCGCTGTGCGCCTGGGGCGCCTGGATGAGGCCTGCGCGGAGGAGCAAAAGGCGCAAATGCGGTTGGCTATGGAGAATTATGAATCGATCGTTGCAGGCTTTGACGTGTTCTTCCAGCGCAACAGGAAAAATCTGCTTTCGATGGAGAAGGCATACCTGATCGGTGCGGGCGCTAACTATGGAACTGCTCTGGAAGGAGCTGTAAAGATCGGAGAAACGGTCCATATCCTTGCGGTGGGATACGAGGTGGATGAGGCCATCCACGGCCCACAGATTCAGCTCACACCCAATTACAATTTTATTTTTATCGATCCGGGCGACGAAACCGCCGCGCGCATTGAGCAATCTTATCGCGCCGCAAAGGTGATCAGCGACCGTGTATATATCCTGAGCAATAACCCGCTGATTCAGGGAGACGGCGTGATGCGCGTGCCGCATCAGGTGGATGAGATGATTTCCCCGCTCTATACGCTGGCCTTTGTGCAGATGATGGCGTATACCGTCTCTGAAACCAATTCCACCTGGAAACAGCACCCGCTGATGAAAGAATATAAGGCGATTCTATTTGGGAAGTCGGATACATATCAGGCGTATGACTGCACCTGATTGCGTATTCGCTCAGATATCATTTCACAGGAGGTAAAGTATGACGAGCAAGGAATTAAAGGAACTGAAAAAGTTCTCTGCACAGATCAGAGTGGATGAACTGGAAATGTTCCGGCAGCGCGGGATGGGCCATATCGGCGGATGTCTGTCTGTGGTGGAGCTCATTTCCGTGTTGTATGGAAAGCAGATGAAATACGACCCGCAAAACCCGGCATGGGAGGGCCGCGATTATCTGGTTATGAGCAAGGGGCACGCGGCGCCTACCGTATGCGCCGCTCTGGCGGAAAAAGGCTTTTTTGAGAAGGAGCTGCTGCTGACAATGGATGATATCGGCACGCACATCCCCTCCCATGTGGATCGGCTCCTGACCCCCGGGATCGATGTCACCTGCGGCTCTCTCGGCCAGGGCGCTTCAGTGGCGGCCGGCATTGCCTACGGCCTGCGCGCCGCGGGGCGTAACGATCAGTACGTATATGTGTGCATCGGCGACGGGAGATGAACGAGGGACAGAACTGGGAAGCGTTTCAGTTTATGGCCCACAACAAGCTCAATCACTGCATCGTATTTGTTGACAACAACAAACGCCAGCATGACGGATACTGCACAGAGGTTCTCAATCCGTTCAGCTACGAGGAGAAAATGCGCGCATTCGGCTTTTGGGCGATCACAGTGGATGGAGCCAGCGAGGAGGCGATCGACGATGCGATCAATCTGCCAAGACCGTTCCGGATAAGGCGATCTGCATCATTCTGGATACCGTCAAAGGCCAGGGCGTAAAATACTATGAGGATATGGTGGACAACCATGCGCCCAAGGTGTTCGAAGAAGGGCGGGCGATTATTGACGCTGCGATCGCCCAATTGAAAATAGTTACGGAGGAGGAATAAGCGATGTTGCTCAAAGAAAGAAGCAAAGAGCTCGGCGGAGAAATGCGGGATGCTTACGGCGCCGCATTGGCAGATCTGCTGCAAACGAACGACAAAATCATGATTCTGGATTCCGATCTGGGAGGAGCCTCCTTCTTTATCCGGTTTAAGAAGACGCATCCGGAGCATTTCATCGACGTTGGTATCTGCGAGGCAAATATGTTTGGCGTAGCTGCGGGATTATCCATGATGGGGTATACGCCTTTTGTTCACACCATGTCTGCCTTCGTCACCCGGAGAGCGCTGGATCAGGTCTATATCTCCTGTGCATACTCCAAGAATACGGTCAACATCTATGCTTCCGACCCGGGGTTTTGCTCCGGTTTTGATGGAGGCACACATACCTGCTTTGAGGATATGGCGGTATTCCGTGCAATGCCGAATGCCATTGTGTGCGACCCCTGTGATCAAGTGCAGCTGGATTGGATGGTTCGGGCCTGTGCGGCCCGCAACGACGGTGCGGTTCACTATATCCGCGCATATCGAAAGGGCGTGCGCCCCGTCTATGAACCGGGCACTCCGTTTGAGCTTGGCAAGGGGCAGGTGCTGATCCCTGGAGACGACGTGCTGCTGGTTTCCAGTGGATATGTCATGTCCGCCGCTCTTGATGCGGCAGAGGCGCTCCGTGCTGAAGGAGTTTCCGTGGAGGTTGTTGATCCTGTTACCATTAAGCCTTTGACGAAGCGTTGATCCGTGAGCAGGCGCAGGGGAAAAAGCTGGTGTGCACCTTTGAAAATCACAGCGTAATCAACGGCCTCGGCTCCGCTGTGGCTGACGTGCTGGCTAAAAATGCGATAGCGGTACCGCTTCTGAAGGTTGGGGCGCAGGATGTGTTCGGACAGGTCGGTATGATCGATCTTTTACAGAAGGAATTTAAGCTGACGGCCGAAGATTTGGTTCAGGATATTAAACAGGCGCTTGCCAGTAGGCAAAATGAAAAACAGGGGGCTTTGGAAAATGATCCAAAGCCTCCTGCCACTCAGAAGAATTTTTCGCATAAGGGAATTTCGGCGTTGCTCTGTAAATATTGGACACAAGGTATTGTTCTGGTTTCTGCCAAGGTCTGTTACTTGGATCAGGGAACGTCGGCAAATACAAAATTGGACGGCAGCCCATCGGGCATATTATCATTATGGTCGCTGATAATCAGGTCAAACGCTGACAGGGGATTGAAACGGCAGTAGGAGGTAACGCCCAATTTGCTGGCGTCTGCAAGCAGATAGTTGTGCGTCGCATATTTCATTGCCACTTCTTTGACGGGGATGGTATCGATATCATCATTATAAGCCATCTGATGCACCAGCTCGATTCCCGAACAGCCGAAAAAAGCATGGTCAAAGTGAAACTGAGAGACCATTTTTTCCGCAAAGACGCCGACTGTGCTGGCATGGAAATGGCTGTAGTGGCCGCCGATTAAAAAGATGTCCACGTCCATATTCTGAACGCGCTGCGGAATCAGAAGATTGTGTGTGACGATACGGATTTTTTTATCCTGAATAAAATCGATCATTGGAGCGATTGTAGTCCCGCCGTCTAAAAAGATACAGTCTCCGTCCTTGACCAGAGAGGCGGCCTTGCTGGCGATAGAAATTTTTGCCTCGATATGTTCCTTTGATTTTTCACTGGTTACCATGGGGGCTGCCGAAGGCCCCGGCAGCGAAGCCCGCGTTGCGCCGCTGCGCACCTTAACAGCAAGACCTTTTTCATCCAGTTTTTCGAAATCCCTGCGAACCGTAGCGATAGAGACGCCCAATTCGTCTGCAATTTCTTTCAGCGTAACAACTTCTTTTTCCTTTAGCCGATTGAGAATGTAACGGGCTCTTTCTGATGCTATCATAACTTCTCCTTGCAAATATGCAACCGTTCTTTGCAAAATAATCAAGAAGATTGCATCTGATTTTCTACTCCTTGATTCATATAGTATAATATATATCTGCTAAAAAGCAATACTTTCTCCAAATATTTTCTATCTCAATCATCGTATCTGCATGATTTTTTGATTTGAAAGCAGAACAGCATCAGAGAACTCTCTTTTTTATGTAATTTTTCTGAAACTATTTGATATATAACCAGAGTTATGCTATAATTAATGCATCAAATAATTGCATTTTATAACAATTAGGAATAAAATAGAACAAATTGTTTAAATGCGATAAAGAGGTGAAATAACATATGAAAAAGTTTATTTCCCCGTCCATCTGCTGCTGCGATCTGTCCTGCCTGGAAGAAAGCGTACATGAGCTGGAGCGGCTTCATGTAGAATACATCCATGTTGACATTATGGACGGCGAGTTTGTGAATAACTACTGCCTAGGGACGGAATTCATTCCTCTGCTGCACAGCATGACCAACATTCCATTGGACATCCATCTGATGATCATGAATCCGGATCGGAAGCTGGATTATTTTTCGTTTGCACCCGAGGACGTCGTGACCGTGCATGCGGAAAGTACCAATCATATTCAAAAGGCTCTGGCTGCAATTCATGAACGCGGCGCCAGAGCGGGTCTGGCCATCAATCCGGCTACCCCGGTGGAGCACTGCAAATGGGTGACGGACGATTTGGATGTCCTTCTTATAATGACCATCAATCCGGGTTTTGCAGGGCAGAAGCTGGTTCCCCAAACGCTTCAAAAGATTGCACAGGCACGCCGGCTGATCGATTGTTGCAGCCGTGAGATTCTGCTGGAGGTAGATGGAAATGTCTCCTTTGAAAATGCGGCTCGCATGAGCGCCCTAGGCGCAAATATTTTTGTTGCCGGAACCTCTAGCCTCTATGACAGGGGCGGCAGTGTTGCAGAGAATTGCCGCCGTCTACGCCAAGCAATTGCAGTAGATCAATAAAAGGGAGCGTTATTTATGGTTCTTCGTGGGAACGGAGTCTCCAAAGGTGTTGCGATTGGTGAAATTTTTCTCTATCAGCCGTTTATTCCGCAAACCACCGAGGCGCATTATTCTGGAGATCCGAAGCAATACCTTGAACAATATGAGGCTTTATGTTTACAAGCGCGTGCGGAACTGCAGGCAATCCGGAACGCATGATGCAGACAGACGCAGAAAAGGCCGCAATCTTTTCTGCTCAGATGGAGATACTGTGCGATGAGGTCATGGATGAGGAAATTCGGGACGGCATTCAATATGACACCTGGATGCCGGACTGGGCAGTAGAAACAGTCTATTCCCGTTATGAGCGACGCTTGCAGAAGGCGGGAGATCCGCTGATTCGGGAGCGAGCGGCTGACCTGAAGGATGTCAAAAATCGGCTGCTGCGCATCTGGTGCGGCGTGCCGCAGCAGAGTCTGGCGCAGCTGGAGAAGCCGGTCATTATCGCCGCACATGACTTGCTGCCCTCCGATACCGCTGTTATGGAACGCGATCATGTATTAGGAATTGTCACGGAATCGGGAGGAAGCACATCCCACTCCGCGATTATTGCACGCAGCTATGGGATTCCCGCTGTATTGGGGATTCCAAATTTGCTGCCGCGATTGACAAATGGAGAAAAAGTCATTTTGGATGCCGTTGATGGGGTGCTGATTACGCGCCGGATGGCAAGCAGGAAAAGGAGATGCGGATAAAACAGAAAGAATATGAAATACATGCTGCCCGCATTCAAAAGTATTTGCACAGGGATCCGCTGACTGCTGACGGCGAGCGCATTGAGATTGGCTGAATATCGGGTCCGCCCGCCCGGAGGATTTGGAGGCTCCTCGGTTACCGATTTTGTGGGCCTGTTTCGCACAGAGTTTCTATATATGGATAACGACCACTTGCCGACAGAGGAGGAGCAGATCATACAATATCAAAAGGCGCTGCTGGAATATGCGCCTCGTCCGGTTGTGCTGCGTACACTGGATATCGGTGGAGACAAAACGCTTCCCTATTTTCCGCTGCCGCAGGAGCAGAACCCGTTTCTGGGAAAACGCGCGCTCAGGCTGTGCTTTGATTCGCCAGAGCTATTTCGAACCCAGCTGCGTGCAGCGTTGCGCGCCTCAGTTGCCGGGCAGCTATGGATTATGCTGCCGATGGTGAGCAGCATAGAGGAGATTAAGAGAGCCAAGCGCTGTTGGAGCAGGCGAAACAAGAGCTGCGGCAGGAGAAACTTCCCTTCGACGAGGGCGTTAAGCTGGGCATCATGATCGAAATCCCTGCCGTGGCGGTGATTGCAGATCTGATAGCGCCGGAGGTCGATTTTGCGTCGATTGGCACAAATGACTTGTGCCAGTATCTCATGGCTGTCGATCGAATGAATCCGGAGGTGACAAGCTATTATCAAAGCTATCATCCGGCGCTGTTTCGCCTGATCGGCTATGTGGTGGAGAGATTCAAGCAGGCCGGGAAGCCGATTTGTATCTGCGGAGAGCTGGGAGGAGACCCGCTTGCCGCCCCGGTGCTGGTTGGGCTCGGAATGCGCAAGCTCTCAATGAGTCTATCCAGTGTTGCTGCCGTCAAACGCGCCCTGGCAGGCTTTACGGTAAAGCAAATGGAGGAAATGGCGCGCGCCGTTGAAAACATGACGGACGGCCAAGCAAGGGAATATCTACAGATCTGCTCAGAATCCCTGGAAAAATAAAAGGAGTGTATACAAATGTATTCTAAAAAAACGACAGTTATCAATCGAACCGGTCTTCATGCGAGGCCTGCGTCACAATTCATTGAGATGGCCAAAAGATTCAGCAGCCGTATCCAAATATCGAATTTGAGCTTGGATGATGAAGATAATATCGGAAATGCCAAATCGATTATTTCCGTTCTTGCGCTCGGAATGGGGCAGGGCAGCCAGATCGAAATTTTTGCCGTTGGCGAGGACGAACAGGAGGCGGTTGATTCTCTGATCGCACTGGTTGACAGCGGCTTTGGTGAATAACAGGAGCGGCGTCGCAATGCCTGGTTCCGGCCGGACGAGGCTTCCGGGTTGCACGGCAGTAACCAGTGGCCTGACTGCATGAGAAAGGCAGGGCCTCGTTACCAATCTGCTTAGGACGGGGCGGGCTAGAAAGAATGAATGCTCATACGATAAAGCGCCTTCTGTTACAGAGCAGCATCTGCAATGGAAGGCGTTTTGCTATCCTCATATCCTGCCGCCGATTGGTGTGTCGGCAAATTGATGAAACAGCCGATGCGCTGTACACTCTGTATGGCTTTGATCTGCTCCGTTCCTCTTGCCGTAAATTCGCATCGATATTTGCACTTTGCGGCATGGAATCGTTTCGGATGGATTGCCTGTTGGGCTCCAATTAATACGCTTCCGACAGCGTTAATGCTGCTGCGGGGGCAAGAACCTTTGGTCGTGAGAAGAAGCAGAGGCCGTGTCTCACACCGTTCTGTTTGAATCGGAGAGAGCATAATGCAGAGGTTTTAAAATGGCCACACACGTTTTTCAGGATACTTGTAAAGACTGCTGCAAATTTATTTTGCGGCAGCTTTTTATTGCGAAATAAAAAATAAAA